>Ga0310345_10002428_pt1 | contig 18896 bp, 28 predicted proteins | sample HC15DNA20500_MG_FD_204667 | JGI IMG/M metagenome (GOLD analysis project Ga0310345, IMG submission 204667) | Marine microbial communities from station ALOHA, North Pacific Subtropical Gyre - HC15-DNA-20-500_MG | ecosystem: Environmental > Aquatic > Marine > Oceanic | place: Pacific Ocean: North...
GGCCGGCTACCCCATGGTCGGTATCAAGGCGATCCTGAACGACGGCGCGTCGCACGACGTCGACTCGTCGGAAATGGCGTTCAAGATCGCCGGTTCGATGGGCTTCAAGGAGGCCGTCCGCAAGGCGAACCCCGTCATCCTCGAACCGCTCATGGCGGTCGAGGTGCGTACTCCCGAGGAGTACATGGGTGACGTCATCGGTGACCTGAACTCGCGTCGCGGCCAGATCCAGTCCATGGAGGATGCCGCGGGCGTCAAGGTCGTCCGTGCCCTGGTTCCCCTGTCGGAGATGTTCGGCTACATCGGCGACCTGCGCTCGAAGACCTCGGGCCGCGCGGTCTACTCGATGGAGTTCGACAGCTACGCGGAGGTCCCCAAGGCCGTCGCCGACGAAATCGTCCAGAAGAACAAGGGCGAGTGATCGCCCACGGATGCCGCGCCCGCGGCATCCGGTTCTTCGGGGTTACAACTTCACACCAGAAACACACACACCCTCTCGCCTAGACTGAGAGACATCCCCGTAGAGTGCCGGTCGCAATCCAGCGCCCGGAGCTTCTACATGACCGTCCTGAGGAGGACCCAGTGGCTAAGGCCAAGTTCGAGCGGACCAAGCCGCACGTGAACATCGGAACGATCGGTCACGTTGACCACGGCAAGACGACGCTCACCGCGGCGATCTCGAAGGTGCTCGCCGACAAGTACCCGTCGGCCACCAACGTGCAGCGTGACTTCGCGTCGATCGACTCGGCTCCCGAGGAGCGTCAGCGCGGTATCACGATCAACATCTCGCACGTCGAGTACGAGACCCCGAAGCGTCACTACGCACACGTTGACGCCCCGGGTCACGCTGACTACATCAAGAACATGATCACCGGTGCTGCCCAGATGGACGGCGCGATCCTCGTGGTCGCCGCCACCGACGGCCCGATGGCTCAGACCCGTGAGCACGTTCTGCTCGCCAAGCAGGTCGGTGTTCCTTACCTGCTCGTTGCGCTGAACAAGGCTGACATGGTCGACGACGAGGAGATCCTGGAGCTCGTCGAGCTCGAGGTCCGCGAGCTGCTCTCGAGCCAGGACTTCGACGGTGACAACGCTCCCGTCATCCGTGTCTCGGGCCTGAAGGCTCTCGAGGGTGACGAGCAGTGGGTCAACTCGATCGTCGAGCTCATGGAGGCCGTCGACGAGTCCATCCCCGACCCGGTGCGTGACAAGGACAAGCCGTTCCTCATGCCCATCGAGGACGTCTTCACCATCACCGGTCGTGGCACCGTCGTCACGGGCCGCGCCGAGCGTGGCACTCTCGCGATCAACTCCGAGGTCGAGATCGTCGGCATCCGCCCGACGCAGAAGACCACGGTTACCGGTATCGAGATGTTCCACAAGCAGCTCGACGAGGCGTGGGCCGGCGAGAACTGTGGTCTGCTTCTTCGCGGCACCAAGCGCGAGGACGTGGAGCGCGGCCAGGTCGTCGTGAAGCCCGGTTCGGTTACCCCTCACACCAACTTCGAGGGCACGGCTTACATCCTGTCCAAGGACGAGGGTGGCCGTCACAACCCGTTCTTCACGAACTACCGCCCGCAGTTCTACTTCCGCACCACCGACGTGACCGGCGTCATCACGCTGCCCGAGGGCACCGAGATGGTCATGCCCGGTGACACCACCGACATGACGGTCGAGCTGATCCAGCCCATCGCCATGGAAGAGGGCCTCGGCTTTGCGATCCGTGAGGGTGGCCGCACCGTCGGCGCCGGCACGGTCACGAAGATCCTGAAGTAGTCTTCGGAATCTCTCGACAGGGGTCGCTCGCGTCATGCGGACGGCCCCTGTCGTCATACTGGAAACCCCCTGCTTCGGGGGTTGTGTCTCGGGGAGCACTCTGTTTCGAACCGGTGAACATTGTGTCCCGTTTCACGGCTCCGATTGTGGTATTCGCGAAACTGTGGGTAGCCTGGGAACAACTCGGGGAGGACGAGGGCTGTTCCAGGCAGCGATGGCCTCCGCGCGAAACGCCCCCCACGCCGCATGTCGGCAATAAACCAAACAGACTTTTTCTACGTCGGGGAGACACTATGAAGAGCCTACGTACCAAGATCGCGGCGGTCGCAATCGCTATCGTCGCTCTCGTTGCCGCCCCTACGGCGGCGATGGCCTACACGCCCGTTCCGCCGAGCGGAACCACGACAACGATTCCGGCCGGCGGGTCGGCGACGTTCCTGTTCGACTTCAGCGGCACCGGCACCGTCACCTACACCCTGACCGGTGAGGGCGTCGGGCCGGGCAGCCTCGCCATGGTGAAGGCTGCGCCGCCCTCTACCCAGGTTTCCAAGGCCGTGGGCGAGACCGTCACCGTCACGCTTCCGTCGAACGCCACGGAGACCTACACGCTTGTCGGCACGCTCGGCAGCGAGTCCATCACCCTCACGATCAACGCGACGCTCGCCACGACAGGTTTCGACGCGAGCTCGATGCTCGGCGTCTGGATCGGTGGCGGCGTACTGCTGCTCGGCGGTGTGCTCGTCACGGTCTTCGCGGCTCGCCGCGAGCGTCAGGACGCCTAACCGCAAAGCTTTGCCCAAGAAGCCCCCGCACTTCGGTGTGGGGGCTTCCTGCATCCCCATCACTTTCCCGCGAGTTGTCCTTCGCTGACGCGAGCTGTCCCTGGCTGACGCCAGTTGTCCTTCGCTGACGCGAGTTGTCCCTTGCTCACGCGAGTTGTCCTTCGCTGACGCGAGTTGTCCTTCGCTGACGCGAGTTGTCCTTTGCTCACGCGAGTTGTCCTTTGCTGACGCGAGTTGTCCTTTGCTGACGCGAGTTGTCCTTTGCTGACGCGAGTTGTCCTTGGCTGACCGGCCCGAGTAGGTCGACGAGCCGTCCCCGATCAGCTCCTCCCCACCTGCAGCCCCAGCGGCAATACTTCTCGCGCGTGGCGCACTCCCGCGCGAGTGGGTAACGACGGTGCACCGTGGATGCCATGACTCGTCGCCGTCCACCAGCGCAGCTGTTCAGCCTCTCGGATACGGACATCGGGCTGCCGCGTCGCGGGGTGGCAGGGAAGCGCCTCGCTTCCCTGCGTCCTGGCGCGCTCGTCCTGGCTTCCGATTGGGATGCCGTCTACGCGGAAGAGCGCCTTCGTTTGCGCGCGCTGGCCGTCGACGGCCGTCGACGTACGCGATCGGGAGCTTGGTCACACGCCACCGCTGCTGCTCTTCACGGGCTTCCGCTCTACCGGACCGGCACGAATCGCGTTTCGATGACCCTGTTCGGTGAACATCCGCGCCGGAACGGATCCGACGTGACGTGGCACTTCGCGCCGCTCGACGAGAGCGAGATCGTCGAGCGGGAGGGGATGCGCGTCACGAGTCTCGATCGAACTGTCTATGACGTCATCCGCACGGAGTCGTTAGAAACCGCCGTGGCTTGCTTCGATGCGGCGCTCCGGCTGGCCGGGTGGGATGAGACAACGAACGAATATGACCACGCCGCCGCCGAGGAATGCCGCGCCCTCGTCCGCGCTCGTGTCTTCGCCAACCCGGGCGCCCGCGGCATCATCCAGGCGCGATTCGTCACGCGCTTTGCGGACGGACGTGCCCAACTTCCGGGCGAGAGCGTGAGCAGGCTCTGGATGGCTCAGCTCGGCATCCGCAAACCCGAACTGCAATACCGGGTGGCACTGGGCGGTGGGAAGTACGCGTTGCTCGACTTCGCGTGGCCGGATGCCGGGCTCTGGTGCGAGTTCGACGGTGAGGTGAAGTACAGCGATGGCGACATCCTGCGGGGCCGTCACCGCGACGACGTTCTTGCTGCGCAGGCGGAGCGTGAGCGCAAGATCCGAGCGGCGACCGGATGGCAGCCGTACCGGTGGGGCTTCGAACAGATGCAGTGCTTCGACGAGTTCGTGGAGTATCTGCGGGAGATCCGGCTCTACCCGGCACTTCGCGCAGAGTGACAGCGCGGCTGACTCAAGGACAACTCGCCTGGGTGAGTGACAACTCGGCTGAGCGAAGGACAACTCGGCTGGGGGAGGGACAACTCGGCCGGGGGAGGGACAACTCGGCTGGGGAGGTTTCGAGCTCACGGATCAACTCCGGCGCGAGTTTGCGACACGCCCGGGATGCACGTAGACTGTTCAGGTTCCACATTCCGGTGCGCACTGCTGTGCGCCTGGATCACTGCCAGGGCAGTGCATAGAACGCGCGGAAGCGCAGAGTCTAGGCCGCGGGCAGCAGAACACGTTTCCCACACAGCATCCCTGCTTGCCAGGGTGACACGCGTGCGTGTCGTGCGGGACCGGATGCGCGAGCGTCCGGGTTGACATCAGAACAGCGGTGCAGCATCCGCAACATGCATCCCCATGCAGCGGAGTGAAGTGCCACGGCGTGCAAGCGCCACGGTGCGTCCAATGCCCGTGCCCCGAACCGATCGGGGTTCAGAGGTAAGACGCGAGAAAGAGAGTGAGCAGACAATGGCGGGACAGAAGATCCGCATTCGCCTGAAGTCGTACGACCACGCCGGGCTCGACAGCTCGGCGCGCAAGATCGTCGACACCGTGACCCGAGCGGGCGCGACGGTCGTTGGACCCGTGCCGCTTCCAACCGAAAAGAACGTCGTGTGCGTCATCCGGTCGCCCCACAAGTACAAGGACAGCCGCGAGCACTTCGAGATGCGCACCCACAAGCGTCTGATCGACATCATCGATCCGACGCCCAAGGCCGTCGACTCGCTGATGCGCCTTGACCTGCCGGCCGACGTCAACATCGAGATCAAGCTCTGAGGTTCGACATGGCTGACATCAACTCAAAGATTTCGAAGGGACTGCTGGGCACCAAGCTCGGCATGACCCAGGTTTGGGACGAGAACGGCAAGCTCGTTCCCGTCACCGTGATCGAGGTGGCCCCCAACGTGGTCACCCAGGTCCGCACTCCCGAGAAGGACGGCTACAACGCCGTGCAGATCGCGTACGGCCAGATCGACCCCCGCAAGGTGAACAAGCCCCTCTCGGCCCACTTCGAGGCCGCGGGCGTCACCCCGCGCCGCCACCTCACCGAGGTGCGCACGGCGGATGCTGCTGACTACTCACTCGGCCAGGAGCTCACCGTCGACGGCGTGTTTGAGGCCGGTCAGCTGGTCGACGTCGTCGGCACCAGCAAGGGCAAGGGCACCGCAGGTGTCATGAAGCGCCACAACTTCCAGGGTGTTTCGGCCTCGCACGGTGCGCACCGTAACCACCGCAAGCCCGGTTCGATCGGCGCCTCCTCGACCCCCAGCCGCGTGTTCAAGGGCATGCGGATGGCAGGTCGCATGGGTGGCGATCGTGTCACCGTGCTCAACCTCACCGTCCACGCAGTCGACGCCGAGAAGGGTCTGCTGCTCGTCAAGGGCGCTGTCCCCGGTGCGCGTGGTCGCATCGTCTACGTCCGCAACGCAGTGAAGGGTGCCTGATCATGGCTGACTCGACTCTCGCGCTCGACGTCCACAAGGCTGACGGCAAGAAGGCCGGCTCGGTTGAGCTGCCCGCCGCCCTGTTCGACGTCAAGACGAACATTCCGCTCATCCACCAGGTCGTCGTTGCGCAGCGCGCCGCGGCTCGCCAGGGAACTCACTCGACCAAGCGTCGCGGTGAGGTCTCGGGTGCCGGTCGCAAGCCCTTCAAGCAGAAGGGCACGGGTAACGCCCGTCAGGGTTCGATCCGCGCGCCGCACATGACCGGTGGTGGCATCGTCCACGGCCCCAAGCCCCGCGACTACGGCCAGCGCACGCCCAAGAAGATGATCGCTGCCGCGCTCCTCGGTGCGCTGAGCGATCGCGCTCGCGGTGACCGCCTGCACATCGTCGACTCGTTCGGCATCGAAGGCGCTCCGTCCACGAAGGCTGCTGTCGCGGTCCTCGGCAACCTCGCCCCGGCGAAGAACGTGCTCGTGGTCGTCACCCGCGACGACGAGACCAGCATCCTGAGCGTCCGCAACCTCGCGTACGTGCACGTGCTCTACGTCGACCAGCTCAACGCCTACGACGTGCTCGTCTCGGACGACATCGTCTTCACCAAGGCTGCCTACGACGCGTTCGTCGCGTCGAAGACCGTCTCCACCCAGGAGGTCTCCGCATGACCGCTGTCAACAAGGATCCGCGCGACATCATCCTGAAGCCGGTCGTCTCCGAGAAGAGCTACTCGCTCATCGACGAGGGCAAGTACACGTTCCTCGTGGACCCGCGTGCGACCAAGACCGAGATCAAGCTCGCGATCGAGAAGATCTTCGGCGTCAAGGTGGCATCGGTCAACACGATCAACCGCGTCGGCAAGGCCCGTCGCACCCGTTTCGGTATGGGCAAGCGCAAGGACACCAAGCGCGCCATCGTCACGCTGAAGTCGGGCTCCATCGACATCTTCACGGCAGTCGGCTGACAGTCGGGATAGAGGACTAGAGACATGGCAATTCGCAAGTACAAGCCCACGACCCCCGGTCGCCGCGGCTCGTCGGTGGCGGACTTCGCTGAGATCACCCGATCGACGCCCGAGAAGTCGCTCCTTCGTCCCATCGCGAAGACCGGTGGCCGCAACAACCAGGGCCGCATCACCACGCGTCACATCGGTGGCGGACACAAGCGTCAGTACCGCGTCATCGACTTCCGTCGTAACGACAAGGACGGCATCAACGCCAAGGTCGCGCACATCGAGTACGACCCCAACCGCACCGCGCGCATCGCGCTGCTGCACTACGTCGACGGCGAGAAGCGTTACATCCTCGCCCCGAACAAGCTGCAGCAGGGTGACATCGTGGAGTCGGGTGCCTCGGCCGACATCAAGCCCGGCAACAACCTGCCCCTGCGCAACATCCCGACCGGTACCGTCGTGCACGCCATCGAGCTGCGCCCCGGTGGCGGCGCGAAGATGGCCCGCTCGGCAGGAGCAGCGGTTCGCCTTGTCGCCAAGGACGGACCGTACGCGCAGCTTCGTCTGCCCTCGGGTGAGATCCGCAACGTCGACGCACGCTGCCGCGCAACCATCGGCGAGGTCGGCAACGCCGAACAGTCGAACATCAACTGGGGTAAGGCCGGCCGCAAGCGCTGGAAGGGCGTGCGCCCGACCGTCCGCGGTGTCGCGATGAACCCGGTCGACCACCCGCACGGTGGTGGTGAGGGCAAGACCTCCGGTGGTCGTCACCCCGTGAGCCCGTGGGGTCAGGCGGAGGGCCGTACGCGCCACGCCAACAAGGAAAGCGACAAGCTCATCGTCCGCCGCCGCACGGCCGGCAAGAAGCGCAAGTAGGTAGGAACAGAAGATGCCACGCAGTCTCAAGAAGGGCCCCTTCGTCGACGAGCACCTGCTTCGCAAGGTCGTCTCCCAGAACGAATCGGGTTCGAAGAACGTCATCAAGACCTGGTCGCGCCGCTCGATGATCATCCCGGCCATGCTCGGGCACACCATCGCCGTGCACGACGGTCGCAAGCACATCCCTGTGTTCGTGACCGAAACCATGGTCGGCCACAAGCTGGGCGAGTTTGCGCCCACCCGCACCTTCCGCGGCCACGAGAAGGACGACAAGAAGGGCCGCCGCCGCTGACGCGGGGGCGCAAGAGGAGAGAGAAATGGTGGAGTCCATCGCACGCGTGCGACACATCCGCGTGACCCCTCAGAAGGCTCGTCGTGTCGTCGCGCTCATCAAGGGCAAGCAGGCCGAAGAGGCCCTTGCAATCCTGAAGTTCGCGCCGCAGGGTGCGAGCGAGCCGATCTACAAGCTGGTCGCTTCGGCCATCGCGAACGCTCGCGTGAAGGCCGACAACGAGGGCACCTACTTCGACGAGGGTGCGCTGTTCGTCAAGAACGCGTACGTCGATGAGGGAACGACGCTCAAGCGGTTCCAGCCGCGCGCGCAGGGTCGTGCATTCCAGATCAAGAAGCGCACCAGCCACATCACGGTTGTCCTCGCGACCCCCGAGGTTGCTGAGACCGCGCCCGCTACCCAGAAGAAGGCGAGCAAGTAATGGGACAGAAAGTCAACCCGTACGGCTTCCGCCTGGGCATCACCACCGACCACGTGTCGCGGTGGTTCTCGGATTCGACCAAGCCGGGTCAGCGCTACGCGGACTACGTGGCCGAGGACATCAAGATCCGTCGACTGCTGAAGACGCAGCTCGACCGTGCCGGTGTCAGCAACATCGAAATCGAGCGCACGCGTGACCGCGTCCGCGTCGACATCCACACCGCCCGCCCGGGCATCGTGATCGGTCGCCGTGGCGCCGAGGCCGAGCGCATCCGCGCCGACCTCGAGAAGCTCACCGGCAAGCAGATCCAGCTGAACATCCTCGAGGTCAAGAACCCCGAGGCCGACGCTCAGCTGGTCGCTCAGGGCATCGCCGAGCAGCTGTCTGCTCGTGTCGCATTCCGTCGCGCCATGCGTAAGGGTCTGCAGGGCGCGCAGCGTGCCGGCGCCAAGGGTGTCCGGATCCAGGTCTCGGGTCGCCTCGGCGGCGCGGAGATGAGCCGGTCGGAGTTCTACCGTGAAGGTCGTGTGCCCCTGCACACCCTGCGCGCGAACATCGACTACGGCTTCTACGAGGCCAAGACCACCTTCGGCCGCATCGGCGTGAAGGTCTGGATCTACAAGGGCGACCTCACCAACAAGGAACTGGCCCGCGAGCAGGCGAACCAGAAGCCCGCGCGCGAGCGTGGTGACCGTCGTGGCCCCCGTCGCGACAACCGCGCCGCTGAGGCCCCGGTCGCAGAAGGAGCGTCGGCATAATGCTCATCCCCCGCAAGGTCAAGTACCGCAAGCAGCACCACCCGGGTCGCGATGGCCAGGCCACCGGTGGCACGAAGGTGTCGTTCGGTGAGTTCGGCATCCAGGCCCTGACCCCCGCTTACGTGACCAACCGTCAGATCGAGTCAGCTCGTATCGCGATGACCCGTCACATCAAGCGTGGTGGAAAGGTGTGGATCAACATCTACCCCGACCGTCCGCTGACCAAGAAGCCCGCCGAAACCCGCATGGGTTCGGGTAAGGGTTCGCCGGAGTGGTGGGTCGCAAACGTCAAGCCGGGTCGCGTCCTGTTCGAGGTCGCCGGCGTCAACGAGCAGCTCGCTCGTGAGGCCCTGACCCGTGCCATCCACAAGCTGCCCCTGAAGGCACGCATCATCAAGCGCGAGGAGGGCGACGCGTAATGGCGATCGGCACCAAGACGCTCGCCCCGAGCGAGCTCGACACGTTCGAAGACCAGCGCCTGGTTGAGGAGCTGCGCAAGGCCAAGGAAGAGCTGTTCAACCTGCGCTTCCAGTCGGCCACCGGCCAGCTCGACAGCCACGGCCGCATCCGTGCGGTCAAGCGCGACATCGCGCGGCTGTACACCGTCATCCGCGAGCGCGAGCTCGGCATCCGTGCCACGCCCGCTCCCGTCGAGAAGGCGACCAAGGCTCGCAAGACGAAGGCCGCGAAGTCGGATGACGACGCCGCCGCCAAGGAGGAGGCTGAGTGATGGCCACCACAGAGAACACCACTGAGAAGGCTCCGGCCAAGAAGGCTCCCGCCAAGAAGGCTCCGGCCAAGAAGGCTGCCGAGGAGGCCGTCGTCGAGGCCCCGGTCGAGGCCGGCCACGAGCACTCCGAGCACGACGTTCGCGACCCCAACGCCCGCGGCTACCGCAAGACCCGCCGTGGCTATGTCGTCTCGGACAAGATGGACAAGACGATCGTCGTCGAGGTCGAGGACCGCGTGAAGCACCCCCTCTACGGCAAGGTCATCCGCCGGACCTCGAAGGTGAAGGCGCACGACGAGGCGAACACCGCGGGTGTCGGCGACCTGGTCGTCATCAACGAGACCCGTCCGCTGAGCGCCACCAAGCGCTGGCGTCTGGTCGAGATCCTCGAGAAGGCGAAGTGATCTCATGATTCAGAACGAATCCCGCCTCAAGGTGGCGGACAACACTGGCGCGAAGGAGCTGCTGACCATTCGTGTGCTGGGCGGCTCCAACCGTCGGTACGCCGGTCTCGGCGACATCATCGTGGCAACCGTCAAGGACGCGATCCCCGGCGGCAACGTCAAGAAGGGCGATGTCGTCAAGGCAGTTATCGTGCGCACCGTCAAGCAGACCCGTCGTCCCGACGGCTCCTACATCAAGTTCGACGAGAACGCCGCCGTCATCCTGAAGAACGACGGGGAGCCCCGCGGCACCCGCATCTTCGGGCCGGTCGGCCGTGAGCTTCGTGACAAGAAGTTCATGAAGATCGTCTCGCTGGCCCCGGAGGTCATCTGATCATGGCGAACATCAAAAAGGGCGACCTGGTTCAGGTCATCTCGGGCCCGACGCCCGAGCGCGGCGGTGACCGCGGCAAGCAAGGCAAGGTCCTCGAGGTCCTTGTCGAGCAGGACCGCGTGATCGTCGAGGGCGTGAACTACGTCACCAAGCACGTGCGCGTTGGCCAGACCCAGCGCGGCACCAAGACCGGGGGGCTCGAGACGATCGAGGCGCCCATCCACATCTCCAACGTCCAGGTCGTGGACCCCGAGACGAAGAAGCCGACCCGCGTCGGTCACCGTGTCGAGGAGCAGGTCAAGGACGGCGTCAAGCGCACGGTTCGCGTGCGCTATGCGAAGAAGTCAGGTAAGGACCTCTGATGAGCACCACCACTGCTGCGCCCGCTGGCAAAATCCAGCCGCGCCTGAAGCAGAAGTACAACGGCGAGATCAAGAAGGCGCTGCAGGACGAGTTCGGCTACGCGAACGTCATGCAGATTCCTGGCCTGGTCAAGGTCGTCGTGAACACCGGTGTCGGTGAGGCAGCTCGCGACAGCAAGGTGATCGATGGTGCGGTCGACGACCTCACCAAGATCACCGGCCAGAAGCCGGTCGTCACGAAGGCTCGCAAGTCGATCGCGCAGTTCAAGCTGCGCGAGGGACAGGCGATTGGTGCCCACGTCACTCTCCGCGGTGACCGTGCGTGGGAGTTCATCGACCGCCTCGTGAGCCTGGCACTGCCCCGCATCCGTGACTTCCGCGGCCTGTCGGACAAGCAGTTCGACGGCAACGGCAACTACACCTTCGGTGTGCAGGAGCAGTCGATCTTCCACGAGATCAACCAGGACAAGATCGACCGCGTCCGCGGGTTCGACATCACGATCGTGACGTCGGCGAAGACGGATGCCGAAGGTCGCGCTCTGCTGCGTCACCTCGGCTTCCCGTTCCGCGGTGCCGAGCAGCAGGCCTGATCCACTCTTGATGTCCCGGGACCTCCGGGGCATCACCACCACAGGTCGGCGTCCGCGTAACGGGCGTCGAAACCTGGTGAACGAAAGAAGAACCCCATGACCATGACAGACCCGGTCGCAGATATGCTGACCCGGCTGCGCAACGCGAACTCGGCGCATCACGACTCCGTGTCGCTGCCGAGCTCCAAGCTCAAGACCCACATCGCCGAGATCCTCAAGCAAGAGGGTTACATCTCGGACTGGTCGGTCGAGGATGCCCGCGTGGGCCAGACCCTGACCATGACCCTCAAGTACGGCCCGAACCGGGAGCGATCGATCGCGGGCATCAAGCGCGTGTCGAAGCCCGGCCTTCGCGTGTACGCGAAGTCGACCGAGATCCCCACGGTTCTCGGCGGACTGGGTGTTGCGATCCTGTCCACCTCCTCCGGTCTTCTCACCGACCGTCAGGCCGAGCAGAAGGGCGTGGGTGGGGAAGTCCTCGCCTACGTGTGGTGATCTGACATGTCGCGTATTGGACGTCTTCCCATCGACATCCCCGCTGGCGTGACCATTACGGTCGAGGGCCAGGATGTCGCCGTCAAGGGCCCGAAGGGTGAGCTGTCGCTGACCGTCGCACGCCCCATCGAGGTCAAGGTCGAAGAGGGCCAGGTGCTCGTCACCCGTCCCGACGACGAGCGCGAGTCGCGGTCGCTTCACGGCCTGACCCGCACCCTGATCAACAACAACATCATCGGCGTGACCCAGGGCTACACCAAGGGCCTCGAGGTCGTCGGCACCGGTTACCGCGTTGCCCAGAAGGGCAGCTCGATCGAGTTCGCCCTCGGCTTCTCGCACCCCGTGCTCGTTGACCCGCCCAGCGGGATCAGCTTCACGGTCGAGGGCAACAACAAGGTCACCGTGAGCGGCATCGACAAGCAGGCCGTCGGTGAGGTTGCTGCCAACATCCGAAAGATTCGCAAGCCGGAGCCCTACAAGGGCAAGGGCATCCGCTACGCCAGCGAGGTCGTGCGTCGCAAGGCCGGAAAGGCTGGTAAGTAACCATGAGCGTCAAGACGAAGTCCGACGCCCGCGCGCGTCGCCACACCCGTCTTCGCAAGAAGGTCGTCGGCACCACCGAGCGTCCGCGCCTGGTCGTCACCCGCTCTGCCCGTCACGTGTTCGTGCAGGTCGTGGACGACAGCAAGGGCCACACGCTGGCCTCGGCATCCACCCTCGAAACCGACCTGCGGTCGTTCGACGGTGACAAGACCGCCAAGGCCCGCAAGGTCGGCGAGCTCGTCGCTGAGCGTGCGAAGGCAGCCGGCGTCGCCGACGTCGTGTTCGACCGTGGCGGCAACCGCTACGCGGGGCGTGTCGCGGCTATCGCCGACGGCGCCCGCGAAGGAGGTCTGAACCTGTGAGCGAGAACAACAACCCCGTGGAGAACGACGTGACCACTGCCGAGGGCACCGAGCAGGCTGCCGATGCCACTGCGGCCGAGGGTACTGCTGCGACCACCGAGCGCGAGCGCGAGCCGCGTCGCGGTAGCCGCGAGCGCAACCCCAACCGTGACCGCAACTCGCGTGACCGTGGCGACAACCAGTTCCTGGAGCGTGTCGTCACCATCAACCGTGTGTCGAAGGTCGTGAAGGGTGGACGTCGCTTCAGCTTCACCGCCCTCGTGGTCGTCGGTGACGGCAACGGTGTGGTCGGCGTCGGCTACGGCAAGGCCCGTGAGGTTCCTCTGGCGATCTCGAAGGGCGTCGAAGAGGCCAAGCGCAACTTCTTCCGCGTGCCGCGCTCCGGATCCACGATCCCGCACCCCGTGCAGGGTGAGGCAGCAGCCGGCGTGGTGCTCCTGCGTCCTGCAGCTGCCGGTACCGGTGTTATCGCCGGTGGTCCGGTGCGTGCGGTGCTCGAGTGCGCCGGTATCCACGACGTGCTCTCGAAGTCGCTCGGCTCCTCGAACACGATCAACATCGTCCACGCGACGGTCGAGGCTCTTCAGCAGCTCGAGGAACCGCGTTCGGTTGCCGCGCGCCGTGGTCTTGACTTCGACCAGGTCGCGCCGGCCCGTCTCGTTCGTGCCGAAGCTGAGGCTACGGCCGCACAGAAGGTAGGTGCCTGATGGCTGCTCGGCTGAAGGTGACCCAGGTCAAGTCCAAGGTGAGTGAGAAGCAGAACCAGCGTGACACGCTGCGCTCGCTCGGTCTCAAGCGGATCGGCGACTCGGTCGTCCGTCCCGACGACGCGCAGACGCGCGGCTACGTCAAGACCGTCGCTCACCTCGTGAAGGTTGAGGAGATCGACTAATGGCAGACAACGAAAACGTCGAGGCTGCAGAAGCAGTAGCCGCGGCGCCCAAGAAGGCCCCGGCCCGCAAGGCTCCGGCCAAGGCTGCTGCCGACGCGCCCGCCGAGAAGAAGGCGCCTGCGCGCAAGGCTCCGGCCAAGGCCGCAGCTGACAGCGACGCCTCGGCCGAGAAGGCGGCTCCCGCCAAGAAGGCTCCGGCCAAGGCTGCAGCGAAGAAGGATGTCGCACCCGCGACCCGTCCCGGTGTGCTCAAGGTGCACCACCTTCGTCCGGTCCCCGGCGCCAACACGGCGAAGACCCGGGTCGGCCGCGGTGAGGGTTCGAAGGGTAAGACCGCAGGCCGCGGTACCAAGGGTACGAAGGCCCGCTACCAGGTCAAGGTCGGTTTCGAGGGTGGGCAGATGCCGCTGCACATGCGCACCCCGAAGCTCCGTGGCTTCAAGAACCCGTTCCGCGTGGAGTACCAGGTCGTGAACCTCTCGACGCTGGCTGAGCTCTACCCGAAGGGTGGAGAGGTCACCGTGAGTGACCTCGTGGCCAAGGGTGCAGTTCGCAAGAACGAGAAGGTCAAGGTCCTCGGAGACGGTGACATCTCGGTCAAGCTCACCGTGACCGTCGACAAGGTTTCGGGTTCGGCCGAGCAGAAGATCGTCGCAGCCGGCGGGTCGGTCGCGACCGCCGCCTCGGCAGAGTAGTACCTGGAAAGAGGGGCCGGAGATATCTCCGGCCCCTCTTTCGGTTAGCCTGGACGTTGGCGCGCCCGAGCGTGTCGGCATCCCCCTTGGAGGAATCCTCTTGTTCAGCGCCATCGCGCGGGTGTTCCGCACTCCCGACCTTCGTCGCAAGATCGGGTTCACCCTGGCCATCATCGCCCTGTATCGCTTCGGTGCACACGTACCGACGCCGTTCGTGGACTTCCCGAACGTACAGCAGTGTCTGCGGGACTCCACCGGCACTGAGGGTCTGCTCGCTCTCGTCAACCTGTTCTCCGGTGGTGCTCTGCTCCAGCTGTCGATCTTCGCGCTGGGCGTCATGCCCTACATCACCGCGACGATCATCGTGCAGCTGCTGCGCGTGGTCATCCCGCACTTCGAGGCGCTCTACAAGGAGGGCCAGGCTGGGCAGGCCAAGCTCACGCAGTACACCCGCTACCTGACTATCGCGCTCGCGCTCCTGCAGTCGACGACCCTGGTCACCGTTGCCCGCAGCGGTCAGCTGTTCGGAACGTCGAACGTGCCGGAGTGCCAGCAGCTGCTGACCAACGACGCGTGGTGGGCGCAGTTGCTCATGATCATCACGATGACCGCAGGTACCGGCCTCATCATGTGGTTCGCCGAGCTCGTCACCGAGCGCGGTATCGGCAACGGGATGTCGATCCTCATCTTCACTTCCATCGCTGCCGCCTTCCCGGCCTCGCTGTGGGCGATCTGGCAGTCGCGTGGGTTCGAGACGTTCTTGCTCGTCGTCGCCGTCGGCATCGTGGTCGTCGGCCTTGTGGTGTTCGTCGAACAGTCCCAGCGCCGCATCCCGGTGCAGTACGCCAAGCGGATGGTGGGCCGCCGCACCTATGGCGGAACCAACACGTACATCCCGATCAAGGTCAACATGGCCGGTGTTGTGCCCGTCATCTTCGCGTCGTCGCTGCTGTACATCCCGGCGCTCATCGCCCAGTTCAACCAGCCCGCCGCGGGGGAGACCGCCGCCCCGTGGGTCGTGTGGATCAGCAACAACCTCACCAACGGTGACAGCCCGATCTACATGATCGTGTACTTCCTGCTCATCGTCGGGTTCACCTACTTCTACGTCGCGATCACCTTCAACCCGGTTGAGGTCGCCGACAACATGAAGAAGTACGGCGGGTTCATCCCCGGCATCCGTGCGGGGCGCCCGACTGCCGAGTACCTCGACTACGTGCTCACGCGCATCACGCTTCCCGGTTCGATGTACCTGGGTCTGATCGCTCTGCTTCCGCTGTTCGCGCTGGCGCTGGTCGGCGCGAACCAGAACTTCCCGTTCGGCGGTGCCTCAATCCTGATCATCGTGGGTGTGGGTCTTGAGACCGTGAAGCAGATCGACGCACAGCTGCAGCAGCGACACTACGAAGGGCTCCTCCGATGACGCGCTCCGCCGACCTCCCCTCCGCTCGCCTCTTGATCGTCGGGCCGCAGGGCTCGGGCAAGGGCACGCAGGGGGTTCGCGTGGGCGAAGCGCTGTCGATTCCCGTGATCTCGACCGGGGACGTCTTCCGCGCCAACGTCAGCGCGGGAACCCCTCTCGGCCAACAGGTCAAGGCGATCATCGAAGCCGGCGACCTCGTGCCGGATTCGCTGACCAGCGAGATCGTGCGCGACCGTCTGACGCAGGATGACGCGAGCAACGGCTTCCTTCTCGACGGGTATCCGCGCAACCTCGGCCAGGTCGGCGACCTCGACGCGTTCCTCGAGAGCCGCGGCGAGTCGCTGGATGCCGTCATCGAGCTTTCCGTTCCGCGTGATGAGTCGATAGCGCGACTGACACAGCGCGCCATCGACCAGGGCCGGACCGATGACACCGAAGAGGTCATCGCCAACCGGCTCGCCATCTACGAGCGCGAGACAGCTCCCATCCTCGATGTGTATCGGGAGCGCGGGATCGTCGACGCGATCGACGGCGTCGGATCGCTCGACGAGATCGCAGACCGCATCGCCGCCGCCCTCGCGGCGCGCGGCATCACCGGCTGACCGGGCGTCGTGCTGCGTCGATCGATCTACAAGACCCCCGCTCAGCTGCGAGCGATGGTCGAGCCGGGGCTGATCACCGCCGCCGCCCTGGATGCGGTTCGTGCGCTCGCCGCGCCGGGAGTCACGACCCTCGAGCTTGATGCTGCGGCATCCGCCGTGATCACCGGTCGTGGGGCGCGTTCGAACTTCCAGCTCGTGCGCGGGTACCGCCACACGGTGTGTGCGTCGGTGAACGAGCAGGTCGTCCACGGCATTCCGGGTGACTACGTCTTACAGCCCGGTGACATCCTCTCGGTGGATGCCGGAGCCGAGTATCACGGGTGGAACGGGGACTCCGCGTTCACTGTCGTTCTGCCCGATCCGGAGCGGCCGGACCTCGTCGCTGCTCGGCAGCGGCTCTCCGATGTCACGCGAGGATCGCTGTGGGCCGGAGTCGCCGCCCTGGCATCGGCATCCCACGTCGGCGAGGTCGGCGCGGCGATCGAAGGATACGTCGAGGCGAACGCCCCCGAGGGCGGGTACGGCATCCTGCGCGACTACATCGGCCACGGCATCGGGCGCAAGATGCACGAGGCGCCGCCGGTGTTCAACTACCGAACCAGTGATCCGGGCGCCGAGGTGCGACCGGGGTTGGTGCTCGCCATCGAGCCGATGGTGGTCGCCGGCGATCAGGCGACGTTCGTCGAAGATGACGATTGGACAGTGTCGACCGTCGATGGCACAGACGGCTCACATTGGGAACATAGCGTTGCCGTGCACGATGGTGGTATCTGGGTGCTCACGGCACCCGATGGCGGCGCCGCGGAGCTTGCTCCGTTCGGTGTCATCCCGCAACCGATCGCAGGGGCCTGAGCGGCGCACGCTGGCAGGCCCGACGGACACACAGCATCCGGAGGAAGCAAAACATGGCAGCTACCGCGAAGTCGAACAACTCTTTCGCGATCTGGGTCAGCGTCGCGGTCGTCGCGGTGCTGGTACTGGTCGGAGCTCTCGTCGTGTGGATGAACAACACGGCATCGGCTCCAGGGCCCGTTCCGGCTGCCGCGAACATCAACACCGAGACCGGTGGGATCGCGGTCGGCACCGGTTCGAACTCCGTCGACACCTACGTCGACTTCATGTGCCCCTACTGCAACCAGTTCGAGCAGGCCGAGGGCGAGACCATTCGGCAACTCATCGATGACGGGTCGATCACGCTGAACGTCCACCCGGTCTCGATCCTCGACCGGGTATCGCAGGGCACCCAGTACTCCACGAGGTCGGCCAGCGCCGCCTATTGCGTTGCGGAGTCGGATCCGGATGCGCTGCTGGACTTCATCACTGCCATGTACGCCCAGCAGCCGGCCGAGTCCTCGCCGGGACTGACCGACGACGAGATCGTTGCGATCGCTGAGGGCGCGGGAGCCACGAACTCCAGCTCCTGCATTACGGATGGCACGTACATGGACTTCGCAACCACGATGACGCAGAACCTGCCGACGAACCCTGCCACGGGCGGGGCGAGCACGCCGACGCTCGTCGTCAACGGAGAGTACGTGACGGTGACCTACGACCCGCAGACCGACATCGTCGCTCGCTTGAACTGAGCGCGAACAGGACCACGCCGCCGAGCGCCCGCAGCAATGGGCACAGACACAGCACCCGTAGGACGACACCATGGCAGCGCCTGCAAAGAAGAACAGCTATCTCGCCATCTGGATCAGCGTCGCGGTGGTTGCGGCACTCGTTCTGGTCGGCGCGCTCGTGGTGTGGATGAACAACACCGCTGCGGCTCCGGGTGCTGCACCCGAGGGGCCGGGCATCGACTCGTCGACCGGCGCGATCGCGGTGGGCAGCGGGCCTGACGAGGTCGATGTGTGGTTCGACTTCTACTGCCCTCACTGCCAGGACTTCGAGGACGTCTATGGCCCGACGCTGGATGAACTCGTCACCTCGGGCGACATCACCCTGAACCTGCATCCCGTTGCGTTGTCGGGACTGAACGCGGCATCCGGCACCGACTTCTCCGAGCGTTCGGCCAGCGCGCTCTATTGCGTCGCCACGCAGGACACTGACGCTGCTTTCGCGTTCACCCAGACGCTTCTGACTGCTGACGTCACCGGCGCGGGATGGACGGATGACGAACTCATCGCGCTGGCTGCCGACTCCGGGGTGACCGGGATCGACGAGTGCGTCACCCAGCGCACGTACGTCGACTTCGTCGACGCGCAGACCCGGGAGATCCCTGCGAGCCCTCAGGGCGGGCAGGGAACGCCGACGCTCGTGATCAACGGCGAGTACATCAGCCTCACCGGTGACGTAAACGCCGACATCGTCAACCGATTGAGCTAAGACCCCCTCACGCGCGACGCCCCCGCGGACTTCGGTCCCGGGGGCGTCGCGCGTGCCGTCGGTTGGCCGCGACGCGCCGGTTCGGCGGGGCGACTCCCCGTGACTACTCGCGGTTTTGGATGCGTTCACCTGTGCGTTGACTTCGGTGGCGAGGCTGGCGGGGCGCCACCGCGCTGAGGCAACGTCAGCGAGTTCGGCGCACCATCCCTTGCACCGATTCGCAGGAGTACTCGTCATGCGCCGACGCCTTGCCGCCGCCCTGTCCGTGATCCTTGGGCTCTCGTTTGCCGTCGCCGTTCCTGCGGCTGCGTCGGCTGAACCGATTGAGGTCCCGCCGGTGGTGATCAACGAGATCC
>Ga0310345_10002429_pt1 | contig 18885 bp, 14 predicted proteins | sample HC15DNA20500_MG_FD_204667 | JGI IMG/M metagenome (GOLD analysis project Ga0310345, IMG submission 204667) | Marine microbial communities from station ALOHA, North Pacific Subtropical Gyre - HC15-DNA-20-500_MG | ecosystem: Environmental > Aquatic > Marine > Oceanic | place: Pacific Ocean: North...
TCCAGCTGTAAATGAACCTGTAGCTGAAGATGTTGCTAGTGTGGGTAATGTCGGACTTGTTCCAATAGCTAAAGATTCATATACTGCGTGTAATTTATAAACGTCAGCATAACCTAAAGATATGTCTATATCACCAACTCTTTGTCCATAGATATGGTTAGCTGAGTCGTTTAATGTCATCGTTTGATTCTGCATGACATTAGCAGTTTTAGTTTTCTGTGTAGATGTGGCTTTTGTGAGTGTTGCAGTTACTTTAACTTCTGCACCATCTCCAAAAATAGTATCATCTGTTATTTCTAATGTAATTGCTGGGGAAGCTAAAACTACTTTACCAGTTAAGGGAACAACATCACCTGCCGCTCCACTGCCATCGCCTGCTGTTAAGATAGTACAAGTATAATCTGCAGCAGCATAGGCATCAAATGTATGGTCATTTGAACCTGTAGCTAGAGCGACAACACCAGCGCCGTTACTAGTTGCAATAAATTGTTTGCGTACAGAATATGTAGTGTCTATGGGCAGAAGTGTAGATATATTATCTTTAGGTATCTTATAAACTGTTATAAGTTCTTCCTGTTCTTTTACTGAGAAACGTTTTCTTACAATGTTTGCTGTAGTAATAGCGTCTGTAGAAGGTGCTGCTGTAAAAGATATAGCTGTTGCTGTTATTGCATCAACAACTCTGTCCTCTGTGGCACCTGCTACACCAGTTGGGATAGTTAAAACATCTCCAACGACAGCTTCTGAAGTATCAAAACCTGAAACACCAATTAAGTTATCTGTACCAGATGTTTCTGTTCTATATGTACCTATTAAAGTTTTAGAGGCATTTAAATTAACATCAGCTGAAAATTGAGAACCTGCACCTGAAGAGTGTGCCATAAAAACTTGTTTAACATCTCTAGTAAACTGTCTTAATGCAATAGATGATATTGTCGGACTGCCAGAGATAGTTGAAGCCGTGGAACTACTTGTAATTTGTTCAGCTGCTTGAAATGTTCCAGTTGTATGTATTACTGTTACTGCGGTTGCAGCACTTACTGCCGCATACACTATGGCTGTTGCGCCACTTGTTGCGCCAGTTATCTTTACGCCGGCTGCTAATGTTACGGCACCACTCATCGTAATAAGGTCGAGCATATTAATGTCGAACAAATATAACTTATAAAGAGCCGCATCATTGCCTAAAGTTCCAGACAAATATTCTACAGTTCTAGCCCGTGCATGACCCACAACAGTACCAGCAGCTACGCCATCTGTGGCTGTTAGAGTATTATATAAACTCATTGTTTTAAAGGGGACTGCATCTGCACTAATATCTGAAATGTCTGGTTGACCAAATAGATTAGTTATTTCTACATAGTTACCTAAATTAAATGGAACGTTATCATTGTTAATAGACTTTGTAGTTCTAGGCTTATCTATAGCAACGTGCTTAGTCGCAATAGTTTCTACTTCTCTGCCTTGTACATAAGCCTTACCAGGACCTATACCAAGAGCCCACTTACTCTCATCACCACCATTGGCAGCAGTATAGATGCCTAAGTTTGCACCACTATCTAAATGTTCTCTGTTATCAAAACTAAAAGGCCTTACGATGTAATCTCCAGACTCATCACTAGTACGTCTGGCTATCATCTTACTAATTTCACTATACTTTGTATGATTAACAGCAGTCTTTAAAGCCCCTGCATCTATTCGCATCAGTTCGATGAAATTTGTATCATCTGTATCAGTAAGAGTTTTCTTAGCTAACGTTAGAGTAAACTTTAATCTATGAGCACCTTTAGCGGCATAGTTCGTAGAACCTGTTGCGTTATCTAAAAGTTGACTATCGTTTTCTGGAGTGACAAGAGTTTCTGTTACTGTAAAGCCAACTCTATAAGAAGGTGTATTAGTATATTTGTCTAAGACTAAAGTTTGTTCTAAGGCTTGAACAAAACTTCCTCTAACAAAAAAGATACCTTCTTGTACAGTTGCTGCAGAACCTGTTATTGCCGCAGTTGTCGCCGCTGTTGTAGCTGACGCATTACCAGCACCTAAGGCATTAATGTTTGCATCAGACTCAATATCTTCTGCATCTGCAAACGTGGTAGTTGTATTATCTGTACCTGTGTAAATGTACTTAATAAATAAAGTATCTGGGTCATCTGTTGTTGCAACAGCATAACCTACTACTCTAGCTTTTACTCCAGAAGTAGCCCCTGTGATTGTTGTATCTACATAAGTACTCAAATAGTCGGCTACAGTGCCACTAGAATATGATGATTGTAATTTAACAGCAGCATACTTATCATCATATCCGATTTGACCGGGAATGACTACAGTGCCTTCTTCAAATAAATGTCTACCAAATCTTTCTATTTGCTGTTGAAGGATAGTCTGTAACTGTGTTAGTTCTCTTGCTTGTACTGCAAACCCAGGCCTGAATAATACTCGATGAAACTGGTCCGCTTCATCGTAGTCATCGTAATATGGAGTTACATTTAAATCCGTTTTATTTGCCATCTTAGAATTCTATTACTAGTTTTACGTTTTCTGTTTGGTCACTTGCCCGGGTAATAGGTACACGATTCTCAGTATACATAATATCTCCTGAGTGATATGCTATCTCTGGGTTACCCACCGCCGACATAGTACCGGTTGCCGAACTTGTCGCACCTGTAACAACTTCTGTACCTGCAAACGCTGTCATATGTTTAACTGAACTTATACCTGTCCATTGAGTCTGTATATATTTCAAAACTCTATTAGTTGCATCCCAGTTTACTACTACGCCTTTTGCACCAGTAGTTCCGCCTGTAATGACTTCATCATTGACAAACGTGCCTGGTGTAGGCGATGAGTTAAAAGTTACACTCTTTAAAGCATTCAAAGTTGCAGCAGTTGATACGGTAGTTGTTCCATAGTTATATGGGTTTCTTACTAAACCAACTCGTCTGAAGTCTTGACTTACAATAAAGTCTCCACTACCTTCTGTACCGGCTAAACTCGTATTCATCATAACATAATATGCACCTAACTCTTTCAATGCATTGTAACCGTGGCCGCCCTTTGGTCCTACTAGAGGAGTTAAAACTCCATTTGAACCACCACCAATACTTGAAATGTTCGCTACATCTACTGTTGCAAAAGTATAACCAGTTCCTGCAGTAGTTACTGAAGCCGATGCTAAAGCATTACTTGAAACAACCACAGTACACACACCATTAGCGCCATCACCTCTAATAGGTACGTCCGGATAAGATCCGTTTGTATAGCCTGAACCAGCAGTTGTTACTGCAATATGGGTTAGTGCACCATCAACAGCATTACTTGATACTGTTGACCGTGATGCTCCTGATACGATAGTTCCTAAAGTATCTGTAACGGGCATAAAATCTGTAGAAAGAAAAAGGTTTGTTTGTGTAGCAGTTAATGTATACATATACTTCCAAAGGTAACCATCACCGGGATCTACCTCTGTGTTAGCTGTAGATGTAGGTTCTGTAGTTGATGCCGCATTACTATTATTACCCATACATTTGTAAACTTTATAATCTGAAGTTAATACATAAAACGTAGAGTCATATAGATTTGTAGCACTACTATTAGATGTTACCGAAGAACTATAATCTGGTCGATAGATATCATAAGTTGTTCCTGAACTCCAGTTTCTCCTAGGTACACAAAATTGTACATCTGATGTTGCCACTTTCTTGGCTGCCATCATATCTCTCCAACCATCAAACTCGTCTAACACTCCATCATTAGGTGTTGGGGGTGATGCATCTGTACCTCCGCCTGTGCCACTTGCAAAGGCTTGAGGTCGACCTATAAACAAGTAATATGTAGATGGTGCAGCTTCTCCAAATGACTCGTAGAATTGCTCGGCGTTATGAATTCTAAATTTGTTTGTTACTATTGCAGCCATTTAAAAATCTCCATTTTCTTTCTATTATTTATACAAGTTTTAGGTATAAGATATCGTTATCTCAGAAGGAGGTGCAACATGAAATCTTGTGCCCGCATTTACTTCATTGATAACTGCCTCACCCACATCTTGTATTCTATAAGTCGCATCCTTAGATGAGATAAATTGTAAATTATATACATTAACATCATCAGAGTGTGATGCCGCATCTGTAGAACCCTGTACATCATAACCTCTAGTACAGCCTGTTAAGTTGTTGCTTGAAACTCCTGTATACAATATATGTTCGTTTCCTATTTGTATTATACCCTTAGATGGGAAGCCTGTTGTAGAAGTTAATGCAATTGTAGTAACTGATGCGTTATGAGCACCATCTAAAGTAGTACTTAATCGTTTTTCATAATAACCTAAATGTGTTCTATGAACTTGCCACGCATCTCCTATAATATAATCTCTACCTTGAGGAACGTAACCGTTAGTAGTAGATGCCTCTTGTACTTCATATCCAAATAGTATCTCAGTCAGCATATTATCACCAGCAGTTTCTTCTAGTAACAAATCTCCAGCATCAGCCGTGGCATCTTCAAGTGCAAACTGTTCTTGATAATCTTCTAATTCTATTCTAAACACTTCAGACTCTGTGTTAGAATATCTCCAGTCCTCTACGTTATCTGTAGTGTTGCCTAATGGGTCTGCTGTATCAGCAGCTGTCCACCAAATCATCTCATAGGTAACTATCGTTACCATTTGAACTTCTTTTTGATTTTCTAATGCAGTATTTCTTCCTACTCCTACTAATGGGTTAGTGTTATAGGTTTGTAAGAGTTCTGTTATTAACTTATCTGAATCAGTTTCATCTAGAAAGTAACTGCCATCTCCTGTTAGACCTTCTTGTTGTATGTTGTCACTATAAGCAGCCCCACCCAAACGTCTACCAAGTTTTGTAGTAAAGATGTTATGGAACAAGGAGAACAATTCAGGCGTATATGTTGCCCGTACTGTCTGAGCTTCTGGTGATGTAGATGCCGTTCTTATCTGAACATTAATAGCCGAAACTGCATCTATCTGCCCAAACACCTGCCAACCTGCAGGATGCACAGAAGTATATAAATCACTTCTCCAGTCTACAATAGCTTTACTAGCCTTAATAACATATGAATAATCTTGATAGTAATAACTGTCTTGAATCTTTTTAGAAGATTCTGATAAATGTCCATCTTGGTTAGTATACTCACCAGCCTTTGTAGTTGTTGTTCCAATAGTTGCAGTAATTGAAGGCGCAGTATATGAATTTAATACTGCTGTTGCTCCACTAGTACCACCAGTAAGAGTTTCTGTAGTTGTAAAAGTTCCAGAAGGACTAGATACTTTCATAACACCAGTATCAGTGTCCATAGATTTAAATGTTGCAGTCTTAGCACTAGTACCACCAGTAATAGTTTCTAATGATGTAAACGTACCAGTAACACCTGTAACTAAAAAGTTTGTTTGTGCCGATAGTGTAGGTGTATCAGTATAGTGTACACCTGGGTTATCTATGCGTATAGACGCAATGTTACCAACATTTGTGCCTTTGGGTATTACTACACCGCCAGTTCTTGGAGAAGTTGTAGGTAATGTTAATGTTGGTAGACTTGTATAGTTTTCACCTAGACTTGTTACTCTAATATCTGTAATGTCTCCAGTACCTGAACCTATTTCTTGAACTACCTTGTTACCTGAAAAGGAGCTTCCCGCAAGAGTTTCTGTTTCTAATACAAAATGGTCAGTAGACGCCATACCATAATCTTCTTCTTGGGTAAAATATAAAGCCGTGGTATCTTCAGTAATCATTTCAGCAAAAGCTGTATCTGTTTCTGAAAGCAAATTATCTCCAGAAGTTTCTTCTAGTAACAAGTCTCCATCTTCAAGTGCCATATTCTCGTTATAGTCAGAAGTCTGTTCTCCAGTAAATCTAAACTGTTCTATCAACGATCCTGTTTCTGGTGCGATACCACCATTTACAATAGATACTTTAGCAGCCAACCCTGTACCACTTGTGCCCGTATTACTAACAGTTATTTCATCGTCTATTACATACCCAGAACCTGCTGCACTAGGAATTATCTCTGTGATTTCACCAGCACTTAAAGATTCTATAGAGGCACTGCCTGTAGTGCCGTTATCTGCTGTTATTGTTAAGGGGTCACCTAATGCATAATATTGACTAGAAGATGTTATAGACGAATCTGTTAATACTCCAGCTATTTTTGCATTTATAGTCAAGTCTGTATTAACACTATCTGTACCTGAGATATTTTGACCAGTTACAAATGTTCCTGATGTTTGACCATCAGATAAAACTAATTCATAAGTAACAACATTACCAAATTGATACTTACTAATACTTTCTACTTGTGCAGTAGCTTCTTCTATAGCACTAAAACCTTCAGAAGCATATGTTCCTCCTAATTCAATAGTAGTATCTCTGACAGCTGCCTGTGTAATTGTTTGACCAACTAAATTTGCAAAAGTTACAGAAGGAAAAGAAGAATCCTCTTTCTCAATATGAGAACCATCTTCCATAGTTAGATAGACGTTACCGCTCCCAACTTCAGTATTGAGATATGGCGAGTAATCATACTCTACATAGATACCGTCAATGAAGGACGCATTCGGCAATAGGTCCCCATTATCATCATACCACTCACCAGCATTACCTGACTCGAATTCGATAACATCGTTATCTTCCACAAGTCTTAAAATAGTTGAATCATCCCAGTTACCATCTGAGACTCGTAACATATCTACAGTGGGATAATATACTTCTACGTTTTCATCTAAGAGAAGTCTAAAAAATAATTCGTGGGCTTTTCTTGTACCCTTTGCACGATAAAGGTCTTTGATACTCTTTAAGAGTTTTCTTTTATTAACTCCTGATGCAAGAGTCGTTGGTAGTGTTCTTAGAAATTCTGCTTTGAACTCATCGAAAAAAGAATCTACTGTATTATCAATATCAGCATATTCCATTAACTGAACAATATTTTCTACAGGGTTGGCTCTATAAGAAGATATAGTACCTGATGCACCACTAGTCGCACCTGTAACTGTTTCACCTATAACAAATAAGTTTTGAGAGGATATAAACAGTCTACTATTAGCATTAATATCTTCTACACGAATTGTTGCAGTCGCTTTAGATGTACTACCTGTAATAGTTTCAGCATTTACAAAAGCCGTCTTTGTATTTTCTTCTAAGACAACTCTATCTTCTTTTCTACTAGTCTCTGTTCGTTCACTTTCATTATTGTATATAACAAAATTTGTAGAGCCTTCTTCTTGCAACAATCTATCTACTGTACTGACACTCGTAAGTTTCAGTTCAGCACTTTCTAGGAACTCATAATATTTTTCCAGAAAGGTTATAACCCCTGCTTGGTCTGAACCTACAAAGCCCGGGAATAGTTCTGCTATTTTTAGAGATAGCTTTTTCTTAATTGTTGCCATTAGTTATATGAAGATGTTGTAGTATAATCTGTTCCGGCATTAGAACTGCCTGACGCAATAGTATCTGCGACTCCTGTTATTGTTTGGTTTGTAGAATCTATTTCTAATATCTGGTTTCTAACTGGCACTATATCATTAGATGTAGGTATAACTGTGATGGTAATAGTTCCATCACTGTTAGATACTGACGTTATGTTTAGAGCAGTTATTACAATTTCTCCTGTACCATAATCAATAGTACCTGCGGCACTATCTACATACGTTCTAGCCGCACCTGTCAAATGATAAGTTCGTACTATACCTGCCCCATCGTCATCTAGGAATAAAGTATTACTATTACCACTTATAATAAAACCTGTAGAAGATAGATTCTTTGAGTTTGTATCTGGGTCTAATAGTGGATTAGAAAATGCAATAGTATATTTTGTTGCAGATGATAATGTTGGAGTTACTTCTTTACTAATCTTAACAGTTGTAATATTTGAAACTATTGAAGTATCAACATCATCAATAGTTCCTATAAACTTTGAATATCGAAACACTCCTTCAAACTGTTCTAAGTTATCATCACTAAAAGTTCCGACCGCTGTAGTAACTAAAGCTTCTAAATCACTGGCTGTCGATGTTGTAGCATTTGCATTAAACTTAAAGTTTATAGCTGGTATAATTTTAATAGTTTCTGGGTCTACAATTTCAACAGTAACACTTGCAACTTTATAATCTTTCAAAGATGAAACAATACTGTTTTTAGTAGCCGTAGTTAAAACATTTCCTGTCTTAGGTTTTATACTGGCATATACTTTACCATAAACAGCAGGGCTTGCAAACTCTCCACCCCAAACGGCTAGTGACTGTATGTTAGAATACAGAGTTGGAATGATAGCCTTATAATCGTTTGCCGTCACAGCTCTGTTCTGTGCAGCATAACTAAACGGAGCGTTATATTTAATACCTGCAAGCCCTTCTGGCTCTGCCCCATTAGCAGCCGCAGTTCCGACGGCTACAGTTATCTCAGCAGAACCACCTATAGTGCCTGCCGCAGAAAAAGTGTTAGCCCCGTTTGCATCGGCTTTATTTGTAACTACATATTTAATTGTTATGAGGTTACCATCTACAAGAGCCTTACCTACAACCCCATCTCCAAAATAAATTTCCCATTCGCCATCGACTGTTTCTTGGAGGAAAAATACCGCAGTATCACTCTTAACATCTACTAGTGTACTAGACTTTGTAAACGTTGTTGTTGTGGCATCTGATGCACTGTTTTGTACTGCAACAGATATGGTAGAAGTATCTATATTATCATTAGGTAAAATAAACTTCTGGTCTGCATCTGAAACATTTACTGTAAAATCTGTTGTTACATATGTGCCTTCATAGATGTCTACATTACTAAAAAGATATACGCCATCAGTTGGAGTAATAGTCTTATCTGCAACAGTTACAAACTGATATGAAGTTCCACTAACTGTGGTATTAAAAACGTGGCCGGCCGACATAGTAATCGAACCCGCCGAAATATCACCTACTGTTATATCTACATACGCAATTGGAGCCTTTGCAGATATTGGAGTATACCCTAAGTTCTTTGCGTGAGATATTACTGAGTTTCTTTTTACGGCAGTGTTAAGGAACATTTCATTAGCCAACATATTAGACATGAAAGCATTGTAATGTGTATTGTAAGACAGTATGTCTAACAAGACTGACAGACCAGAACCTTCAAAGTCATAGTCTGTAAATTCTGTTTGTCCTTTCAAATAAGTTTTTAGATTTGTTTTGATAGTATCAAAATCTAAATCTGTTATTTCTAGTTTACCTTTTGTATTGACTGCCATTATCGTATCCTATTTAAAAAGACATCTACTTCGTGAATTTCATTTGGCTCATTTACTAGTGCAAAACGAACTTGTATGTTTAGTTGATTATTATCAAAGTCATCGTTAATGACAATTTCTTGTATCTGTGCTCTTGGCTCATAATGTTCAATAACGTCAGCAATAGAATCTTGTAACTCAACTCTAACTATCGGTGTGAACAAGTTAAACAATTGAGTATGTACATTTCCTCCTATCTCTGGATGAAATAGTCTCTCCCCTTGTTTAGTCAGTATAAGATTACGAACACTTCTTTTTATTGCTTGCACATCAGTAACCTTACTAACATCGCTAGATAAAGGATTCTTTGTGAAGTAAAGATTTAAGTCTTTATATATAAAAGTACTTCGAGGACTTTCGTTATGAATTTGGGCATCGTCATACCCATAATTTACTGTAGTAGCCATTTCTAATATTTATACGGTATGTGCAGCATAAACAGAACTTTGATTGACTGTAGTAATGTTTTCTCCACCATACTTACTTCCTTTGATTGCAATTTGTTTATCATTAACATATACAGAACTCACCATACTAGCACTCATGTCTACTGTATGTCCAGCACAAGGTGGGTCGTCACCTACTAGATGACTTAGGTTGGCATCATCATCTCTAACAACTCCATAGTTTACCGCAAATACATCAGTAGAACATTCGTTTGTAACAAATGTTGCATCGCATAAATGATTTGTATTACCCGAATCTTGCCGAGCTCCTCTAGCTACTTCTCCCATTACTTTCTTAGTTTCCTTATGTTCTCGCCAGACGTAGAATTAATTCCTAGTCCTGCACCTTGACCTGTTGTTCCTGCTGTCACACTATCCGCATTATGAGGAATACTTAAAGCCTTAACTTCTGGTTCTTCTGGCTCCGCAGTTGTTGAATTCATATAGACATTTAAAGCCTTCTCATGGATTTCTCCAGTATCACTATACATGGAGATATTGCCCTTTGGAGCCTTTTCATATATTGCACCTTCTTTAGTGAATAAAGAAATATCTCCTTCGTCTGTTTTTACATGGGCTGTGCCTGCGTGTATATTAATAGTAGACAAAGTTTCTTTAGCTCTAGAACCTGCGGCGTACTTATAGCCGTCTGCGGTAGTATTCCTAACTTCACCTTCAAGATTAATATTTCCCCCCGCTAACATACTGATGTCGCCTTCTGCTCTAAAACTAATATTTCGTTTAGAGTATATTTCTATATCTCCACCTGACGAAACTTTAAGACGCCATTTAGATGACAGACTCATATTATCATTAGAGGCTATCAATACTTCATTGTCACCTGTCCATATAATGTGACCCTTCACATATAAATAATCATCATGTACACTTATGTTATAGCGGTCGCCCTTTACATAATCTACTTTAGTTCCTTCTTGGTCTACCTCGTTATAGGTTCCTGACCTATGATACTCATGTATTCGTTCTGCCCCAGGAGTATCATCAAACTCTTTTATATGTCCTGACTCTGATTCGTAAACGTGGTTATATGGATACTCTGCGGCATACCTACTAGTGGGTTGGTTCCATTTTGCAGAATAACTACCGTCATCGAGGAAAGTACCCCCAGCATTAATTTGTCTTTCTCTTGTATCTGATTTATTTTGTAGTGTTGTATGTGGGTCTGTTAAAACAACACCGCCTCGTACCCATGTACCAGCTGGGGGTGATATAGTTAGACTGCCAGATGTTGTACCTAAAGACACTGCCTTTAAAGTATGTAACTGACCATTCATAGCTTCTGTACCTATAGTTCCAGATATTTGTACAGTATCTCCTGCCGCTATATTAGGTTTAACTCCATAAGAAATAGAAACTATACCTGTTGGAGAAATACCCCCAATAACAAGTCCTCCTTGAGCCAAACGATTTGTATCTGCTCTAGGTAAAATAACTTGACTAGTGGCATTCAGGTCACTATATCTCCTGTTACCATAAACCCCTTGGTCAAACAATTCTTGTACTTTACTTTTTTGACTTGTAGTCAAACCACCAAAAAGAATTTTCTGTAATCTAGGATATGGAGTTTTACTTTGTTCTGTTTGAGTCAGTGGCCAATATGCACCATCACCTCTAGTAGTGCCATCTTCCAGATAGCCTGTAGAAACTACTTTGGGACTACTGCCGTATGTTGGGTCTGTTGATAGAGTAGTGGGGTCTGTGCCTGAGCCGTAACTCTTACCAGAGTCTTTACCTTTCTCTATAGTTAAACGTCTAGTAGTTCCAAAAGTACTTACTAGTCCACCTGAATGTGTACCTAAAGTTGCATCAGTAGTTTTTAATGGTTTGACAGTAGGTATTTTATCATAGCCTAAAACTGCTGCCGTTGCATCATCAGATATGTCAGTAACTTTACCAGCTGAACCACCTGAACTTCTGAATGTATCACCGTCTGTAGAATATGGTGTACTACTGCCTACAGAAGTTGGGTCAAAAAAGCCAAACTCATAATCTTTAAGTTCTGTTTCAAACTGACCTCTTTGTAAACCCAAGTCGGTCATTTTTTCAGCAGGGTTTGTATTTAACCCTGGCATAGTGCCCATTATCATAGGTTCTTGTAGAGACTCAGCATCCCTAAAGAAACCTACTACCCAACTACCCTCTACAATGCCGATAGGAGAATCTCCAATACCAGACAGGGCATTGCCTCCCACAGGTTGCATTACAGCTGCCCAAGGAAGGTCAGCTGTTTTTATTTTTGTTTTATCGTGACTATGATAGCCTAAACAACGGACTTTAACACGTCCTAGTTTTTGAGGGTCATGTCTATCTTCTACTACACCAACAAACCATACAAAATGGTCTTGACCAAGGAAACCTTTATTCATTAAACTATTTATATGTAATAATATAAATATATGGCTCCGGGGGGTGGGATCGAACCACCACGTTCTTGTAGAACCCTAGGTAAACTGCCTAGTGCGTCTGCCTGTTCCGCCACCCCGGAATATTTTTAATTCATATTTTGAATAACTCGTCTAATCTCGTAATCGTTCATAGCGTGTAAGAGTCGAGTCATACCTATCCCACCACCTACTCTTGGGAAAAAATCTAACCCCAAGAACTGGTCCAACTCTCTCTCAACTCTATTCTTACCAAACAAGTCATAAAGTAAGTTGGAATAAAGACCGTCGGAGATAGTATGAAACATATCTCTCATAACTGTTGTGTCTGAACTTCTCTCAGCTGAACCGATAGTTTCTTGACCTGAGATAATAACATCTATCTTGGCGGCAGTTCCATCTCCGTTCTGTTTCATATTCCAGAAAGGTGATGTGTGATTGGGAAAGTTCTTTATCATACAGGGTCGACCTTGCCATCGTCTACACATTTCTGCTTCGTGGTCGTGTCCTAGTTCTTGACCGTCATACAAGTCAAAGAAGTCTACCCACTCTTTATAGTCTTTATCAACTACAGAATGTCTATTACCAAACCCCATATGTTCGCATAACTCTTTTTCCATTTCTTCTAAATCTTTAATGTTGCCTGGCATCTCGAACTCGAACATTGGGAAGATAGTGTCGTGTCTACCTTCAACGATTTCTTTCTCTGCACGATAGGATGTGGACATACAAAAAAATCCTGGCGAAGCAGGATTGTTTAGGAGTTCATATTCGAGCCACATCTGACCAGTCTGAGGTAAAGGCCAAACTTCTCCATTATAATTATAAGTCGCCACTGTGGTAGGATCTTCACAGGCTGCCAGAATACTCAACCTGTTTTGTGTGTGTACTTCTGAAAATCCTTTAGACGAAAAAAAACTACGCAATTGCGTAGCCGCTTCGGTAAACTTTTCTGGATTTATTAGTTGGGTCATATTTGTTTTCTCCAAATTTCTTTTATTTATAAAAAAACCCATCGCAAGGATGGGTCTTTCCAACTAGAGGTCAGAGGATATCGGTTGAAACCGAAGCTTATTACAGTCGAGTCAGAGCCTTGTTCATAACCTGTGTTTGTTGATTTTGTAATATCATATTAAACTCCTATTAGGTACAAATTATATTTACTTTTCTTTCATCTTTCTAATCTCCAATAGCCTCTATAATCTCTACACGCTACTCCCCATGCCAGTTCATAACGTCCACCTATGTTTACTTCCATTTCAAACTCTCGGCACAACTCTCCACGCCAATTATGATATTGGTAAACTACAGGATATCTACGACCCTGATGATAATGCCATCCATATCTACTATAAAAATGCGGATGGTTATGATAACTATATGCCGGGTACTGTGGTCTATGGTTATGATGTGGCGGTGTACCTATATTACCAGTTGTCGGTCCATGATGTGGAGTCTGCCAATGCAACTGAATGTTCCACTGTACATCACCAGCCCTTGCATGATTCCAATAACCTTCACCTAAGATAACAGCTATCATAAAGGCGTAACATGAATAGGCTATCCAATCATACTTACTTCTTTTTCTTAAAAAACGAATCATCACCTTCCCCCTTGTCTACTCTTACTTTAGTAAAGGCTAAACCCTTACCACTATCAGCAACATCATTTGCTTTTGATAACTTTACTTTACCATCTAAGTAAAGTAATCTAGCCACCCCTTTCAACTTCTTCTTATCTGCATTGAACAAACGGTCTCGTTCAGCACGAAATATAGATTCAACTGCATGAGGTATAAGTTTGTCTACAATCATGGTCGAGCCTTTTCAACCTGGTTGAAGGCGTGTAAATGTTTCTCGGCATAACCAAGATTGGTCTTTGCCTCTTCTAACATAAACTTTTCTACTTCTTTTACAAACTTACCTGTCTCCAGGTGTTGCTCGATTTCTTGTACAACTTCACGAATCGTGTTTACTAGTTCTTGTCGGCTTCTCATAACCAATTTCCTCTTTCAACTTTCTCTAAATGTTTTGTCATTACTTCCCAAGCTTCAAGCCACTTCTTGTCAACTATTAATTCTTCAACAAGTTTCTTATCTTCCTCAGGTACCCATTCGGTGACTTTTAATTCGGGCCACCACCAAACAACTGCATCTTCACATCTTTCTTCTTTTGTCGGCACACTCATAATTATAACATCCTTTTTACACTTTGTCAAGCTCCATTTCTAATGACCAACCGGGTTTAAAGTTTCGTATTAAAACTTCCTTAACTTCGTTTACTGTTGTCCCTCTACCGGCAGTATACTTAACATCATACTCCAGTATCTCCATATTTCCTAACTGATGTTCCCAGAACCCATCACCTACATCTTTATTAGACATTGACACAGCCGCACCGTGCATATCACAATACTGCATAAAGTCACATAGTCGTATTTGGTCAGTGTCATCAAAACCATCATCAGTGTAGACTGTAGTGCTGTCTCTATACGGTGGGTCAAAATAATAATATGTGTCTGAGTCTGCAAACTCGGCATGACGTTGAAAGTCAAAATTGTTTATCTGCAACACTCGGTCGCAAAAAAACTTAGAAGTTTCCATTAACAATTCATAATCTATAAACGGTTTTGTATGATGTACTGTACCGGGCGGAGTTGAATAACGTCCGTTTGAATAGTTGTATACTTTCCACCAACCATTAAAGGATGTTTTCATTAAAAAATATAACATTGCAGCTTCTGTGGTAGGATGCATTTTCTTTGCACCAATGTACTCCATCTTTACACGATTATATTCAGCCTTTCTAGCTACCTTATCTTCTGCATCTATTTTAAGATAGTTAACCTCTAACTCTGCAACAGACCCACAAAACCAGTCGGGCTCATCCCGAAGATTTTTGTAAAGATTTACTAACTCAGTGTTCTGGTCATTGATAACAAACTCTACATTAGGATATTTGTCTGCAACCCAATGTGTTACTGCACCGCCTCCATAAAAGGCATCTACAAAAATCTTAAAGTCTGTTTCAGGCCAAAAATTATAACCATATTTGTTCTTCATACGGTTCTTTCCGCCTGTCCATTTAAATAAAGGCTTCAACATTATAAATTTATATCCAAATACGTCTGTCGTTTTACTCTACGCAAGTTACGGTCGTTACCTGGGTTCACACTCTTGTTGGCTCTGTCAGTAGAGGCAGTAGTTTCAAACTTCATCAACTCTTTTTCATTTAGGTAGATGAAAGTTCGATTGGTCTTACCTGAATCTGACACCGTTTGTTTGTATGAAAAACTTCCTTCACACATTGCCTTCGCAAGCGGTCTAATATCTGCAAGTGATTTTCGGTGAAAGGTACCTTTATGAAGTTCAACGAATACTATAGACTCTTGGTCTCCAATATAGGTCTTAATAAGACCTTCTGCAAATTGCCTTGCATTAAAATCTCGTTCTACTAAGGCTTCTGCAAAATATTCTTCAATGAACCGTACAGTACTATACATAATGCGAGTAGATTCCCGTAACTCTGGAGAATAATCTCCCTTTTGAGAAGAATATCGCAATTGTGGTTCTGTAAAAATGTCATACTGGTCTTGGTACCACTCTTCTAAACCGGCAATGTCCAAAAAACGTCCATAGAATTTATGTATTGCAGACCAATTCGGTGACTGCGACCGTTCTTCATTCTCATGTTTCCATTTTAATGAAAAACCTTCGACTCGAACACCATGTAAGAATAATGCAACATCATCTTTATCAGATGCACCGCCTTTGCACTCAATAGTATCAAATTCTGGTAAGGTATAAGACTCTACAAACCTAAAAGTCTTTTCAATAATGCCTTTTGCAGTAGGAGAAGCCTTACCATCAAAATAAATCTTCATTTGTTCGAGCGGCAACGCCATCTTACCATCACCTTCCATAGTGATGTCCATATAATTCATAGGATACTGAGGAAACTTGTCCTCAAGCATCTGCATTACAACATCCCTACCGACCTGTTGGTGAAACATACTAAGGGGCTCACTCTTACCCCATTTAGCTTTCACTACACACGCAATTGCAAAGGCTAACTCCGACAATTCGCCGGAGTTTGTCTCAGGAACATCTAAACCGAGGTTTTTAATTCCCATCAGAAGTCACCTTCGTCATTTATTTCTTCTTCATCTTCATCTTCCTCTTCAGACTTAGATGTCAGCTCTTCAACAGAGACACCGGCATCTACTTTAGTGTAAAGGTCAAGGAACGAGTCCTTGGTTTCAGAGTCAAAACGTGACACACACATTTCGATAGCCTTCATCTTATTGTCAAAGATGGAAAAGGCACCGATGATGTGTACAAGACGGCGAGTGGAGATAATCTCATCGACTCCACCATCCATAAACGTTTTGCGGATAACATCTGCCCATTTAACGAGGTTCAAAACGAACTCACCATCGGTTCGGTCGTTTTTCAACAGCTCATTGTTGAGAATCTTCTCCTCAATCTTGTTAGTCGGGTAGGTCTGTTCGACCGTGACAGGGAACCTTTCAAGGAAAGACTCATTCATCACGTTAGTCCCAATGAAGCGACCATCATCTGAACCCTGTCCCTTGGTATTCGCAGTAGCAATAACTGTGAAACCCTTTTTAGGATGTACCCACTTACCAATCTTTTTGATATAGATACTCGAACCTTCAAGGATGGGCTGTAAGCACATAATCTTATTTGATGCAAGGTCTATCTCATCAAGGAGAAGGACTGCACCACGTTTCATTGCCATAATAACAGGTCCATCGTGCCAGACGGTCTCGCCGTTCATCAAACGGAACCCACCGAGCAAATCATCCTCATCAGTTTCGATGGTGATATTGGCACGGACGAATTCTCGGTTCAAACGAGCACAAGTTTCTTTGACCATGAGGGTCTTACCGTTACCGGACATACCAGTAACAAACATCGGGTAGAAAATCTTGGACTTTACTACGTCACGGATGGTATTGAAGTTACCCCAGGGAACATACCCGACAAACTTCTCAGGTACATAGGAGTCCTGTTCTTCAAGGACTTCAATCGCACGTGGCGCCATCGCAACTACACTTTCGGCAGCAGCCTGATAGACTTTAGAAGAGTCCTCAGCACTAAGCCGTTTATCTGTCCCGTATGTACCATCTTCATTTGGCAACCAGAACAGACCACGGGACTTCCGCAATTCCATACTACTGGTCATCCACTGAGGAGAGGGTAAACCAGTCTCCTCAGATATCTGACGAATATCGTCCCGGGATATTTGCACAACAGACTCGCCTAAGACTTCACGAGCAGCTGATACATAAGCACTCCGGTTAGCATTCATTTTAAAATTCATATTAAAACCTTTTTCATTGATTCCATAGTATAATTATACCATACCACGGTAGGATTTGCAAGGGAAACAGCGACATCCACTGTTCTAAGGGCGACTTTGTTGCGGAAATACAACACTTACGCAATCAAGTCTAACATTCGGTTAGCCAGAACACGGTTTCCAAACTTCCGTTTCTGGTTCTTGGCGAATAGGGTGCGGAGTTTGCCTTTTGTCATATCGGCTCCTGCACCATCTTCTATCGGCAGACTGGTATTGGTATCTAACTCAATATTACCAGTCGGTATCAAATAATATTCATCATAGCCTGCGGTAGTGATAGTCGCAAAACCTGATTCACGGCATTCTCTCCGGGCTTTCTTATGGTCCTCTTTATTGTAGGAGTACCAACCAAGGTATTTGTCTAACAGGTGACGACCCAAACTCTTACTACTGGAGTCTAAGTAAATACCAATAGTAGAAATGTTATATCGTTCCTTTAAAATCTTGGCAAGAAACACAGCCTGTTCATCACCAGCTCGCATACGAAATCGCATCTGGCTATTTCTCAAATCATAAGTTTTACGAGTCATAGGATCTTCAAAGATAAGGTTATCTCGGTAAGAGATAGACTTGAACCCATGACCTTCTTCTCGGTACGGGTCGAATATCTTTGACATCGACGAGTTGCCTTCACCATCTGTTAAGCAGATGAAATTCACTTTGTCGAGTTTGTAATGATTCTTAAAGTTAGGTATCACAGTCTGCATCGCCATCAAGCCTTCAACTAAGGGTGTCGAACCCATCGAATACGGTCCAAAGTCTACAAGTTTGTAGTAATATTTTGACCACAACATCGAAGCACTAAACAAATTGAATAGTGACTGGTTCAAATCTTTAGCAGACATTCTGGATGATACAATGTTCAACAGGTGAAACCGGTCAGAGGCACCAAAATAGATATCATCAGGTTTATAGTCCCACTGATTTTCTATCATAGGTATTAATCGCTTCTCACCTTCAACCATTTCATACTTGTGATAGCAACTGGTGAAAGCATACACTTCAAAAGGTATTTGCACCTTGTTGCAGAACCATACTAGGTTCATAATCTGTTTCATGGTGTGTTCCATGTGGTATGTCATACTGGCTGACCAGTCTAGTAACATCACCATGCCATGGTTCTTACCATCGTGTACGATTCCTCTTTTCAAAAAGATATCTTCATTGTACTGATAGGAATGTAACTTCAACGGGTTCAAAATACCAGTCTTATCGACGGTAGTCCGTTTGTATTCATCAGCAGCCTTCTTCCGTTCAAACTCTTTAACCATATAGTTAATGATTTTGCCAGAAGATAAACGAAACTTGTTATATTCAGACTTAAAGTTAGTAGAGGTAGGTGCCATATCAGTAGTACTAGAAAGGGATGCACCAAAA
>Ga0310345_10002430_pt1 | contig 18882 bp, 14 predicted proteins | sample HC15DNA20500_MG_FD_204667 | JGI IMG/M metagenome (GOLD analysis project Ga0310345, IMG submission 204667) | Marine microbial communities from station ALOHA, North Pacific Subtropical Gyre - HC15-DNA-20-500_MG | ecosystem: Environmental > Aquatic > Marine > Oceanic | place: Pacific Ocean: North...
GAATGAAGTGGACTGCGGCTGGCGACGCTTCCCTAATCATCCCCATCAATCCGGTCTTCACCGTCCTCCTAGCAGCACCCATGCTGGGCCAGAAAGTGACGAGGAGGATGGCCTTCGGGCTGATACTCGGTATAATCGGAGTTAGTGCTGTGGTGGGCTGGAGTCCGAACACCGACATCCCGTTCGAACATCGATTACTAGGAGATGCGATGATTGTTCTCGCTGCCCTCGCTTGGGCGACAAATAGCAACCTGACCAAGATAGCGCTCGGAAAAGAGGGCATGGGCACTACCGAGGAGTTGGTAATTTGGTACTCGATTGTCGGTTGGGTGATGCTCACCCCCTGGATGTTGATTGAGATCTGGAACTCGGGCATACCCAGCCCCAGTACAACGGAGTGGGGTTCGATTGCTTATCTAGGTCTATTCTCTACCGTTCTGACCTATGTCTGGTTTGCAAGAGGAATTGACAGGCTTGGCCCGACAACAGCAGCCTCCTACGTCTTCCTAGTACCTGTTTTCGGGGTCCTGAGTGGATGGGCATTGCTGGACGAGAGCATCGGGGCCTCGATGCTCGTCGGCTTCGTCCTGATAGTTCTAGGCGTAAAAGAGGTCCAGAGGGAGAGCGAGAGACTCAGGGCCGATTGAGGGAACGCCTACGGCGTTGCCTCATCGTTATATAGAGAGGGTCGGTGGCCCGCCAACGAGGTAGACATATGGCACGCAAGCCTGGCAGCATGTACCGTCAGATCAAGGGTCAGGCGTACACTCGCCGAGAGTACTCCGGCGGAGTGCCGAACAACCGCATACTGCGCTACTTCATGGGGAACCGAAAGATGGCCGAGGCGGGTCAGTTCGAAGTCGTAGTAGAGTTGTCTGCTGACGACGCATGCCAAGTTCGCGACACGGCTCTGGAGGCCGCACGGCAAGTAGCAAACGCGACCATCAGGAATAGTGCGGGAGAAATGGGCTACGCTCTACGCATGCACACCTATCCTCATCAGATCCTGCGCGAGAACAAACAAGCGACTGGGGCGGGCGCGGACCGTGTCTCTCTGGGTATGCGCCAGTCATTCGGCAAGAACGTCGGAACTGCCGCCCGGGTCAAGCCCGGTCAGACACTCGTCTCGATACAAACCAGCCCGGAGCATTACTTGGTTGCTCGGGATGCACTACGGAAAGCAAGTTGCAAGCTCCCTACGTCCTGCACCGCCAAGATTGTGAAGGGTGCCGAGCATTTGAAGGGCCTAGTGTGAGGTTGGTGGGCCATGTCGCCCTCTGACCCCCTGACAGTACTGCAGGAGTCTCTGCGCGGAGCGCCTATCATCTGGAAGGGAGAATACCCTTACTTCATCCACCCCATCTCCGATGGCATCCCACGTATGGACGCCGATGTGCTGCGCGCCACCTGCGACCTCATCGTCGAGATGGTCGACTGGTCCAAGATCGATTTGATCGTCAGTGTCGAGGCCATGGGGCTGCCTCTCCTAGCTACTGTCGGAGACGCCACGGGCAAGCCCACCGTGGTGATTCGTAAGCGCTCGTACGGAATGGAGGGTGAAGTGAGGGTGGATGTCTCGACTGGTTACTCTGAGTCTAAGACCTACATCAACGACATCAAATCTGGAGAGAGGATACTGATTGTCGATGATGTCATCTCCACAGGCGGCACTCTAGAGCCTATCCTCGAGACACTTGAGGGAATGGGCGTAGTATTGCAGGACATCGTAGTGGCCATCGAGAAAGGCGAGGGTCGAGAGAGATTGGCCCGAGAGCGTCCGAACTGGCCGATCAGGACGCTGGCCAGAATTGACATAATCGACGGAGCGGTTCAGATAATCGAGTGATCCCATGGACTTAGACCGACACGATTTCCAGTTAGATGAGCTCGTAGAGCGCATCAAGTCGAACGACAACAGGTTGGTGGCGCTGCAGGTCCCTGAGGGACTCAAGATGCAGGCCCTTGAAATGATGGACTCGATTGAGGACGGGTCTTCAGCGAAGGTGATTCTGGCCGCTGACCCGTGCTACGGCGCTTGTGACCTGGTGCACGACAAGATGCGCTCGATGGGGGTTGAGTTGGTGGCCCACATGGGGCACAGCCAGATGAATATCGACTCTGGCATGCCTACTCACTTCATCCCCGTCACCTACGACGGCGACCCAGAGTTGGCACCGGCCGTTCCCTTTCTGGAACGGCACCGGGCAATCGCCCAATCTCGTTTGGACTCGTCGGACGGAGAAGAGTTGGATGAGGACGCTGCAAAGCAGCGCTTCTTGGATGCCGTTGGACGTGTGGCTCCCCTGACTGGTACAAAACTAGGGCTGGTGGGCTCGATACAGCACCTCCACCTCCTGCCTGATTTCAAAGAGAGGCTCGAGAAGGCGGGTTTCGAGGTGGAGATCCCAGTAGGAGGGGACAGGCTTACTTTCCCCGGACAGGTTCTCGGGTGTAACTACTCGGGCGATACGCCGTCGATAGGTCACTACCTCTTCCTCGGCTCGGGTGACTTCCACCCCATCGGCCTAGTTCTCCACACCGGCAAGCCGCTAACTATGCTCGATCCCTACACCGGGGATTCAACTGAGATGTCATTAGAACGCGTCGAGCGCATACTGCGCCAGCGCTTCGGTCTAATCATGGCCGTCGGTGACGCCAAGACGTTTGGCATCCTCATCGGCGAGAAGCCCGGGCAGATGCGTCGCAATTTGGCCATCCGGATGAAGCGGCTCCTCGAAGAGCACGGACGCAAGGGCTACCTCCTCGCTCTAGATCACATTGGACCTGAACTGATTGATTTTTACCCCGTTGACGCCTTCGTCAATACTGCCTGCCCTCGAATCGCCATCGACGACTCGGTGAAGTACGCCAAACCGCTCATCACCCCCTACGAACTAGAGGTCGCTCTCGGCGAGAAGGAATGGCAGAGCGGATACCAGTTCGATGAGATTCCATGAACGCCCGTGCGTCACAGACGGGTGTATGCGAGTTCGCTGCTCCAAATATGTCTAATAACGATGTGAGCACGAGTCACATGATGGCCGACTACCTCAATAGAATAGGAGCGGGGAAAGTCCTGCTGGACAGAGCGCCGTTCTCATTCGACTGGACACCGCCCGCATTGGTTGGTCGGGATTCGGAGCTTCGGGAACTGGCTTCCATGTTCATCGGTATGGAAAGCCACGGAGTTGGGGGAAGAGCAGTAATCACAGGTCCTGTCGGCTCTGGGAAGACTGTCATAACGCGCCGCTTCGGAGAAGACCTACAGCGCCTGCTGGACGGGCGCAGGAAGATCGTTCTGGCACATGTCAACTGCCGCAACCACCCAACCACCTCGCAGGTCCTACAGCAGATTGCGCTCTCCCTCGACTCCGGTCACCCTGAGCGAGGTTTTAGTTCAGGCGAGATCGTCCAGTCCATCCGTCGCAACTTGAATTCACATGAGAGTCATCTGCTTCTGGTCCTCGACGAGGTAGATGTCCTGATCAGGAGAGAGAAGTCCGACCTCATCTACAAACTGCTGAGGATCGACGAAGGACAGGATCAGCAAGGCTCACTATCACTGATACTGGTGAGTCAAGATGCCTCCATGCTGAAGTTGTTCGAAGCCGCTATCATCTCTCGCCTCGGAGAGAGTAATATCCTAGATTTACAACCCTACGACGAGCCTGAATTGGTGGGCATCGCCAGACAACGCTACGAAGAGGCTTGCAGGCCGGGATCAGTAGGCGACGAAACCCTAGCTAAGATTGGTAGGTTCGCCTCTGACTCCGGAGACGCGCGCCTCGCGATCGAGTTGCTAGAGGCCGCGGTCCGCCGTGCGGAGAAGGATGGTAGGGGCGATGTCCTAGTGGAGGACGTACGCCCCAGCACACTGCGGGCAGCCTCTGTCGAGCCGAGTCAGGTCGACAACCTAGGAAGGCATCAGAAACTAGTCCTCCTCGGAATCTGCAGGCGCCTGAAGAAGGTCGATGAGATATCCAGCGGCGATGCACAGAAACTGTACAACCTAGTTTGCGAGGAGTTTGGAGCCCGACCCCGTAGTTATACGACATTCTGGAAGCACCTCAAGGTGCTCGAGACCCAAGGGCTGATTGAGACTAGGACGGCCAATGCATCGGTCGGAAGGGGCAGGACCCAACACATCACGATGACCAACACCGCACCTGCTGTCCTCGAGAGTCGGATAGAGAAGGAATTCCAATGATTCGAAAAGCGCCGTAGGCGCTTGCGAACCGCTCTTATAGGCGCCTCATGTCGGGAGGCCGTCCGAGGTGATGGAAGTGGCAGCAGAGCAGGCCTTCAAGGCAGTAATCAATGACACCGCGCCATCTTCTGGCGGACGAGCCTTTGGTATCGAAATCACCGGCTCGAACTACAATCACTTCCTCGGTAAGAGAATCGGAGACACCGTCGATGGCATGTTCGTCGGCGAGGGTGACAAGTCGCTCTCCGGCTACAAGTTGCAGATCACTGGCGGGTCTGACCTCACAGGACGCCCCATGCGCCCCGAACTCGCTGGCGGCGGAATCAAGTCAGTGCTCATTACCGCTGGAACTGGATACAAAGGGAAGCGCTACGTCAACAAGAGAGGCAAGGTCTACCGGTACAAGTACGATGGGATTCGTAGGCGAAGAAATCTTCGTGGCAACGTGGTCAGTCAGGACACCCGACAGATCAACCTGAAAATCACCGAGGTGGGCAATCGCTCCCTCGACGCCATCTTCGGCCTCGTCGATGAGGCAGTACCTGTCGAGGCGCCCTCTGGAGAAGAGGAGTGAATCGACAGGGGGGATGAGAACTGGTACAGAGCCTCCCCCGTCAACCCGAAGTCAACATAGGCATGGTCGGTCACGTCGACCACGGTAAGACTACCCTTACTCAGGCTCTTTCCGGAGTCTGGACAGACACTCACTCCGAGGAGAGGAAGAGGGGCATTAGCATCAAACTGGGGTATGCGGACACAGCATTCTACAAGACCGTTGACGGAAGGTTCTACGCCAAGGGCAAGCACCCCGAAGACAGGGATGATTCAGACGGTGAACTGCTTCGCGTGGTATCCTTCGTCGACGCCCCGGGTCACGAGACTTTGATGGCGGTGATGATCTCTGGAGCCTCGATAATGGACGGTGCCATGCTGCTCATCGCGGCTACCGAGAAGTGCCCTCAGCCTCAGACTCGCGAACATCTGGCCGCGTTGCAGATTGCCGGTATCGAGAACATCGTAGTAGTGCAGAACAAAATCGACATCGTGACTCGCGAGAGAGCCGTGGAGTCTTATGGCGAAATCAAGGAATTTCTCAGTGGGACGATAGCCGAGGGTGCCCCGATCATCCCGGTCTCAGCCCACCACGATGTCAACCTCGACATCCTGATCCAAGCGATCGAGGATGTAATCCCGACGCCTGACCGCTCCTCTGACGAGACTGGTTTGATGTACGTAGCGCGCTCGTTCGACACCAATCGTCCGGGTTCGAGACCCGTTGAACTACAGGGTGGCATCATCGGAGGAAGCATAGTCGAGGGTTCGTTCAGAATCGGCGACTCGATCCTAATCGCTCCAGGGCGCAGGGTGCAAGGAGACGACGGTTGGGAACCAATCCGTACTACTATCGAGAGCGTCAAGGGTGGTGGGATCGACCTTGAATCGGTCCACGCAGGGGGGCTTTGCGGCATCGCCACTCCGATGGATCCAGTCTCGACCAAAGCTGACGAGCTCTCTGGGCAAGTGATGGCTCGTGAAGGAGAATTACCTCCTGTATGGAGGGATTTGGATTTGAATCTAGAACTTCTGGATAACATGGTCTCAGGAGGCGAGGACTCGCCGGAGAAGATCAGGCCCCTACAGCCCAACGAGATGCTGATGGTTAACTCGGCCACTGCAACTAGCGTGGGCACTGTATCATCAATCAAGGGCAGTAAGGCGACTCTGCAACTGCGTCTGCCAATCTGTGCTAAGTCCGGCAGCAGAATCACTCTCTCACGACGCGTCGGCTCCCGCTGGAGACTCATCGGACATGGCTCGATATCAGGGTGATTAGATGGTCAGCGTCCTAGTCGACGCATGCGGATGGGTCGCGATGATGGACGCTGGATTGAACCTAGACGAAGCGATGAAGAACGTCGTCGGCAAGGCCGATCTCCTTGTCCTAGATAGCGTTCAGAATGAACTTGAACTGCTGTCGCAGCGGAGGAAGGGGCTTCTGCTAGAACTCCTTGTGAATCGGTCCGACAGGGTTCCGGACATCGAAGGGATGAGCCATCCGGACGAAATGCTCGTTCAGATGTCAACTGCTAACGGGTGGCCGGTGCTGACTGTAGATCGTCAGTTGAAAGAGCGGCTGATAGGTTCTGGGGGCTCATACATCGAAGTCACTTCGGGACGTTCCCTGCGACTGTTCGGCGCCTAGGGCAGAGTGAATAGCCGGTCGTCGCCGTGGCCGTTCAGAAGGCCGATTCGAACCGCGGCGTCGAGCCATGCATGAGAGTAATTGATGGCCCCGAAGGCGCGGAGAAGATCGCCTGACTCCATAAAATGACGAGCATCGGCAGCATAGTCATCACACATCCTCATCATGGTTTCCAGGCGCGCTTCGTCCTCACTACCCTGCGCGCATGGTGTGGCTTTTGCTCTGGCCTCACTAGTCAGAGCGAGGTACTCTTCGACCTTCTCCTTAGTCACTATGGCATCGTCGGACATCAGAGCACCTACGCCGGTTTGAATTCCAGTGATGCCTCGTGGCTGAGTTTGAACAGCCTCGTTCTACCCTGCTTGCGCACCGAAAGCAGCCCCGCCTTGCGCAAACTGTTGTAGATCTGAGACAGTCGGGGTCGACCCACTTCTAGAAGCGCCTGTAACTCGGAGTCGGATGGTGAAATCTCGCGCTTTCCCGCCGCAGACAGGATCAATCGCTCAGCGTCCGACAGGCTTGCTGAGCGAGTGCGGTCCAGTGGCTCGTCATCGTCCCACTTAGGCCCCATAGTAATCGGTATCTTGGGCGGCACCGGTGTGGGCTCGGGCTCAGCGAAAACAGATTCCAACTCGGCCGGGGGAGGAGGGATGTGTTCGATATCAAACACTGGTGCGAGGGGCTCCTCCTGCTCTGCATCTAAGTCGGGCAGCGACGATCCTAGGCTGGGGTCCATCGTCCAAAGAGCGCCTTCATCAGTCATCACAGGCATCTCCTCGGGCGAACTGATCGAGATGTCGGGTTTGGCTTCGGTGACAAAAGCAGGCAGTGGTTCTGGCTTAGGAGGTGCCTTGAGGGGGATAGGTGTAAGCTGAGGTCTCTTCTCAGCATAGGTGATTGGGGTATTGTCAGGACCCTCTGGCATAGAATCACTGACTCTGACTGACCTGTTGAGAAGCCCGCCAAATCCGCGTACTTGCGGCTGCTCGGGGGGCTCAGTACCCTCCTGCATGAGAACAAATGAGTCCAGAGTCTCCTGGTCGCCCTGTGTGACAATGGTTTCCTCGTCCTCAGACTCCTCGCCCCACATGTCGTCCGGTTCAGGGAGTTCCTCCTCCCAAGACTCTTCAATATCTTCCTCTGGCTCGGCCTCGTCTTCCCACATGTCGTCCGGTTCGTTGTCCCAATCATCTTCTTCAGCGGATGGTTCTGTTTCGGGCTCTGGGATTTCCTCAACCTCTAGCGGGGCGGTTGGGGGCTCATCCTCATCTATGACTGTCGGCTTCTGCCACCCCATCAGTCGCTGGAGTGTGCCTTTGGAGCCTGTATCACGCCTCTCGTCGACGAGATCTCGGAGCAAGCGGACTACTTCTCGTGGATTTCCCCCGGTATTACTGTGGATTGCCCTGAGAAGTTCAGATTTGATGTTCCATCTCTCTCTTGCCTTCCTGCGTACCAGATTATCGCTCATTTTCTGTATCTGGGGGGCAGAAAGGCCGCTCAGGTATTCAGGAGGGTCGAATATATCGAGAGTTTCTTCGTCTAGAGAAGTCAACTGAGCGGGTGTTAGGGTGACTACTACCAGTGCCCTGAGTCGCTGCAACAGCGGTGCCATTCGCATCAGGAAATCATTGATTTGGACATTGGAGGGATAGTCTAGGGCAATCAGAGGGAGAGTGCCTGTCCCTTGCTCAAGAGTCTCGATAAGTTGCTCGCATAGCTGTCCCATCGAAGGGGGGACTTCGTATCCAAGGAAATGAATGGCAATCTCATGCATTACCGCATTCACCGGATCGTCTTCCGGCCAGTACTGACCGACGAACTTCTTGGTCACCTGGGAAGACAGCGCGTTAATCAGAGATGTCCGGCCGCTTCCTCTCTCACCGACCAGAAAAATCAACCGAGGAGATTCGGAGATGGCGTGCTCGCGCAATCTGGTGAGCGTGGAGTCGCGTCCGACTATGTCCTGAGCGCGCAACGACTCGATTGGCCGGAGTTCGAACGGGTTTCCCCTCAAGGGAGGTAGGTCAAGCAGCGAAATCTCTGCTACGTCCATTGCTCAAGCAGTGGTTTTTCTCATTATTAATATTCACGCATCCTCACGCTTCACAGAGGGCGATTTAACGTGTTTGAGAGGTTCTCCGAGTGACTTTACCAGGTGTTAATCCCCCCAGTGCATCGATTATGGAACAGTTACGTTAACGCGTTTCTAACGCATTATTGATACGTTAACGATGCGTTAATGGGCAAATTAACGCTTTTTCCTGGGTCATTTTGCGAGTTTCTCGGGCCCTCCATGAGAGGTTCAGGCATGAAATCACAAAATGTTAGAAGCCACGCTCGCCGGGCTTCAACTGATACAGATGCCAGTAGACAGCAGTCGCCTCGAGGGATTCTACAAGCTCTCGGTTTCCGAACGTAGAGAGAAGTTGGCGGAGATCGCAGGCCTGACCCCGGAGCAAGTGGAAGCATGGTCCTCCTCCGGAGAGTTGTCTGATGACGCGGCGGACAGGATGATTGAGAATGTCGTCGGGACCTATTCTCTGCCCATCGGTATCGCGACGAACTTCGTCATAGACGGGGAGCACTACCTGATTCCTTTCGTCCTGGAGGAGCCTAGCGTCGTGGCAGCTGCCAGTAACATGGCAAAGCGCTGCCATGTCAAAGGCGGATTCACGTCAAACAACGACGAGCCAGTGATGATTGGCCAGATCCAGATTGTCGGATGCGATGATCCAGAGGCTGCTAGAGGCTCAATTATGGCTGCTAAGGCGGAATTAGTGGATTCTTGTAACGAAGTTGACCCAATTCTGGTGAAATTCGGTGGTGGTTGCAGAGATATTCAGGCTAGAATCATAGAAACTGAGTCAGGATCCATGGTAATCGTCCATATCCTCGTCGACTGCAGGGATGCGATGGGTGCAAATGCTGTCAATACGATGGCCGAGACGATAGCCCCGAAGGTAGAGGAGCTGACGGGAGGGACGGTCATATTGCGCATAATCAGCAACCTCGCTGTTCACAGACTTGCGCGCGTGAGCGCAGTCTTCACCCCGGCCGAAATGGTGAACAGCGGTGACGTCGGACAAGGCTCAGATGTCATCGACGGTGTTCTGCAAGCCTATCACTTCGCCAAAGCCGACCCGTTTCGCGCTACTACTCATAACAAAGGAATAATGAATGCGATTTCACCCATAGCTATCGCCTGCGGGCAGGATTGGAGGGCTATCGAATCCGGTGCCCACAGTTTTGCCGCGCACGATAGGATCTACGGTTCATTGACTCATTGGGAGAAGGACTCCGAAGGCAATCTGGTTGGCTCGATTGAGTTGCCAATGGCAGTGGGACTCGTGGGCGGGGCAGTTCGCGTGCATCCAGCAGCGCAGGCCAATGTTGCCCTATTGGGCATCTCATCGGCAGATGACCTTGCGAAAGTCATGGCCGCTGCCGGCCTGGCTCAGAACCTTGGTGCCCTGCGCGCTCTCGCCACCGTGGGCATCCAAGCTGGCCACATGAAACTCCACGTGCGCAACATGGCAGTCACGGCGGGGGCCGATGGAGAAGAGGTCGACATCGTCGCAGCAAGGATGCGAGCTCATGATGGCAGAATAACCCAGAAGGCAGTAGAAGAGGAGCTTGAGAAACTCAGGTCGGAGTGACTACTCCTCGGCTTCGAGGGTTTCGCTCTCCGCTACTTCCTCATCGGAGAATTCGCTAATCGTCAACTGCTCATCCGGTGCCAGCGAAGCGGCCAACTGAGCACTGGTCAGACCCATCTTAGCAGCCTCCTCCCTGAACCAGGTGCGGACCTTGCGATACTCGACTTCGGGACAGCCGAAGTACTCTGCGAAGCGGCGTGTGGTGGTCAGTCTGCGGGTCAATCCGTCTCGCCGGCGGTCAATGAGACCAGTTCGGGCCAAGTCGCGGACGTGATCGTACGCCCTCTGACCGAGCATGTCGACCAATTGAGACTGAGCCATAGGCTGGTGATATGCTATGAGGGCGGCTGCGGGGAGTAGACGCTGAGGGATGTCGGCCCTGAACGACTCCGGCAGATGAGGTGAGAGGGAGGGGCGGACTTCGAATATCCAGCGTCCCGCTACGTCGCTCAACTGGAGTGCGGAGTCGCGTCGCCTGCGAATAGTCGCTTGTAGGTCCTGCAGTGCGGATTGGACTTCGGTCTGTGATTTCTCTAGCAACTCAGCCAGTTCCTCCACGGACATCGAGCGCCCGGCACCAAACAGTATGGCTTCGAGAACGGTCGGTAAATGTACATCAGACATCGGCGAAACCTTCCATGTTCAACGTCTTGGGGTTGAGTCTCTCTGTCAGAGCAGTGAAGTCGTCATCGTTCTTCCAGAGATCCTTCAGGAGAATCTTGCCATTGCGGCCCTTCTCTTGAGTGAGATTAGCATAGCCGCGGTGCGTCAGAAACAATGCTGAGACTAGGGCGGTGACTTGGGCCTCCGCCTCCGCCTCATCGTGATTGAGTCCAGACTCAATCGATTTTTTCGTCATCTCATCAACGAGTGTTCTCAGTTCCACGGGCTTTCCACTACTCTCGGAACGTGCCCTCAGAGCCTCCCATGTCCTACGGAGGTCCCCCTCAAGATCCTCGACGTGTAGACTGCCGCTGAATCTCTCCCTCGCACGGGTGTGTGCCTCGCGGCGCTCCTTGGCTATCTGCTCGCGAAGGCGCTGCTCTTCTGCTAGCCTGCCTGCAGCCTGAAGTCCCATGAGAAGTTCGCCCAGAGTTACTGGTCGGCTCTCGTCACGGTGGATCCTGCCCTCAAACATCTGAGGCAGCACCTCGTCAGCGGCCCCGGTGAGGACCCCCACTGAGAAGTTGTAGTCGGCGTCGTCGAAATCAGCTTCCCAGCCGCCATCGAAGTCCCATATCTCCTCCTCTTCGTAGTCGAAGGCACGCTCCTGTCGCTCCATCAATGTGGATGCCTGTCCGCGCAGAATGCACCATGCCATTCGGACGAGCCTGCCGCAGGTCGGTAGGTCTATGTTCTCGGACTTCTTGATTCTCTCATTGAACATCTCAAGGAAACTCGAAAGGTCGACGTCCCAGGGGTCGAGGTCGCTCGATTGGAAGAGTTGGAAGACAAGTGCGACCGAGCGGTCGAAGGGGTCGATGAGGAACTGGTGCTCGGCCTCCTCTAAAGTAGCGAGTTCGACCAGTCTGTCCAGATAGCGACTCGTCTCAAGATCAGCCTCACCGCCAAGCAATCGCACCACTATATCGTCGCGCATCGCCTGCCCGTCGAACACAGCCATCACTCAGCCTCCTTCTGCTCGGCTTCGGACTCAGCAACAGCAGACTCCTCTGAGGTCTGCTCGATTGTCTCGCGCTCTTCCATGTCCTCGGTCCAATCCTCGGTTCGGTCACGGAGTGACTCTAGGGTGCCACCGTCGGCTTCAATCTCCTCGTCCGCATCGCCTTCGACGACTTCCACTCCGGCTCGCTCGGCTATGCCTCCGAGGCTCTTGGGTGTGCCGAGAGGCTCGGGAGTTCGGAGCATGCCCTCTGGATCGGGCAACTCCGGCATTGCTTCGCGCTCGACCTTGGCCTCAGCCTGGGCCTTCTCCTCCGCCTCTATCTCCTCGCTCATCTCAAGGGCAGCAGCCCTGTCGAAGTCTGTGATCAGGCGGCTGCATCCATCGCCGGCATGGGTGATTCCAACGTGGTGGTCAGCGAGAGTAAGGCTGACCTTCCTCAGAGTGACCATCAGGAACTGGGCTCGCTGACTGCGCATCCTGCACAGGGCCGCAATTCGCTCTGCGTTGAACGGGTCGAGATTCTGGTCGACTTCGTCGAGATAGTAGAACGGACTCGGTTCGTAGTCTTGTATGGCGAAGATGAGGGCGAGGGCGGCCATCGACTTCTCGCCGCCGGAAAGCATGCTCCTCTTGGTGTGCTTGCTCTTGCCGGGAGGGACGCAATCCATCTCCAACCCTCCCTCGAAGGGTTTCTTCGGATTCTCCATCCGGAGGCGGCCGCTCCCCAAGGGCTGCAGTTGCTCGTAGACCCTTCCGAAGTTGTTGCTCACGTGCTCAAAGACAGTCATCAGGCGAGTTCGGCGCTCGTCCTCCAACTGCTCCGCTATGGATACCAGTTGGGTGCGTCGGTCACGGAGCAGATTTCCGTCCTCAACGAGGCCGGCGATTCGCTCGACAGCGGTGTCGTAGTGCTCGATGGCGAGCATGTTGACATCGCCGAGATGACCGAGGCGGCGCTCAAGCCCCTGCACGCTCTTCTCCGCCTCGGCCACAGTCGGCAGTTGCACATCCGACGATGGAATGGAGACCTCAGCGGCCTCTAATTCGACCTCGATCTCATCCACCGCCTCGCGCTTCTGCTGGATTTGTATGTTCAGTTCTTCTATGCGAGCTTTCAGGGTCTCCCTCTTCTGAGAGAGAATCTCTACCGAGGCGCGCAGACTGGCCCGCTCCTCTATGATCTCTTCTCGACGGTCCTGGAGTGCGTTCTGCTCCTCGTTGAACTGGGAGGCCTGCTCCTTGAGGTCGACGAGTTTAGTCTCGGCCTCGTTCATGTCTTCCTCTAATTTTGTGATGGCTGCTTCGGCCTCTGAGATGAGTCTTTGTTTCTTGTCGATCTGTCGCTGGATCTCCTTAACTCGGGCCGCTAGTATCGCTGTGCGCTCGTTGCCGCTGGAAATCGCTGCCTCAGAGGCGAGTCTCGTTCGCTCGGCCTCAGTCATGGTGCGCTCAGCGACACGTAACTTCTGAGATAGGTGGTCTGGTGCGTGATCCTGCAAGTCCTGCGCGGCTGCAGATCTCTTTGATACAGTCCGTTCATAGGCCTCCCTAGCCTCGTCTGCATCAGCCCTCAGTTCGGCTTCCGCGGAGTCGCATCCTTCGAACTCCTTGGTCGCATCGACGACCTTCTTGCGAATCTCTTGAACACCCTTCTGCGCTCGCTCAAGATCCGCCTTCCAGTTACGCACTCGTAGAGAGTGGTCACTGTCGTCTAGGCCGTGGATCCTGTCACGCAGTTTCTGCTGGTTCATCCGCACCTCCTTCAGTGCGGCCTCGACTGTGGAGTGGACTAAGTTGGCTTCTTCGACAGCTGCCTCTAGCCTGTCGAGACTGGAAGATATCGAGCCGCCTCCGAAGGCATTGCGGTTAGTCCTAGAGGCTGAGCCGCCGGTCATGGCGCCGGAACTCTCGATGACTGAGCCGTCGAGGGTGACTAATCGGACCCCTCCCATGTTGCGTCGGGCGGTGTCCATAGATTGGACGATGAGAGTGTTGCGGCCTGCGTATCTGACCGCGGTGTCAATCTCCGAGTCGTAGTCGAGCAGATCATGTGCGAAACCGATGACGCCTGGATTGTTGGAGACTATCAGAGAACGGCCTTGGGGTCGACCGATACTGAGCTTGCTCAAGGGCAGGAAGGTGGCCCTACCTCCTCCGTTCTTCCTCAACCACGAGATGCATTTGGCAGCGACATCGTCATCAGTGACTACGATACTCCTCAAGCCGCCTCCAAGTGCGTTGGATAGTGCCTCCTCGTGCACCGGGTCCTTGGGAGCAGTGAGCTCTCCCAAGGAGCCCATAATGCCGTGAATCTCGCCGCTCTGGCGAAGTCTGGTGAGTGCGGCTAGGGTGACTGCTGAACCAGGAGTGTTTGCTCGCTCCTCTTGACGGGCGCGGGCCTTGTTCAGTTCCCTCTCTGCATCTCGAACCTTGATCTCGTAGCGATCCCGATCCTCGGCCAGTTCCACCTCCTGCTTCTGTAGTCTGCGAAGCTCGCCGGCCAAGGAACCACGATCTGTCTGGGGCTCGTCGCTCTGCAGATCCTCGCCGACGAGTTCGAGGTCGTCGCGGACGATTGTAGCCTCCTCAAACTCTCCTTCGAGATCGGCGAGATTGCTTGAAGCGATCTGAGCAGTCTGCTCCGCTCGGTCAGCCTGAAGCCTAACTTGGGAATGGGTGGAATGTGCTTTGTCGACCGCTTCTGTGGCCTTACCGAGGATGCGTTTCAAATCGCGTCCGTGCTTATCCCCTGACTCGATGGCATCACGGGCGCTCTCCTCGTCTTTGGCTGCCTGCTTGAGTGACTGGTTGGCAGACACAAGAGCTTCGCTGGCATCCTTGAGAGAGCCTTCGGCGTCTACGCGGGCCTTTTCAGCCCGTTCGAGTTCGCCCCCGAACTCCTCTATCTCTCCCTCAGCAGTCTCGATGATTCGCCGCTGGTCGCCTATCCTGTCGCCACCTGTCTCGATATCGATATCATACTGGCGGATCTGTTCCAGCAAATTACGGGCATCACCGCTCATAATCTCATTGATGTCGGAATCAACCTTGACTATCTCTTCCTCGAGCGTCAGCAGTCCCTTGTTACCTTCGGTGATTTCCCTCCCGATTTTGTCTATATCGCCGAGGTAGCGCGAGCGTTCCTCGCCCAGAAGCCGCACCTCATCGAGACGATTTCTGTGCCTAGACTGATGCAGGACTACCTTGGAGATATCCAACTCGTCCTTCAGCTCCTTGAATTTCAGGGCCTGCTCGCGTTCCTTGGCGAGGCCCTTGAGACGTCCCTTCTGCTCTTCCTCGAACAAATCGATGGTCTCGATGTTATTCTCGACGTGCTTGCGCTGAGTGGTGGCTCGGCGAATCTCGTCATCGTAGGCAGTCACTCCCGCGACGTCCTCCAAGATGGCACGCCTCTTGTGAGGGGTCATCGTGGCCAGATTCGTCACGTCTCCCTGCTGGACTATATTGTAGCCATTGGCGCGCAGACCGGCCTCAGCGAGGATGCGCCTCATATCGGTTGCCGAGGAGGGGTCGTCATTGATCCTGTAGGCAGAAATCGGGTCGCCCTTCCTGCCGAGCCTGACCGAGCGGGTGAAACTGACCTCGTCGGTGTCGATCCTTAGTCTCCTGCGTCCATCAAGTTCCGGAGTGTTGGAGAAAACGAGCGTGGCAGACATGTGCTTGGCTGGCCTGCCACGCTTTCCGCCGTTGAATATCAACTGGGTCACATTTGCGGCTCTGAGGGACTTGGTTGATTTGGGGCCGAGGACGAATTGCATGGCATCTAGGGAGTTGGACTTACCAGATCCGTTTGGCCCGGTTATGGCCGTGAATCCCTCTTCGAGGGGGATTGTGACTTCTCCTGCGAATGACTTGAAGTTCTCCAGTTCAATACGTAACAGATGCATCCCATCCCCCCTACGCCGTACGAAACATCGCCGACGTCGTTCACGTGCTCCCCTTCTGTTTGCCTATGAATGTTGAGGATTCCATAGGCGCAGCACAACGATTTCAGAAGGGGCGAAAAAACGCCGTATGAGGTCAATCGAAGTGAGGAGATATCTGGATGCCCTTGACAAGCGCGTGAAGCATCGCATTGCGAGGCGTCGGGACTCCGGCTGACTCACCTTGCGATACCACCGCTCCGCACAGTGCATCAATCTCGGTCAAGCGTCCTGCCATGACGTCTTGCAGCATCGAACACCGGTTCTCCGCGGTGGCTCCGGCGACCTGTCTGAGATGGTCATCGAGGACCATGTCGCCGAGGTCCACACCACTGGCCTCTGCGACCGTCGCCGCCTCCTGCATAGCGCCCAGCGCCTGCTCCCAGAGCTCGGGCACCTCCAGCAGTGCACCGTTGCGCACACCGGCAATCGAGCAGACCGGGTTGATCGCGACATTGACCAAGAGTTTGGTCCAGACGATGCGCTGCATGTTCTCGCTCCATTCCGGCTCGAGACCTGCGGCTGCGAGTGCGGAGAGCAGTTCCGCAGCGGCGCCTGAAGGGGCACCCCCCTCAATCCAGCCGAGATGGATGGTTCCACGTCCGACCCAGTGGACGGTTCCCTCGTCGCTCCTCCAAGCACCGTGTGTGATCGAGCCGCCGAGAACCCTCGAGCGGCCCAGCCGATGTGCTAACGCCTCGGCGTGTCCGAGTCCGTTCTGTACGCTGATGGCGACCCCCTGAGGCGTTAGGACATCTTCTGCAAGTTGGACGAGCATGGGAGTCGAGTCGGCCTTGCCGCAGAGTATCGCGGCGTCGCAGGATCCATGAATTTCATCGGGCACCGGCCCTACGGCGCTGTCGAAGGTGGAGAATGCATCCGGAGGGATGACTTCGATTGAGCCCTCTGGCATGTGCATCACGAGACCCATGTCTGAGAGTTCGGTGGCGGTGGTGCCCCGAGCCACCGCCACCATCTCGGCATCGGTGTCGGACAGCGCACCCAGCAAGATGCCTCCTATCGAGCCGACTCCGATGATGGCGATGCGCATCATGCGCCCTCCATCGTTCGTGCCGCGAAGTGCAGTGTGATGCCGTCTTCGTCTGCGGTCACCCATGCTGCCCACCAAGCGAGAGGAGAGCCATGTACTGAGGCGTTGGCGGTGGTCGAGGACATCGCATCCACCTCTGATGGCGCCCACGCTTCCCAATTGTCCCATGCGACTGCGTCCCCGGTCCAATCGAGGTTAATGGGCATCGAGGCGTTGTCTCGGTTCACGATACTGAACTCCCCGTTCGGCAGCCTCGACGCTAGTGTACCGGGGTCGACCATGACATCCGGCCCCTCGGTCACCCTGTATGAAGCGAGTATAGTAGTGTCATTGCATAGCGCCAGCCAGCCCGACTCGCTGAACCTGAGGGTTCCATTGCCTACATCACCGGACGGCATGAGTATTGCCGAGCGGTCTGCGAGGTCCCTGTCCCAGTCACCACTGGCGTTGACCTCTGCAATCACATCAGTGGGCGGGCAGAAGGCCGAGCCGGACTCACCGCGGGTTATCACATACTCAAAGTCCGACTCAAACCACTCTGGAATTCGCCACTCACCGTCGGAGACCTGCAAACTCGGCTGGGTCTCTTCGACGGGCATGAACAGGATGTCATTGGATATACTGGCGCGTGAGAGTGTAATCGTCGGACCTATTCTGCGGAACTGGTCGTCCTGCATGGGCAGCGACTGGATGGCCCCCTGGTGGCCTCGCATACACAGATTGTGCGGTCCGGGGCCCAGAGAAGTCTCGTTCTCAAAGGACCAGAACGGGTTGTGGTTGCTCAGGTTGACGTAATCGCCCTCGACGACCAGGAGTTCGATGCATATCCTCGGAGTATCGGTGTCCTCTACCATTACCCAGAGCGGGTCGAACGATGAGGTAATCCCAGTTGGCTGGAACACTATGGCATGCTCGGTGACGTGGTCGGCGACATCGATCAGGATTAGAAGTCTGAACGTTTGCTCACTGGCCTCCATCTGATTTCTTGCCAGATTGATGGTGATACTGCCCGGAGAGGCCTGAGTGACGTCGTCGAACCTGCACACGCCACTGTCGTCCAAGCACTCGGAATATATCTGCCAGCTCCCCGTTGTGGCGCCCTCAACGCGCATCTGCAACCAGCCCGATACGGGCATGATCCCGGCCGGCTCAAGCGTCAGTTCGACCTCGGCCTGTCCGTCTTCGAACCCCATGAACGCTGGCCACGTATCCGTGGACAGGCCTTCGTCCCAGCCCTCCAACTCATGACTGGGCTCAAGGCCGGGATATCCGAGTACCAATATCGCCAGCAGAAGTGCGCCGATCTGCCTCATCGAGGCCTCATCGAGCCCGGCATACTCGTCCACAACGAACGGAGATGGAGTCTGTTCGGGGCTGAACCTGCGCCAAGCTGCTATGGCGACTACTAGCAGCCATGGCCAGTACTCAGTGCTGATGAATATCAGGAGCATGCAAGCGAGGGTGGAGATGAACAGAGAGGTCTGATTTCTTTCGTGGGTCATCTCGATAGGTCCGATGAGCGCATGCAGTATCCTGTCCCCAGGGAACCCTGGAATCGGAAGTAGAAGGCCCCAGCCAACTATCGACAGTCCAATGCCTGCAAGGCCGGTCGGATGGATCCACTGCAATTTCAGAGCGAGGTCGGTGCCGAATCCCATGGAGATGAGAGTCTCAATCAGGAAATTCGTGTCCAAGATTATCGGAGTGGCTTCGTATGCAGGCGGCTGATTGGTAGTCAGACTGAGTCCCACGAGCGTCAGCACGGTGCCACAGAAAAACAGGACGGTTGGTACGACCAGTTCGATGAACCCGAGCGAGCGGCGGTCGGGCACCGGCTGCAGGTCCGGACGCAGTTGACCGAGTGTGGCTACGATGCCGAAGGGCCAGACCGGAGACAGCACCGGGAGAGCGAGTGGGATGAGATGCCCGGCGTCAATCTCAAATCGAGTCGCCAAGAGTAGTCGGGCATAACTCGCCAGCAGAACCGAGCCGATTACCGGAAGCGTGAAGGTGAGCAGAGCCGATTGAATGACGGATGAGCCCAGTGTAGCGCTGCTAGGGTCAAGATGGGTCGCCCAAAGGGAGCCTGCAATGGTCACGAAGCCGGAGACGAGTGCCCAGACGAGTGCCTGCTGCCATGATGGCATAACCATTGGCAGGATGGGTAGGCGCCCGATGCTCAGAACCGGTG
>Ga0310345_10002431_pt1 | contig 18874 bp, 17 predicted proteins | sample HC15DNA20500_MG_FD_204667 | JGI IMG/M metagenome (GOLD analysis project Ga0310345, IMG submission 204667) | Marine microbial communities from station ALOHA, North Pacific Subtropical Gyre - HC15-DNA-20-500_MG | ecosystem: Environmental > Aquatic > Marine > Oceanic | place: Pacific Ocean: North...
TGGGGGAGAAGACATCGGGCCACCCCCCGCCGCCGCCGGGGCGGGCGGGTGGGGCGGCGGCGGGGGGCGGCCCGACGCCGGGCGCCGCCCCCCATAACCCTGCGCGACGACAGCCGCGCGACAGGTCAGGCGATCTCGAAGATCGCCTCGATCTCGACGGCCACGCCGAAGGGCAGGTTGGCCACGCCGAAGGCCGAGCGCGCGTGCACGCCGGCCTCGCCGAAGACCTCGCCCAGCAGCTCGGAGCAGCCGTTCACCACCTTGGGGTGGTCGGGAAAGTCGGGGGTCGAGTTGACCAGCCCCATGAGCTTCACCACCCGCACCACGCGGTCGAGGTCGCCGTCGCAGGCGGCCTTGGCCTGGGCGATCAGCGACAGGGCGCAGAGCTTCGCGGCCTCGTAGCCGCCGGCCACGTCCATGTCCTGGCCCAGCTTGCCCTTCACCAGCCCGTCGGGGCCCTGGCTGACCTGGCCGGAGACGAACACCAGGTTCCCGGTCTTCACGAAGGGCGTGTAGGCCGCGGCGGGAACGGGGGGGTTGGGCAGGGTGATGCCGAGCTCGGCCAGGCGGGCGTCGATCTTGCCGGTCATGGGGGTCCTTTCGGGGGTTGGGCCCGGGGAGAACCCCCGGACGCTCATTCCTCGCGCATCGAGTGGGCGAAGTAATCCATGAAGGGCTTCACCAGGTAGTTCAGCGGCGACCGGTCGTAGGTGCGGATGAACGCCTCGACCGGCATGCCGGGCACCAGGGTCTTGCCCTCCAGCTTGCTCTCCTCGCCCTCGTTCAGCGCCAGCTCGATCGGGAAATAATGGACGCCGGTCCGCTCGTCCACGATCGCGTCGGCCGAGACCTTGACCACGTGGCCGTCGATCTCGGGCGTGGTGCGCGAGGCGAAGGCCGAGAAGCGCAGCGTCGCCTCCTGGCCGGGGAACACCTCGTCGACATGCTGGGGCTCGATCCGGGCGTTGAACACGAACTCGGCGTCCGAGGGCACCAGGTACATGATCGGCTCGGCCGGGGTGATCACCGCCTGCTGGGCGAAGACCTTGGAGTTGAAGACGGTGCCGGCGATGGGCGCGCGCACCTCCATCCGCGACAGGCGCTCCTGCAGGCTGGCCAGCTGCTCGCGCACCTGGTTCTCCTGGTACTGGATGTCGCGCATCTGGGTGATCGCCTCCTCCCGCCGCTGGGAGCGGGCCTGCGAGATCTGGATCTCGATCTCGGTGGCGCGGCCCTCGGATTCGGCGACCGAGGCGATCAGCTCGCCGATCTGGCCTTCCAGCCGGGCCTGCTCGCGCTGCAGCGCCAGCAGGCGGTTGAGCTGGGCGAGGCCCTGGTCGAAGAGCTTCTGCTGGCCCTCCAGCTCCTGGCGGATCAGCTCGTCCTGGCGGCGCAGCGCGGCGATCTGGGCCTCGGCCCCCTCCACCTGGCGGTCGATCTGGCCGCGGCGCTCGCTCAGCGCCTGGACCTGTTCCTCGAGGCTGTTGAGCCGCGCCTCGAACAGGGAGGTCTGGCCCTCGATCATCCGCTGCACGTCGTCGTCGGTCCGCGCCTTGTCGACCAGGCGGTCGTCGAAGCGGATCTCCTCCCAGCCGTACTGCTCGGCCTCCAGCCGGTTGCGGCGGGCGACGAGCTCCCAGTACTGGTCCTCGAGGATGATCGCCTCGGAGCGGGGCAGGGTGTCGTCGAAGCGCAGCAGCACGTCGCCGGCCTCCACCACGTCGCCGTCGCGCACCATGATCTCGCCGACCACGCCGCCGTCGGGGTGCTGGACCACCTGCTCGCGCGTCTCCACGTCGACCTCGCCCATGGCGATGATCGCGCCGGCGATGTTGGCGAAGGCGGCCCAGGCGCCGAAGCCGCCGACCAGGATCAGGACGCCGAGGAAGCCGATCAGCAGCCCCTTGCGGGCCGAGAAGCGGTCGCTCGCCTCGTCGCGCCCCATCGGCGCGGAGGGGCCGCCGACCGCGGGGTGGGCGGGCACGCCGCCGCCGCCCCCGCCGGGGGCGGGCGTCGGCGCGTCGCCGCGGGGCTTCGCGGGCACGGCTTCGTCCTTCGCCTTCTCCCGTGTCGCGGGGGGGCGGGAGGGCGTCGCCATCGAGGGCATCGGGGCGCGCTTGCGCGCCAGCACCGCCTCCCGCGCCGCCGCCGCGGCGGCGGCGGCCGCGTCGGCATCGGGCGCGGCCTGCGGCGCACGCGCCGGGCCGTCGCCCTGCGGGGCCGCGGAGGGGCGCGGGGCGGCGGAGGCCTGCGCCTCCCGTCCCGGCTCGCCCTGGCCCTGCGCCGCGCGGGCGGCGGCGAGACGGGCGCGGGCCGCGGCCAGCGCCGCCGGGTCGGGCTCCCGGGCGGCGGGGGCCTCGGCCGCCGCCGGACGGGGGCGGGCGGCCTCTGCGTCCGGCGTGGCGGACGGCTGGGGGGAGGCGGCCTGCGTTCCGCCGGAGGGCGTCCCGCCCCCGGGGGCCTGGTCCTGCGGGGCCTGCGCCTGCGTCGGGGCCTGCGCCTCTTCCTGCGCGGGGTCGGCGAGTTCGGCGTCGGTCGCCTCGTCGCGCTGGCGGCTCCAGGCGGAGGATCCGCCCGTGTCGGCGAAGACGTTGAAGGCCTGCGCCTCGCCGTCCTTGGCCTCGCCGGAGCCGGTCCGGCGGTCGTCGCCCTGCATCTCGCTCATGGCGTCACTCTCCGGCCGGGGTCACGACCTGGGGGTAGTTGCGCACATGCTGGCGCAGCACCTCGTCCTTCGGTCCGAAGGCCTTCCGCACCCCGTCCTCCATCATCAGGATCAGGTCGCAATGCTGGATGGCGGCGGGGCGGTGGGCCATGATGATCACCGCCTTGCCCCGCGCCTTGATGTCCTGGATCGCGTGGTTCAGCGCGTCGGAGCCCGAGGCGTCGAGGTTCGAGTTCGGCTCGTCCAGCACCACCACCGCCGGGTCGCCGTAGAGCGCGCGCGCCAGCCCGATGCGCTGGCGCTGCCCGCCCGAGAGCTTCCCGCCCCCCGCCGCCACCTGGTAGTCGTAGCCGCCCGGCAGGCCGAGGATCATCTCGTGGGCGCCGGCGCGCTTGGCGGCCTCGACCACCATCGCCGAGTCGGGCTTGCCGGTCAGGCGGGCGATGTTCTCGGCCACCGAGCCGTCGAAGAGCGCGATCTCCTGCGGCAGGTAGCCGATGTGGCGGCCGAGGTCGTCGTCGCCGTACTGCTCCAGCGCCGCGCCGTCGAGGCGCACGTTCCCCGCCGCCGGCTTCCAGATCCCGGTGATCGCCTTGGCGAGCGTCGATTTCCCGGAGGCCGAGGGCCCGATCACGCCCATCGCCTGCCCCGGCTCCATCCGGAAGGAGACCATGCGGATCGCCGCGGTCTGCTCGCCCGGGGCCACCACCGTGACCTGCTGCGCCTCGAGGATCGAGCGGGGGGCGGGGAGCTTGGTGCGCGCCTCCGGCGCGGGGGTCTTGTCCAGCAGCTCGACCAGCGACTTCCAGCCCTGCATGGCCCGCTGCACCAGCGCCCACTGGCCGATCGCCTGCTCGATCGGCGCCAGCGCCCGGCCCATCAGGATCGAGCCCGCGATCATCGAGCCGGGGCTCAGCTCGCCCTGGATCGCGAGCCAGGCGCCCGCGCCCAGCATCAGCGACTGCAGGAAGAAGCGCAGGGTCTTGGAGGCGGTCGAGAAGCCCCCCGTTCGGTCGGAGGCCTGGATGGTGGTCTCAAGGCTGCGCCCGCGCAGCTTCTGCCAGCGCTCCAGCACCGAGCGGCGCATGCCCAGGCCCTGCACCGTCTCCCCCTGGGAGCGCACGGCCTCGGTGAACCCCTCCGACTGGGCGGAGGCGACGTTGGCGTCGAGCTGCAGCTTCTTGGAGAACACCTGGTTGGCCCAGGTCAGGCAGACCAGCAGCAGGCCGCCGGCGATGGCGATGCAGCCCAGGATCCAGTGGAAGGTGAAGATCGCGGCCAGGAACACCGGCGTCCACGGCATGTCGAAGACCGCGAAGGGCGCGGGCCCCGACATCAGCCGCTGGATCGACTCGAGGTCGCGCAGCCCGGTGGCGGGGCGGGCGCGTTCCACCGGCGACACCGCGCGGCGCAGGATCGCCTCGAACACCCGGTTGTCGAGCCGGGCCTGGAAGCGCGCGCCGGCCCGCGCCAGCACCCGGCCGCGGGCGTAGTCGAGCACGCCCATCATCAGGAACAGGAAGGCCATGATGACCGTCAGCGCCAGCAGCGTCGCCTCCGAGCGCGAGCTGAGCACGCGGTCGTAGACCTGCAGCATGAAGATCGGGCCGGTCAGCATCAGCAGGTTCACGAAGAAGCTGAACACCGCCACCGACACGAACAGGGACCGGCCCTCGCGCAGGACCGAGCGCAGTTCGTCCCGTCCACTCTCCGTCTTGCCTCGCAACCTGGACCCCCGGATACCGGATCTGGCGGACGTTATGCGCCCATGCCCGTTAAGTTCCAATCACCCGGCCGACGGTTCATCGCCGGCGGACCCGTGTCTTACGCCCCGCATTCCGGGGGCGCCAGCGGACAGATGCGCCCGCCGGCGGGGAATATAAGGCGATTCCGTTGCGTGAACCGTTCTTGTCGCGCTCAGGACACAAGCAGGGGCCGGCTGAGCGGTCCTCCTGACGAAAACGGCGCCGCGATTGCGCCTCGCCGCGGGCTGCACTAATCCCGTAGGGCCGTGACGCGCCGCATCATTCAGAATCGAGAGACGTCTTGACCGAATCCCCCTTCAGGGCCTCCGCGTCCGTTTCCGCCTCCGGCCGCGCGTCGCGTCGCGGTCCGTTCCGCACGATCTTCATGCTGGCCGCCGCCCTGGTCGTGGCGGGCTGCGCCTCGGGCGAGCCGGTGGAGCCGGGCGGCATCGCCGACCCCTACGAGTCGACGAACCGCGGCATCCACGAGTTCAACAAGGGCCTGGACACGGTCCTGCTGCGCCCGGCGAGCCAGCTCTACGACATCGCCATGCCGGGCCTGGGCGACCTGCTGCTGACCAACGCGGTCAACTTCCTGCGCATGCCTATGAACTTCATCAACCACACCGCGCAGGGCGAGTTCGAGCAGGCCGGCGCCGACGTGCTGCGCACCGGCATCAACCTGGTGATGGGGCTCGGCGTGCTCGACCCCGCCACCGAGTTCGGCCTGCCGCAGGTCGAGACCGACATCGGCGAGACGCTCTACGTCTGGGGCGTGGCCGAGGGTCCGTATGTCGAGATCCCGGTCTTCGGCCCCGCCTCGGCCCGCGACGGCTTCGGCCGGGTGGCGGAGATCGTGCTGGATCCGTTCGGCTTCTTCACCGGCTACGAGGGGCTGGTGACGGCGCGCCGGGCGCTGGCGGTGGGCAACCTCGCCCGCATCCGGGCCGAAAACGCCAACGTGATCGACCAGGCGCTCTATGAGAGCGAGGACTCTTACGTCACCACGCGGGCGGGCTATATCCAGTACCGCCGCCGCCAGCTGGCGGGCGGGGCGACGGAAGAGTCGCTGACCGACGTGTTCGCAGACTGAAACGCCGACGCGCCCGTCGAAGCCCTTGGGGGAGGGGACGGGCGCGCGCAACCGCAAACGGGGTGATGCGATGACCATGAACCGACGCGAGATCCTGAAGTATTCGACGGCCGGGGCGCTGCTCGCCGGCCTCGGCCTGCCCACCGCCGCCGCGGCGGTCGAGGTCTCGGCCGCCCGCTCCTTCGTCGAGACGGTGGTGGCCGAGGTGACCCGGCTGCTGAACTCGGGCAAGAGCGCCGAGGCCCAGCGGCTGGAGTTCTCCGAGATCTTCCGCCGCAACGCCGCGGTGCCCGAGATCACCCGCTTCGTGATGGGCCAGACCTGGCGCGACATGAGTGAGGCGCAGAAGACCAAGGCGCAGGACGCGCTGGTCAGCTACGTGGGCCGGGTCTATGCGGGCCTGCTGAACGACTACCAGGGCCAGACCCTGGAGGTCGTCGGCGCCCAGGACTTCGGCGCCAAGGGCGTGCTGGTGACCTCGGTCGCCAAGGGCGCGAGCGTCGAGGATTCGAAGGTCGAGTGGCAGGTCTCCGACCGCGGCGGCCCGGTGCAGGTGGTCGACGTGGTGGCCGAGGGCGTGTCGCTGCTGCAGACCCAGCGCCAGGAGTTCGCGGCGATGATCGACCGCCGCAACGGCGACGTGGACCGCTTCCTCGACGACCTCGCCGCCGGCCGCGTCGCCGAGGGCTGAGCCCGGCCGCATCGAAATCGAACGGCGCGCCGGCCCCCCGGCGCGCCGTTTTCATGTCCGACGCCCGCCCCGCCCCACAGGCGCCCCCGGCCTGACCCGCGGCCGCTCCCGGCCTGCCGCAGGCGCGGCCGGTCGCGCAGTGCTCGCCCGCTCCGGTCGGCGGGCCTGGCCTCACAGCTTCGGCCGTTCCCCCGCCCCCAGCGCGCGCAGGCTCTCCACGATCCGGTCGAAGGCGAGGCCGGCCTGGCGGGAGGCGTGGCGGGCGCGCAGGAACCCGTGGGTCAGCCCCGGCTCCTCGACCGAGAAGGCCCGGCCGCCCACGCCCAGGATCCGGTCGCGGTAGGCCTTGCCGTCGTCGGAGAGCGGATCGCACTGGGCGTTGATGCACACCGTCATCGGCAGGTTGGAGAAATCCGGGTCGCGCAGCGGCCAGGCCCGCGGGTCGTCCTCGGGAACCAGGCTCATGTCCCGCTGCGAGGCGTAGAAGGCCCGGTCCGCCCGCGACAGCAGCGGCGCGTCGGCGTGCAGCACGTAGCTGCCCCGCGTCGGGTCCCCGCCCAGCGAGGGATAGATCAGCACCTGCCCCGCCGGCGCGCCCCGCAGCCCGCGGGAGGCGTGCACCACCGCCGCCGCCAGCGTCCCCCCCGCGCTGTCGCCCGAGATCACGATCGGCCGCCCGGCCGCCGCCTCCACCGCCCATTCCCAGGCGGCGAAAGCGTCCTCGAAGAAGGCGGGGTGCTGGAACTCCGGCGCCATGCGGTAGTCGACCGAGACGGTCTCGTAGCCGGTGCGGTGGGCGATCTCGGCGCAGATGTCGTCGTGGCTGTCGAGCCCGCCGACCACGAAGCCGCCCCCGTGCAGGTAAAGCACGAAGGCCGCCCCGGGCCCCGAGGCCGGCACGTAGCGGCGCAGCGGGATCGGCCCGCGCGGCCCCTCGCAGCTCAGGTTCTCGACCGCGACGCCCTCCGGCCGGCCGTTGTGCCAGAAGCGGCAGTTGGCGTCGTAGGCGGCGCGGCGGGAGGCGGCGGTCGGCTCGCCCTCGACCTTCGAATTGCGCAGGCTGGTCTCGACGAAGGCGCGGGTGTCCGCCTCCAGGATCCAGTCGTAGTCGGGGGCCGCGAGGGGGGCTGCTCCGTCCATGGTCGTCTCCTCCGTGTCGCCGGTCTGCCGGTCTGGGGGGCAGCATCCTCCCGACCGGCCGGTCAGGCAAGCGCGGCCGCGCGGCCGCCCCGACGCGAGGTTCCGCTTTCCGTCGCGCCCCTTGCGGGTCTAGGGTCCCCCCGCAAGACCAAGGAGGACCGAGTCCCCATGCAGTGCGTGTTCGACGCCCGCCAGACCGCCCACGATCCCCAGACCTTCCTCGTCGCAGGCCAGCTCCGTCCCAGCCCCGAGCAGCCCCGCCGGGCCGAAGTGCTGCTGAACGGCGCGACCGAGGCCGGACTGGAGGTGATCGCTCCCGCCGACTACGGGCGCGGCCCGCTGGCGGCGGTGCACACCTCCGAATACCTCGCCTTCCTCGAGACCATCCATGCGCGCTGGTCGGCGCTGCCCGGCGCGGGCGCGGAGGTGGTGCCGAACATCCACCCCGACCGGCGCGCGGCCTCCTACCCGTCGTCGCCGGTGGGGCAGGCGGGGTGGCACCTGCAGGACACCGCCTGCCCGGTGGGGGCCTCGACCTGGGACTCCGCCTACTGGTCGGCGCAGAGCGCCCTGACCGGGGCCGAGCTGGTGCTGGAGGGCGAGCGATCCGCCTACGCGCTCTCGCGCCCGCCGGGGCACCATGCGCTGGCCGATGCGGCCGGGGGGTTCTGCTTTCTCGCCAACTCCGCCATCGCGGCGCAGCGGCTGCGGGACGCGGGGCGGCGGGTGGCGGTCCTCGACGTCGACGTGCACCACGGCAACGGCACCCAGTCGATCTTCTACGACCGCGGCGACGTGCTGACCGTCTCGATCCACTGCGACGCGTCGGTGTTCTACCCGTTCTTCTGGGGCCACGCGCAGGAGCGCGGGATCGGCCAGGGCGAGGGCGCGAACTTCAACCTGCCGCTGCCCCGCGGCACCGCCGACGACGGCTTCCTCGAGGCGCTGGCCGCGGCGCTGGCGCGGATCCGCAGCTTCGGGACCGACGCGCTGGTGGTGGCGCTGGGGCTCGACGCCTACGTGGGCGACCCGCTGGCGGGGCTGGGCGTGACCACGCCGGGCTTCGCGCGGATCGGCGAGGCGATCGGGCGCTTCGGCCTGCCCACTTTGCTGGTGCAGGAAGGCGGCTACCTGTCGGAGGAGCTGGGCCGCAACCTGACCAGCTTCCTCGGCGGCTTCGCCAACGGCCAGGCGGAGGCGGGGCGGGTGCACGTCTGAGGCCTGACCGCGCGTCCGTTTGATCCAGCGCAAGGCGCGGAGCGGTCGGACCGGCTAACAATTCTTCGAAACAACGATCCGGGGAGAAGGATCAGATGTCCATCAAGACCATCACCGTTTTCGTCGACGGCGGCCCGGCGTCCGACGCGCGGCTCGCCGCGGCCTGCGACATGGCGCTGAAGCACGCGGCCCACGTGGTCGCCGTCGCCTTCGCGCGCCAGTTCGACATGGGCGTCTACGCCATGCCCGGCGCCGAGATGGCCATGGACCTCAGCGCCATCGACACCGCCCGCGCCGAGGCCAAGGAGCTCGCCAAGGCCGCCGAGGCGAAGATGCAGGCAGCCGGCGTCTCGGCCGACGCGCGCTGGGCCTCGTCCATCGCCGCCGGGCTGGAGGAGACCGCGGCCCGCGCCGCGCGCCATTCCGACATCTCGATCGTCGGCCCCGCCGGGGGCGACGGACCCGCCGGCGAGGCCGCCGAGGCCGCCTTCGAGGGCGCGCTCTTCGGCTCCGGCCGCCCGGTGCTGATGCTGCCCGAGGGCTGGTCGAAGCCGGTGGGCACGACCGTGATGCTGTGCTGGGACGGCAGCCATGTCGCCGCCCGCGCCCTGCAGGACGCGATGCCCTTCATCAAGGCCGCCGGTTCGGTGACCATCGCCATCGTCGACCCGGAGCCCGGCGTCGACGGCACCGGCGAGGAGCCGGGCGCCGACATCGCCACCGTCATCGCCCGCCACGGCGTGAAGGTGGAGGTGAAGACCATCGCCCGCGCCGGCGCCTCGGTCGCCGAGCGCCTGCTCGCCACGGCCGAAGAGCTGGGCGCCGACCTGATGGTGATGGGCGGCTACGGCCACTCGCGCCTGCGGGAGGCGATCTTCTCCGGCGTCAGCCGCTCGGTGCTCGAGGCGCCGTCCGTGCCGGTGCTCGTCTCCCACTGAGCCTCGCGGAATTCTGGAAGGGGCGGGCCATCGGCCCGCCCTTTGCTTTTGCGATCAGCTGCTTGCCCTTTGGCGAGGGTCGGCCCGGGGGGCGGTCCCCGACCGCCGCCGTCGCCGGAGATCGCGGCCGGTTCCGGGCCTGTCGGGCGCCGCGGCCGGGGGCAGGACCGCCCGGCCGCCGCTACGGCGCCGCTTGCGCGCGGCGGGGTTCGCTCCACCTCGTCCCCCGTGCGCCAGCTCACGGGAGACGACCATGACCCGCTCCGCCGCCTTCGCCCTCCTCGCGCTCGGCCTCGCCGGCTGCGCCGCCGAGCCCGCCCCCGAGGCGCCCCCGACGGTCGCCGTCGTCGAGATCCCGCCCGCCATGCAGGGCCGCTGGGGCCTGGACCCGGCCGACTGCACCGCGGACCCCGCAGTGGCCAAGGGGCTGATGGAGGTGGGGCCGGCGGGCCTGCGTTTCTACGAATCCCGCGCCGTCCTGCGCGACGGGCGGCTGACCGGGCCCGTGCGGCTGGAGGGGCTCTTCGATTTCGAGGGCGAGGGCCAGGAATGGACCCAGCCCCAGGTGCTGGACCTGCGCCTCGACGGGGCGATGCTGGTGCGCCGAGAGCCGGGGCCGGCCGAGCGCCCGCTCTTCTACCACGCCTGCCCGCCGGTCTGAGGCCGCCGGGGCCTGTGCGCCCGCGGCGGCCCCATCCGGCCTCTGGAGAGTGGCGGAGGGGGGGAGTAGGGTCGCGTCGAAATCGCGACCCTCGGGAGGATCCCATGAACGTGCAGTCCCCGCTTTCCGCCGTGCGCCCGGTCTCGGACGGGGTGTTCCTCGACAACGCCTGGATCCCCTCGCTCGCCGGCGAGACGCTGGAGACCTTCGCCCCCGGCGACGGGCGCAGCCTGGGCCGGATCGCCGCCGGCGGGGCCGAGGACGTGGACCGGGCCGTGCGCTCCGCCCGCCGCGCCTTCGAGGAGGGCCCCTGGGGGCGGATGAGCGCCTATGAGCGCGGCCGGATCCTGATGCGCTTCTCGCGGTTGGTGGAGGAGCAGGCGGAGGAGCTCGCCCTGCTGGAATCCCAGGACACCGGCAAGCCGATCCGCCAGGCCCGCGCCGACATCGCCGCCTGCGCGCGCTATTTCGAGTTCTACGCCGGCGCCGCCGACAAGCTCCACGGCGAGGCGATCCCCACCATCGAGGGCGTGCTGGCGGTGGCCGAGCGGGTGCCCTTCGGCGTCACCGGCCACATCATCCCGTGGAACTATCCCGCGCAGATGTTCGGCCGCTCGGTCGGGGGCAGCCTCGCCGCCGGCAACGCCTGCGTGCTGAAGCCCGCCGAGGACGCCTGCCTCAGCCTCCTGCGCATGGCCCAGATGCTGGCCGAGGCGGGGCTGCCGGAGGGGGTGCTGAACGTGGTCCCGGGCCTGGGCCGCACCGCGGGGGCGGCGCTGGCGGCGCATCCGGGGATCGACTTCGTCTCCTTCACCGGCTCGCCCGAGACCGGCGCGCAGGTGCAGATCGCCGCCGCCGCCCATCACGCCGGCTGCACGCTGGAGCTGGGCGGCAAGTCCCCCCAGATCCTGTTCGAGGACGCCGACCTCGACGCCGTCACCCCGGTGATCCTGAACGCGATCATCCAGAACTGCGGGCAGACCTGCTCCGCCGGCTCCCGCGCGCTGGTGCACGAGAGCCTCGCCGACGAGCTGGGCGAGCGGCTGGCCGCCGGCTTCCGGGCGCTGCGCGCCGGCCCGCCGGAGGCGGACATGGACCTCGGCCCCGTGATCTCCGCCCGCCAGCGCGCGCGGGTCGAGGGGTTCTGCGACCGCGCCGAGGCCGACGGGGTGACGCTGGCGGCCTCGGGCGAGATCTCGGCCGAGGCGCCGGAGGGCGGCTTCTACGTGCGCCCCCGCCTCTTCGCCCCCACGCCCCGCGACCATGCGCTGGCGCGCGAGGAGGTGTTCGGCCCGGTGCTCGCCCTGCTGACCTTCCGCGGCGAGGCGGACGCGGTGGCGATGGCCAACGGCACCGACTACGGGCTGGTGGCGGGGGTGTGGTCGAAGGACGGCTCGCGCGCGCTCAGGGTGGCGCGCAAGATCCGCGCCGGCCAGGTCTTCGTGAACGCCTACGGCGCCGGCGGCGGCATCGAGCTGCCCTTCGGCGGCATGGGCAAGTCCGGCCACGGCCGCGAGAAGGGCTTCGAGGGCCTGCGCGAGTTCACCACCCTGCGCACCCTGGTGGTCAAGCACGGCTGAGGCCGGCGGGGCGCCGCCCGGCAGGCGGCGCCCGGTTCCAGGCCCTCGGCCCCCCGGCGACGGGGCAGCCTCGAAAGAAACTGTTAAACTTTTCGGCGAAGACTGCGGGCCACCGAAACAGGCCGCAGGCGGGTCCGCCGCCTCCGGCCGGGGACGCGCCGTCGAGGGGCGGCGCCCTGCGGGCCGGGCCGGGAGGGGAAAAATCCCTGCGACCAACCGTTCCGGTTGATCCAGGTCATCCCATGGCAACGGTTGCAGGGCTAATCGGTCCCCCGAGCCCCAGTCTCGAGGAGCCTGCCATGGACCCGGTCATCGCCCGCTACGCCCGCCGCGCGGCGCCGCGCTACACCTCCTACCCGACCGCGCCGCACTTCCGGCCGGACTTCGAGGCGGCGGAGCTTGCGGGCTGGCTCGCGGGGCTGGACGTCTCGGCGCCGGTCTCGCTCTATCTCCACGTGCCGTTCTGCCGGAAGATGTGCTGGTACTGCGGCTGCAACATGAAGCTCGCCCGCCGCTACGAGCCGGTGGCGGATTATGTCGACAGCCTCCTCGCCCACATCGACCTGACCGCAGACGCGCTGCCGGGGCGCATGGCGGTGTCGCATCTCGCCTGGGGCGGCGGGACGCCGACCTCGCTCTCGCCCGAGGATCTCGGCCGGGTGATGGACGCGGTGCGCGCGCGCTTCGATGTGCGCGAGGGCTCGGAGCTCGCCATCGAGGTCGATCCCCGCACCCTGACGCCGGAGATGACCGCGAAGCTGGGAACGCTCGGCTTCACCCGCGCCTCCTTCGGCGTGCAGGAGTTCGACCCCCAGGTCCAGCAGGTGATCAACCGCGTGCAGCCCCCCGAGATGGTGGAGGCCGCCACGCAGGCGATGCGCGCGACCTGATCTACGGTCTCCCCTTCCAGACCGTCGAGACCCTGCGCCGCACCGTGATCCGCGCGACCGAGATGGGCCCGCAGCGCATCGCCCTCTTCGGCTACGCCCACGTCCCCTGGCTGGCCAAGAACCAGCGGATGATGCCCGAGGAGGCCCTCCCCGGCCCCGGCGAGCGCGCGGCCCAGGCCGAGGCCGCGGCCGAGACGCTGGAGGCGCTGGGCTACCAGCGCATCGGCCTCGACCACTTCGCGCTGCCCGACGACCCGATGGCGGTGGCGGCGCGGGAGGGGCGGCTGCGCCGCAACTTCCAGGGCTACACCACCGACGCGGCGGAGACGCTGCTGGGCCTCGGCGCCACGGCGATCACGAAGACGCCCTTCGGCTTCGCGCAGAACGTGACCGAGACCGGGGCCTGGGCGCGCGAGGTCGCGGCCGGCCGGCTGCCCGTGGCCCGCGGCCTCGCGGTCGAGGCCGACGACCGCCTGCGCGCCTGGGCGATCGAGCGGCTGATGTGCGACTTCGCCGTGGACCTCGCCGAGGCCGCGCGCCGCCACGATGCGCCCGCGGACTGGGCCGCCGAGGCGCTGGAGCGCCTGGGCGAGCTGCGCGCCGACGGCATGGTCGAGATCGAGGGCGACCGGGTCTGCATGACCCCCCGCGGCCGCCCGCTGGTCCGCGTCGCCGCCGCCGCCTTCGACGCGCGCCTCGCCCGCTCCGAGGCCCGCCACTCCCTCGCCGTCTGACGCGGACCGCGCGGCCCGCCCCGCGGGCGCCCCGGGCCTGACCCGGGGCCCCCCGCCGCCCGCTCGCGCCGCCGTGGATCGGGAGGCGCCGGGCCCGTCCCGCTCCCGCCGCCGGCTCGCGAAAGGGCCCCGCCGCCCCGCGCCCGCGGATCGTCGCGGGGCGCCCGTGGGGGCTTGCGCGGCGCCGGCGGCCCCCGCTCAATGCTCCGGACAGGCGAGGGAGGCGAAGATGGCGGAGCATCACCTGAAGGCGAGCGCGGAGACGGCCCACTGGGGCTGGTTCCAGGCGGGCATGACCCCGGCGCTGACCATCGACAGCGGCGACGTGGTGACCATCGACTCGGTCTCCGGCGTGCCCGGCTCGCTGCCCGGCGAGGGCTTCCACATCCCCCCCGAGCTGCACGAGATCCATGAGCGCGCCCCCCGCAACCCCATCGGCCCGCATATCCTGACCGGCCCCGTCGCCGTCCGCGGCGCCCAGCCGGGCGACGTGCTCGAGATCCGCATCCGCCGCATCGGCCTGCGCCAGGACTGGGGCTACACGCTGGTCCGCCCGCTGGTCGGCGCGCTGGCGAACGAGACCGAGCCGGGGTTCATCTTCTCCCGCCTCGACGAGGCCGCGGGGACCGCGACCCTGCCCTGGGGGACCGAGCTGCCGCTGGACCTGTTCTTCGGGGTGATGGGCGTGGCGCCGCCGCCGGCCTGGGGGGCGATCTCGACCATCCAGCCGCGCGCCCACGGCGGCAACATCGACTGCAAGGAGCTGCGCGCCGGCGCCACGCTGTTCCTGCCGGTCTGGGCGGAGGGGGGCCTGTTCTCGGTCGGCGACGGCCACGGCCGGCAGGGCGACGGCGAGGTCTGCGTCACCGCCATCGAGACCGCGCTGCAGGGCGAGTTCGAGATCCACCTGCGCCGCGACCTGCCCTTCGACTTCCCCCATGCGGAGACGGCGGACGAGCTGATCGCCTTCGGCACGCATTATTCGCTGGACGAGGCCGCCCGGGCGGCCCTGCGCAGGATGCTCGACTGGATCGAGCGGCTGACCACGCTGACCCGGACCGAGGCCTACATGCTGTGCAGCCTCGCCGCCGACGTGCGCGTCACCCAGATGGTCAACCAGGAGCAGGGCTGCCACGTGGTGCTGCCCCGCTCGGCGCTGGCGGGGGTGATGAAACCCTAGGCGCGCCTCAGGCCCGGGGCACCCAGGAGGCGATCAGGCGGGCGAGCCAGGGCCCCACGAACAGCACCGCGAGAAATCGCGCGGTCTGCATCGCCATCACGAAGGGCATGTCCACGTCCGAGGACGCGGCGATGATCGCGACCGAGTCCATGCCGCCGGGGCTGGTGGCCAGCACCGCGGTCAGCAGGTCCTCGCCGGTCACGGCCGCCAGCACGGCGCCCAGCCCGAAGCAGAGGCCGATCAGCGCCACGATGCCGATGAAGAGCTGCGGCAGCGCCCGCGCCGCATGGGCGAGGATCGGCCGGGTGAAGCGCAGCCCGATCCCCCAGCCCGCCACCGCATAGGCCCCCGCCAGCAGCCACGGCGGCAGCGCCGGCGTCGGCAGGTCGGAGGCGTTGAGCGCGATGGCGATCGCCATCGGCGCGAGGAACAGGGCCGAGGGCATCCGCACGATCCGCCCGATCGCGAGGCTCGCGATCACCACCGCCGCGGTGACGGCGAGGCCCAGCAGGTCGAGGGCCGGGAACCAGTCGACCGCCGCCGCCTCGGCGTCCTCAGGCGCCCCCACCCAGAAGCGGGCGATCAGCGCGGCGCTGGCCGCGACCAGGCCGACGCGCAGGTACTGCATCACCGCGACCAGGCGCATGTCGGCGCCGTGGGCGTCCGACAGGATCACCATCGCCGAGGCCGCCCCCGGCCAGGCGCCCCAGACCGCGGTGGTCCCCGGCAGCACCTGCGCCCGCGCCAGCAGCCAGCCCAGGCCCCCCGCCAGCCCCACCACCGCGCCGACGCCGAAGAGGAACACCGCCCAGTGGTCGAGGATGTCGCCCAGCACGGTCGGGGGCGTCGCCTCGCCGACCATGCAGCCGACCACGCCCAGGGCCGCGAAATGCGCGGCCCGCGGCAGGGCCACGGCCCGGCCGCTCAGCGCCATCGCGGCCGCGGCCAGCATCGGGCCCAGCAGGAACGCCGCCGGCAGGCCGGCCGCGTCGAGCCCGCCCGCCAGCGCCGCCGACAGCGCCGCCATCGCCGCCCAGCGCCCCGCCAGCACGAGGGGCGAGGGCGCGGCCCGGGGGGCGGCGTCCTCCTGGACCGGATCGGGCTTGAACACGGACATCGGGGCCTTGTCGCAGGGAGACGGGGGCGGAGGGGCCGACCCGGGGCAGGCCGCCGGAGGCCGGCCGGACCCCCTCGGGACGGGCGCGAGGACCTACGCTGCAATGCAGCACTTGTCCAGACCATTACGCCAGACGGCCCCGCCTGTCCCGCGGCAGGAGCGCGCGGCGCAGCCCGGGCGGACCCCCCGCCGGAGGCGCGGAGGCGCCAGCCGACGGCGGCCGAGGGGGCTCGACGCCCCCGAGGACGCCCATCTGCGCCCCGAGGGGTCAGGGGCGGCGCAGCAGCAGCCGGGTCATGCGGGCGGGGCCCTGGTGCAGCGGCCCCTCGTCCAGGCGCACCGTGCCCTCCAGCGCCTCGTGCAGCTCCAGGCCCTCGGGGGCGAGCCAGCCGAGGCATTCCTCGACGCTCCAGCGCAGGGCGGGGGCGCGGGGGCCGGGTCCCCCGGCGGGGCCCTTGCCGAACCCCTCCAGCACCAGCCAGCCGCCGGGGGCGAGGGCCGTGGCCGCGACCTCCAGCCCGCGGCGGCGCAGCTCGGGCGGGCCCTGCAGGCAGATCAGCGCCGCCAGGTCCCAGGCGCGCGGCGCGGGCGACCAGGCGAGGAGGTCGGCCGTCAGCCGCTCGGCACGCGCCCCCGCCGCGCGGTCGCGGGCCTGCGCGCGGCGGGTGGCCTCGGCCGAGAGGTCCATCGCCGTCACCGCCAGCCCCCGGCCCGCCAGCCAGGTCCCGTTGCGCCCGTCGCCGTCCGCGAGGCAGAGCGCCGAGCGCGGGGCGACCCCGGGGCGGGCGAGGCACATGACCAGCCAGGCGTTCGGCCCCTCGCCGAAGAGGCCGCCCTGGGCGGCCGCGTATTTCGCGTCCCAGTCGGGGCCGGGGCGCGCCTCGGCCCCGTTTTGGGGCTCGGTTCCTTCGCTCATCGGTCGGTCCTTCCGCGTCGCGGAGCCATCTGGGCCCTTTCCGGGCCATTTGCGGGCTGCGCTTGAATCCCCGCCGATCCTGCGCAGATCACCCCCAGAAGCGATTGAAACAAAAGGAGGCTTCCATGGCCGACCTGAACGGCAAACGCATCGCGATCCTCGCCACCCATGGCTTCGAGCAGTCCGAACTCACGGTCCCCCGCGACCGCCTGCGCGAGATGGGCGCCGAGGTGCAGGTGATCTCCCCCGAGGAGGGCCCGATCCGCGGCTGGAAGGGCTCCGACTGGGGCGAGAGCGCCGAGGTCGACCGCCGGCTCGGCGACGTGACCCATGACGAGTTCCACGCGCTGGTGATCCCCGGCGGCCAGATCAACCCCGACCTGCTGCGCGCGAACCCCGATGCGGTGTCCTTCGTGAAGGCCTTCCACGACGCGAAGAAGCCGCTCGCCGCCGTCTGCCACGGGCCGTGGCTGCTGATCGAGGCGGGGGTCGTCCGCGGCCGCCGCGCCACCTCCTTCGGCTCGATCCGCACCGACATGGTCAACGCGGGCGCCGAGTGGGTGGACGAGCAGGTGGTCTGCGACCAGGGCATCGTCACCTCGCGCAAGCCCGACGACCTCGAGGCCTTCGTCAGGAAGATCGCCGAGGAGGTGCTGGAAGGGAAGCACCAGGCCCGCGCCGCCTGAGCGGGCGGGGCCCCGGCCGCCCCCGGCCGGGGCCTCAGCCCTCATCCGACCCGGGCGCCTGCCGCAGCGCCTTCACCTCGCCTCGCCGCGTCTTCGCGGCGAGGCGTCTGCGTTGCGAGCCCAGCGTGGGCTTGGTCGCCACCCGGCGCTTGGGGCGCTGCAGGGCCTTCTCGATCAGCTCGGCCAGGCGCTCGCGCGCCTCCTCGCGGTTGCGGGACTGGGAGCGGTGGGTCTCCGCCCGGATGATCACCGCCCCGTCCGCGGTCCAGCGCCGCCCCGCCAGCCGGCGCAGCCGCGCCTTGGCGTCGGCGGGCAGGTGGGGCGAGCGTTCCGCCTCGAAGCGCAGCTCGACCGCGGAAGAGACCTTGTTCACGTTCTGCCCGCCGGGCCCGGAGGCGCGGGTGAACTGCTCGGTCAGCTCCCAGTCGGCGATGGAGACGGCGTCGGTGATGCGCAGCATGGGTCCGCAGGGCTCGGGGGCAGGTCTCGGGGCGGGGTCGCCGTGCAGGATGCACCCCGCGCGCGATCCTTCAAGGGCGGGGGGCGCGGACGCTGCGGGAAAATCGGGGACGGGGTCGCTCGCCCCTCCTGAAAACGGAAGGACCGCGGCTTTCGCCGCGGTCCCGTGAGCCGTGGAGCCTCAGGCGGGCAGGGACTGAACCCCTCGCGCCCGAAGCGTCGGAAAAGGAGGCTGCCCCTTAGGCGATCACCTCGAACGAGAACCCGACCTTCAGCTCCAACGTATCACTCGACATTGGATCACCTCCTTTCCTGCAGTTGAACTCGAACACGAGCATGCGCCCGCATGCCGTTCCGGTCCAGAGAAAAATTCGGAGGATCACGCCGATCGTGAGCCGCTCCGCGGTCAGGCGTCCCGCCGGCGGAGGGGCCCATCAGCGCCACCGCCGCGCGGAACGGAACCAGCGCCAGCAGGGCCAGGCCCATCTTCACCGCGAAGTCGGCCAGCGCCAGGCTGACCCACAGCGGCGCCTCGCGGCCCACGCCCAGCACCGGGACCATCTCGTTCGCCCAGGCGACGTCGTCCCAGGGGACCAGCGGCGACAGCACGCTCGCGAAGGCCACCGTGAAGAAGATCGCCGTGTCCGCCGCCGAGCCCACCAGCGAGGAGACCAGCGGCGCGCGCCACCAGCTCTCCCCCCTCAGCCGGTCGAAGACGCCGACGTCGAGCATCTGGGCGACCAGGAAGGCCAGCCCCGAGCCGGCGGCGATGCGCAGCGTGGTGGCCCCCATCCCCGCCGCGACCAGCGAGCAGGCGACGCCCGCGGCGAAGCCCGCCAGCACCACCTGCCGCGCGGCCTTCGCGCCCAGCGCGCGGTTGGTCAGGTCGGTGACCAGGAAGGCGACCGGATAGCTCAGCGCCCCCCAGGTCAGCCAGTCGCCCAGCAGATGCTGCACGAGGATGTTGGAGGCGACGACGGTCGCCGTCATGGCGAGGGCGCCGATGATCAGGCCGCGGGTGCGGGTCATGGGAAGAGGTCCTCAGATTTCGCGGGAGGCTGCGCGGGAGTCGGGGGGCGGGAATGAGAAAGGGCGCGCATCACGCGCGCCCGCTCGGGGGTCGGCGCCCGGGGGGCGCCGGTCGTGAGGTCCGGGCCGGGC
>Ga0310345_10002432_pt1 | contig 18865 bp, 19 predicted proteins | sample HC15DNA20500_MG_FD_204667 | JGI IMG/M metagenome (GOLD analysis project Ga0310345, IMG submission 204667) | Marine microbial communities from station ALOHA, North Pacific Subtropical Gyre - HC15-DNA-20-500_MG | ecosystem: Environmental > Aquatic > Marine > Oceanic | place: Pacific Ocean: North...
AGCTTCGGCAGCGCCGCCTCGAGCGGCTGCTGCGTCAGGTGGTAGAAATAGGCGGCGCCCACGTCAGCCCTCGTACGCGTCCTTGACCAGCCGGTCGAGCGCCAGCACCCCCCAGCCGGTCGCCCCCTTCGGCGCGGTCGCGCTGTCGGATGTCCTGAGCGCCACGCCCGCGATGTCGATGTGGCACCACGGCGTTTCGTCCTTCACGAAGCGCTTGAGGAACTGCGCGGCGGTGATCGACCCGGCGGGGCGGCCGCCGACGTTCTTCATGTCCGCGATCCGGCTTTTCAGCTGGTCGTCATAGGCCTGCCCCATCGGCAGGCGCCAGACGCCCTCGCCCTCGGCCTCGGCCGCCTTGAGCAGCTTGCCGCAGAAGGCGTCGTCATTGGAAAAGACGCCCGCGTTCTCGTGGCCCAAGGCGATGATCATCGCCCCAGTCAGCGTGGCGAGGTCGATCATGCCGGCGGGTTTGAACCGGTCCTGCGCGTACCACATCACGTCGCAGAGGACGAGCCGCCCCTCCGCGTCCGTATTGATCACCTCGATCGTGTCGCCCTTCATCGAATGCACCACGTCGCCGGGCCGCTGCGCGTTGCCCGCGATCGTGTTCTCGACCAGCCCCACGAGGCCCACGACATTCGCCTTGGCCTTGCGCAGCGCCAGCGTCCGCATCACGCCCGAGACGACGCCCGCACCGCCCATGTCCATCGTCATGTCTTCCATGCCCGCGGCCGGTTTCAGCGAGATGCCGCCGGTGTCGAAGACCACCCCCTTGCCGACCAGCGCCAGCGGCGCCTCGTCCCCGCCGCCGTTCCACTGCATGACGACGACCTTGGAGGGCATGACCGAGGCCATGCCGACCGCCAGCAGCGCGTTCATGCCGAGCTTTTCCATGTCCGCCTCTTCCAGCACCTCGACCTTGAGCCCGAGGCGTTCCATGTCCTTGAGCCGGGTCGCGAATTCCTCGGTGGTCAGCACGTTGGCAGGCTCGTTCACCAGATCGCGGGTGAAGAACACGCCCTCGGCGGCGGCAAGCAGCGGGCGGGCGGCGGCCTCGGCCTCCTCCGGCGCCTTGGCCATGATCCGCACCTCGCCCTTCGGCTCGGCCTTCTTCGTCCGCTGCGCGTCGAACTCGTAGGCCATCAGCGCCGTGCCGAGCGCCACGTCCGCGACCCGCCGCGCATTCCCCGCCAGCACCAGCGTACCGGCCTTGCCCAGCGATTTCGCCAGCGTCGCGCCGGCCTTGCGCGCCTCGGTCACGCTGGCGCCGCGCGGCAGGTGGATCGCCACGATCTTCTCGGCCGTGACGCCCGCAGGCCAGTCCAGCACCGCGCCCTCGCCCGGTTTCTTCTTGCCCCAGCCTTCGCTTTCCACCAGCCGGGCCAGCGCGCCCTTGGTCAGCCGGTTCACCCGGCGCGCGGCCTGGTCCAGCTTGCCCTCCTCGCCGATCAGGACTGCGATGGTGCCCTCCGCGGCGGCGATGGCGTCGATGTCGGTGGCATGGAAAGAGATGGAAACCGGGTCGGTCACGGGCTGCTCCTGAGACTGTTTTTTCGTGTCGCGCGGCAGGCTAGCGCCCAGCCCCGGCATTGACCAGATAGGAGTTTTCCCCGCCCCCCAGTTCGGCTAGCTTGGACGCGAAACAAGGGGCCGGCATAGGCCCCGCGAGCGGGGAGATTGCAGGGACGTGGCACGCTTCGACAGATACCTGCTGTCGCAGTTCCTGTTGCTGTTCGGCTTCTTCTCGCTGGTGCTGGTGTCGATCTTCTGGATCAACAGCGCCGTGCGGCTCTTCGACCAGCTGATCGCCGACGGGCAGAGCGCGGGGATCGTGCTGCAATACACGCTGCTGTCGCTGCCCCGGGTGATCGGGATGATCCTGCCGATCGCGGGTTTCGCGGGTGTGGTCTATGTCACCAACCGGCTGTCGGGCGACAGCGAGATGGTCGTGCTCCGCTCTTCCGGCATCTCGCCGTGGCGGCTGGCGCGGGCGGCGCTGGTCTTCGGGCTGTTCGTGGCGGCGGCGGCCTCGGTCATCGCGCATCTGCTGCTGCCGCTCTCCCGGCAGGAACTGGCCGAACGGCAGCAGGCGCTGACCCGCGACGTGACCGCCCGGCTGCTGAGCGACGGCACCTTCCTGCACCCGAGCGACGGGGTCACCTTCTACATCCGACAGATCGACGCCGACGGGACGCTGAACGACATCTTCCTGAGCGACCGCCGCAACCCCGCCCGGACCGAGGATTTCACCGCCCGCCGCGCCTATCTGATCAACGCCGCCGAAAGCGAGGAGGACGAGGCGCAGCCGAGCCTCGTGATGATCGACGGCATGGTGCAGACCCTGAACGAGGAGACGCGCCAGCTGGTGGTCACCCGGTTCGACGATTTCTCCTATGACCTGACGCAGATGATCGGCGACGCCGGAACGCCGGACCGCACCGCCGCCTCCATTCGCACATGGGATCTGCTGACCGACACCGATGCCGTCGCGGCCGCCACCGGCGAACCCCGCGGCGCGGTGATCGAAGAGGCACATGGACGCTTCCGCGACGCAGGCATCGCTCTGGCCGCGGCGCTGATCGGCTTCGGCGCGATGATGGCGGGGGGCTTCAGCCGCTTCGGCGCGTGGCGGCAGATCGGCCTCGCCGTGCTGATGCTGGTCGCGGTGAAGATGACCGAAAACGTCACCGCCGGCGTGGTGCAGGCCAGCGCCGCGCTCTGGCCCGTGGCCTATTTGCCCGTCCTGCTGGGCCTGCTTCTGGCGGCGGCGCTGCTGTGGTGGGCCGGCCGGGCGAAGCGGCTGCCTGCACATCCCGACGGGGCGGTGACGGCATGATCCTGCACGTCTACTTCGCCCTTCGCTTCCTGAAGATATTCCTCGGGCTGATGCTGGTCTTCACGCTTCTGGTGCTGCTCTTCGACATGATCGAACAGATCCGGCGGCTGGCCGACACGCCCGCCGGGTTCCGCCAGGTCCTGGGGCTGACGCTGCTGCACGCGCCGGAAACGCTGTACGAGATGATCCCGCTGATCACCGTGCTGGCGACGGTCGCGATGTTCGTGAGCCTCGCCCGGTCGTCCGAACTGGTGGTGACGCGGGCGGCGGGGCGCGCGGCGCTGGTCACGCTCCTGTCGCCGGTGTTGGTGGCCTTCGGCATCGGGGTGGTGTCGCTGGCGGTGCTGAACCCGATCGTGGCGGTGACGCTGAAACGCTATTCGACCATGGTGGATTTCTACCTTTCCGGCTCCGTCTCGACCCTGTCGTTCAGCGCCGAGGGGCTCTGGCTGCGGCAAGGCGGCGAGGACGGGCAGACGGTGATCCACGCCGCCCACGCCGACCCGGAAGGCACGCGGTTCTACGGCGTGACCTTCTATGGCTACGCCCCCGGCGGCGGGCTGGAAAGCCGGACCGAGGCCGAGACGGCCGAACTGGTCGTCGGCGAATGGCTGCTGTCGGACGTGAAGTTCTGGCCGCTCTCCGGCACTGGCAACCCCGAGGCGCAGGCCGAACGGCGGGCCGAGATGCGGGTGCCCTCCTCGCTCACCGCCGACAACATCCGCGACAGTTTCGGCGAGCCGTCGGCGATTTCCATCTGGGATCTCCCCGCCTATACATCGGCGCTGAAGGAGGCCGGATTTTCCGCCCGGCGCTACCTCGTCTGGCTCCAGACGGAGCTGGCGCGGCCCTTCTTCCTCATGGCGATGGTCCTCATCGCCGCCGCCTTCACCATGCGGCACGCGCGGTCCGGCAAGGTCGGGCTGGCGGTGCTGACATCCATCCTGATGGGGTTTTCGCTGTACTACGTGAAGAACTTCGCCCAGATCCTCGGCGACAACGGACAGATCCCGATCTGGGTCGCCGCCTGGGCGCCGCCGGTCGCCTCGCTGATGCTCTCGGTCGGGCTTGTCCTGCAGATGGAGGACGGCTGATGCGGCTTCTGCTGAAACTTCTGGTGCTGCTCGCGCTCGCCGCGCCGCTCCGGGCGCAGGATGCGGCGATGCTGATCGCCGACCGCGTCTTCCTTGACGGGCGCGACACGGTGGTGGCCGAGGGCCGGGTCGAGGCGCTGCGCGACGGCGTACGGCTTCAGGCCCGGCGGATCGTCTACGACCAGCGCACCGGGCGGCTGAACATCAACGGCCCAATCACCCTGACCGAGGCCGACGGCCGCGCGGTGGTGCTGGCCGACAGCGCCGAACTGGACGAAGATCTGCGCGACGGTCTCGTGCTGGGCGCGCGGCTGATGCTGGAACAGCAGGTGCAGATCGCCGCCTACCAGCTCGACCGCAGGCAGGGCCGATATTCGCAGCTTTACAAGGCGACGGTATCCTCCTGCCACGTCTGCAACGACGGGAAACCGCCGCTGTGGCAGATCCGCGCCCGCCGGGTGGTCCACGACCAGCAGGAGCGGCAGCTTTACTTCGACGACGCAAGGTTCGAGGTGATGGGCGTGCCGATCTTCTGGCTCCCCCGGCTGCGCCTGCCCGATCCGACGCTGGACCGGGCGAGCGGCTTCCTGATCCCGTCCTTCAACCGCGATTCCCGCCTCGGGACCGGGGTCAAGGTGCCCTATTTCCTCGTCATAGACGAGCACCGCGACCTGACGCTGACACCGTTTGTCTCGGACGAGACCCGCACGCTGGAATTCCGCTACCGGCAGGCCTTCCGCACAGGGCGGATCGAGTTCAACGGCGCGATCAGCGACGACGACCTGCGGCCCGGCGAGACCCGGGGGTTCGTGCAGGGCGGCGGGCGTTTCGACCTGCCGCAGGACTTCAGGCTGGAATTCGACATCGAGGCCACGCTGGATGACGCCTATCCGACGGAGTACGACTATTCCGACAAGGACCGCCTGGACAGCGAGATCGCGGTCTACCGCGTGCGGCGCGACGAATACATCCGGGGCGCGCTGACCAACTACCACACGCTGCGCGAGGACGAGGATGACGCGAACATCCCCTCGCTGATCGGCGACATCACCTACGAACGCCGCTTCTTCCCGCGCCTGACCGGCGGCGAACTGCGGCTCGGCGCCGATGTGCACAGCCATTACCGCTATTCCGACCGCGACACCGACGGGCCGGACCCGGACAGCATCGTCGACGGGCGTGACGTGACACGGCTGAACGTGGATGCGGCATGGCTGCGGACATGGACCCTCGGCCCCGGCCTCCGGGCGGAAACCGAGGCGGGCATCGCTTTCGACAGCTTCACCACAGGGCAGGACGCGAGCCTGCCCGCCACGGCGAGCGGCGCGGCGCCCCGGCTGGGCGTGACCTTCCGCTGGCCGCTGCGGGCGGTCGGATCCGGGGGCGCAGTGCACGTTCTGGAACCGGTGGCGCAGGTCGCGTGGACCGGAGGGAACGATCTGAACGTCGCGAACGACGAAAGCACGCGGGTGGAATTCGACGAAGGCAACCTGCTGGCCCTGTCACGCTTCCCCGCCCCGGACCGGCGCGAACGCGGACTGCGGGCGGCGGTCGGGGTCAACTGGACGCGCTACGCTGCCTCGGGCTGGCAAAGCCGTCTGACGCTGGGCCAGGTCATCCGCGAGGACAGCGACGGCGATTTCCACATCTCGTCGGGTCTGTCGGGCAAATCTTCGGACCTGCTGATGGCGGGGCAGCTGATCGGGCCGGACGGCTTCGCGTTCACGGCGCGCAGCATCATCCGCGACCAGAGCGACCTGACCAAGGCCGAGGCACGGGCCAGCTGGATCACCCCGCGCGTCGCGATCGGGGCGAGCTACCTCTGGCTCGATGACGACCCGGAGGAAAACCGCAGCGACACGATCTCGGAATGGGCGGTCGACGGCACCGTCCGGCTGGCCGAGAACTGGCTGGGCAGCGCCAACTGGCGCTACGACCTCGCCAGCAACGCCACGGCCGAGGCCGGGGTCGGGATCACCTATATCAACGAATGTGTGGAGATGGACTTTTCGGCCTCGCGTCGCTTCACCTCGTCCACTATTGTCCAGCCATCGACCGAGTTCAGCTTCACCGTCGGCCTGCGCGGGTTCTCCGGCACCGCCGACGGGCAGAGCTTCACCCGGAGCTGCAAATGACGTATCGAGCACGCATGACCACCACAGGCCAAACGATCCTGCGCTTCGGCGCCGTTCTCACCGCCCTCGCCCTTATGCTGGCCGCACCGGCGCCCGTTGCGGCGCAGGGGCTTTTCGCGCCGGTCATCAAGGTGGGCGATTCCGTCATAACCCGCTACGAGCTTGAGCAGCGGACCCTGATGCTGCAACTGCTCAACGCGCCCGGAGACCCCGCGGAGCTGGCCGAGGAGCAGTTGATCGAGGATCGGCTGAAACTGGCCGAGGGGGCCCGCTACGGCATCACGATCAGCCCCGAGGACCTTGCCACCGGCAAGGAGGAATTCGCCGCCCGTGCCAACCTGAACACCGACCAGTTCGTGCAGGCGCTCGCCCAGGCGGGGGTTGCGGAGGAGACGCTGGATGCCTTCGTCCGCTCCGGCCTGGTCTGGCGCCAACTCGTGCGGGGCCGCTTCGGGCGCTTCGTCAACATCGACGACGACGACGTCTACCGCGCGCTCACCAACTCGCCCAACGGGGAATCGGTGCGCGTGCTGATCTCCGAGATCTTCATTCCGCTGCAGCCCGGTCAGGAGGCCGAGGCGCAGGCGCTGGCCGACCAGATTTCGCAGATCACCACCCTGGACGGCTTCGCCCAGGCCGCGCGCCGCTATTCCGCAGCGCCTTCGGGACGGGCCGGCGGGCGGGTCAACTGGATCCCGCTCTCCGATCTGCCCGCCAACTTGCGCGGCGTCGTGATGGCGCTGGAGCCGGGAGAGGTCTCGGCTCCGCTTCCGGTGCAGAACGCGCTGGCGCTGTTCCAGCTCCGTGCGGTGGAGGAAGGTGCCTACGCGCCTCATGAGGTGGTCGCGATGGATTACGCCGCCTACTATATTGCCGGCGGCCGCAGCGAGGCCGCCCTGAAACGCGCCGCCGAGGTGAAGGCGCAGGTCGACCGCTGCGACGACCTTTATGGCATCGCGAAAGGCGAACCTGCCAGCGTGCTGGACCGGGGACGCAAGCCGGTCGGAGAGATCCCGCAGGACGTGGCCTATGAACTGGCCAAGCTCGACCGGAACGAGGTGTCGACGGCACTCACTCGTTCGAACGGGCAGACGCTGGTCTTCCTGATGCTCTGCGAGCGCGAGACGGTCCAGGCCGAAGGCGCGGACGAAGACGCGGTGCAGACCGAGTTGCAGAACCAGGAGATCGACCGTTTCGCGAACGGGCTGCTGGCGCGGCTGAAGGCCGAGACCCGCATCGTCGTTTACTGACCCGGCCGGATGTCCGCGATCGACAGCCTGCCCCCTCTGCGCGACGTCATCGCAACGCACGGACTTTCCGCGAAGAAGGCGCTTGGCCAGAACTTCCTGCTGGACCTGAACCTGACGGCCAAGATCGCCCGACTGGCGGGCGACCTGTCGGGCTGCGACGTGCTGGAGATCGGGCCAGGCCCCGGCGGCCTGACGCGCGGCCTGCTGGCAGAGGGCGCGCGCCGGGTGCTGGCGATCGAGAAGGACACGCGCTGCATGGCCCCGCTGGACGAGATCGCGGCGGCCTATCCCGGCCGGCTCGAGGTGGTGAACGGCGATGCGCTCGAGGTCGATCCGCTGGCGCATCTGGCGCCGCCGATCCGGGTGGCGGCCAACCTGCCCTACAACGTCGGCACCGAACTTCTGGTGCGCTGGCTGACGCCCGACGACTGGCCGCCATTCTGGCAGAGCCTGACACTGATGTTCCAGAAGGAGGTGGCCGAGCGCATCGTCGCCGCGCCGGGGTCCAAGGCTTATGGGCGACTCGCGCTGCTGGCACAATGGCGGGCTGAGGCGCAGATCGTCCTGACCCTGCCGCCCGAGGCGTTCACTCCGCCGCCCAAGGTCTCCTCGGCCGTGGTCCACCTGACCGCCCTGCCCGCACCCCGCTATCCGGCCGATCCCAAGGTGCTGGAGCGGGTCGTCGCGATGGCCTTCAACCAGCGGCGCAAGATGCTGCGCGCGGCGCTCAAGGGGCTCGCACCTGACATCCAGGACCGTCTGGAGGCCTCGGGCATCAAGCCGACCGACCGGGCCGAGACGGTGTCGCTGGAACAGTTCTGCGCACTGGCGCGCAACATCGCGGCGGGCTGAGGGGCGTTCTGCCCGTTCCGTATTGACGAGCCCGGCGCCGTGACGCCCTCTGCGCGCATGGCCCTGATCCGCACCAATCCCGCCTTCCGCCTGCTGCTATCCGCCAGCGCCGCGTCGAACCTTGCCGACGGGATTGCGGCGCTCGCCCTGCCGTGGCTCGCCACACTGGTCACCCGGGACCCGGCGCTGATCGCACTGGTGGCCTTCGCGTCGCGCCTGCCGTGGCTGCTGTTCTCCGTCCCCGTGGGCGTGCTGGTCGACCGCAGGGACCGGCGGCGGCTGATGGCGCAGGCGGATGCGTTGCGGATGGTCCTGACGCTCGGCATCGTGGGCCTGATCGCCGCGGCGCCGGCGCTGCCGCTGACCCAGGAGACGCCGCGCTACGTGCTGGGCCTCGCCGCGCTGGCCTTCCTGCTGGGCGCGGCCGAGGTCGTGCGGGACAACGCCGCGCAGACGCTGCTGCCCGCGTTGGTGGACCGCGACCGGCTGGAAGACGCCAACGGCCAGCTCTGGAGCATGGAGCAGGTGATGGGCGCCTTCGTCGGCCCGCCGCTGGCCGGACTGCTGATCGCTCTGGCGGTGCCCGCGCCCTTTCTGCTCGACGCCGCGGCCTTCGCGCTGGCCGCCTGCCTCGTCTGGATGATCGCCCTGCCGCCGCGCGCCGCGCCCGTCCGGCGCAGCGTGGTGGCGGAGATGGCCGAGGGCTGGCGATGGATGCGTGGCGAGCGGATGCTTGTCCGGGTCGCGGTGATGCTGGGGCTGCTCAACTTCCTCGCGACGGCGATGGTGACGGTGCTGGTGCTCTTTTCGCAGGAGATCCTCGGGCTGGGTGCCACCGGCCACGGCGTTCTGCTGACGGCCGGCGCGGCGGGCGCGGTGATCGCCGGCGTGTGGGGGCCGCGCCTTGCCGCAAGGATCGGGGCGCGGCGTGCGGTGATCCTGGCGCTTGTCCTGATGCCGTTCCCGCCGCTGGCGATCGCGCTGACCGCGTCGCCGGTGGTGGTGGCGCTGGCGCTGTTCGCCGAAACAGTGGCCGGGATGATCTGGAACATCGTCACCGTCTCGTGGCGTCAGCGGCTGATCCCGGACGCTCTGCTGGGGCGGGTGAACGCGATCTATCGCTTCTTCGGTTGGGGGATGATGCCGCTTGGCGCGCTGGCGGGCGGCTGGATCGTCGCGCTGGCGGAGCCGGGACTGGGGCGCGAAGTGGCGCTGCGGCTGCCTTATCTGCTCAGCTTTGCCGGATTCGCAATGCTCTTCCTCTACGGGCGCCGCCGCCTCGCGCTCTGACGCAAAAGGCCGCCCGGGGGCGGCCTTGCGATCTTCGGTGACGGGCGGGGTTATTCCGCCGCGGTCTGCGCGTTCTCGTCCGGGGTGGCGTCGCCGCCGCTGTCGGATTTCTTCGCCCGGGGCTTGCGGCTGCGGGGCGCGCGTTTCGGCGCCTTGTTCTCCGGCGTTTCGACCAGGCCGCTGTCCTCGCCCTCGTCCGACGTCTCCACCACGCCGAGCGCGTCGCTGCCGCTGTCGGCGGCGGTTTCGCGGGACGGTTTCGGCTGGGCCTTGGGTTCGCTCTTTTCAGCCTTGCCGGAGGATTCGCCCTTGCCGGAGGCGTCGGCCTTGTCCGCCTTGCGTTCGGACTGTTCCGCCTGCGGCTGGTCGTCGCCGCCGCCGTTGCCTTCCCGCTCCTGCCGCTGCGCGCGTTCGCGGTCGCGGTCGGCCTGGCGCTGACGGTTTTCCTGTTCCTGCTGTTCGCGCTTCTGGTCCTGCTCGCGCTGCGCCTCGGCGAGCATCCGCAGGTAGTGTTCCGCGTGCTGCTGGAAGTTCTCCGTCGCCACGCGGTCGTTGGAGAGCTGCGCGTCGCGGGCCAGCTGATTGTACTTGTCGATGATCTGCTGCGGGGTGCCGCGCACCTTGCCCTCGGGCCCCGAGCTGTCGAAGACCCGGTTGACGATGTTGCCGACCGAGCGGTTGTTACGGTTCGACTTGTTCCGCGAACGTGATTTCGAAGATCTCATATGTCCTGTATTCCAGCCTGTTTATCCCGTTGTCGTGCGGCCCGCGAAGCGCCTCATGCGCGTCCTTGTCTTCGGTCGACGACTGTGTCCGGCTTGGAGTCATGTGGGACGGCCCGAATTTGGGCGTCCGCCGCGATGACGTAATACCGAGTAAACATCTCACCGCGGTAAACACAAGCGGAAAGTGGGAAAATTGGCCCGATTTCCGCCTAGGAGGCGCGGTTTCGGCGGGTCGCGGCGATGCTTGCACTCACGACCCTGTCCCTTCCATCCATGTCGGGATGGATCCGCACCGCGTCAAGGCCCGCCGCCCGGAAGATTTCTGCCACCGCCGGCCCTTGCCGGTGCCCGATCTCGACCATCAGACGCCCCTGCGGGGTCAGGTGCCGCGCGGCCCCCGCCGCAATCACCCGGTACGCGGAGAGCCCGTCGCCCCCCGGCGTCAGGGCGAGGTGCGGCTCCCACTCCCGCACCTCGGGGGAAAGCGCCTCCATCTCTGCGGCGGTGATGTAGGGCGGGTTCGAAACGATCAGGTCGAACCGGCCCTCCACGGCGGAGAACCAGTCGGACCGCAGAAGGTCCACGCGATCCGCGACACCGAGCACCGCGGCGTTGCGCGCGGCCACGGCGAGCGCGGCGTCGGAGACATCTGTGGCCGTGCCGCGTGCCGCGGGGCGATCGGCGAGCAGCGACAGGGCAATCGCCCCGGTCCCGGTGCCCAAGTCGAGGAGCGTCGCGAACTCCGCCTCCAGCGCGAGGGCCACGAGCGTCTCCGTCTCGGGGCGCGGGTCGAGCGTGTCTTGCGTGACCGCGAACCGGTGCTTCCAGAAGGCGCGGGAGCCGATGATCTGGCTGACCGGCTGGCGTTGCAGCCGGGCCGCGATGGCGGCCTCGAAGCGTGCGGCGGTCTCGGGCGGGAGCGGATCGCGCAGCGCACCCATCAGCTCGTAGCGCGGCGTCTCCCGGCCGAAGGCATGGGCCATCAGCGTGATGGCGTCGCCGGGGCCATTGTCGATTCCGGCTTCTGCAAGGCGCGCGCCGGCTTCGGTCATCACCTGAAAGCCGGACTTCACAGCCCTTCCTCGGCCAGCAGCGCCGCCTGATGGTCTGATATGAGGGCGTCGATCACTTCGTCCAGATCGCCCTGCATCACGTGGTCCAGCTTGTAGAGCGTCAGGTTGATCCTGTGATCCGTCATCCGCCCCTGCGGGAAGTTGTAGGTGCGGATCCGTTCCGAGCGGTCGCCGGAACCGACCTGACTTTTGCGGTCGGCGGCGCGGGCATCGGCGGCACGCTGGCGTTCCATGTCGAAGAGCCGGTTGCGCAGCACCTGCATGGCAATGGCGCGATTCTGGTGCTGGGACTTCTCGGACGAGGTCACGACGATCCCGGTCGGGATATGGGTGATGCGAACGGCGGAATCGGTGGTGTTCACGTGCTGCCCGCCCGCCCCGCTGGCGCGCATGGTGTCGATGCGGATCTCGGCCGGGTCGATGGCGATGTCGACCTCCTCGGCCTCGGGCAGCACGGCGACGGTGGCGGCGGAGGTGTGGATCCGTCCGCCCGATTCCGTCTCGGGGACCCGTTGGACGCGGTGAACGCCGCTTTCGAACTTGAGCCGGGCGAAGACGCCTTCGCCCCGGACCGCCGCAACCGCTTCCTTCACGCCGCCCAGCTCGGTCTCCTGGTATTCGACCAGTTCGAATTTCCAACCCTTCGCCTCGGCATAGCGCTGATACATCCGCAGCAGGTCGCCCGCGAAAAGGGCGGCCTCGTCGCCTCCCGTCCCGGGGCGAATCTCGATCATCGCGGGACGCGCGTCGGCGGCGTCCTTGGGCAGCAGGGTCAGTTGCAGCGCATGTTCGGCCTCGGGCAGACGGGCGCGGAGTGTGGGCAGTTCCTCCTCCGCCAGCGCCTTCATCTCGGAATCGGACAGCATCTTCTCCGCCTCGGCCAGATCGGCCTGCAGGCGCTGCCAGTCGCGGATCTGTGCGACCACGGGGCGCAACTCGGCATATTCCCGCCCGAGGGCGGCAATGTCGCCGCCGCCCTGGCTCATCCGGGCCTCGATGTATCCGAACCGGTCGAGGATTTTCTGAAGGCGTTCTTCCGAGATCATGGGGGTCTGTCCCTCAAAGCGGATGCTTGGTCAAGGCCCCGCCGCGTGCTAGATATTGACCATGCGTCAGCTTCTTGTCCTGCTCCTGATCGCCTCTCCCGCCGCGGCCGATGTGAAGGGTCCGGGCGGCCGGGTCGTGGAGTGCTACTGCACCGACACGCAGGGCGCGCGGGTGGAGCTGGGCGAAACGATCTGCCTGCAGGTCGACGGGCGGATGTTCATGGCGCAGTGCCAGATGAGCCTGAACGTGCCGATGTGGCGCGAGGTGCGCGAAGGCTGCCTGTCCTCGCGGCTATCCCCCCAGCCGGAAGTCGGCCAGCCACTTTTCGACGCGCCCCTTGTTGACCCCCAGATCTGAGCGGCCGAAGCGGGCGCGGGCGAAGATCACCAGCTGACCGTCCCGGACGGCAACGGTGGTGTAGTCCGGAAACCCCCAGACCAGAGAGCGGGTGACATAGGTGATGAGCCCCGCGCGCGGGCTGCCCGCCAGCACTTCGGTCCGGGGCGTCTTGCGAATGATGCGGTCGATCCGGCCCAGCGGGTCATTGCCCGGGTACACGACGCGCTGCACGCCGTTGGGCATGTCGACCGCCTCGGCGCTCTGCGGCATCACGTGCCAGTCCGCCGGATCGGAGGGGGCGAGCCGGACATAGGCCTGCACCGCCGCCACCATCACGACAAGTCCCAGTACGATCCACCACATGCTGCGCCACGACCTCCGTTTCGTCATCTCCTAACGAACCGCGGATCCGCTGTCACGCCGGAACCTTACCGGCGGGCCCAGCACCAGAGCGCGATGATCTCCATCGCCACATGCGCGCCCGCGACGGCGGTGGCCCCGGTGGTGTCGAAGGGCGGAGAGACTTCGACCACGTCGCCGCCCATCAGGTTCACCCCCGCGATGTCGCGCAGCAGGATCGCCGCCTGCCCGGAAGAGAGCCCGCCCCAGACCGGCGTCCCGGTGCCCGGCGCGAAGGCGGGGTCGAGTGCATCGATGTCGAAGGTCAGGTAAGCCGGGTGATCGCCCACGATGTCCCTGATCCGCTGCGCGGTGGCCTGCGGCCCCTGTTCGTGGACGGTGCGGGCATCTATGATGTTCATGCCCCAGGTGTCGGGGTTCGTCGTCCGGATCCCGACCTGCACCGATTTCGCGGGGTCGATCAGCCCCTGTCTGATCGCCTTGTAGACGAAGGTCCCGTGATCGATCCGTTCGCAATCGTCGTCCTGCCATGTGTCGGAATGGGCGTCGAACTGGATCAGTGCAAGGGGGCCGTATTTCTCAGCATAGGCCTTGAGGATCGGAAAGGTGATGAAGTGATCGCCGCCGAGGGTCACGGTGCCCACGTCGGCCGCGAGGATCTTGCGGATATGCGCCTCGATCAGCCCCGGCGTCTCCCAGACCTTGGCGTAGTCGAAGGCCACGTCGCCATAATCCACCACCGCGAACTCGCTCAACGGGTCGAAGTCCCAGCCATAGGGCGGGTCGTAGGGTTGCAGCGTGGAGGCTTCCCGGATCGCGCGCGGACCGAAGCGGGTGCCGGTGCGGTTGGTCACCGCCTGATCGAAGGGCACGCCCGTGACGGCGAGGTCGACGCCCGCCAGGTCCTTGGTGTACTTCCGTCGCAGGAAGGACGTCGCCCCGGCAAAGGCGTTCTCGTAGGACAGCCCTTTCAGGTCGCCGCGGGTGAAGGCATCGTCGATCTTGGTCTTCGCGTCTTCGAGCGCCATGTGTCCCCTCCGTCACGCCACCGGTTGCGCCGTCTCGACCAGCCGCACGAAGTAGCTGGCACCGATCGGTGCGATCTCGTCGTTGAAATCGTAGCCGGGCTGGTGCAGCCCGTCGCCCTCGCCCTGCCCGATCACCATGTAGGCGCCGGGGCGGGCTTCGAGCATGTAGGCGAAATCCTCGGCCCCCATCTCGCGGTTCTCCTCGTGGATCACCTGCTCGGGGGCGACGATGCCGCGCGCGACCTCGGCGGCGAAGGCGGCCTTTTCGGGATCGTTCACGGTCGGCGGGTAGCCGTGTTCATAGTCGAGCTTCGCCTTGACCCCGAAGGCCACCGCCTGCCCCTTCACGATCTCTTTCATCCGCCGTTCCGCCATCGCGCGCACCTCGGGCGTGAAGCTGCGGACGGTGCCGTTGATATAGGCCGTCTCCGGGATCACGTTGTCGGCGCTGCCGGCGTGGATCTGGGTGATCGACAGCACCATCTCGTCCCGGGCGTAGTGGTTCCGGCTGACGATGGTCTGCAGCGCCTGCGCGATGCCGACGGCGGCCATGATCGGGTCGCGCGTTTCCTGCGGGTTGGCGGCGTGGCCGCCCTGCCCCCGGATCCGGATGTGGAACGTGTCGTCCGAGGCCAGCACCGGCCCCGGCCCGGTCATGAACAGCCCCGCTGGAAAGCCCGGCGCGTTGTGCACCGCATAGACCTGCGCGATCTCGAACCGGTCGAGCACGCCTTCGCGCACCATGACGCCCGCGCCGCCGCCCAGTTCCTCGGCCGGCTGGAAAATCAGCGCAACGCGGCCGGCGAAATTCCGCGTCTCGGCCAGGTATTTCGCGGCGCCGAGCAGCATGGTCGTGTGCCCGTCATGTCCGCAGGCGTGCATCTTGCCCTTCGTCTTGGACGCGTAGCGGCGGCCCGACGCCTCCTCGATCGGCAGGGCGTCCATGTCCGCGCGCAGCCCGATCGTGGGCCCCGCGCCTCGCCCGTTCACAATCGCCACCACGCCGGTCTTCGCCAGTCCCTGGTGGACCTCGTCGACTCCAAAGTCCTTCAGCCGCGCGACCACGTAGGCCGCCGTCTCGTGACAGTCGAATCCCAGCTCCGGATGCGCATGCAGGTGGCGCCGCCATGTCTTCATCTCGTCGGCGTAACCGGCGATGCGGTTGATCACGGGCATGTTCTGGACTCCTGAGGCGCGCCTGTTATTGGGTGGCACTGAACCGCAATAGATGAGGCGCTGCAATGGGTGACGACCTGATCCGCGACCCTGACGGCGGGTTACCCCGCCTGCTGGAAATCATGGCGCGGCTGCGCGATCCGGACACCGGCTGCCCCTGGGACATCGAACAGGATTTCGCCTCCATCGCGCCCTACACGATCGAGGAGGCCTACGAGGTCTCCGACGCGATCGAGCGCGAAGCCTGGGGCGAGCTGAAGGGCGAACTGGGGGACCTGCTGTTCCAGACCGTGTTCCACGCCCAGATGGCCGCCGAACGCGGGCTCTTCGACTTTCACGACGTGGCAAACGTGATGGCTGACAAGATGGTCGCCCGCCATCCGCATGTCTTCGGCGACGAGAGCCGGAACAAGTCGGCCGAACAGCAGACCCGCGACTGGGAGGCGATCAAGGCCGAGGAACGCGCGGCCAAGGCCCAGAAGGGCGTGCTGGACGGCGTGGCGCTTGGCCTGCCGGCGCTGATGCGGGCGGTGAAGCTGCAGAATCGCGCCGCGCGGGTCGGCTTCGACTGGCCGGGCGCGGGCGATGTTCTGGACAAGCTGCAGGAGGAAGCCGCCGAGCTGGTGGAGGCGCGCGACCAGCTGGGGCCGCAGGAGATCGAGGAGGAACTCGGCGACCTGCTCTTCGTGGTGGCCAACCTCGCGCGGCACCTCAAGGTCGATCCGGAAGCTGCGCTGCGGGGAGCGAACGCCAAGTTCGCACGCCGTTTCAATCGGATCGAGGAGAAACTTAAGGCGTTGGACAAACGCCCGCAAGACTCGGACCTGGCCGAAATGGATCGTCTCTGGGACGAGGCCAAGGCCGAGGAGCGGAAGACCGCCTGATCACGAACGCGTGATCAAATTCCTCGGATCCCCGATTGAACCAAGTAAAACACTCAGGTTATCTGCGGCGGAATTCCAAAGGGAGGTCCGCATGACCACGTTGATCCGAACCACCGCACTCGCCGGCGGGCTGGCCGTTCTGGCCGGCGCCGTCGCCGCGCAGGAGGTGAACCTTTACTCCTACCGCCAGCCCGAGTTGCTGCAGCCCCTCACCGACGCCTTCACCGAGGAGACGGGGATCGAGGTGAACGTCGCCTATCTCGAACAGGGCATGGTTGAACGGCTGCAGGCCGAGGGCGATCGCTCTCCCGCCGACCTCGTGCTGACGGTGGACATTTCCCGCCTTGCTGCCGTGGTGGACGCCGGCGTCACCCAGCCGGTCGAAAGCGAGGCTCTGTCCGAGCACGTTCCGGCCGCCTTCCACGACCCCGACAACCACTGGTGGGGCCTGACCACCCGCGCGCGCATCGTCTATGCCAGCAAGGACCGCGTGGCCGAAGGCGAGGTGACGACCTACGAGGATCTGGCCGATCCGAAATGGGAAGGCCGCATCTGCACCCGCTCGGGCACCCATGCCTACAATGTCGCGCTGGTGGCAGCCTACCTGCACCACCACGGCGAGGACGCCACGAAGCAATGGCTGGAAGGCGTGAAATCCAACCTCGCCCGCAAGCCGCAGGGCAACGACCGGGCGCAGGTCAAGGCGATCTGGGCCGGGGAATGCGACATCTCCATCGGCAACACCTATTACATGGGCCAGATGCTGGAGGACGAGGAACAGACCGAATGGGCGAATTCCGTCCGCATCGTGTTTCCAACCTTCGAAGACGGCGGCGCGCATGTGAACATTTCGGGCATCGCGATGACCAAATCGGCGCCGAACAAGGAGAACGCGCTGAAGTTCATGGAATTCCTCGTCTCGCCCGAGGCGCAGGAGATCTACGCAAAGGCCAACCACGAATACCCGATCGCACCGGGCTCGGAGCCGAGCGAACTGGTTCAGGGCTGGGGCGAATTCACCCCGGATGACGTGAACCTGATGGACCTCGCCGCGCTGCGGCCCGATGCTCTGCGGCTGATCGAAGAAGTCGACTTCGACGGCTGAGCCCGCCGGGTCAGAAAAAACGCAACGGCCCGCCCTTCGGCGGGCCGTTCGTCAATCCGCCATCTCACGCTGGCGCATCGGCATCCGGTCGATCAGCGCAAACAGCCGCTCCGGCGCAACCGGCGCGTCATCGCGCAGCTTGACGCCGCCGTCCTTGCCGACCAGCAGCACCGCGAACCCCTCCAGCGCGAGCCCGGTCCGCAGCCGCCCGAGCGCGCCGGGGGCGGCATCCGTCAGAACCACGATATCACGGTCGCGCAGGCCCGGACGGGCGCGTTCCAGCAGGTCGATCTGGCGGCGGAAGGTCGGATCCTCGGGCGACGGGGCGAAGACGAGGACCGGCCGTTTCTCCCAACGATAAGCGTCGAGATCGCCGGTTTCGGCGGCGAGCGGAGTGAAGAGCGGCGTGTCGGCGGCCCGGGCCAGCGTCGCGGCGGCAAGGCCGCCCGCGCCGAGCGCAAGGCCGATGAGGGGCAGGATGCGGGGCATTCCGGGTCTCCTTGGCTACAGGGGGACTACGCCCCGCCCCCCGGTTCGGTTCAGCGGAAATGCGGCGGACTGCGAAATCCCTCAGGCCAGAAGCGTGACGCCGTCGAGGGCTGCGATCCTCTCAAGGTCTGCGCGGTGCTTCGCGGCAAGCCCCGCCGCCTGCTCTGGCGTGAACCGGGCGAAACCGCGGTCCTCCGTCTCCCCGGCGCGGTCCGCGATCACCTGCTGCCAGTCGGGACGCGCCAGCGTCTCGCCGCCCGCATAGCGCGCCTGCAGCGCCTCCAGCGCAGCGTCGGTGGCCGAGGTGTTGAGCTGCCGCGCCGGTTCCTCCAGCCCCGTCACCGCGCCCTCCGGCAGCAGCCGCGCCAGCAGCTTGCGGCTTTCCCCGCGCCCGGCATAGTCGATCACAGTCAAGCGCTCGGGCCGCAGGCGGTTGCGGAAGGCGGTCACGATTTCGGGCCAGCCGCGCTCGATCCCCGACATGGCTTCCGCGATGTCGGCGAAGGGCGGGACGGGGTTGTCCTCGGCCCGTTTGCGATAGGCCGACACAAACAGCGCGTCATAGGGCCGGACGACGTAGACCAGATGCCGCACCGGCCCCGGCAGCGCTTGGGAAAGGAGCGTGATGCGGCGGCGCGCGGCGGGATAAAACTGGCCTTGGTAGAAGTGGAACATCCGGCCTGGTATGTTCTCCTCGCTCAGGATCAGGGCGCGGTCCGGGGCGGTGAGGTGCCCTGCGAGCGCCGTGCGCGCGCCCTCCACCCAGCCCGCGTCCGGCGTCTTGCGGTGGCGTGGGTGCGGCAGGCGCAGGGCGAGCCGCCCGCCCTCGGCCCCGTCCCGGCCGGGATAGGCAAGGTCATAGCCCGCCGCCCCGAGCCGCGCGCGGTTCAGCGCGAGGCAGGCCTGGAACGAACTGGTGCCCGTCCGGTGCGCCCCCGCGTGGATGTAGACCCCTGATGCCATCGCCGCCTCCGACTGACGCAGCGGAGCATCCTCCAGAAGCCGCCGATGCGCAATCGCCCGGTGGACTCCGCGCCCGCCCCGCGTCACTCTCCCGCGACACCGCGAAGGGGAGCAGCATGGCCGCACGCAAGATCATCATCGACACCGACCCGGGACAGGACGACGCCGTCGCCATCCTGCTGGCGCTGGCCAGCCCCGAGGAGATCGAGGTGCTGGGGA
>Ga0310345_10002433_pt1 | contig 18865 bp, 18 predicted proteins | sample HC15DNA20500_MG_FD_204667 | JGI IMG/M metagenome (GOLD analysis project Ga0310345, IMG submission 204667) | Marine microbial communities from station ALOHA, North Pacific Subtropical Gyre - HC15-DNA-20-500_MG | ecosystem: Environmental > Aquatic > Marine > Oceanic | place: Pacific Ocean: North...
GCTCGACGCTTACGAGCGTGCACGCGAAAGAGGCGCTCGAGCAGGGTGCGGAGCTGTTCGATTGGGCCGGCAAGCAGGCGCTGTCGGGCCGACGCGAAGGCACGAAGGTCACCGGTATCGGCGTGGCACTGTCACCGTACACGGCGGGCTCGCGCGGATTCGACGGCCTCATGGTCATTCGCCCTGACGGCAAACTGTACGTGCACCAGGGCATCGGTAATCTCGGCACGCATTCGATCTCTGATACGGCCCGCCCGGCCGCGGAGATTCTCGGTCTCAACTGGGACCAGGTAGAGATCGTTTGGGGTGACTCGAGCCGTGGCATGCCGCGCAGCTCAGTGCAGGCGGGTAGTCAGACGATGCACGCACACACCCGGGCCAACCATGCGGCGGCCACGGATGCGGCGCGCAAGATCCGCCAGATCGCGGCACAGAGCCTGGGCGGTTCGCCGGGCGACTACGTGCTCGACAACGGCCGCGTCTTCCGGCGCGGCGGTGGCGCTGGCATGTCGTTCGCGCAGGTCGCTGAACGCGCGACCCAGATGGGCGGCGAGTACGACGGCCATGAGCTTCCAGACGACATCCACCGGGAAACGGTGCCAGCGGCCACAATGCTTGCTGGTGAGGGCCTCATGGGCGTCGCGAAGGACAACTACGGCGGCCGCGGAGGAGTCTACACCTTCGTCGCCGGCTTCGCGCAGGTGGAGCTCGACGTCGAGACCGGCGTGGTGGACATCAAGGAGTTCGTCGGTGTCACCGACTGCGGAACGGTAGTCCACCCGCGCAGCCTTGGCGCTCAGCTCTTCGGTGGTTGCATCCAGGGAATGGGCATGGCGATGACGCAGAAGTGGGTGTACGACCCGAAGTACGGGGTGCCGTTCGCGAACCGCCTCTACACCGCGCGACCTCCGGGCTTCCTCGACATTCCACTCAACATGAAGTGGGCTGCGGTAGGCATCGCCGATCCGCAGACGCCTGTGGGGGCTAAGGGCATCGGTGAACCGCCTGTGGGTGCAGGTGCGGCAGCGCTCACGACTGCCATCGCGGACGCAATGGGCACATGCTTGTGCCGGACGCCACTGACGCCCGATATCATCTTGTCCGAACTCGAAGGACGCGATCCCGCGTTCGGCCGCCTCGACCAACACGTCGGCTAGGGAGAAGAACCATGGCGACCATCAGAGATATGATTCCGGCCTTCGAGCTCTTCCAGCCGAACACGGTGGACGACGCGTTGGCCTTGTTGGATGAGCACCGCGACGAGGCGTGGGTCCTCGCTGGCGGGCTCGACTCGTACGACTGGTTCAAAGACCGTATCAAACGCCCGGCAGTGGTGGTCGACTTGGGCGGAATCGAGGAGCTCGACGGCATAACCGAAGAGCAAGGCGGCCTCACGATCGGCGCGATGACGTCGCTCACAGAGGTCGTGAACCACGCTCGAGTCCAATCCGACTACTCGGTGCTTGCGACGGCAGCCGAGCACGTGGCGACGCCGCAGATTCGGAACCAAGGCACGCTGGGCGGCAACATCGCCCAGGACACGCGTTGCTGGTACTACCGAAGCGGTTGGCCTTGCTATCGCGCGGGTGGAAACACGTGCTACGCTGCGGCGCCGAAGGCGATGAACCGCGAGCACGCCATCATGGGGGCGAGCCGCTGCGTCGCGGTGAGCCCGTCAGACACAGCGCCGGCGCTGGTCGCGCTGGACGCCAAGATGACCGTACGCGGTGGTGGCTCGCCGAAGGCCCACGATGCGGAAGATTTCTTCATCGGCCCGGCGATCGACATCACGCGCATGACGGTGGTGAAGCCCGGGGATTTGCTCACCGCCATCCATATCCCGGCGGTATGGGCGAACGCTCAGTTCTACTATGAGAAGGTGCGGGACCGCGGCTCGTGGGACTTCCAGCTCGTGAGTGTCGCGGCGGCGTTCCAGGTTTCTGGTGGCACGATCACCGACGCGCGCATCTCTGTAGGTGGTGTCGCTCCTTATCCCGTGCGGCTCGAGAGGGTCGAGCGGCTCGTCACCGGTACGACGGGCGGTGAGAGTGTGGCGAACGAGGCCGGCGAGCTGTCGGTCCAGGGTGCACGCGTACTGCGCCATAACGACTACAAGATTCCGATGATGAGGAACTTGGTCAGACGCGCGGTCAGGAGCGTCGCATAATGGATCTCTGGCGCAGAGCGGCGGACCCGTGGAGCCAGGACGTGCTCATTGGCATTTCGTGGGACCTGATGTGGGCCGCGATCTGGGTGGCGGCAGCCTTCCTGGTTGGACACTTCTTTTGGATCAAGACTCGCCCGAGTGAAGCGCATGAGGCGACCGAGGTGCCGGCGGGTATTCCGGAGCGCATCCAGCGCCACTCGTTGGCCTCACGTGTGTTCCACTGGACGATGTCGGCGTCGATGCTCGTCCTTCTAGTTACGGCGTTCGTTCCGGTGCTAGGGCTGCAGTTTGCGTGGGTGGAGATTCACTGGATCGCCGGCGTGGTGCTGACGGCAACCATCATCTACCACATCATCCACTCGATCGGATGGCAGGACTTCTGGTCCATGTTCCAGATCGGCTTCAGCGAGGGCGTTGCGCACCTGAAGCACATCATGTCGCCGAAGGCCCCTGCTCCCAAGGCCGGTAAGTATCCGTTCGACCATCGCATGTTCCACCACGCAAACGTGGTGGTGGGGCTCGGCGTGATCGCGACGGGAGTGCTCATGATGGTCCGCATCGATACGCCTTTGTGGGCGCCCAACCCATACATGCTTGCCGACAGCACTTGGGGTGTGGTGTATGTGATCCACGGTCTGTGCGGTGTAGCGCTCATCCTCCTCACAGCGTCTCACATCTACTTTGCGCTCCGGCCCGAGAAGATGTGGATCACATGGTCCATGATCCTCGGCTGGGTCGACCGCGACCACTACTTGGCGCACCACGACCCGGCGAAGTGGGTCGTGACCAACGGGGCCGCTCCTCCTTCCGTGACCGAGGGGACTCCTCGCGCCGCAGAGACTGCCGAGGCCGAAGGCGCTTCTCCCGAGGCGCACAGCGCCTCAGAATAGCGACGTGCGGGGCGAGGCCCTTCTCTCTAAGGCCCGCCCCGCACTCCTTTCCCTTCCTCAGGAGTAGCCGTGTCCTCGCTTCGCGATGACGTTAAGGGCCGTATTGATGCCATTGAAGAGAGCTACGAGTTCTTTTTGGCCTTCGCGGCGCAGGGACTGACCAGCGACCAGGGCTCCAAGTCCGGGGGTCAGTTACGCATCTTTTTGGGTAAGAGCGAGGCAGCGCTGGACGGACTCGCGGGCGCGTTGCGCGGATTCGTCGCGGAGGCATCGCTCGAGCCCGCTACCACATGGGCGGAGGTTCTGGACGTTGTCGAGCGCGACGCGTCCGACACGCTGTCGGCGCTCCGGCTCGTGGCCGCGCAGTCCTCGGTCAGCTCGCAGTTGATCGACAATCTCAATGCGAACATCCACTTTCGGGCGCTACTGACCGATCTCTTCTTGGTGGATGAACTGATCGGGGCCTGAAGCGCGGCGAGGCACCGGACGGGGGACGGTTCGCAGGGGGGGGTAGGCTCTTCACATTCGTGAAGTACCTTTCTCGGCAGTCGTCGCAAGGCGAGCCACGTCCACTCCCTTAACACCTTTCATGACCTTTCTTCAATCCCTCGGCAACATCGGAGAGTTCGTCGGCGCCATTGGCGTCGTCATCTCGTTGGTGTACCTGGCGCAACAGATGAAGCAAAACACCAATTCGGTGCGCGCGGCCTCGTTCAACTCCATGGTGCAGAACAGCATAGGACTTTTGGAGCACTCGTTTCGGGACTCCGAATTTGCCGCGTTCCTGGCGGGCGCCGAGCGAGATCCTGCGGCTCTCTCCCCGGAAGAGGCCGTGCGCTGGGATGCGTACATGACCGCCGTGTATCGCCATTTCGGGAACCTCGTCTACCAGCACCGAGTCGGCGCCCTGGATCATCTCATGTGGGACACGTATCAGGCCACGCTCAAGCAGCACCTGCGCAGCCCGGCGTGGGCTTCGTGGTATGAAGCGAACGCGCACATCTTCAGCACGGCGCTTACAGCACAGGTCGCTACGGCTCGCGCAGAGCTGGCGGTCGAGGGCGATTCAGGTCGCCAAGAGTTGGCCATAGGGAGCGATCCGACGCCCGCACAGGTCCCCTCGGAGAGTGGTTCGGCGATGTAGCTGGCCGGGGTGGGTCTGCGGGAATAGTCGTCGGCCGGAGGCAATTTTCGACCTCGTGCAACTTTTTGTCGACCACTGTCGTCTACATTGTGTACATGGTCGTCTACATTGTGTACGAGGTCGAGGAGGCCGCGGTGAGTCCGAAGTCGTTCTTGGGGGAGTTCGAGCAGATGGTGTTGCTGGCGATCCTGCAACAGGAGAAGAAGGCGTTCGCGCTCGAGGTGCGCAGGGAGATCGAGCGCAGCGCGCGTCGCAGTGTCTCGCGAGGGGCCTTCTACACGACCCTGGAGCGGCTCGAGCGAAAGGCATTAGTCGCCTGGAGTGAGGAGGCGCCTGACGATCCGCATCGCAGCGGTCCTCTGCGGCGCTTCGCCGTGACCCCGAGCGGCGTTGAGGCTCTTCGGGAGAGCCGGCGGGCGCTCGATGCTCTTTCGCGTGGGCTCGACAACGTGCTCGGAGAAGTCGGTTGAGACAGTCGCTTCCGCCGCTATGGGCTGCCGCGCTTCTCGACCGAGTGCTGCCGCGTGGCGCGTGAGGGTCGAGCGTACGGGCGGATCTCGATGACGAGTTCCGCGAGCTGGCTACTCGAGTGTCGCTGCGGGTCGCGCGACGTTGGTACGCCTGGGAAGCACTCAAGATCACGGCTCACTTCGCCTGGGGTGGGGCCTGGGGTGGCTTGCGGGGAATCTTCGACTTGAACCGGACTTCGGGAGGGGTGGGCGGCATGGAACGCACGGTGCAGAACCTTCGACTCGCGCTGGGTGCGGAGAGCACGAGTGTCGCCTCGCGCACCATTCTTCGAGGCATGATCTCGGTTGGCCTGGGCGTCTCGCTCGGGTTACTGGGCGCTGCCCTCGGAGCCGGCTTGCTCAAGGGTCTCGCCTTCGGCGTCGAAACACTGGATCTCGGCACCTTCCTAACGGCGCCGGCAACGCTCGTGCTCGTGGCGCTTGCCGCTCTAGCTCTGCCAGCGCTCCGGGCCAGCCGAATCGATCCGGTCCGGACACTGCGCGAGGAATAGGCCTCGGCGTCCACTTGGTCTTGATGGCGGGCAGGTCGTATCATCGGTGCGACCCGCCCACCCCAATCCCCGGTGGAATCGATGCCAGTGTCTTTTCTCCCTCGTCCACGCCCCACCGTGTTGTTCTTGGTGCTCGGGCTTGTGGCGTGCCAACCGTCCGATCCTCCGCTGCCGAACATCATCTATATGCTGGCGGACGACCTCGGATACGGAGAGTTGGGTTCGTACGGCCAGACAAAGATCAGGACTCCCTTCCTCGATCAGCTCGCCGCGCAGGGAATTCGATTCAGCCAGCACTATTCGGGTAGCCCGGTTTGTGCTCCTTCCCGCGGCACGCTGCTCACCGGATTTCACACGGGCCATTCTCAGGTGCGCGACAACTTCGAGTTGGGCGGCTGGATCGACTCCGAAGAGCGAGGTCAGATGTCGCTCGATCCTGGCACCTATACGATCGGGCGCATGCTTCAGAACGCAGGGTATGTCACCGGCGCCATCGGCAAGTGGGGCCTAGGGGGGCCGGGCTCCCCGGGCGAGCCCAACCTGCACGGATTCGACTACTTCTTCGGATACTTGGACCAGAAGCAGGCGCACAACTACTACCCGACGCACTTGTGGCGAAACGGTGAGCGCGTGCCGCTCGACAACGAGTACTTCTCGCCACACCAACGGCTCGAGGGGGATCCCGCTGATCCTTCATCGTACGAGTCGTTCGCCGGTAACGAGTATTCGCTGGACGTCATGGCGGACGATGCCTTGCGGTTCCTGGAGGACAACGCCGATCGCCCGTTCTTCCTCTATCTCCCGTTCGCCGTACCTCACCTCGCGCTACAGGTGCCCGACTCGTCGGTGGCCGAATACGATGGTGCGTTCGACGAGGAGCCGTACTTGGGGGATCGCAGCTACCTGCCGCACCCGAGGCCGTTCTCCGCCTACGCGGGCATGATCACCAGGATGGACGCACACATCGGCCGTATTCTCGCCAAGCTTGAGCAACTCGGCCTCGCGGAGAACACTCTGGTGATGTTTACCAGCGACAATGGGACCACCTACACCGGTGGGGTGGATGCCGACTTCTTCGACAGCAGCGGCGGCCTCCGCGGCCTGAAGGGATCCGTATATGAAGGAGGCATCCGAGTGCCTTTCATCGCGCGCTGGCCAGGGCACATTGAGCCGGGCTCGTCGTCTGACCACATCTCGGCCTTTTGGGACATGATGCCTACGTTGGCGGATGCCGTGGGCGTAACGTCTCCCAGCGGCATCGACGGCATCTCCTTCTTACCGGCGCTTTTGGGTGAAGTGACGCAGACCGAGCACACATCTCTGTATTGGGAATACCACGGGCTCTGGAATGGCGCTCAGGCGGTGCGCATGGGTCGTTGGAAGGGCGTTCGCCTGGGCGGCCACGACGATCCCGAGGCATCAATCGAGTTATACGACCTCGACGCAGATCCGGCCGAGCAGGCCGATGTTGCCGCGCAGCATCCCGAAGTAGTCCAACGCGTGCGATCCGTGATGGAGTCCCGAACTGAATCTGACGTGCCGCGGTGGAACTTTGCCCGCCGCTAAGGTAGGTTGGCGGCGTCGATCCGACTCCTCTCGACCACCCCTGGATGCCCACGACACAGGCGCCCCCCCCGGCGAACAGCTTCGACCACCGCAGAGCCCCTGTGGGCGAAGGTCATCGACCACACTCGTTGCATCGGGTGTCACGCGTGCACGACAGCGTGCAAGTCGGAGAACGAGGTCCCGCTTTCGGTTACCCGTGCCTACGTGAAGTACGTAGATACTGGCCTTTTCCCGCAGGCGCGTCGCTCCTTCCAGGTCACGCGCTGCAACCAGTGTGAGGATGCGCGCGGGCGAGCGACGGTACGCCTTGGCTAGCCTTCTCAGCCAGGAGCCGGTTGGCGTGCTCCGGGCATTCGCGGCCGAGGCCCGTCGTCAGGGCGCCATGCACGAGCTTCGTACCGATCGCTGGGGCGCTGGCAGCGAATTCTTGGCGGCGCGCGCGCGGACCACTGCAGAACTCCTGGAGCAGCTTGCGGCCGAGGGCTTCGATCCGTGCGAGGATCCACCCTCCAAATCCGCAGCCCGCGTCGGATCATGACTCCCCCGGTCCGCTCGGATCCAGTGCATGGATTCTCGTGGAGAGAGGTAGTGGCCGGGTTGAGCGTCGCGCTCGTGCTCATTCCCCAGTCCGTGGCGTACGCTGAGCTCGCCGGCATGCCGAGCCATCACGGTCTGTATGCCGCGGCACTGCCGCCGATCGCGGCCGCGTTCTTCGCCTCCTCGCCCTATTTGCAAGCCGGTCCAGTCGCGCTCACCGCGCTACTCACGCTCGGCGCGCTGCTCCCGCTCGCTCAAGCCGGTAGTGCCGAGTACGTGGGGCTCGCCGCACTTCTCGCGTTGGTGGTCGGGGTCGTCCGCATGCTGGTCGGCGCGTTGAAAGCGGGGTGGCTCAGCTACTTGATGTCTCGACCGATGCTGAGCGGCTTCACGTCGGCTGCCGCGATCCTGATCGTTTCGTCGCAGCTTCCGGGCGCGCTCGGATCGCCGGCGCCGGACGGGAGCGTCCTGGGTAGGGCCGTCTGGGCCATCGGGCATCCAACATCTTGGGAGGTCGCGTCGATCGGGCTGACTGCTGTGACGGTGCTTCTGGTTTTGGGGGGACGGGCGATTCACTCTCTCGTTCCCGGGGTCCTGCTGGCGGCCGCCGGAGGAATCGTTTTTTCGAGCTTGACTGGCTATGCGGGCGCCGCGGTAGGCGACATCCCGGCCGGGCTGCCCAGGCTCACGTTGGATCTACCGTGGCGCCGGCTGCCGGTGCTGCTGCTGCCCGGTGCCGTAATCGCGCTCGTTGGCTTCGCCGAGGCTGCCTCCATTGCGAGGGTCTTTGCGAGCGAAGATCGACAGCGCTGGGACGCGAACAGGGAATTCCTCGGCCAGGGCGCCGCCAACCTGGCAGCCGCAATTGCCGGCGGCTTTCCGGTAGGTGGCTCTTTCACCCGTAGCAGTGTGAACCGGCTGTCGGGGGGGCGGAGCCGTTGGAGTGGTCTGGTCACCGGCTTCAGCGTGCTCCTGTTCCTGCCCTTTGCGGGGGTACTCGCCCCCCTTCCGACCGCGGTGCTTGCCGGGATCGTCATTGCGGCGATTTCGACCCTCTTTCGCCCACGCGAGCTACTCCGACTGTGGAGGCTTTCGCGGCCGCAAGCGTTCGTGGGATGGGGGACCTTCGCTTTCACTCTGCTTCTGGCCCCGCGCATCGAACAGGCGGTCCTGCTCGGAGTGGTCATGGCTACGGCTGTGCATTTGTGGCGCCAACTCCGGCCAGGATTGGTAGCGCGGCGCGAAGGAGACACTTTGTACCTTGAGCCGAGCGGCGTTCTCTGGTTCGGGTCATCCCCTGCTATGGAAGACGCTTTGTTCGCTCGACTGGACGACGAGCCCGATGTTCGACGTGTCGTGCTCAAGTGCTCGGGCCTCGGCCGGATCGACATAACGGGGGCGTACAGTCTGGCGGAGATGCTCGATCACGTGCATCGGGCGGGCCTGGAAATGGAGATCGAAGGCGTGCCCGAGCACGCCCGCCGCATACTCGAAGCCGTGGGGGTCGGAACACATAAGCCCCCTGCTTCGTAGTGGAGGAGTACACCTCACCGTTTGGGGGGAAACATGTTTGGACTCTTAGCTGCCGGAATCGCTGGCATAACAGGCGTGTACGGGCATATCAAGTCCCGAGAATTCGTTGGCCAGCGCCTGCGCTACACCAGCTTGGTGGAGAAGCCCGCGGTCGGATTGTTCGCGGGGGTGGGTGCGATGATCGTAGCGGCACCGATCGTGGCGGTGCTCCCGTTCATAGGCGCCGGGACTGCGATCGCTGTCGGGGTTGGTGTGGGCACCGGAGTGGCTCTTGGCGTGAAGGACACCAAGAACCCGCCCTTGCTCGAGGATTGATGCGACACTTCGCGGTCGCGACATACGCTGCTTTCGCCCTGGCTCTTGGGGCCCTTCCCGCGTCCGCGCAGTCGGAAGGAGACGTGGGGCTGGCCATCGCACAGGTGTGCGGGGAGGTGGATGAGCGCACAGAAGGCGTGCTCGCCGGCACGGTGCGGGACCAGTCGAGCGGTGTCTTGCTCGACAACGCGGCGGTGGTGCTCAAGTGGTCGATCCCTATGAACGAATACCCTGGCACCGCGGCCGAGCGCACCAACTCGGAGGGCTTCTTCCTCTTCTGCCACGCTCCGGGAGGGTTCGCGATCGATGTGCACGCCGAAAGTCTCGGACACCGCTCCGAAGCTGTCACCGTCGGCGTCGAGCCTGGGACCCTGGTCGTCGAACACATCGTCGTTGAGGTTTCCGACCCATCGGTGCCAGGCTTCATTACCGGACGCATCATCGACCGATCCACGGGCCTCGGGATCGAGAACGCGGAGTTAAGCATCCGCGACGAGGGCATAGGCACACTAACGAACATTCGTGGGATGTTCGTCTTCGAAGAAGTCCCGTACGGCGTTTATATCATCGATGTCCGCCACCTCGCCTTCGCGGACCGCGAAGTGGCGTTGCACGTCGCTGGCGGCCTCACCCAGAACCTCGTGATCGAACTCTCCGAACAGGCGATGGAGCTCGAGGGGCTTACCGTGACCGTCGAGCCCAAACGGTTCTACAACGATATGGAGGGTCTCGTCCGGCGCATGAACATGGGGTTCGGAGACTTCATGTTGCGTTCCGACATCGAGGCAAGCTCGGCGAGTTCCTTGACTCACTTGCTTCTGGGGCGGGGCGTGCGCTTGAACGATGCCGGCCGGAGCCTGGTAATCAGAGGTCGGGTCTGTACTCCAATGGTTTTCATAGACGGACGACTGACCCGGCTAGACCCCGATCGAGGCCTACTCGATATCAGCGTTTTGGACGCCGAGGCCGTTGAGTTCTACAAGGGCACGGCTTCTATCCCGGCAGAGTTCAACTACAGCAACAACCTTCAGGTCGGCTGTGGAGCGATCGTGATCTGGACCCGCAGGGGGCGTTGAGCCGGGCCTCTGGAGAAGGCGGCGGAGATCTCCGCCGCGCGATTGGGCTCAGGCACGCGACCGCGATGGTGGTCGGCACCATCATCGGCGCAGCCATCTTCGTTCAGCCATCCGAGGTGACCGGGCAGGTCCCAACCATGCTCGGCGTGTTTGCGGTGTGGCTCGCCGCCGGGGTGCTCACAATGTTTGGAGCCCTGGTCTGTGCCGAGCTGGCGAGCAACTACCCGGAAGCGGGTGGCGTCTACGTGTACTTGCGGGAGGCTTTTTCGCCGGCGCTCGGCTTTCTTTGGGGCTGGGCGATGTTCTGGACGATGCACTCCGGCATCATCGCGGCGATCGCAGTGGTGTGCGCTCGCTACCTCGGCTTCCTGGTGGAGTTGAGCGACCTCGGCCAAAAGTCCGTCGCGGTGGCCATCATCGTGATCCTTTCCGTGGTCAACTACTTCGGCGTGAAGCACGGCAGTGTATTACAGACGGTGATCACCGCGGGGAAGCTCGTCGCGATCGCGGCCATCGTAGTGCTCGGCTTCGCGTTCGGGGGCGATGCCCATGAGGCGGTCGTGGGCGCCGCTGGGACGCCAGAGCCGGGGTCCTTCGGCGTCGTGGAGTTCGCGCTCGCACTGGGGGCGGGCCTGTTCGCGTTCGGTGGCTGGCACATGGTCACCTACAACGCGGAAGAAACCACGGATCCGCGAACCACGATTCCACGAGCTCTGGTGATCGGCACGCTGGTTGTCACGGCATGTTATGTGCTGCTCAACGCGGTGTACCTCTATGTACTGCCGATGGAAACGGTCGCCTCGTCCGATCGCGTGGCTGCAGATGCCGCCGACGCCGTCTTCGGTCGCGGGGGCGGCGTCGCGATTTCAGTCCTGGTGATCTTCTCCAGCTTCGGCGCCCTTTCCGGCATCGTGCTCGCGGGACCGAGGGTCTACTTCGCCATGGCTCGAGACGGCCTACTCTTCCGCTGGCTCGGGCAGGTCCACGAGACCCACCGGACTCCTCATCGCGCGATCGCGCTCCAAGGCTTCTGGTCGAGCATGCTCGTGATCACCGGGTCCTACCGGGAGCTCTTCACACGGGTGATCTATACCGAGTGGATCTTCTTTGGGCTCATGGCGATCGGGCTCATCCTGCTGCGTCGGCGCGCCGAAGTCTCCCGCACCTATGAAGTGTGGGGCTACCCCTGGGTGCCGGGGATCTTCGCGATTTCTGCGTTTGCGGTCGTTGTGAATCAGGTGATTTCTCAGCCGGCCGAAAGCCTGACCGGCCTGGGGCTGGTGCTCGTAGGACTGCCCGTCTACTTCATTTGGGCTCGTAAACCAATCGCCACGGGATCCACATGATCGTCGACTTCCACAACCACTATTTTCCGCCTGAGTACCTTGATGCGATTCGGTCCGGAGGCAGTCACTTCCAGGTCACATCAGACGATGACGGCAACCCGGTGCTGCATTCGCCGGGTGACTACAACGTGTTGGTACCCGGGCACCGCGACCTGGACTTCCGCGAGAAGGCTCTGGACGAGGCGGGCGTGCGCATGCAGGTCATCACGTTCACAGCACCAGGGACGAGCATCGAAACACCTGAACGAGCCGCGGAGTTATGCCAGGTCATCAACGACGCGTTCGCCTCGGAGGTGCGCGCGCGTTCCGAACGTTTCACCTCGCTCGCGACCCTGCCCATGAACGCCCCAGAAGCCGCTGCTCGCGAAACCGAGCGAGTCGTCGGCGAGCTCGGCCTTCCGGGTGTGATGCTGCTCTCGAACGCGAGTGGTGTGCCGCTGTTCGAGCAGCACTTCTGGCCTGTATACGAGCGTCTCAACGAGGCGCGTGCCGTGATCTACATCCACCCGACCTACCCGGTCGGCGTGGAGGTCATGGAGAAGTTCATGCTCATGCCCATGGTTGGCTTCCTGACCGATACCACGCTCGCGGCGGCCGGGTTGGTCTACTCCGGGGTGGTCGAGCGTTTCCCGGACATCACGTGGGTGCTCGCGCACCTCGGCGGCGCGGTGCCCTACCTGGCAGAGCGCTTCGATCGCGGCTTCGAGGCCTATCCCGAATGCCGCGAACACTGCTCGACGCTACCCAGTGAGTTGCTCCAAAACTTCTACTATGACACGGTGAACTTCGACAAGCACTGCCTGGACCTGGCGCTCGATTTCGCCGGTGTGGATCACATAGTCGCGGGCTCGGACTACCCGCACATGATCGGTAGCCTCGACAAGATGGTGGACAGCATCACCGGTCTCGATCTCTCGGAGGAAGACAAGAACAAGATCCGCGGGGGGAATGCAGCTCGCATTTTGGGGTTGGACGGTGATTGATCTGGATCCGTCGATCTCGCCGTTGCCCCAAGTGCGCGTGCGGCGCGAATCACGTGCCGACCCCCTGGTACTACCGACCGCTTCGCCGCCTCTTTCCCTCGTCGTCCTCCATGCGCGCTTGCCCAGACTGTGCATGAAGGGTTTCATCATAGCCTGGTGACGGGCCCAACAGGCCGTGCGCCAGTGGCACGAGCCAGCAATCCCTTGAGCGCGGGCTCGCGCTTCCCCACGTTGGCGATGTCACGATCACTCAGACCTCCGCGACCATGAGCAACCGTCCTCCCGCCGATTCCGGCTCGCTTCCGCGACGCGACCTTCTCAAGCTGGGCGTAGCAGGCCTTGGTCTGGGCGCCACGGCAGCCATGCCGGGCCTCGCATCCGGCGATGCGCCCAATCAGGAACGGCCCGACCTCGGCCCCGCGCCCGCCACTCCCTTCGCCGCGCAGCCACTCGACGCGGTGCGCGTCGGGTTCGTCGGAGTCGGCGGCATGGGGGGCGCGCACGTTCGCAATTTCCTTGGCCTAGCAGACGTGGAGATCACCGCGCTCTGTGACATCAACGAGGCTCGCAACACCGAGGTCGCGTCCTGGGTCACCGAGGATGGTCGTCCCAGGCCGGCCATGTATGGCCGGAACGAGACCGATTTCGTGCGCATGTGCGAGACGGAGGATCTCGACCTCGTGCTCACCGCCACACCATGGGAGTGGCACGTGCCGGTGTGCGTGGCCGCGATGGAGAACGGCAAACACGCGGCCACCGAGGTGCCCGCGGCGTACCGGACGGAGGACTGTTGGAAGATGGTCGAGTACGCCGAGAAGTATCAACGGCACTGCGTGATGATGGAGAACTGCAACTACGACCGCCCCGAGATGATGGTATTCCACATGGCTCGCCTCGGTCTTTTTGGCGAGATCCTCCATGCCGAGTGTGGCTACTTGCACGACCTGCGCTCGATCAAATTCTCCGAGACCGGCGAGGGACTCTGGCGCCGTGCCCACGCGATGGTCCGCGACGCCAACCTGTACCCTACCCACGGACTGGGCCCGGTGGCGAACGTCATGGACATCAACCGTGGTGACCGCTTCGACTATCTGGTGTCGATGAGCTCACCGTCCCGTGGGTTACAGGAGTGGGCGGAGGCCCACTATCCCGAGGGCCATGCGAAGCGGCAGGAACGCTACATGCTCGGGGACGTGAATACGACGATGATCAAGACCGTCCAGGGCAAGACGATCTACCTGGGCCACGATACCAATTTGCCGCGTCCTTATTCGCGCATTCACATGGTGCAGGGAACGAAGGGGCTTTTTCAGGGCTACCCGAATCGCGTATACCTCGAAGGCATGAGCCCTGAGCACCGCTGGCAGGACTGGATGGAGTTGAGGGAAGAATTCGACCATCCACTCTGGAAGGACCTCGAAGCACAGTCTGAGGGCGCGGGCCATGGAGGCATGGACTTCATCGAGGACTACCGGCTGGTAAAGTGCCTGCTCGAGGGCAAGCCGACCGACATGAACGTATACGACGCCGCGGCCCTATCGGTAATCACACCTCTCTCTGAGTGGTCGGTTGCCAACCGTAGCAGGCCCATCGACGTGCCCGACTTCACGCGTGGGCGCTGGGCGCAATGGCCGAAGCTCGAGATCCTGAGGGCGTGACGAGCGAGAGAAGCACAGATTCAGAGCTGTTCTCGTCGCTGTTTGGCGGCGCCCCGACCCATGTCGCGCGTGCCCCCGGCCGTGTGAATCTCATGGGGGAGCACATCGACTATTGCGACCTCGCGGTGTTGCCGATGGCGACGTAACACGAGGCTCAGCTCCGATTCTGGGCACGGGACGACGGCCTAGTCCGAATCACGAACCAAGATCCAGAGTTCGACCCGGTGGAGTTCGAGCTCGGTCCTGCGATCGCCCCGGGCTCGCGGGGTGACTGGCGCAATTATCTGCAGGCGCCAGCCAACGAGTTGGCCCGGCAGTTCGCAATCTGGCGAGGTCTCGACGGGGTCCTTTCCTCGGACATTCCGGTTGCCGCAGGACTCTCGTCTTCAACCGCACTGGTGAATGCGGTTGGGCTGGCGCTTGCAGAGGCCAACGAAGTCCTCCTCGCCCCCGCGCAATTTGCCGAGCTCATGGCCGAGGCCGAGCAGTACACGGGCACGCGCGGCGGAGGCATGGATCAGGCGATCGGATTCGGGGCTCGCGCTGGCCACGCGGCTTGCATCGCCTTCGGCCCCCTGCGCATGCGACACGTCGCGGTGCCTGAAGATTGGTGCTTCGTGGTGGCCGATACCGGAGTGCGGGCTGAGAAATCGGGACGAGCACAAGCCCCGTACAACCAGCGGCGCTCGGAGTGCGAAGAGGCCCTCGATGTCGTCGTGCAGTTCGTGTTGCAGCATGACCGACTTCCCACTAGACCGCGTGGCTATCCAGATCTTCTGCGCATGCTCGGAGCAACTGAGGTGATCAGCTTGGCGGAGGCGGCACTTGAAGCGCGCCTACTCAAGCGCTTCCGCCACGTCGTGACCGAGGCCGATCGGGTGGACCAGGCCGTCGGCTGCCTTTTGAGCGCGGACCTGGCAGGATTTGGCACGTTGATGGACGCTTCCCATGGCAGCCTGTACGCTGACTACCAGGTGAGCTCTCGGGAACTCGACGAACTAGTAGCTATCGCGCGGGAGGGGGGCGCCGCCGGGGCACGGCTCACAGGTGCGGGCTTCGGTGGCTGCATCGTTACCCTGGCTGATCGGGGAACGGTGGGGGCGGTTCTAGAGACGCTCGCCGAGCAGTACTTTGAGTCTCGTGGCATGGGCGATGGCATCGACGATCGCCTCTTCGTTGCGGTGCCGTCGGCAGGAGCTTCCGTGGGCATTCTGTAGCAGCGGCAGGAGCTTGACGACGGTAGGCCCCGCTGCCTTCTTCAGCCTCTGTCCATTCTCGCTCACAACTCCTGTTCTGTGCTCGGTCCCCCGTCCAAGAAGATCATGCTCTGCGTTCTGGTGGCGTGTTTCGCCGTCCAGACAGGCCTGGTCTATTCGGACGACGTGGATCTCCAACTGTCGCAGCAGGCGATCGAAGGACGTCGACTCTTTCACGAGAAGGCGTGTCAAGTCTGTCACCAACTCTGGGGCCAGGGGGGATTCCTCGGCCCAGATCTCACGAACTCAGCGAGCCGCGTCGATGAGACGCGGCTCGCTTCGCTTCTGACCGTTGGCAGTGGTCAGATGCCCGCGTTGCACTTCGACTCCGAACAGATCGCTGCCATGCGAGCGTTCCTGGAAGAACTCGATCGAGCCGAGGTCGGACGGGGCGAGCTACGATTGGGCGACCCCGACGGAACGACGAGTCCGCAGGCCGCGTTGGAGGCGGCAGTCCTCGCCGCCTCAGCGCCATCAAATGCGGTGGCCGGGTTCGAAGTGCTGCGCTCCGGCGTGTGTAGCGCGTGTCACTTCCCGTTCCAGGTGTCGATCGTTGGCGCCCCCGATCTTTCCACCGTGGTCGCACGCCTCGATGAATCAGCGTTGCACGAGGTGCTGACGAGCGGGCGTCCGGAGCAAGGAATGCCGCCGCCGGTTCCGGCGCTCTCTCAGACCCAACGCCAGCAAGTGATCGAGTATTTTCGGTGGCTCAACAGCGATCGCGACGCGCTCCGGTCGGAGACCGCGCGTCGCCAGTCCGGAAGGAGGATCGACTGGTCGAGACTGCCGTGGTGGGAGTACCGGTGACGGCCGAGGGGGCCCCCTGGCGTCCGTTCGACGAGGCCGAGCCGGTTCATCAGTTCGCGACGCTCATGTTCATCCGCGGTGGCTTGATCGCGATGGCTATCACCCTGTTGGGTGGTATTTTGAGCGCTTTGTACTCCGTGCCCGCGCTCGCCCCATCGTTCCAATCGATCGGACTCGACCTGCGCCAGCTTCGGCCCATTCACACAGCCTTCGCGGCGGCGTGGATCTTCCTCGGCGGCGTGGCCGTGGTGCATCGCTGGCTTCAGGATCACGGAGGCGTGGCGACGGCCGGCGATCGCTGGCGCCTGCGCATCCAGGTGGGATCGTGGGCAATCGCCGGTTTGGGAATCCTGGTGACGCTCGCGATGGGTATCGGTTCCGGCCGCGAGTACGTCGGGTTCCACCCGGTCTTCAGCGTCTTCATCCTGCTCGGATGGATCTGCTTTGTTTGGAATTTCTTCCGTGTGGCGGGCCCCGACTTCTTCGAGAGGCCGCTCTACCTGACGATGTGGGGCGTTGGCATGCTCTTCTTCGTCGTCACGTTTGTGGAGCAGCACCTCTATCTGCTGCCCAGCTTCTTCGGAAACCCGGTGCAGGATCTCCAGGTGCAGTGGAAGGCGACCGGCACCTTGGTGGGGAGCTTCAACCTCTTCGTCTACGGCTCGATCATCTACATCGGCGAGCGTATTAGCCGAGATGCCCGCTACGGTCATTCCAGGCTGGCATACGCACTCTTCGCCGTCAGCCTGCTGAATTCGTTCACGAACTTTGCGCACCACTCCTACCACCTGCCGCAGGATCACATCGTCAAGTGGATCTCCTTTGTGGTGAGCATGTTGGAGATCACGATCCTTTGTCGCGCCGTCTACGAGCTGTGGAGGCTCGTGAATGCGACCGACGAGCAGGCGTTCTGCGCCGCGCGAGGCAGCTTCGCCGCCTCGAAGTACTGGACGGTATTCATCCTGTTGTCGTCGGTATTGATCTCGATTCCACCGCTCAACGCGCTCATCCACGGCACGTACGTCGTGACTGGGCACGCGATGGGCGCCACCATCGGGATCGATACCATGATCCTGCTGGGGGCCGTCATCTGGATCCTGAGCGAGCACTTGCAGGCGCGAGAAGGGGAGTTGGCTTCCGCCGTACTGCACACAGCAGGAGTGAAAGGCATCGTTGTGGGGCTCAACCTGAGCGTGGCTGCGCTCGTACTGTGGCTCCACGTTTCCGGTGTGATCACCGGAGTGACGCAGGCGGGTTTTTCGCCAGGCGAGACCTACGTGCCGCCGACATGGCTCGCGAACTGGAACGGCGTGTTGTTCGCGGCAACCGGTGTGGTCGCGCTGCTATTCTTCGTGCTCCTGCTTGCCCGCCTCGTCCCGGTCGCGTTTCGCTACTGGTGGGTCGCGCCTACAGGCCCACCCGCGGGAACGTATTGATCAGCCCCACGGCCGCAGCGGCGGTGGCAGCAAAGCAGGCCATCGATAGCCCAACCTGACCGTACAGCGCGTACCCTGTCCCGCAGAGCGCGCCGTAAACCACGACGCACGCCAGGAACCAGGCGAGGAATGCTGCGCTCGGACCCTGAGCGTCGGGGTCCGGCTCCAGTCCTAGGCCGGCTCCTCGCCAACCCGGGCCCATTGGCTTGATGAGCTCGTGGAAGGTCCGGAGTGTGTCCGGCTGTGCGGGAGGGGTGAGGAACGTCACGGTCACCCAGCCGACCGAGGTGATAAGCACACCGAGCACGAGCTGAAGAGACGGGTCTACAGCCTCGAAGCCGAGCGCTACATGTGCAAACTGGAAGTAGATGGCTACCAGGAACGAGATCACCATCGCGGAAAGCTCGCTCCAAACGTTGATGCGCCACCAGAACCAGCGCAGTAGGAAAACCAGCCCGGTCCCAGCTCCGATCTGCAGCAGGATCTGAAACGCTTGCAACGCATTTTCCAGCCACAGCGACACGATGCTTGCGAGCACGATCAGCCCCACGGTCGCGGTGCGTCCGACTTGCACGTAGTGCCGCTCGTCCTTGGCCGGGGCCACGAACCTTCTGTAGCAGTCGTCGACCATATAAGACGCACCCCAGTTGAGGTGCGTGCTGATCGTCGACATGTATGCCGCGGTAAGGGAGGCCACAACCAACCCGAGTAGCCCGGACGGCAAGAAGACGAGCATGGCTGGGTACGCCAGGTCGTGGCGTACGATCGATGGATCGACGAGCGGAAACGCCGCCTGGATCGACTCGAGCGTCGGGTACATGATGAGCGATGCGAGCGCGACCACGATCCATGGCCAGGGTCGCAGCGCGTAGTGTGCGACATTGAACCACAGCGTGGCCTTGAGCGCGTGGGATTCGTCCTTGGCTGCGAGCATGCGCTGAGCTACGTAACCACCACCACCCGGTTCTGCGCCGGGATACCAGGTACTCCACCACTGGACGGCGATGGGCACGATGAAGACGGCGGTGGCGGTCCTCATGTCAGTGAAGTCGGGCAGCAGACTGAGTTTGCCCTCGAGCGCCGGGTTGGCGAACAGCCCGGAGAGTCCTCCCACATCGGGTTGCGCGACC
>Ga0310345_10002434_pt1 | contig 18865 bp, 12 predicted proteins | sample HC15DNA20500_MG_FD_204667 | JGI IMG/M metagenome (GOLD analysis project Ga0310345, IMG submission 204667) | Marine microbial communities from station ALOHA, North Pacific Subtropical Gyre - HC15-DNA-20-500_MG | ecosystem: Environmental > Aquatic > Marine > Oceanic | place: Pacific Ocean: North...
CGGCTCCAGTACGTTGGTTTGTCCGTAGTTCGCATCGCGGGTATTGCTTTTTTCCCTAGAGAGCCTGTATTGAGAGGTTATGAAACCATCACTCCCGCTGGCTCAACCACCCAAATCCATTTGTATCCTCAGGCTTTCGGCCATCGGGGACTGCACCCACGTGGTGCCGGTGGTGCGGACCATCCGGAAACACTGGCCCGGGACGGGGATTACCTGGATCGTCGGTAAGCTGGAAGCCTCGCTGGTGGGGGATATCGAAGGGGTCGAGTTCATCGTTTTTGACAAGAGCCGGCGGCTCAGGGCGCTCGCTGATTTACGGCGGGCTCTCGCCGGTCGGAGCTTCGACGTCTTGTTGGATATGCAGGTGGCCCTGCGCGCAAGCCTGGCGAGCCTCTTCGTCAAGGCGCAGATCCGGCTGGGCTACGACAAGGCGAGAGCGAGAGATGGGCAGTGGCTCTTCACCAATCACAGGATCAAGCCTGTGGAGCGACAGCATGTACTCGATAGCTTCTTCGAATTCACCGGGGCGCTGGGGCTCGAGAGCCGGGAGCTGGAGTGGGACCTGCCGATCCCTCCGTCGGCCAGGGAATTCGCCGAGGCGAGCTTCAGCGGCGACAGGAAGGTGCTCGCCATCAATCCCTCGGCCAGCAAGCCGGCTCGCAATTGGAGTGTCGAGGGCTACGCGGCCCTTGCCGATCATGCGGCCGGGAAGCTGGACCTCGACGTCGTTCTGACCGGGGGGCCTTCGGCGGCGGAGGCCGGGCTCGCCGATGCCATCGAGGAAGCCTGCGGCAGCAAGCTGCTGAACCTGGTGGGCAAGACCAGCCTCAAGGAGTTGTTGGCTGTGATTGAGCGGGCCAGTGTTCTCGTGGCGCCCGATACGGGTCCCGCCCATATGGGGACCACGGTCGGCACTCCGGTCATCGGTCTCTACGCAGCGAGCAACCCGCTGCGTTCCGGACCCTACCTGAGCCTCGATCATACCGTGGATAATTACGCCGAGGCGCTGAAGGCGGAGTGCGGCCGCGAGGTGGACGAGGTGCGGTGGGGGACCCGGGTGAGAGGCTCCGCAGCGATGGAGACCATCACCATCGACCAGGTCATCGCGAAGCTCTCAGCGATTCTCGGCTGAGCTTTCGTCGTGAAAGGGTAAGCCGAAGGGCGGCGCAGTTGCGGCTCTCCGATCAATTCCCGCGATCGGCGCGGTAGCAGAGTACCTGGCCGCTGGCCAGGGAAACGAGGATTCGGCCGTCGGCGTCGATGGCCAGGCCGCCCTTGACCGGTAGCGAGGGGAGGGGCTCGGACCAGACTTCTTCACCGGTCTCAGTCCGGATCAGGCTGAAAAAAGGAGCTCTCTTCCGGGCGCCGGCGTCTCCTGTTGCGATAATTTTTTCGGGGGCGACGATGAGGCCGGAAAAACGGCGCGCTTTCTTGTCCTGCCAGAGAACCTTGCGTTTTTCAGACCAGCCGCGTCTCGTGCCCCAGCGGGCGGCGTCCTTTTTCACTTTTGAAGACCCGGGAGGAAGGGGGGCGACCAGGGTCAGCCAGGTGAAGCGATTGCCTTCGTAGCTTGCGTCAAAGACCAGTGAGCGGCCATCGGGGAAGGAGTGGTCGAGTGAAACGTAGTTGCCGTACTCGGGGTAGTAGGGATAGAAGGCGGTTCGATAGCGGGAGCTTACGTTTTCCAGGGGCTGGTTGAGACATTTTCCACTGTCGAGATCGAATCGGGCCGTCTCGTAGATTCCGCCGCCGAGGAAGCAGAGCTGTCCCCCGTCCAGGAAGAGGCTGCCCTGCATGCTGACGCCGCTCTGAACGCTGGCCGACTGCGTCCCGGAGCTGTTGTTTTGCCATTCGAGCTTCCCGGTGGCGGCGTCCAGGGCGACGACATGAGTTCCATCGTAGTGGGCGATGCCCGCGGCTGCGTAGACCCTTCCGTTTTCAACCAGCACTCCTCCCGCAACAGGCCAGGTGGAGATGAGACGGTTGAACACGGGGAGCCAGCGTTCGGTCGGCGCTACGCGGTAGGACCACAGCCTCCGGCCGGTGGAGGCTTCGAAAGCGTAGACCCGGCCATCGGCGCTGCCGGCGTAGACCCTGCCGCCTGAGACCGCGGGAGGGAAGTAGACCGCCCCTCCCGTATAGGCCTTCCACACCTCCCTGCCATCGCCGTCGAGGGCGCGAACAACGCCCGCGCGGTCGCCGAGGAATACCAGTCCGCCGGCGGTGACCGGGGCGGTCGGCATGGCGGCGCTGGGGGGGGTGAAGGTCCAGGCGCGTCCCAGGGTGTCCGGCAGCGCCATGGCTGTTTTCGGCATACGCCGGTTGTTGCCCTGGTAGGCGGGCCAGTCGTTTTTTCGAACGCTGAGCGCCGCGACGGTTTTCGTGTCTCCTTCTCCCGGTTCGTGCCGGGGGCTGGCGCTTCCCGGGCTGGCAAGCTGGTCGCCGGCGGCGCAGAGGCTGATATGTCCGTAGAGCGAAAGCTGGCAGCCGCACATCCAGGGTCCCCAGTACAGGTGGCCGTCTGAGATGATGACCCCGTCCTGGCAGGGAGGCCGCATGGGGGCGATGTGAGTGGCTGTATTGGACTCCGTGTCGATCCGTACTGTGCCGCCGTTGGCGCGGAAGAAGACGCTGTCGATGCTTCCCGTCGCCCGGGTACAGGCGCGGCGCCAGGGCATCTTCTTCAGCACCTTCCCGGTGGCGTAGTCGAGGATCATGCCCCCGGATGAGCGCTGGGGTCCGGCCGCGTAGATGCCATCTTTCCTGAGAACCAGTTGGAGGTTGCCGACGGGGTTCTGCCACAGGAGCTGCCCGTCTCTGGCGGAGGCGCAGACCAGGCGGCTTCGAACCGGACCGGCGAAAAAGAGGAAGTCATCGGTACACTTGATGTAGGTGGTGGTGGCGTAGCCCGTGACGTAGTGCTGGGCGCGGGCGTTTGTCCCGATTGCGTCGAGGAGGTTCTTGTCGGTATTTTTCCATGCCTGCTTTCCCTTTTTCGTATCCAGGGCGGCGAGGAACTTCCGGGGACTGCAATAGTAGATTTTTCCCGAGCGCATGCAGACACCGCGGCTGTCGAGGTATTCCTTTTCAGAATGGCTCCAGTTGAGCTTTTTCGTGGCGAGGTCGATGGCCACGAATGTGCGGCCGTAGCCGAAGTTGGTCTTCGAGTTCTTGTAGTCGTGTCCCTGCCACATGCCCCAGGGCCAGTGTCCCAGCCCGGGATTGTCTGATTTCCTGGTGGTTACGTCGATCTCGGTCGCGCCGACAAGGGCGTAGAGAACCCCTTTTTCGATGGCCATCCACTTCCAGACAGGACCATCGGCAATTCCCTTCGCTATGGAGATCTCTGAGATTATCTTCCCGCTGGCTCCATCGATGACCTTGCAGGACTCGTTGTCAGCCATGTAGAGGTGGTCATCCGTGGCGACCATGGTATTTCGGTGGATCATGAAACCCGGCTTGAGGGGGCGCTTCCAGAGGATTGTCCCGTTGTAGGCGCTGGCGCAGATCAGTGTATTCAGCATGGCGTTCTGGTTGGCCTTGTGGGCGATATGGCCGAAGGCCCGGTAGATGCGCCCCCCGGCCCCGACGGAGATCTGAGGCATGGGACTGAATTTCGGCGCCGCGATGAATTGGGTGAGATAGGGCGCCTTCGCTACCCGGTCGGTTGACTGCGGGTTGTTGTCAGGACCGTGATAGGGGTGGCTCCAACTGTCGGAACCCTCGAGCCGTGGCTTGGAGAGTTCCTTTACTCCCAGTCGGGCCCTGCCCCCGGGACGCAATACGCGGAGAATTTCTTTTTCGCTGACGTCAGCGGCGACGGCCTCGTCGACAAAGGCGACGTCGGCGAGATTGTCCGCGAGGTGGAGCCTGTCCAGGCTTCCCAGCTCGACGAAGATTCGCTTGCCCAGGAGCCCGGCCTGGCTTGCCGCCTCCCGGATCCTGCGGACCTGCTGTCGGCCGGGAGATTGAAAGAAAACGGTCAGCTTGCTCCTCTTTGCCAGGTTGACGACATAGTCTGAAACTTCCGTCCCAGGCCTGGCGATGACCACGGCGATGCCACGTTGAGCGGTGGACCACTGGAGGTCATCCTGGACGTCCCGGGGAAGTGGAGCAGCCGGATCCGCGGAGAGAAAACCCGTTGTCGAGCCGAATGTTATGATGGCCAGCGCAAAGATCAGCAGAGAACGCCATTGATTTTTCATGGAGGAGGTCCTGTGCCAGTGATTCAACTGAAGAAGGTTCATTCAGACAACGGTCTATAGTGCTGTCTCGCTCCATGAGAGAACCATAGAATTATCTCCGAGGAAGCTGATTTCACCGGGGTTTTCAGAAACCCCGGCGCGGGTAGCCGAGGCGTTTTTCGAGCGCCTTGGGAGGGCCGAGGATGACCTGGCCGATGATGGCCTGTCGAAGGCTCATCTTGCCGACACCCAGCGCCGCGGGCAGGCGTAAATATCCATCCCTCTTGCGCGCATTGGATTGGGTACTCGTATGGACCGTGAGTTTTTCCTCGATGCCGATGGCCTGCTCCCGGACATGTTCCCTGGAGGTCCTGGGTACGGAAACTCCCGCCTGCAGATCGGTCGAGTGGGGATTGAGGATTTCTTCACGGGGATTGCGTATGGTTCCCGGGATCCGATCTCCTGAACGCCGCTTCTTTCGCTGGGACGCCTCCGCCGCGACCTCAACCGATTTCCATTCCGGTTCCCCCCCGGCATCTTTCGTCCCGGGTACGGCGCTGACCTCGCTCGAGAGCAGCGCGGGGGCTCCCTCGAGATCATCATCTCCGTAGTAGGCATCCTCAGGATCTCTCGGGGGCGGTGTGGGTGCGCGAGCCTCCCGGGCGGCAATCGATTCGTTCTGCTCACGGATTTTTTCTAGAAATTGGAGGGCCGGACTTTTTGGGCGGTTAGCTTCACCCGCCTGCCCCTGGGGTTTCCCGGCGGCGAAGAGGTTCTTGGCGATGAACCGGATGATGCCGCCGCCGAAGATGATCAGCAGGATGATGAGCTGGAGCCAGTCGCCATTGCCGGGCATCAGGTGACGGTTCCACCGTTGTCGGAGCTTTCATCGCCTTCATTCGAGAGGCTCTCTCTCATGTCGGTGTCGGCCTGGATATTGCGGAGATTGTAGTAATCCATGACACCGAGATTGCCTGTTTTGAAAGCTTCCGCGATCGCCTTGGGGATGGCCGCTTCGGCGAGGATGACCTTGGCCTGGTTTTCCTTTCCGAGAGCTTCCATTTCCTGGCCGCGGGCGACGGCGCGGGCCCGCTGGGCCTCGGCTTCAGCCTGTGCCCGGCGCTTTTCGGCCTCTGCCTGGTTGGCCATCAGCACGGCGCCGATATTCTCTCCCACGTCAATGTCGGCGATGTCGATCGAGACGATCTCGTAGGCCGTTCCCGCGTCGAGGCCAGCGTCGAGGACCTCCTGGCTTATCTTGCGGGGATTGGCCAGCACCACCTTGTGGCTCTCAGCCTGGCCGATTCCGGAGACGATTCCCTCTCCTACCCTGGCGATGACAGTCTCCTCGGTGGCGCCGCCGACCAGTCTGTCGATGTTGGTGCGGACGGTTACACGGGCCTTGCACTTCAGCTGGATTCCATTCGCCGCGACAGCATCCACAGTCTGCTTGCCGGATTCCGAGCTTGGGCAGTCGATCACCTTTGGATGGACACTGGTTCTGACCGCGTCGAGAACGTCCCTGCCGGCGAGGTCGATCGCCGCCGCGCGCTCGAAGGTGAGATCGATGTTGGCGCGGTCGGCCGCGATCAGGGAACGGATCGTGGCCGTCACGTTGCCGCGGGCCAGCACGTGGGCCTGGAGCTTGTCGATCGAAACGGGGATGCCGGCCTTGTGGGCCATGACCAGCACATCGATGATCAGCCTGGAGTTGAGCTTCCTCAGGAACATCCCGATGAACTCGAACACACGCACGGGGCACCCTGAAGCCCTGGCCTGCAGCCAGAGGGATCCGAACTTGATGAAGAAGAAAAGAAAGAAAACACCTACCAGCAGCCCGAAAATACCGACGATCATCCATATACTGTTATCCATTACCGGGCTCCTGTACTTGTTTGCCGTTCTCGGACAGTTCTTTTACGACTACCCTGTTACCACTGGTTTCTATCACTTTAACCTGCTTGTCTTTTTCGATAAAGCCGCGCGAGGCGACCACGTCTACTCTCTTGCCATCGATCAGGGCCACACCCGCCGGCCTGAGCGCAGACTTCGTTACGCCGGACCTGCCCATGACCCCGGCGATCTCATTGTCGACCGAGCTGAAGGCGTCGGCGTCCTGGGTTTCCGTCAAGCTGATACGTCTGAGCATGAAGGAGAACATGGAGATTACAAAAAAGATCGAGGCAATTGCAATGATGGAACCGAGCAGGATCAGCCCCTGGTGGAAAAACCCGTAGATGCCCAGCGCCAGCGAGGCGAGAGCCACGATGCCGATGATCCCCCCCGAGGGTATGAAGACCTCGAGGAAGATGAGGGCTACGCCGATTCCCAGGAGGAGATAGGAAAAGAAGGGATCAGAAATAATCGCGTCCATGTTTTCTCCGCCCTAGGCGCCCGATTCCATACGGGAAACGACTATGCGTGTCGATGTGCATTCCCGGATGATCACCTGCTCGCCTTTTTCAATAAACTCTCCATCGGCGACGACATCCACCTGCTCGCCATCTTCGAGGGAGATAATTCCCGCCGGACGCAGCGGCGATTCACAGAGCCCGGTCTTTCCCAGGAGGTGGACGTTTCCTCTCAGGGATTCTTCAGCGGTATCGGCATCCGGAACCCCGGTGAGGATTGAGCTGGTCACGAATCCGCCACTGACCCCGGCTGGTAAAAATCGCAGGATCACGAAGAGCAGGGCGAACGAGGCCCCCAGGCCGGTGGAGATCAGCATGAACGCCTCCTGGTAGCTCAGGTGCTCTCCACCGGGGAGCGTAGTGCTTGGCACCATGGCCATGACCAGGCTTCCAAAGCAGAGGAGACTCCCGGCTACGGCGAAAATTGCGATCCCCGGCACCAGGCCGATCTCGATGCCGATGAGTCCGATGCCGACGAGGAAGAGGACGACCTCGAACCAGGTGGTGGTGGGCTCCAGGGCGCCGCTTTCGGGGTATATGCCCCCGACGACGAGCAGGGTGAAACAGGCGATTCCGATGAGCCCGGGGACCATGGTGCCGAGCATCTTCAGCTCGATGGTGATTCCGAGGATGATACCGAGGACGAGAAAGAACCGTACCAGCGGGTGGTTCAGGAAATCAATCAGCCCCTGGCCGCTCAGGGAGTGTTTTTTCATGGCGCCGCGGCCGACGACGAAGACGGACTCCTCCGGCAGGTCCAGTTTCATCTCGAGCAGGAGACTCTTGTAGCGGTCATCACCGGCCTCGATTCCGCGGTAGCGGACCCAGTCGTATTCGAAGGCTCTCTTCTGGTCCAGGCTCAGCAGTTCTCCCCTGTTGAGGATCTTTTCCGGATCGTGGTAGTCGCTTTTACGCTCGACAGGGTCGGAATTGTTGAGGTCGGCCTGGTACCAGAAGACATAGCGGCTGCTTGGATCCGGCGCTCTGCGCCGAAGCGAGTGTACGGCTTCCCGGGCGGGCATGATCATCAGGCTTGCGAGAAGTTGCGACCGTTTCCTTCTCTCACTGTAGCCTACGACCGCCTGCAGGGAACTCTCGAGAACCTCAGGGGGAGCCCCGCCACCCTCACCGGCTCCCAGCCTGGCATCGGGGCCCATGGCGATCTCCCGGCAGGCCAGCACTGGTATCACCGCCGCGCCCGTGGCCTGCGCCTCATCGGGGATGAAGGCGACCGTCGTTTTCCCCCGGAGCTCACCGAAGATGTAGTTTCCCAGCTCGATGGCGGCTTCGTAGGAGCCGCCCGGGCTGTCGACCTCGAACACGATCCAGTTGATGGAGGGCTCGCGTTCGATCCAGGCGCTCACCTCCGAGATGGAGCCGGCGACGCTCTTTTTGTCCAATGCGCCGCTGAGGGGGACGATGAGCAGCTTCTCATCGGCGACTGTACCAGCGTCATTCTGCGCGCGCAGACACGCGCCTGCGGCCAGGACAATCAGAATCGCCGTGGCAGGCGCGACGGGTCTTTGTGCCGCCGAACACTCTCCAGGTACCGGGCTGGTATACAACTGCCAGAAATGCACTTAAATGTTTCCCGTAAATCAGTTTGTGAAGAAAGCACCGAGGGCTGATTTTCGGCTTTAAGGAGCCATCCTGTCAAAAGAAAACAGAAGTGGTCGCAGAGCGCTCAGTCCCCGGGCTCGAGGTATACCGATTCAGGAACACGCCCCCGCTCCCGGACCTCCCCGATGACAGCGGCGCAGGGGTAGCCTAGCTCCCGGAGTCGTTCGAGACAGTGGTCGGCTTTTCGGGCTGGAACGCTTGCAAGGAGCCCACCGGAGGTTTGGGGATCGAAGATCAGCGGGTAGCATGGAGCGGCGGCCGCCTCCTCGGTATTGGCGATCGCTCGGCGCAGGCGCAGGTTCTGCGGCTGGAGGGTGCTGAAGATACCTCGCGACACGGTCTCGATGGCTCCATCGAGCAGGGGGATTCTCTCGAGGTTGATCCTGACGTCGACCCTGGAGGCCCGGGTCATTTCGACCAGGTGGCCGAGGAGCCCGAAACCGGTCACATCGGTACAGGCCGTCGCATCGAATTCGTGGAGGCAGGTCGCTGCGGCGAGGTTGCTCTGGAGCATCGAGGCGAGGGCTCCCTCTATCCAGCGTCCTTTCGCGGCCAGGCGCATATCCGCCGCGAAGAGGGTCCCGGTGCCGAGCGCCTTTGTCAGCAGGATGCGATCTCCCGGCCGCATACCGCTCTTCTGGAGGATCTTCTTCGGGTCGACCAGGCCGTTGACGGAAAATCCCAGGGAGAGCTCATTGCCTTCGCTGCTGTGGCCTCCGACCAGGGCGGTTTCCGTCTCAGCGAAGATCTCCAGGGCGCCGCTCAGCATCTGCTCGAGGAGGTCCTCGACCTTCTCCTCGGGACCGTAGGGAACGGTCGCCACCGCGAGCGCTGACTGGGGCGCCGCGCCCATCGCGAAGATATCTCCGAGGCTGTGATTGGCGGCGATCTTGCCGAAGACGTAGGGATCCTCGACGATGGCCCTGAAAGAGTCGATGGTCTGTACCAGCACCTTGCCCCTTGGAGTCCTGGTGACAGCGGCATCATCGGGAGCATCGAGGCCGATGAGCACATCTTTGCGTTGAACAGGCGAGAGCCTGCCGATGACCCGGGAGAGCACTGTCGCTCCCACCTTGGCCCCGCAGCCGCCGCAGCGCATGGCGATGGAGGAGAGCTCCTTCAGCGCACTTTTGGATGCGAGCCCCTTCGGAACATCCAGCTCCTCAACGGGAGGCATGTCGGGAAGGGAGTTGTATTTCTTCATAAAACGGTGGTCGATCCAGTTCTTCAACAACCAGACCAGGGCGCCTTTGTAGAACCATTCACCCTTTGATGCCACGGCCCGCTTGTCGCCTGTGCTGATGAGACTGAGAAACAGACGCTGGGGAACGAAGGGCTTCAGGCTCCTGGAGACGAGCGCTCTGCGCAGGTTCTTTGCCAGCGGCATGCCCTGGCGGACGGCGAAAACACCGGCCTTCGGCCTCGGATGGTTGACGACCGCGGCGACGTCGCCGGCGGCGAAAATATCGGGATGCGAAAGTGTTCGCAGGCTGTCGTTGACCTTCACGAAGCCGTTCTCGTCGACAGCGAGCCCGGAGTCTCCAAGCCAGGAAGGCGCGGCGGCCTCTGTTACCCAGAGAATCTCGTCTAGCGGCACCTCCATGCCGTCCTCCCTTCGCAGCTTTCCCTCGCTGACGGATTCGACCCTGCTGCCGGGATAGAGCTGGACATTCCGCTCCTTAAGGACCTTTTCAAAATAGTTTCGAACCTTGAAATTATGAGAGGGGAGTATCTCGGGGCCGTCGTAGAAGAGATGAAACTGCGGCTCCAGGGCGCTCTTGTCCGTCTCCGCCAGCAGCTGCTTCAGGGCGTATTGGATAGCCAGGGTGATCTCCACTCCACCGGCGCCGGCTCCGACCGTGGCGATTCTCAAGGGGTGGTCGGCCTCGAGCACCCTCTGCCTGAGAGCCTCCCAGCGGCCCAGGAAGTTGCTGATCGGCTTTACCGGGATGATCTCGGTTCCAGCGCCGCCGGCATTTTCGAGCTTCGGGGTTGAGCCGATGTTGATCGAGAGAAGATCGTAGGGAACCGCGGGACGGTCAGCGCAGTGGATCTTCCTGTTCTCGGTATCGATGCCGACCGCCGAATCGTGGTAGAGCCGGGCGCCGGCGAACCTGCACAGGGGGCCAAGGTCGATATGGGCCTCATCGAAGTCGTAATGCCCCGCGATGAAACCCGGCAGCATTCCCGAGTAGGGAGTGTGAATATCGCGGGTCAGCAGGGTCAGGCGGACGCCCGGGATCGGTTTCATGCCGAACATCTTGAGGACGGCGATGTGGCTGTGCCCGCCGCCGATGAGCACGAGATCCTTGATGATCGGAATGCCCGATTCATTCATGTGAGGCGTTCCCTGCAGGGCCCCGGGAGGAATCGACGGCCAGGCTCATTTCTTTTCATCCAGGGGGTCGTCTTTGAAGCGGAAGGCGGAGCCGCCCATGAAATCGGTACTCTCGATCGTCGGGCACCAGTATTTTTCAATATGTTCGACAACCAGGTCCGTGCCCCGGAAGTGGTTGACGAAGGGCTTCTTCCGGGAGTTGTACATCGTATCGGTCATGTCCCGAATGAGCAGGACGTTCTTTCCCACGTTGACCATCTGTCGAATCGCGAAGGGCCGGCCGAGAACGCACATATTGAGATGAACGCCCATCAGGATGACGTTGTCGATGTCGCGGCCGGCGAGCAGGTTGTAGGTCTCCTGCCCGTTGTCGGTGATCGCGTCCGGTTCCCTGATGTCGATGGTCTTGATCTGGCGGGTCCAGGGGGGGACGATCTCGCACTTCTCCTTGCAGTCGCAGCCCATATCGGAATCGTCAATCGGCATGCCGGGCTCACGTTCATCCTGGGGCCAGCACCAGGCGGTCCCCCAGCGCTCCCTGGCGGCGAGCTTGACGGGAGGCCTGGCGTAGACGGCCTCGATGGCGCGGTGACGCTGGTCTGTTTCCTTGTAGAAATCCACGCAGGTGCTGGGGGCATGGATGATCTGGATTCCCAGGCCGCGGGCCGTGGAGATCAGCCGGTTCATCGCCGGGGCCATCTCGGCCACCCGGGCCTCCGCTCCCTTGCACCAGTGCCGGTCCCACATGTCGCAGATTATCAGGGCGGTTTTATCCGATGCCCACCTGAGAGTTTCGTGGACCGACTTGTAGTCGCCACTCTCTTTTTTCACGCCCGGATCCAATATCATGGAACGGGTATGAAGCTCGAGCATGGTTGTTTTCGTCGGCGCCCGGGCACAGCAGCTGGCGCAGAAGCCGGCAAGGAACATCATTAAAATAAAAACGGCCAGTCGGGTCATGTCCTTGATTCCTGGGGTTGTCTTCTTGCTCTGGCTTTGAATCCTGTCAGTGCTTTAGGTTGTTTCGCCGGGCTTTGGTCTTCCACCGCAGGGGTAGCTTCTCGATGGTTTTCGTATCCCCTGTCTCAGGCGATGATGTTCCTGATGACCTTCCCATGCACATCGGTGAGGCGGAAGTTGCGCCCCTGGTACTTGAAGGTCATCTTCTCATGGTCGATTCCCAGCAGGTTGAGGATCGTCGCGTGGAAATCATGAACATGGACGGGATCTTTGGCTACGTTGTAGCAGAAGGGGTCGGTTTCACCGTAGCTGGTTCCTCCCCTGATTCCGCCACCTGCCAGCCATACCGAGAAGCACCTGGGATGATGATCGCGTCCGAAGTTGCTCGAGAGCTTACCCTGGCAGTAGTTGGTGCGTCCGAACTCTCCTCCCCAGATGACCAGGGTGTCTTCGAGAAGTCCCCTTCGCTTGAGATCACTTACCAGGGCTGCGGAGGCCTGATCGGTCTCCCGGCATTGGCCTGCCAGGCCCTTGGGCAGCCCCCCATGTTGATCCCAGCCGGGGTGATAGAGCTGGATGAAGCGGACTCCTCGTTCTGCCAGTCGGCGTGCCATGAGACAGTTTGCCGCGAAGGTGCCGGGCTTGCGGGCATCATCGCCGTACTCCTTGAAGATATAGTCCGGCTCGCCTGAGAGATTGGTGACCTCCGGAATCGAGGTCTGCATCCTGAAGGCCATCTCATACTGGGCTATGCGTTCTTCGATCGCGGGATCGGAATTGTTCTGGAACTCGGCCTGGTGGAGCTCCTTCAGGCGGTCGAGCATCCTGCGGCGGTTTGAGTTGTCGATGCCGCCGGGATTGTTGAGATAGAGAATAGGGTCCTTTCCGGAGCGGAAACGGACGCCCTGGTAGCGGGAGGCGAGGAAGCCGCTGCCCCACAGCCTTGTCAGGAGCGGCTGGCCGCCCTTGTTCTTTGTGACCAGCACGACGAAGGATGGCAGCTCGGCGTTCTCGGTGCCGAGCCCGTAGCTCAGCCAGGCTCCCATGCTCGGGCGACCGGGAAATTGTGAGCCGGTCTGGAGCATGGTGACACCGGGTCCATGGTTTATGGCTTCGGTAAACAGGCTCTTCACGACGCAGATCTCATCGGCGATGCGGGAGGTGTGGGGGAGCTGGTCGCTCATCCAGGTGCCGCTCTCCCCGTGCCGGGAGAACTTGAAGGGGCTCGATACCAGCGGGAGGCTCGCCTGGTTGCCGCTCATCGCGGTGAGACGCTGCCCCTTGCGAACCTCTGGGGGCAGCTCCCGGCCATGCATCTTTTTGAGCATGGGCTTGTGGTCGAATAGATCCATCTGGGACGGGCCGCCGCTCTGGAAGAGGTAGATGACGCGTTTTGCCCGGGCGGGGAGGTGCGTGGTCGGGAGGGCTCCGCCGAGTGAATGTCGTTCATTCGCGCGCAGCAGGTCAGCCAGGGCGAGGGAGCCGAGTCCCATGCCGAAGCGGTCGAGAAAACGCCGCCGGCTCATGCCCAGGGGGGAGTCGTAGCCCGTGCAGGTTCCAGGTTTCATGACTTCATACTACCTTTTCATGACCGCTTCGTCGAAGTTCAAGAGCACATTCGCCACGGCTCCCGCGGCCGCGAGCCGGGCAGGGGCGAGGTTCGTGTCTGCGGCGGCATCCCCGGTCTTGAGGAAGGCCTTCGCGTTTTCGGCGTTCGCCTCGAAAAACTCGAGCTGCTCCCTGTGGAGCCGAGCGAGAATGTCCTTTTCGCTTTTCCCGGGGTGTCTTCCCGTCAGGATCCGGAACATCTCATCAAGCATCGCCGCGCTATTATCGGCGTGTTTTTTCAGCATCTCCTGGCCGAGAATTCTCGCGGCCTCCACGAGCTGCGGATCGTTCATGAGCACCAGCGCCTGCAGGGGCGAGGCTGTTCTCTCTCGCCTGACCGTGCACACTTCTCGCTTGGATGCATCCAGGGCCATCATCACCGGGGCGGGGGCGGTACGTTTCCAGAACGTATAGAGGCTGCGCCGGTAGAGACCCTCTCCCTTGTCGCGCTTCATCGGTTTGAAGGAGACCGTTACCTCGTAGGGACGGACCGGGGCGCCACCGACCTTTCTGACCAGGAGTCCGCTGGAGGCCAGCGCGTTGTCCCTGATCACCTCCGCGGGGAGCCTGTAGCGGCGCCCCCTGCCCAGGAGCCTGTTCTCCGGGTCTTTCTCGAGTAGAGCCGGAGAGCTCACGGAGTCCTGGCGGTAGGTGGCGGAGGTGACGATTGTTTTGATCAGCTTTCGAATATCCCAGCCGCTTTCGATGAAACTCATCGAGAGCCAGTCCAGCAGGGCGGGGTGGCTGGGGGATTCTCCCTGGCTGCCGAAGTCCTCGGTGGTGCGCACCAGGCCGCGGCCGAAGCACATCTGCCACAGGCGGTTGACCATTACTCTCGAGGTGAGCGGATGGCCCGGGTCGGTGAGCCAGCGGACGAGACCCAGGCGGTTGGCGTCATCCGTACCCTTCATCGCCGGAAGGATGGCGGGCGTTCCCGCCTCAACGGGTTCGCCGGGCTTGTTGTAGGCTCCGCGGACAAGGAGATGGGTCTGGCGCAGTTTGCCCTTTTCTTTCATGACCATGATCTCGGTGGTGCCGTCGACAACCTTATTGTGTTCTTCGCGCAGTGAGCGCAGACGTTTGAGGCCTTCTTTCCAGGAACCATCGGCGGTGTGGAGGTAGTGCTCGCGGAGCTGCGCGATGATGTTGGCGTCGAGCGCCGCCCTCGGTTGTTTCAGGGCGGCAAGGAGGCTCTTGCCATCGTGTATCTGGGATATCTCCAGGGAAGAGAGCTGGCGGTTGAAGATCTGGAATTCATCGACCAGCCCTCCGGCGAAGCCCTTGTCACGGAAGCGGGCTCCGATGGTGATGCTGTTGCGTCCGCCGCCGGTAATGTTCTTGTAGAGATTGTCGCGTACGATCTCGCAATCAGCGGGCGTGCCGTCGAGGAAGAGCCGCGTTCCGTCCGCCCGGCTGGAGCCGTCGTAGGTGATCCCTACATGGATCCAGCGGTTTACCTCGAAGGGCGCCCTGGTGCGAATGCGCAAGGCGTTGCCCGGCCAGAAGTGGATCAGGGAGAAGCTGAGCTTTCCGTTTTCCAGCAGAAGCTGGTAGCCGCGGCTGCCGGCGTCTGTCCAGGCCTGGGAACGATGGAATACGATGGCCCGCTCCTTGACCTCCGGAGTCTTCATCCACAGGGCGATTGAGAACGGGGCCGAGCGGCGAAAGTTGCCCTGCTTGAGATGGTATTCGTCATCGCCGCTGAGCTTGATGGCCTTGCCGACGACTCCGCCTACGCTGGCATTGGCGCCGCCCTTGTGCGTGTCGAAGTCCTGGTGCTCGATCCTGCCCGGGATGCCCGCCTCGGCGGGCCTGTCGCCGAGCCACTTTTCAAAGTCGTCTTTCCTGCTCGCTGGGAGCTCCGCCAGCTCTTCTTCGGTACGGGTGACCTTTTTCGCGGCATCCGCGATCTTTCGCTTGTGGGTGTCGGAAGCATAAAAGAGCGTGGGTGTCGGTACCGAGCTGGTGAAATAGGCGTAGAGCCCAAACTCGTCAATATTGTTGAAGAAGGCGAAGAGCTTGTAGTACTCCTCCTGGGTGACCGGGTCGTATTTGTGATTGTGGCATCTTGCGCATTCGAGGGTCAGGCCGAGGAACGCCGTGGCGAAGGTATGGGTCCTGTCCGCGACATACTCGACCCGGAATTCTTCAGGGGTGCTGCCGCCTTCCACCTTCTGTGAATGCAGGCGGTTGAAGGTCGTCGGCAGGATCTCTTCGTCTCCCGCGTTCGGAAGCAGATCGCCGGCAAGCTGCAGGGTGATGAATTCGTCGTAGGGGATGCCCGCGTTGAAGGCCTTCACGACCCAGTCCCGCCATGGCCAGACGAAGCGGTCGCGGTCCACCTGGTAGCCGTAGGTGTCGCTGTAGCGGGCGAGGTCGAGCCAATCGGAGGCCATCCTCTCTCCATGGGCGGGCGAGGAGAGGAGACGGTCGACGAGCTTGTCGTAGGCGTCGGGGCTATTGTCTTCGAGGAAGGCGTCGATCTGCGCGAGGGTGGGGGGCAGCCCGGTCAGATCCAGGCTCAGCCTGCGGATCAGCTTTTCCCGCCCGGCCTCGTTCGCGGGTTCCAGGCCCTCCTTTCGCAGCCGGCCCTGAATGAAATTGTCTATGGCATTGCGCCCGCTGGCCGGGTCGTCAAGGGCGGGCACCGTGGTTTTTTCCAGCGATCTGAAAGCCCAATGTCCGCTCCAATGGGCTCCCTGTTCGATCCAGGCTCGGATCAACTCGATCTCGCTCTCCCTCAGCTGGAGCTTGGACTTGGGGGGAGGCATCCGCTCCCTGGCCTTTTCCGCGGTGATTCGTCGGTAGAGTTCGCTCTCGCCGGGCTTTCCCGCGATCACGGGTCTGTCTCCATCGTGTTCGGAGTAGAGGCCGGCCTTGAGATCTAGCCTCAGGTCAGCTTTGCGCTTGTTCTTATCAGGGCCGTGGCAGGGATAGCAATTGTTCGAGAGGATCGGCCGGATGTCGCGGTTGAAGTCGATTCGCTTTACGGGGGGCTCGGCACGGGCCTCGCTCCGCAGGCAGCAGGTAACCAGCAGCAGGGCCGCCATTGTATTGCCCAGGTTGCGGAAGTTCATTCGGTCCTCTCGATTCGACCGGGTCATACGCCCTTCAGGCACATCTGTCGCAGGATGCGTCTACCGCATGATTTTCTACCAGTCTGCCCGTCAATTCCATACTTCCTCCGGCCTCGCATGAATCATTTCGCAGCAGGCTGTGGGAAAATTTCTTCCAGCTTCGCGTGACGGTAGCTGAAAATCCTGTCGAGGTCGGGCTTCACCAGCAGGCGATTGATGATGGAGCCGCCCACCACTGCGTATTCGATCCTGTCGCGGACCAGGGTTCCACCGTCGCCTTCGACGAAGGTGTGTTCATGGACCCATCGCCTGTAGGGTCCGCGCACCTGCTCATCCACGAACCTGTGGGGAGGCTCCCACACGGTAATTTTCGAGCGCCAGCGCACAGGCACCAGCCTGATGCGAAGCCTGTAATCGATGAGAACTCCCTCTCTCAGCTCGACAGGGAGCTCGGTCTGGATGGTGAAATGGAGCCAGGGAGGGGTCAGCTCATCCAGGTTTTCAGCCTTGGAAAAAAAAGGAAAAAGCTCTCCGGGTGAACGAGGCAGGTAGAGCTCTCGTTCGAGGACGTGGATTTTCATTCGAGCCGGGTACCTGCCTGGGGAGGTGGGGGGGTGGGCCGGGGTTTATTCATCCACTGGCCGGCATGGAATCGCGGGAGCCTTCGTATTTTTCCCGGCGGGTTCTTTTGAGAAGAGGGCATCTGCGGGAAGCTCCTGCTTCTTGATGGCGGGTCCATCCCATGAGGCCGAGAGCTTTTCATCCCCTGTCGCCTCGAAGTAGGTGACGGTGAGCGGATAGAAGCCCGCCTCCAGCCTGATAGCTCCGGAGGACTCGGAGTAGGCGTGCAGGCCATCGTTTTCAACGATGACCCGGTTTCCGATCAGCAGCCTGCTTCCATCGTCTGAGCCCGCGTAGAAGGTGTAGATTCCGGTACGGGGAACCCTGACAAAGCCCCGGAACCTCAGGCCGAATCCTTCCGTTTCGAGGAGACCGGCGGGGATGGAAACCGACTTGTGTATTCCTTCCTCTGCCACCTTGAGCTTGTCGAAATCCGGCAGGTGGCTCCAGCTTCCCTTATAGCCCTGGTAGCGCAGGCCTCCCGGTTTCCCGGGCGGAGAGTCCAGGGGAAGCGCTGAGAGCAGCCGGGCCAGCTTCAGCTGGACAGTCTTCTTTTTTCCCTCTCGCAGTATGGAAAGGGGCAGCTCCTGGCCGGCGGATTTTCCAATGAGAGCCAGCTGGAATTCGAACCCGTTGGATATTTTCCAGCCACCCGCGCCTGTGACGAGATCTCCGGCGAGCAGTCCCTTCTTCGCGGCGGGAGAATCCGGTAACACCCGGCTGATCCGGGCGCCCGGATCCAGCATATCCAGCTCGATTCCGAGCAGGAAGCCGTTGAGGTTTTCGGCATTGATCAGCCTCGGGAATTGCCGGCGGATGCGGTCGATGGTGATGGCAAAATTCAGGTTCTGCCCGCTGTGTTGGGATGTGATGATCCCGATGAGCTGTCCCAGGGCGTTGATCAGGGGGCTTCCCGAGCTCCCGCCGCTGATAGGCGCGGTAGTCTGGATGATGGAGGGGAGATACGAGGCGTCGGTCGAGGTGGAGCGCTCGAGTCCGCTGACGATTCCCGTAGAGACCGAGTGAGCCAGGCCGTTCGGATTACCGATGACGAGAGTTGGCTCCCCCAGGACGAGATCGTGACTCCTTCCAAGCGGCAGGAAGCCAAGGGCATGGCCGGTCTCGATCTTCAGGATGGCGATGTCCTCCTGCGGCAGGCGCGCCAGTATCTTGAAGATGTACTGGCTGCCATTGTTGAAGAGGGCGAGGCCCTGGGGCCTGTCGACATTGCCAGCCACTGCCTTGATGACGTGATCGTTGGTCAGGATATATCCGGCCGGATGGATGACCGCTCCGCTTCCCGCGGCGAAGTTGACGAGCCCCGGCTGCCCGCCGGGCTGGAAGGTGCGTAGCGCCACGATTGCCGGCATGCAGCGCTTGATCAGGCGCACAGTCGGATTGTCGCGCTCTGCGGGCAGGGGCGCCGGCTTTCCATCTTTTCCGGGTACGTCGCGGGCCCACAGGCCGGCGGCGGCACAGGAAGCCAGGACAGCCGCCGCCAGGAGCAGGCAGGCCCTGCGCGCGGCGGGTTCGCCTTCAGCGTTGTTTCTTTTGGGAATCACAGCACAGATCTTCGCCTCGGGGAGCTTTCATGTCGAGCAAGATTTTGGGGAGTGGATCGGTTCACTCGCAGGGGGCATGGGCGGTACAGTCGAGGTCGTCTTCGGTCGTATCCGTCCGGCAAGCCCGGACCCTGCCCGGGGCGTCTCCTCCCAGGAACAGGAAATTGAAGATGAGGATGCCGTCGCTCAGGTCTACCTGGCCGCTGTCATCGGAATCGCTCGAGTCGAGACAGCCCGGCTGGCTCTCGCCGAGGAAGAGATAGCCGAGGATGCTGATGCCGTCGCTGATGTCGATGGACCCATCGCTGTTGGCGTCGCCGCGCAGGAAGGGTGTACGGCTCTGTGCCGGTGCCAGGTCGGCGACCCTGGGCAGGTGATCGGAGGCTACGGCGGTGTCGTCGGCCCGCAGGCCATTGGCGGCCAGCTCGTCCGGCGGCATCGAGCTCGTCTCCAGGGTGAAGGAGCTCACGGGTCGGATGGAGCT
>Ga0310345_10002436_pt1 | contig 18854 bp, 14 predicted proteins | sample HC15DNA20500_MG_FD_204667 | JGI IMG/M metagenome (GOLD analysis project Ga0310345, IMG submission 204667) | Marine microbial communities from station ALOHA, North Pacific Subtropical Gyre - HC15-DNA-20-500_MG | ecosystem: Environmental > Aquatic > Marine > Oceanic | place: Pacific Ocean: North...
GTCACCAAAGCTTTCGCGATTGTGTACGATAGAGGTCCAGATATAGACCCTATATCTGTGGATTATCTAACGCAATCAGCACAATTAGCAGAATTTGAGATTGAAGAATCTGAGAATGTCCAAGTCGCAGAGGAAGAAATCACTACTGCAAATGAGGTTGAGGAGCTTTCTCTTGATCTTTTAGAGATTGAAAGTTCGACAGCAACCGAGGCTGGACAGGAAGACGATACCACGGACACAGCCTCGAGCATTCAGATATCCAGCAGTGATCCAGTTGTTGTAGCCGAAGCTGAAAATTTGTTGTTGGAATTTAATGAACTTCAAGAAGAAACATTTTTAGAAAGAATCCTTTTGGAGACATCGTGGGGTCGAGTAGGGAAACTTACAGGCCTTTTCTCACTTGCTCTGATAGCATTCTTTGTGAAAAAATCCTGGATCAAGATTTTCACCTTAGGATTGACCCTGCTATATCTGGGATTTGCAGATGGGGGTTTCTTGTCAGTTTCCCATATCACCAGTGGTATTTGGGTAGGGCCCAGCTTTTATCTAAGTGACCTGCCCTTGTTGATGTTGGTAATGTTTACTTTGATTACCACCTTCTTATGGGGAAGGGTTTTCTGTGGTTTTCTGTGTCCTTTCGGAGTACTTCAGGATCTGCTGGAGAAGATGGTACCTAAAAGGCTTCGTCCTAGTATTCCAACAAAAGTCCACAAGAGTGGCCTAAAACTGAAGTACATATTTCTAGCTATCATCCTTGTTTCTGCTGCATCTGGGAGCAAGGTGAGCCTTTATCAGTACTTTGAACCTTTCGGGACAGTGTTTTTTCGGAGCAGCTCTGTAACGCTTTGGGCAATAGCACTGTTTTTTCTCGGAATCTCTCTGGTAGTGCCTAGGTTTTATTGTCGTTATGCCTGTCCTTTAGGTGCTGCGTTAGCTTTGGCTTCACTTTTTTCTTTGAAGCGTATCAAGAGGGTAGAGCAGTGTGAGTACTGCCAGGTCTGCGAACAGAGTTGCCCTACGGGAGCTATTGAAGGTCCGAACATTGATTTCAAAGAGTGCGTGAGGTGCAATGTTTGCGAGATTAAATTAATTGAAAGAGCAGGAGTGTGTCGGCATGAAATCGAGGAAGTTCGTGATCGGTTAGTGCCCCTGACTTCCAGGATGTAATAAGGCTGCAATGAAATTGGCTGAAAGGAGTTTTCTTGATAGTCTACTGCTCCCAGCATTTCCTCATACGGTTCGCCTAAGTCAGCGTTAGGGCCGCTGACCCTCAAAACTACTTAGAACTCCCACCGAGCTATTTTTTATAAAGAGCCGATTCCCATAAATGAGAATTTTTGTGCTCTCATTCCTGGATTCGCTTCAGCTACATACAGGTTTCCTTGGGAGTCTGTGGCAATGTTATGAGGTCGTCCTAGCTGGCCGACTCCACTTCCTTCACTACCAACTTCACCCAAGACCTCTAAAGTCTCTCGTCGCAATATCAAAATTCGGTGAGCAGTACCGTCTGCTACATATAGGAAATTTTGATATGCGTCAGCAGAAAAAGCCAAAGAAAAGGCAGCACTGGGGCCTTCGCTGACACGTTTTTCCATAACGAAGGTTCCGTCTTGGCTGAAAACTTGCACACGACTGTTGGTTCTATCAGCCACATAGATCAGGTCATCCCTAGAAGAAGTAATTCCATGGAGTAGGCGAAATTGTGCCGACGGTTGAGTTTCTTCTTCGGGGTACTGGTAATCGTCATCGGGTTCATTCCCATAAGCTCCCCATTGACGGAGATATTCTCCCGTTTCAGCATCATAAACGATAATTCTTCGGTTGGTATAACCGTCTGCTACATATAGTTCGTTGGTATCTGGGTCCACATAGAATTCAGCTGGTCTTCCCAAGAGGTAGGGATCATGACTGTTGCCCATTTGGTCCATTTGACCGATGGTCATGACTACTTCTCCATCTTTAGTGAATTTAAAGATGGTGTGCTGCTCCCGGGCTGCACTCCACACATAATCATTGTGATCTACAAAGAGGCCATGAAGCATACGAGGCCATTCAGGCCCAGCTTCTGGACCACCCCAGGTCCTCAGTAGGTTACCGTCAGGATCGAACTCCACCACCTGTGCAGAGTGGGTAACCCAAACGTGATCTTGTGCGTCCACGCTCACGCCGAGCACTTGTCCCCAGCTCCAATCTTCTGGCATTTGTGCAGGCCAGTTGGGATCTGCTTCTAAGAGTGCTATTCCGTCAATGCTCTGTTTGTCAGTGACGTTGTCCCGAGTACAAGATCCGATCACTAAGGAAAATCCAATAACAAAAATGATAGTCCTAATTCGCTGAGTGGAGACCATGGATCAAACTCCTTTCTTAGATAGGGAATTCTATTGATTTCAAATTAGTGGGTTCATTTAGAGTTTGCCAATTGCCAGTGAAAGTTGCTCTAATAAGAGAATGTAGCAGATTCTTTGGATGGGGAGGGTCACAGTTGATTCAGAATTTCTACTCTGGGCTATTTACTGATTGAATCGTAAATTGTTCAGCGACTAGGGTTTTGGCCTATTTTAGGAGGTTTGATGAAGATCATACGCACACTCATTTTTGGATTACCCTTTCTTTTTTACCAAGGATTTGAGGTCGAGGCACAGAATATCGACATAAGCGTACAAAGTTCAGATTTTACGTTTGCACTCGGTGGTGATGCCCTTATAACCAGGAAACTTTCGGTATATAAAGAACCAAAATTCTTAGATTTAATCGAAATGATTCGCGGTGCGGATGCCGCTTTTGTCAATCTGGAGATGTTATTCCATGATTATGAGCCTTACCCCATGCACCAAAGTGGAGGAACCTGGACTAGAGCAGATCCGGCTCTTATTGATGATTTTGTTTGGGCTGGCTTTGACATGGTTTCCAGGGCCAACAATCACACAGGCGACTATGGTGTTGAAGGAATGCGACTGACCACACGCTATGTGAAAGAGGCTGGACTTGTCCAAGCAGGAGTCGGAGAGAGTCTGGCAGAGGCTCGGGAGGCGAAATTTTTGGAAACAGCGAAGGGAAGAGTTGCACTAATTTCTATGGCCTCGACTTTTCCAGATCATTCAAGAGCTGGACGCACGAGAGGTGATACCAAACCTCGGCCAGGATTGAGTCCACTTCGTTATTCGACAGTACAAACAGTGACCAGTGATCAGTTCTCTAAGCTCCAAACGGTTTTAGAGGACTTAGACCTAAGGTTTACCGATTCTCAAAGGCAATTGACAGTGTTCGGCAACACCTTCGAAGTAGGTGATGAACGAGCGACAGTAACAACTCCAGATCGAATAGATCTGGAAGAAATAGCTGCTGTGGTCAGCAATGCCAAAAGGCTTGCCGATCATGTGATAGTGACGATCCATGCTCACGAGAGTGGAGGTGCTCGTTCGGAACCAGCTGAGTTTTTGCCGATCTTCGCCAGAGCGATGGTAGACGCTGGTGCCACCATGTTTGTGGGCCATGGTCCACACGTTTTGAGGGGTATAGAGATTTATAGGGGTAAACCCATCTTTTATAGTCTTGGAGATTTTGTATTCCAGAATGAGACTTTAGACCGATTGCCGGATGAAAACTATCGAGCGTATGGACTAAGCTCAGATAATCATGTGGCCGACTTCAACGACGCACGGTACAACATGGGGACAACAGGGTTCCCGGCTAATAGGGAAATATGGGAGGCTGTAGTGGCCATGCCGAGGTTCCGTGGAGGAGAATTAATGGAAGTTGTTTTACAGCCGATCGATCTTGGTTTTGGGACAGAAGCTTGGGAAAGAGGCCGACCGGTTTTAGCTGAGGAAGATCTAGCAAATAAGATCTTGGGCGACCTAATTGAACGCTCCGAACCTTTCGGGACCCATATCGAAGTCAGAGATGGAGTGGGCTATATAAGGGTTAGGTGACGGGAGGAAATGTGAGGGCTTCTATATAGAATAAGGATCAACTCGATGAATCTTAGTGGCTGCAGTTTTTTGAAGTTAGAGGATTTTGACGCTGTGGATGTAAAGTATCTGATCAATTTGGCAAGAAAATTGAAAGCTGAAAAATCAGGAGGGATTGAACGTCAGCGTCTGGTTGGCAGAAATATCGCTTTGATTTTTGAAAAACCTTCTACTCGAACCAGATGTGCTTTTGAGGTTGCGGCGTATGATCAAGGTGCTCATGCTACCTATCTTGGATCGAGTGGCACACAGATTGGCCAAAAAGAATCGATAAAAGATACAGCTCGTGTTCTGGGTAGGATGTATGATGGAATTGAATACAGAGGGTTCGATCAAGAAACAGTAGAGGAACTGGCCAACTTTGCAGGAGTTCCAGTTTGGAACGGTCTCACTGATCAATTTCATCCCACTCAAATCTTAGCAGATTTTCTGACAATGGAAGAGCATAGTGACAAAAAGCTTTCGGAAATTTCTTTTTGCTATCTAGGTGATGCAAAAAACAATATGGGAAACTCGCTTCTAGTAGGTGGAGCGCTTATGGGTATGGACGTACGTTTAGCAGCTCCACAACCTTGTTGGCCCGAGAGTAATTTGGTTGATCGAACTGAATCAATCAGGGCCGCTAATGGAGGTTCGCTCTGCATCACCGAGAACGTGGCTGAAGGAGTTTATGATGTGGATTTTCTTTATACTGATGTGTGGGTGTCTATGGGTGAACCAGAGTCTGTCTGGTCGGAACGTATAGAGTTGCTGGCACCTTACCAGGTCAACAGTGAAGTGTTAGCTATGACTGGTTCGCCGATTGCTAAGTTTCTTCACTGCCTTCCAGCTTTTCACAACAGAGAGACACATATTGGAGAGCGGATCTTCCAGCAATTTGGATTGTCTAGTATGGAAGTTACTGAGGAAGTGTTTGAGTCGGAGCACTCTATTGTTTTTGATCAGGCGGAAAATCGGATGCACACTATCAAAGCAGTCATGGTGGCGACCCTAGGAAGTGAATCTGGAAGTTAGCACCGGGGCTTCAGATATCTTTGGTTTTACTCCCATTTCTCTTGAAGGTGAGACTTACGGACATAGCTTGTTTGGGTAGGCGAATAGTATGGGAAGTCCTCCAGTATGAAGAAAAATCAGTGGTTCCTGTTTGAGGTGGGATTGTTTTGCGAGATTTAGGAATCCAGCAAAGGCTTTACCAGTATATACTGGATCAAGAAGGATTCCTTCCTCCCGGGCTCCTAGTAAAATCGCTTCTTTAGTTTTTTGGCCGAATACTCCATAGGAAGAATCCAGATAGTCGTCACATAGAGAAATATCTTCTGTTTTTACAGTTTCAGGACTATCGAGCATCGTCACGGCTTTCTGTAAGATGTGGGTCAGTCTCTGTTCCTGTAGGTTTTTTTCTCTGCGGACACAGATTCCGTGAATGTCGATTTCGATGTCATCCGATGTCTTTACACCTAAGATTAAACCAGCTTGTGTGGTGCCACTGCCACTGGCGACTACGATTGTACTCTTTAGGATGTCCATGCTCTTCAACTGCAACTTGATTTCTTGAGCTGCTTCTAGATATCCCAGGACGCCATAGGGAGGATGATTACATGAAGAGTGAATCAGATAAGGATTTTGTCCCTGTTTTTTTAACTCTGATGCCTTTTCCTTCATTACAAAATCAATTTCTTGATCTGAGATACCTTGAGGACAATTATGAATGGAGGCACCAAAAATGTTATTTAAGAGGATGTTGCCAGAGTTTTGATATTCATTATCGGCAATAGAATCCTCATCATCTAAGAAAATGTGGCAACCAATCCCTAATTTGGCAGTGGCGGCGGCGGTACAGCGGACCATGTTCGACTGAGTACGACCAGAGACTAAGACAGTGGTGCATTCCTCTTCTAGTGCTTTGCCTAGGTGGAATTCCAATTGACGAACTTTGTTGCCTCCGGTTGCTAAACCGGTGCAGTCGTCTCTCTTTATATAAAGATGAGGTCTCCCCGTGTGTTTCGATAATGTAGTCAGTGGTTCCAAGGGGGTCGGCTTATGTGCCAATTTGACCCTGGGAAATTGACTTAGCAAATACATCGTCGGTAGCTCATTTTAGTTTTGTGCCCTTTCCATGTCTTTTCGATCAGGTCATCACGATTTCATGAGTAGAGGTTACTCCATCCGTCAAGGCAGTGGGTATTGGAAAGTCGAAAATGATAAACTCAGTGTTGTTGATTTGTTCACAATACGTGCTGTCGTTTAGGCGATAGAGGGCTTAAGATTATCCTTGATGGTAACACTGGCCAATGTAGGAGTAGAGGTCCCTTCTCTCAAGTGCCAGTTTGGAGAAAATTTCTATTGTTCGATCCTGTTTATATAGGGATTCATGCTATGTTATATAAGAAGGCCGATGAGGTATTTTTCAAAGAAGTAGATGCAGGTTCGGATACAGAGTTACAGGTTTTGATTGGTCCAGAAGAGGCACCGAATTTTTGCATGCGTCGTTTTAGAATGAAACCTGGTGGAGGCATGCCTGAACATACTAATACTGTGGAACATCAGCAGTATGTACTGGGTGGTAGAGCAAGAATCGGGATTGGCAGTGAAGTAATTGAGGTGTCCAGGGACGATGTCATTTTTATTCCTGCTGGGGTGGCTCACTGGTATGAATCACTTGGTCCGGGAAATTTTGAGTTTATCTGTATGGTGCCCAATGGCCCAGACAAGATCGAAATATTGGGGAACTGCTGATAATCCCAACACCTGAAGCTAACCTTAGTCGGGGATTACTCGGTCATCAGACTCTCGATTATTGAAATGTTACTCTAGGAGAAGATAGAAGATGGAAACAGTTGGCATGTATTCGATCATTCCGCCGATAGTGGCTATAGCACTGGCAATAGTGACAAGGGAAGTATACATATCTCTTGGGTTGTTTGTCTGGTTGGGTTGGACGATTCTGAACAACTGGAACCCGGTCCTCGGTCTCGTGGAAGGAGTAAATACGTTTCTAGACGCAGTCACCTCTCCTGGTAACGCTAGAACTCTGATGTTTTCGGCCTTGATAGGTGGAATCATAACTCTAACTCAAGCTTCTGGCGGAATGGAGGGTTTCGTCAAATGGGTAGAGGAGAGGCGTCTTGGGCAAAGCCGCAGAAGAGTAAGTATGTTCGGGATAGGAGTGAGTATGCTCCTTTTCTTGGAATCTAATTTCGGTCTTTTAGTGTCTGGCTCAGTGACCAGACCATTGTTCGACAGAGCAAAGATTTCGCGGGAAAAACTAAGCTACCTTCTAGATGCTACCTGTGCACCAAAACAACTTTTGATTCCAATTAATGCATGGGGTGCATACATTGCTACCCTTTTGGTGGCTCAAGGTGTTCCTGAGCCTAACAAAGTTCTACTCTCTGCACTCACTCTAAATTTCTATGCAATACTGGCACTTATTCTCGTGTTTTTCGTGGCTTTTTGGGACTGGAACATAGGTCCTATGAAAGAAGCCGAACGTAGAGTGAGAGAAGAAGGAAAGGTGCTGGCTGATGGAGCTGAACCAATGGTTTCTTCAGATGTTTCTATGCTGGAAGCCAAAGAGGGGATTCCTCATCGAGCTATCAATATGCTAGCTCCAATAATCGCGATGGTAGCTACCGTACCGGCTGTTTTGTATATCACAGGAGATGGAAAGATATTAAATGGCAGTGGAGCTGATGCAGTGCTCTGGGGTGTAATTGTTGGGATCTTGTTGGCAGCAGTCATGTACAAAGCCCAAGGTATTATGGAGTTTCGAGAAGTTACAGCATTCACGATCAAGGGAATCCAAGGCCTAACCCCAGTAGTGATTGTGTTGGCACTCGCTTTTGCAATATCTGGAACCCAACAGGCTTTGGGCACCGGAGTGTGGTTGGCGCAGGTTGCTCAAGCAACTGTAAATCCAGGATTCATACCTGCTATCATTTTTCTGCTTTCATGTGTCATGGCTTTTTCTACAGGTACTTCTTGGGGAACTTTTGCTATCATGATTCCCATTGTTGTCCCGATGGCAGAGTTATTGGGATTGGACCTAGGTTTGACACTAGCTGCAGCTCTTGGGGGTGGGATTTTTGGGGATCACTGTTCCCCTATTTCCGACAGCACTATTGTATCTTCAATGGCTTCAGCTGCAGATCACATTGATCATGTCCGCACTCAACTCCCCTATGCGATATTGGCAGCTTCAGGTGCTTTGGTATTGTTTGTAGTAACTGGTTTTATACTGTGACAATAATGCGGCAATAGTGGGGATTCATCTTCCATGGTAGAAGATTAAGCCTCCGCTTATACTGCCGGAAATAACATCCAACTTGCCATCCGCATCGATATCGACAAGTGATGGTGTAGAATAATTGTTTAGTGATAGAGAGAAGGTCGGGTCATGCTTGAAAGAAAGCCCTGCTGTGGAAAGCTCTTTTCGATACATTGAAATCTCTCCAGTTTCACTGCCGATGAATAGTTCATCGTTACCATCGCCATTAATATCGGCGAAAGTCGGGAAACTTCGACGACCCACGTCAATGTCTGCGAATCGATCACTGACCAGCTCAAAAGAGGGGTCTCCAGCGGTTCCAACGTTACGATAAAAATTTAATTCTCCGGATGATTCCCCTACAAAAAGGTCTAAATCCCCATCATGATCTATGTCGTGGAGTGCTGGCGTACTGTTACTTCCTCGAGTCAGAGTGATCCAACCACTCTCATCAAGGACGAAGTCAGGCTTAGATCTTGTGCCTTGGTTTTTAAAAAGACCGATACCTTTATTCCACGTTCCTACAAGCATATCCAGGTCACCATCGTCGTCCAGATCTCCTAGTGTAGGAGCGTAGTGGTAGTTTTCGAATAAGGGGATGTGACTACGTTGGTGAAAGATGGGATTCTTTTTAGTGCCAGTATTTTCAAAATGAAACATTCGAGAAGTCGCATTGTCTTTGGGATCGATTTTATTTGTTACTAGCATGTCTAAGTCTCCGTCGCCATCCAGGTCGGCAAAGGTAGGTATGCTTTCACTTCCAAGATCTAGCGTATAAATGAATCTAGTCGTCTGCTTAACAAAGCCTTCATCTGTATTTTCATAAAAATGAAAATTTTCAATTGAGCTTAAGTTAGGATTGAAGGCCCCGCCGAGTACTCCCAAGAATAAATCTAAATCTCCGTCCGCATCTATATCCTCCAGAACGGGTACGTTGTATCCGCTGGTGGAGATCTCGGTGTTGTCCGGTTTAATTGAAGATGGTTCTGTTAGGAACAAAGGGGTAGAACACGACCCAGTATTTTCTAAATATAAAACGCCAGGCTCAAAGAAATCACCCCAGAAAAAATCCAAATCCCCATCCTGATCTGAATCAGCAAAAGTCATCGAATTCGCACCGTGCAGGCTACCAAATTGACCTAAGATCTCTATCCCCTGGAAATTGTTTTCGATGAATTGAAATACAGGAAGGTCTTTTTGCTGGTCGCTTGGAGCTTCAAACCGTGTGATAGTTCCTTCTACTCTTCCGAGGAAAAGGTCCCAGTTGCCGTCGCAATCAAGGTCATTAATACTAGGGATGTTTTGTCTGTCTGCAAAAACAGGCACATTCTGTATGTCTCTAACAGAGTCGCTGGCTGGAAGGAAGGCTGCGGAAGCAGCTGTTCCGATGTTCCGGAAATATTTGATATAACTAAAAGGTTCTTCGGTCAGTAAATCTAGGTCTCCATCGCTATCAAAATCAAAAAATCGACTCCACTCACCTATGGAAATTTCGTGGTAATGGTCAGTCCTCCATGAATATGTGGGTTCTTTTGAACTGCCAATATTTTCGAAGAAAATCAGTTTGTCAGTTTGTTCTTGAAGAAATAGATCTAGGTCGCTATCGCCGTCAATATCCACAAATTGTGGCCTGGGGACATTGAACCCTCCAGAGAAGGGTGTGTGGTATGTAGTTCCATCTTCGTCCAGCACGGGGAAAGGGTCAACGTTACGACTAAACTCTAAAGAACTACTTTCTTGCTCTGTGAATGGCTCAAAATCAAGCTCTGCAGACCCCATGTTAGTGCAAGCGATATTGTAAATAATGGGCAGACAATATAGGAGGTGCTTCAAGAGAATTCTACCAGTCATGGGCTTCAGAGAAATTATCACGTAATTGGTTGTTGTTTCCTTAATACGAATAAGCCTTCGCTACCACTAGTGACAATAACCAGTCCACTTTCGAAAAATGGATAGTTACTCCAAGATCCTCCCATCCCTGCGGAGTTGTCACCAAAGGGTACTGTATCAAAAAATCCTGTTTCTATGGGATTTTCTGGATCGCTGATATCCAAAACACGCAAGCCACTCTGATAATTTGATTGGTACATGGTTTGTCCGCGGATGTACAAGTTATGGTCACTTGCTTCTTGAGTTCCAAAATGTTCTTTCACTAATTGTGGATCGTCTAAGTCTGACACGTCCCAGATCAAAGTGCGTGTTTTGGGCTGTCCGGAAAGTTCATCCAGTTCATCATTCATGAAGTAGTATGCTTGATCTTCAGTGAGCCAACCTTGGTGTGCATAGGCTACGTTTGGGTAGCTAGCTCTGGAGAGAGCTACTGGATTGGCTGGGTTGGTGACGTCACCAATGCTAAGGGCTGTTTCATTCGCACTGAAACAGATCTCTTTATTTCGGTGGTCTTCATCTGGGCCTCTATAGGTAACGCACTGAGCATCGTGAGTGTATCCAGTGCTGGCCAAGCCCGTTTCGGTGTCGGAAAAACAGCCCGCAAAAATAGGTTCAGTAGGTTCTTGGATGTTCAGTATATGTAGTCCGCCCCCACAGGTCTGCCCACCAGAGCTATTCCCCACGCTGTATGCAAAGCCAGATTCTTCGTTAATGACTATGTTGTGAGCACTGGCGATTCGGTCATAATGAGCTGTGGCTTGAAAAGTTTTGGGTTCTTGGATTCCTCTCAATTTTGTTAAGTCGAAGATCTGGATTCCATGTGGGCCAGCACCATCAGCAACTATGAAAGCGTGATTTTTATATACTTTGATATCTGTCCAAGTGCTTGGATTGGATCCTTCTGTTCTGAGTAATTCACCTAAATAACGTGGATGTGCAGGGTCACTGACATCCACGAAGGCGGATCCGTCCCTTCGTCCTATCAAAGCATATTCTTTTCCTGTTTCTGAATCGGTCCAACCCCAGACGTCATTTACGGTTACTCCTCGTGGTGCCAAGTCTTCAACAGGCATGAAGGACACCAGGTCGAAACCTCCGCATTCGAAAGCGGAAGCTTGACCTCCTGAACATTCAATTTTTTCTCCGATCACTGGTTCAAAACCTTCTACCTCACCCATGACTACTCCAGTTTGTTCCCATTGATGGTTAACATATTCGAAGATGTTGGCGACGCCTGTCCGGTAGTCGGCCCCAGTGGAACCGACTACTGCGAGGTTATTTGCAACAGCTACCATAGCTCCGAAGGCGTCACCTCGTTCTGGATGGCCAGGAGCTAACCGTTTTACGGATGTCCACTCTTGAGAGTCGTTACCACTGAGTACATAGGTCAGGCCTTGGCGTTCTTGTGCGTTAGGGGATCCGATCCACACTTGACCTGCAGAATAAGCTAATGAGCTTCCAAAACCGCTCATGTGATATCCTTCAAACGGTAGGAGCCTGCCAGCAAGACGGGGGTTTTTCTCGATAGAATTCAGATTGAATGTGAAGATCGATCCCTCGCCAAGGTTATGGCCAGGAGCGGAAACGAGTAGTTGATCTTTATCTACGATCAAAGATGTGCCAAAGTTATCGTTTGGTTTGCCAGCAGGAAGTCTGAACTCACGGTATTTTTCCCAGTCATCAGAGATTTTGAGGAATTCGTATACGATTCCAGTATCTTCTGAATAAGGTGCTCCTACTAAAACAGTTTTTCCCTTAACAATTAAGCTGGAACCAAATCCGTCTCCCACCACGTCACTGGCCAATCGGGCTGTTAGTCTCCATTGGTTTTCTTGTCTGGAGAAAATATAGACAGCACCTGTTTCAGGAGATTGGGGGTTGTGGTATGAAACCACAGGTCCCGGAGCACCTACCGCTACTAAATTATCACCTAGTGATATTGTTTGACCAAAACCAGCAGATGAAGGCAGATCGTGGATGCTCAGCTGGTGAGTTTCTATCCATGTTCCCAGAGTAGATTTTTCAAATATATAGACAGCACCTGCTTCAGTTGAGACAGAACTTATTGCAACTGTCTCTCCATTGACTTCGATATAGGAGCCGAACCCGTCTCCTGGAAATGCATCCGAGGCGGTCAGTCGGGACATCTCTTCCCATCCAGTTTGTTCTTTGCTGTATATGTAGACTATGCCAGGAGTGATTCTATTACCTGGTTGTCCAATTAATACGTTGCTCGAACTAACACCCAGAGAGCTACCATATCCTTGGGCTTCAAGCACGTCGTAAGCGACTAAGTTGGTTAGCAACATTAGTATGGAAAAAAAACTTGTCAGTTTCATGTTATTTCCGAATCGTATTATGAATATTGATGATGGCCTGAGTAAATATCATAGACAGGCGAATCAGGAGGGCAAGGGCCGGGATTAGTGTTATAGTAGGAACAGTAGTAAATAAATCAAAGGGGGGTGTGCTCCATGGCTGCTATGATCAAGACTGTCAGTTTCGGGTTGTTGTTCGCTGTGGTAGTTGGTTGTAGTTCAGAATCTCAAGTTAATGAATCCCAGGGTTCTGTCCCAAATCCTCTACTCTACGTCAATCGATTCATCGAAGAAGCTCCCGATCTTTTCCAAGTCCAATTCATCACTACAAAAGGTGACTTTGTACTCGAAGTTTATTCGGTCTGGGCACCCATAGGATCAGCAAGGTTTTACAATTTGGTGAAACAGGGCTGGTACGATGGAGTTCGGTTCCACAGAGTTTTGGAAGATTTCACCGCTGGTTGGGGGATTCATGACGATCCTTACGTCAATTTTGTTTGGCAGAAGGAGTTGCTACCAGACGATCCTTCTTTCGAATCGAATACAAAGGGTAGGATTTCTTTCGCTCGCAGTGGGCCGAACAGTAGGACTACACAGGTATTTGTGAACTATAAGGATAATTCGAGTCTCGATGATCAATTTGTTCCCTTCGGTGAGGTTTCAACGGGCATGGGAGTTTTGGAAAATCTTTATGCTGACTATGGCGATGGTCCTCCAAGGGGAGACGGTGTCTATCAAGCGATGGCTATTGCACGGGGTCATGAATATTTCGAAGAGGAATTTCCAAAGCTAGATAGAATCCTCAAAGCTACCATACTCGGAGGGACTGTCCTCCCCTGAAAATTGAAACAGATGGGTCGAATAAATTTTTGCTTCTATTGAATTTTTCCACTGATGGTGGTAATGGTTTGAAATGATCAGTGACCCTTTTTTATTAGGGTAAGAAGGCTATGCGTTCTATCAATTAATTCTATTCACAGAATGATGGAGATTTTCCAATGATACGTTCGGGGATGTTCCGAGTAGTTTTTGCCTTGGCGATTTTTGTCTGCGGCTCACTTCTAGGAGTGGCTACGCCCGCCAGAGCTTTACAAGTTCGGACCCAAGTTGTGATGTTGGGCACAGGCAGTCCTAATCCGACTCCAGATCAGTCTGGACCGGCAACCGCGATAGTCGTAGATCAACAAGTGTATTTAATCGATGCTGGACCTGGCATCGTGCGCAGAGTGGAAGCAGCTCGGCTGAAAGGGATAGAACCACTTACTGCGAGCAGTCTTAACAAAGTTTTTCTTACCCATCTTCATTCCGACCATACCTTGGGACTTCCCGATCTTATGTTTTCCCCTTGGGTGTTAGGCCGTACGGAACCGATATCGGTGTATGGCCCTCCGGGGACAAAACGGATGGCGGACTATCTAGAGGAGGCATGGTCTGAAGACATTTATATGCGGTTGTTCGGACTTGAACCTCAGCCCTCCACTGAAGGTTATAAGGCTTTAACTCATGAGGTTGAAGGGCCTGGACTTATATACTCAGACGAATTGGTTCGGGTATTTGCAATTCCAGTAGAGCATGGGAGCTGGCCTGCTGCTTACGGATATAAGTTTGAGACACCAGATCGGGTGATAGTAATCTCTGGAGACGCTGGTCCGAGCCCAGCACTGTTTGAAGCTTGTGATGGTTGTGACGTTTTAATTCATGAAGTGTATTCACCAGTTGGCTTGGAGAATCGTCCCTCCGAATGGCAAAGGTACCATCGTAGCTACCATACTTCCAGTGTTGAATTGGCACAGATGGCACAGAAGTCCAAGCCTGAGTTATTGGTCCTATATCATCAGTTGTTGTGGGGTGTCCCAGATAACCTGACAGATGAAATAGAGGCATCGGGATACTTTGGCCGAGTGGTATCTGCAAGAGATCTCGACATTTTTTGAAGGTCCAAATGAAATTCCCAAGGGATCAATCCACCTGTAGGTCAGTCACTAAAACTGACCTACAGGTGGATTGATCACAGGCGACTGGTACCCAGCAGATTTGCTCGGAGCAGTCCTACAGGATTATTACATCGAATGCGCCATAGTCCAGTTAGCTAATTGACTAAGCGCTGAAATGACCTGATGAATCTTTCAGTTAAGACGCCTTCCTGACGTTATCGGCAGCAGGGCCTTTGTCACCCTCTACTACGTCAAACTCAACTGTTTCTCCCTCACTTAGCGACCTGAATCCTTCACTCTGGATTGCACTATGATGGACAAAGAGATCTCTGCTACCATCTTCTGGAGTGATGAATCCAAAACCTTTTTGGTCGTTGAACCACTTTACTGTTCCTCTACTCATTTCCTACTCCACTGTTTTGCTCCTAGTCTGGATTGTCCTGTTTAAAAAGACTCATCCGACTAGTTGACTCTCGCGGCATTCACCCCCGCGCTGGGTACATGGCATTCGCCACGATAAAAAAACGGGTAGCCATTGAGGCCCCCCGTATCAATGCGTTATAACACCTGATAACTGGTTCTTGCCTACTTATCTTTCTAAATAGTTAAATAAACTAATGTTACAAAATGGAGGTTATCCCCTGTAGGAGTCAAGTCTTTAGAAATTATCTTGCTATTTGAGACCTAGGGTTTCATTGCAAGCAAAGGTGTTTGCCGCCTGTGAAAAGAATCTTTGAGGTGGCTAAGTGGTATTCCGTTGGCGACTGTACAATCTTTTAATATCGACTTGACATTTGGGGTTGAGTGGGTGCCCACTCAATCTTTCGGATACATGGACGACATTCATCCTAATGCTTACTATGTCCACGGGAGGTACCTGAATTTCGAGCATAAACGCTCCTTTCGCAGCACTGTTCCTTCGACACTTTAACGGGAAAGGTAGAAATGATACCTACAGGAGACTGGATGGCGTGGGTCAAAAATACTCTGCTGTTTGCATTGATGACTGGTTGTGTCGGCCCTTCTGACGGTGCTCCTCTTAATAGCTCAATTACTGCTGACGAATTGAGTGTTGATCTTCATTTTCTTTCTGGAGATGCTATGGAAGGTAGACTGGTCGGTACCCCAGGCATTGAAAAGGCAGCGGAATTCATAGCATCACGATTCGACAGTTTGGGGTTGGAACCTGCTGGTGAGGTGGGATCTTTCTATCAATCATTCAATCTAGTCCGATTTAGTTTGGGGGCTAACAATAGCTTTTCGGTTCAAGATGGGACGTCTTCCCCTGTCTCTGGAGAACTCGGAGACCATTTCTATCCACTGAATTTTTCTGGAACGGGTAGTGCTCAGGGAGCGTTGATGTTTGCGGGTTTTGGCATGGTTGATTCGCAACTGGGGTACGACGACTATGCTCAGGTTCCTGTGGAGGGTAAGGTTGTCATGGTCTTGGAAAGGGAACCAGGAGTGGAGGACCTATCCAGCAAGTTTGATGGAATCGTCACCTCGAACGCCTCGACGGGTTGGCGGAAGGCCCTTAACGCTCAGCACCGCGGGGCAGTTGGAATCCTTTTCGTGAGGGATATCCATAACAGACTAGTCACAGAAGAGTTTAGTCTTACATCTAGAAATTACTGGCCTGGAGAAGAACGACGCATCGAACGTTTTTCCCTGGAAAAATGGACTGACCAGATTCATATCCCGGCAGTTCAGATTTCCGTTCAAATGGCAGAAAGATTGGTCAGTCGTTCTGGGTTTACTTTCCAGGAATTGGCAAGGGCATCGGAGACTTCTTCTGGCTTGGGAGCAATAGAGTTACCAGGAATTGCGTTGTCACTCAATACAGCGGTTGATAGACATTTGGTGCTGGCAAGGAACATTCTGGGTCTTATTCGGGGAAACGATCCAGATTTGGCTACAGAAGTCGTCCTCATCACAGCTCATCATGATCACAACGGATCCGATGGGGCAGATGTGTTTAATGGAGCTGACGACGATGGCTCGGGAACAGTGGCTCTTCTGGAGATTGCGGAAGCTTATACGAGTGCTAGTAGAGATGGTGTCAATCCTAAGAGGAGTGTCCTGTTTGCAGCTTGGGATGCTGAAGAACGAGGGCTACTGGGTGCTTGGCAATATGCTGAAAATCCCTTGGTCCCTCTCAATGACATAGTGGCTGTCCTCAACATGGACATGATCGGTAGGAATGAGGAAGTCCCTCTAGAGGATTCACCCTCAGGTAGGTTTAGAGGCTTAAGTGTCCAGTCTAGTCAGTCGAACAGCAATGCAATAAATATCTTGGGCCACAGTTACAGTGTCGATATGAAGAACCAAGTGGAACTTGCCAATCAAAACTATGGGCTAGACCTTAAGTTTCGTTATGACAACAACCGTTCCAATTTGTTGCGACGGAGTGATCACTGGCCTTTTCTTCAGGTAGGAGTGCCAGCATTATGGTTTCATACTGGCCTGCATCCCGACTATCATACAACTAACGATATCCCAGAGCTCATAGAGTATGAAAAAATGGAAAGAATCGTCAGATTGGTGCATCAGACGAGCTGGCAACTTGCAAATCAAAGCGAGCGTCCTGTTTTTAGCCTTGCTCAAAGAGGCGAATTTTTGCTCAGTCAAGGTCCATAGGTATGATGGAAAAGGAACACTCGGGCATGGTTGTTCGCCCGCTGACACCGGTTATCGGTGCGGAGATCAAAAACATAGATCTTGGTGGAAGCCTCAGTCAAATCAGTGTAGAACTGATAAGAGAAGTGTTACATCGTTATCAGGTGATTTTCTTTAGGGGTCAAGATATCACAGTGGAAGCTCAAAAAGATCTGGGAGAACTTTTTGGAGAACTGGTGGCACATCCTAACGATCCTGGTCTTGAAGGACATCCCGAAGTGATGATCATACACGCGGATGAGTCCTCTAAGCGAATTGCAGGAGAGCAGTGGCATTCTGACGTTTCATGCACTCATGAACCACCAATGGGATCCATCCTTAGAATATTTCAAGTACCAGAGTGTGGTGGAGACACTTTGTTCTCAAGTATGTATGCGGCTTACGATGGATTGTCCGAGGTCATGAAAGAGTTTTTGGATGGGCTAACAGCTATTCATGACGGTGCCCCTTACTACACAAGTGTCAATCTTAAAATTGGACGAGATGATGGAGGTAAGGAGTATCCGAAAGCGGAACATCCTGTGATACGTACCCATCCAGAAACAGGAAGACGAGGAATTTTTGTGAACGAAATTTTCACAACTCATATTGTGGGACTAAAAAAATCCGAAAGTGACTTAGTCCTCGGGTTCTTGTTTGACCATGTCAGGAAACCTGAATTTCAATGTCGATTTCATTGGGAAAAAGATTCTATTGCCTTTTGGGATAATAGATGCACTCAGCATTTAGCTATGTGGGACTACTGGCCCGAAGTCCGTTCGGGCTATAGGGTAACAGTGAGAGGTGACAAGCCGTTCTAAAGAATCAGCCCCATTCGGGGGCTCTGCAAGAAGTTAGGGTACTATGGTAAAAGAAAGTCCGGATAAGCACGATTTCAATCAATCACAGCAGGATTGCTCACTAGAGGGTAGTGTTTTCGATCACCCTTTAGCGGGAATTCCGTTAACCGAGAGATATTCTCGCAGAGATTTTATAAAAGGGGTCATAGCTTCTGGAGTAGCCGTATCCGGCATTCCTTATATGGTGAGTGGTCAGGCTCGTCCTTCTCCATCTCTAGGGTCTGTAGAAAGATTGATTTCTCTGCATGTGAATGATCAGGTTCGTAGAGTGGATGTCCTTCCCAATGAAACCTTGGTAATGACCCTTCGCTACAAACTTGGTCTGACTGGAACGAAGCTTGGCTGTGATCGGGGCGAGTGTGGTGCTTGTACCGTTTTGATTGACGATATTAATTACTACGCCTGCTCAACCTTGACGCATAGAGTTCGCAACCGACAAATTACGACTGTAGAAGGCATAGAAAATTCCCAAGGAGAGTTGCATCCCGTTCAATCTGCCTTCGTGAGGGAGTTAGCTCCACAGTGTGGATTTTGCACACCCGGACAGGTGATGTCAGCAGTAGCCTTGCTTAAGAAAAATCCGAACCCTACTCGGGAAGAGGCCAGAGAAGCTTTGTCGGGAAACCTCTGTCGTTGTGGAGCTTATGACCATTATCTCAACGGAGTCATGTCAGCAGCTCGGGAGATCAACCGTGGCTAAACTAATTGGTAGAGATTTCATACCGAGTGACATTCACAGTAAAGTGACAGGTAGGGCGAAGTACGCGGAAGACATTCGGATGGATGGAATGCTTTTCTGTAGACTCTTAAAAAGTCCTATGCCTCATGCTCGAGTCAGAAGTCTAGACACTTCTGAAGCTCTAGGTATAGAAGGCGTTGTTGCTATTTTGACCGCTGATGAAGTTCCCACAGCTCCTGGACCTTCAGACAACATATTAACAAACGAACCACATTTTGTC
>Ga0310345_10002437_pt1 | contig 18841 bp, 21 predicted proteins | sample HC15DNA20500_MG_FD_204667 | JGI IMG/M metagenome (GOLD analysis project Ga0310345, IMG submission 204667) | Marine microbial communities from station ALOHA, North Pacific Subtropical Gyre - HC15-DNA-20-500_MG | ecosystem: Environmental > Aquatic > Marine > Oceanic | place: Pacific Ocean: North...
GAACCGCTGTCGCAGTAGAACACATGGTCGAGCCCTTCGGGCGTCATCTCGACCAGCCTGCGCCCCAGCTCGACCGCCGGGCGATGGGTGAGCCCTCCGAACATCACATGCGGCAAGTGGTCGATCTGCGCCTTCATCGCCGCCGTGATAGCGGGGTGCCGATGGCCGTGGATCGCGCACCACCACGACGACATCGCATCGATCATCTGCGTGCCGTCGTCGAGCGTGATCCACGCCCCTTCGGCGTGCTCGACCATGTAGGTCGGACCCGGCGCCATGACGTTGGTGTAGGGGTGCCACAAATGGCGGCGGTCGAAATCGGCGTCGGTCATGCCGCCCCCATCGCGCGGCGGATCGCGGCGATGTCGATCGCCGCGAAGGCATCCCGCAGGCTGTCGCCATCGAGCGGATCGAGCGGCCCGACCCGGCCCAGATGCGCCACCTCGCCCATCTCGGCGATGGTGCGCTCGACGCGGGGCGCGGCCTCGCCCGAAAAGATCACACCGGCCACCGGCACCCCGGCCCCGCGCAGCGCCGCCAGCGACAGCAGCGAATGGTTGATGGTCCCTAGCGCGGTGCGCGCGACCAGCACCACCGGCGCGCCCCAGCGGGCAAAGAGATCGAGGAACGTTGTCCGGTCGTCGAGCGGCACCATCAGACCACCCGCCCCCTCGACCACCAACGGCCGGGGGGTGTCGGGCAGCCTCAGCGCCTCGACGTCGATCCGCACCCCTTCGGCCTCGGCCGAGATATGCGGGCTGGCCGGGAGTTCGAGCCGCACCGCCTCTGACAGCACCGGCGCACCGGCGAGCCGCGCCACGATCTCGCTGTCGGTCTCCTCTTCAAGGCCCGACTGCACCGGCTTCCAGTAATGCGCGCCGAGGGCCTGGACGAGGCCCGCCGAGACCACGGTCTTGCCGATGCCGGTATCGGTGCCGGTGACGACGATCGGTTTCATGCGGCGGCCTTTCGGATGTCTGCGAGATCGGCGAAGAGAGCGTCAATCTCGTCCTTGCTGACATTGGGGGTGATCGAGGCGCGCAGCCGCGCCGTGCCGCGCGGCACGGTGGGCGGGCGGATCGCGCGCACGTCGTGGCCGCGCGCCTGCAAGGCCTGGGCCAGCGCCAGCGCCTCGGCATCGTCGCCGATCAGCACCGGTAGAATCTGCGTCTCGAATGCGCCGAAACCGCCGCGCTGCGCGGCCTCATGCGCATGGGTAATGTTACGCCAGGCCGCCTCCCGCAGCTCGGGCCGCTCCGCGACGAGCCGCAGCGCCGCGCGCATGATGGCGGCATCAAGCGGCGATGGCGCGGTCGAGAAGATGAAGTTGCGGGCGCGGTTGATAAGCGTGTCGATCAGCACCGGGTGGCCGCAGATCAGCCCGCCGGCCCCGCCGAGCGCCTTGCCGCAGGTGTGCAGGCTGAGGAGATCGACCGAAGGGTCGAGCCCGTGCGCCCGGCCCTGCCCCTGCACTCCATATAGCCCGGTCGCATGCGCCTCGTCGACGACCAATACCGCGCCGTCCTCGGCCGCGACGGCGGCGAGGTCATCGAGCGGCGCGAGATCGCCTTCCATCGAATAGAGGCTTTCGCAGGCGATCCAGACGCGCCCCGCACCACCCCGGCCGCGCCATGACCGCAACGCGTCGCGCGCGGCATCGGCGTCGTTATGGGCAAAGCTCAGCGTTTCAGCCCGGCCGAGCCGCATCCCGTCATGGGCGCTGGCATGGACCAGCGCGTCGTGCAGCACGAGATCGCCCTGCATCGGGAGGCTCGAGAAGATCGCCACGTTGCCTGGAAACCCCGCCCCCATGTAGAGCGCCGCAGGCGCCCCGAAGAACGCCGCCGCCTCTTCCTCCAACGCCACGTGCTCGGCATCATTCCCGCGCAACAGCCGCGAGCCGCCTGAACCCGTGGCCACGCCCCGATCGAGCGCCGCGCGCGCCGCCGTACGCAGCAGCTCGGAACTTGCCAGCCCGAGATAGTCGTTCGAGGAAAAGTCCCGCCCCGCACGGGGCATCAGCGCCCGCCTGCGGCCGCGCACGCCGAGCGCATCTAGCGCCTCGGCGTGGCGCGGAAAGCCGGGGCGGCCCCGTGAGGCCGCCGCGCTCATCGCGCCCCGGTCTCGCCCAGTTCCATCGGCTCCAAACCGAGCCGCCCGAACAGGACGGAATCCTTGTCCTCCCCCGGGTTCTCGGCGGTGAGCAGCACGTCGCCCGAAAAAATCGAGTTGGCGCCTGCGAAGAAGCACAGCGCCTGCGTCTCCTCGCTCATCGCGGTGCGCCCGGCCGAAAGCCGCAGATGCGCCTTTGGCATCAGGATGCGCGCCAGCGCGATGACGCGGACGAAGTCGATCCCGTCGACCGGCTCGGCATCGGCGAGCGGCGTGTCGGGCATCGGCATCAGCTGGTTGATCGGTACGCTGTCGGGGTGCTCCGCGAGATTGGCGAGCGCCAGCAGCATGTCGATCCGGTCCATCTCGGTCTCGCCCATCCCGAGGATGCCGCCCGAGCAAACCTTTATCCCGGCCTCGCGCACGCGGTTGAGCGTGTCGATCCGGTCGGCGAAGGTGCGGGTGGTGATCACCTCCGGGTAATAGCGCTCGGAGGTATCGATGTTGTGGTTGTAGTAGTCGAGCCCCGCGCCCTTGAGCCGGATCACCTGGTCGTCGTCGAGCATGCCCAGCGTCATGCAGGTTTCCATGCCCATGGCGCGCACGCCCTCGACCATGGCGACGAGCTGGTCCATGTCGCGCTCCTTGGGCGAGCGCCAGGCTGCGCCCATGCAGAAGCGGGTCGAGCCCTGCTCCTTGGCGCGGCGCGCCTCGGAGAGCACGCGCTCGACCTCGATCAGCTTGGAGGCCGGCAAGTGCGAGCCGTTGCGGGCCGACTGGCTGCAATAGGCGCAATCCTCGGCGCAGCCGCCGGTCTTGATGTTCGACAGCCGGCTGCGCTGGACCTTGTTGGGGTCGAAGTTCTGCCGATGCACGGTCTGCGCCTGGAACAGCAGATCGTTGAACGGCTGGTCGAAGATCGCCTGCGCCTCGGCGCGGGTCCAGTCGTGGCGGATGGGGCTGGCGTCGGTCAAGGCAGTTCCCGCTCTTCTCGGAAGTGTTTCCGACTTCTAGGCCCCCCTGTGGTGCGGGTCAAACGGGTTCGACCCGCACCACCCCGGCGCCCTGCACGCCCCGGCGCCCACTGACGGCGCTGGGAAAGCCCCGCGGCCTGCGCTAGTGAGGCCCGAGGACCCACCCTGCGGTTGAGGAGCACGCAGAGATGACCCCCAGCATCGCCCGACCATCGGGCACCGCGCCGTTCTATGCCGCCCTGTGGATGATGGGCGCAGTGACGGCCTTCACCTCGATGGCGGTGGCGGGCCGGGCCGTATCGATCGAGCTCGACACCTTCGAGATCATGGCGTGGCGGTCGCTGATCGGCATGGCGATCGTCGCTCTCGTCCTGAGCCTCGGCCGCCGCTGGCACGAGGTGACGCCGCGCCGCCCAGGCCTGCATCTGGCGCGCAACATCGCCCATTTCAGCGCCCAGAACCTGTGGTTCTACGCGCTCGCTGCGCTGCCGCTGGCGCAGGTCTTCGCCTTCGAGTTCACCGCACCGCTCTGGGTGCTGGTGCTGTCGCCGCTGCTCCTGGGCGAAAAGCTGACGCGGCCGCGCGCCACCGCGGCGTTCCTCGGCTTCCTCGGGATCGTGATGGTCGCGCGTCCCGGCGCCGCACCTCTCAGCCCCGCGCTTCTGGCCGCGGCGGGCTGCGCCGTGGGCTTTGCCTTCACCTACATGCTGACCCGGCGCCTTACGGCGGAGGCCCCGGTGGCCTGCATCCTGTGGTGGATGACCGCGAGCCAGACGGTGCTCGGCTTTGCCTGCGCCGGGATCGACGGCGCCATCGCCGCCCCGTCGCAGGCGGCCCTGCCATGGATCGGCGTGATCGCCGCGGCCGGGCTCGGCGCGCATTTCTGCATCGCCAACGCGCTGCGCCTCGCGCCTGCGACACTGGTGATGCCGTTCGACTTCCTCCGCCTGCCGGTCATCGCGGTGGTCGGGCTGGTGCTCTACGGCGAACCCGTCGGTCCGCTGATGCTGATCGGCGCCACGCTGATCCTCAGCGGCAACTACCTGAATATTCGAGCCGAAGCGCGGCGCCCGACTAACGCCTAGGTAGATCCGAAGCACCCGGGCCGCGTCGCATCGAACAGCGCTCGATGATCGAGCCAGATTGGCAGCGGTCTGCCTTACGATAGATGGGGAAATGGCGCACCCGAGAGGATTCGAACCTCTGGCCTCTGCCTTCGGAGGGCAGCGCTCTATCCAGCTGAGCTACGGGTGCCGATGCGGGATCGATAGGGGAAAGCGGGAGCGGGCGCAACGGCTTTTCGCACCCGCCCCCGCGTCAAGCGATGCTCAGGCGAAGAGCTCGTGGCACAGCTCCAGCGCCTCGACCAGGCGGTCGATCTCGGCTTCGGTGTTGTAAAGGCCGAAGGAGGCGCGGCAGGTGGCGCCGAGGCCAAGATGCGCCATCAGCGGCATCGCGCAATGGGTGCCCGCGCGCACCGCGATGCCCTTCTTGTCGAGCACGGTCGAGATGTCATGCGCATGCGCGCCGCCCTCGATGGTCAGCGAGAAGATCGCGCCCTTCCCGGCCGATGTGCCTTGGATGTCGAGCCAGTTGAGCCCCTTGAACCGGCCGATCGCATGATCGCGCAGGCGCCGCTCATGCGCGGCGATGTTCTCCATCCCCACGCCCATCATCCAGTCCAGCGCCACACCCATGCCGATGGTCGAGACGATCGAGGGCGTGCCGGCCTCGAACTTCATAGGCGGCACGTTGTAGGTGACCGTGTCGCGCGTGACCTGATCAATCATGTCGCCGCCGCCCATGAAGGGGCGCATCTCGGCCATGCGCTCGCGCCGCGCGTAGATCGCGCCCGAGCCCGACGGGCCATAGAGCTTGTGACCGGTGATCGCGTAGAAATCGCAACCGATCTCCTGCACATCGACCGGCATGTGCACCGCCGCCTGGCTGCCATCGACCAGCACCGGCACGCCCTTCGCGCGCGCGCCGTCGCAGATCGCCTTCACGTCGACCACCGTGCCCAACACGTTCGACATGTGGGTGACGGCCACGAGCTTCGTCTTCGGACCGATCGCGTCGATCACCGCCTGCGGGTCGAGGTCGCCATTGGCATCCACGTCCACCCACTTGATCACCACACCCTGCCGCTCGCGCAGGAAGTGCCACGGCACGATATTGGCGTGATGCTCCATGATCGACAGCACGATCTCGTCGCCGGGCTCCATGCGCGGCATCGCCCAGCCATGGGCGACCATGTTGATGCCCTCGGTGGTGCCGGTGTTGAGGATGATCTCCTCCTGGCTCGCCGCACCGAGAAACTTGCGCACGACATCGCGGGTGCCCTCGTATCTCTCGGTCGAGATGGTCGAAAGCGTGTGCAGCCCGCGATGCACATTGGAGTATTCATGCGCATAGCCGCGGGTGATCGCGTCGATCACCACCTGAGGCTTCTGCGCCGAGGCGCCGTTGTCGAGATAGACCAAGGGCACGCCGTTGATCTCGCGCGAGAGGATCGGGAACTGGGCCCTGATCTCTTCGACATCATACATTGGTCAGTCCTCCCTGGGCGGTCAGCCCGGTGAGCGCCAGCAGCAGCGCGAGCGCCGTACCGATGGCGATGAAGGCAAGAAACAGCGCCACCGTGGCGCGGCCGACGCTCCGAAAACCGTGCAGCACCTGAACGAAGCGCGCGAGGCACCAGAACAGCCAGACCAGCCCGGCCAGCCCGACCAGCCCCGCAAGCGGCGGCAGAACCAGGATCAGCACCCCCTGTACCAGCCGCAGCGCCATGGCCAGCACCTCGAGCCAGACCACGAGCGCCAGGGCGGGTCCGAAACTCCCGACCCCGCCCAGCAACCGGCCCGTAGCGGTCACGCCGCCGGCGAGCAGCACCAGAGACGCGCCGAGAAGCCCCGCATAACCGAAGGGCGACAGGCCGAACGCGCCTTCGGCGTCCATCGGCATCACCGGCATCGCGCCTTGGATGAGCGCGGTTACAACGACGCTGACGCAGGTGACGAGCACCAAGGCCTGCCAGGTGGCGGTCGAACCGGGAAACCCGCGCAGAAGCCGCGCCGCGGCTTCGGCCGGGGCGCGCAGGCTCAGCCGCAAAAGATCCGTCAGATAGCCCCACATGGTCTCAGCCCCGCCCCGTGACGGCGGCGCGCAGACCCTGCGCCCAGAACCAGAAAAAGGCGGCGATCCAGATCGCGCCCACGAGCTGCGCGGCCGGGCCGAACCCGTTCAGGCCGGTCTGCAGCCCGTAAAGCAGCCCCGCCGGGGTTGCCGCGAGAAAGGCCCAGAACAGCGCAAGGCGCGCCGAGAAGGCGGAGATGCCGCGTCCCACGAACCGCAATGCCAGAAAGCTCAGCCCTGCCACGGCATAGAAGACCAGTGGCCAGAAGAAGATCCAAGCCACAAGCTCGTAGGCGACGAGCTTCGACAGCTCGTCGCCCGTCTCATGCGCCACCCGCGCCAGACGCGGCCATTGCGCTACGAAGATCAGCCCGCAGCCCGCCATCAGGAAGGCGATGGCCCGATCCTCGCGCCGCCCCTGGTCGAGCAGGTCGGCCACGACCCGGCGCGGGTGGCGCCAGGTCCTCAGGATGTCCGAGGACACCGCCATCTCAGCGGCGCCGCTCGAGCCAGCCCGCGAGCTGCGTGCGCAGGGTCTCGGCCAGATCCTCGTCCTCGATCTCGGCCAGCGCTTCGGCGACGAAGGCCAGAACCAGCAGGTCCTGCGCCTTGTCCTCGGGGATGCCGCGCGACTTCAGGTAGAACAGCGCCGTCTCGTTGATCGCGCCCGAGGTCGAGCCGTGGCTACACTGCACGTCGTCGGCATAGATCTCCAGCTCCGGCTTGGCGAGAAAGTTGGCGTCCTCGTCCAACAGCAGCGACTGGCTGATCTGGTAGCCATCGGTCTTCTGCGCATCCGGCTGTACGAGGATCTTGCCCTGGAACACGCCGGTTGCGCCGTTCCGAAGCACCTTCTTGAACACCTGACGGCTTTCGCAGTTCACCGCGTCATGGGTGATGAACACGGTATCGTCGTGGTGGAAGTCGCGCCCGTCGCCAAGCGCGGCCCCGGCCACATGCGCCACCGCGTCGTCGCCCTTGAGCGTGATGATCACCTCGTTGCGGGTCATCATGCCGTTGAGCGACAGCGTGAAGCTCTTGAAGGTGCTCTCTTCGCCCAACCGCGCGAACACATGGGTGGCAGCGCGACGCTCGTGGTCGCGGCCCTGCATCCGCACATGGTGGAACACGCCGCGATCGGCGATGTCCACTTCCAGGCCGGTGTTGAGCCGCGAGGCCCCGACGCCGCTTTCCAGAAGCGTCAGCTCGGCCCCGTCCTCGACGCGCACCATGTGCCGCAGCACCGCCTCTGCCGTATCGTCCGAACGACGATACTCGACATGCACGGGCTTCGACACCTTGCCGGTGGCGCGCAGAACCACACCGTCTTCGGCGAAGGCGGTGTTGAACGTGGCGAAGGGCCGATCGACGCGATCCTGGCCAGCCGTCTCAAGAACGCCCAACAAACCCTTGATCCAATGGATGTCCTTGGTCACGGCATCGGCAAATCGCTCGATCTCCAGACCTTCCTGCGACAGCGCGTCGGAGGCCTCGGCGTCGAACACGCCGTCGGTGAAGACCACACGCAGAACGTCCGTATCATCGAAGCCCGGCGCGTCGAGCGCGATCTCGGCGCGCGGCGTCTCGGGTTTCAGGAACTCCGCCGGGTTGGTGAAGCGCCAGTATTCATCGCGGCGCTGGGGCAGCCCCATGCCGGTCAGGCGGTCCAGCGCATCCTGCCGCGCTGCGCGTGCCCAGCCCGCGCCGCCCTCGGGGATCTGCATCCCCGACAGGCGCGCCTCGGTGGCGTCGGATTTCGCTTGTGCAAGCGCCATTACTGCACCTCGTCCATCAGGTCGGCATAGCCGTTCTTCTCGACCTCGAGCGCCAGCTCGGGACCGCCCGACTTCACGATGCGGCCATTCGCCATGATGTGGACGACATCCGGCGTGATGTGGTCGAGCAGGCGCTGGTAGTGGGTGATCACGAGGAAGCTGCGCCCCTCGTTGCGCAGCGCGTTCACGCCGTCGGAGACGAGCTTCATCGCGTCGACGTCGAGGCCCGAGTCGGTCTCGTCGAGGATGCACATCTTCGGCTCGAGCACCGCCATCTGCAGGATCTCGTTGCGCTTCTTCTCACCACCCGAGAAGCCGACATTGACGGGACGCTTCAGCATCTCGGCGTCGATCTTCAGGTCCTTGGCTTTTTCGCGCACGATCTTGAGGAACTCGGCCGCCGAGGCTTCTTCCTCGCCCCGCGCCTTGCGCTGCGCGTTGTAGGCGGTGCGCAGGAAGGTCATGTTGCCGACGCCCGGGATCTCTACCGGGTATTGGAAGGCGAGGAAGAGACCGGCAGCGGCGCGCTCCTCGGGCTCCATGTCCAGCAGATCTATACCTTCCAGCTCGGCCGAGCCTTCGGTCACTTCATAGCCGTCGCGGCCCGACAGCACGTAGGAAAGCGTCGACTTGCCCGAGCCGTTCGGCCCCATGATCGCGTGCACCTGACCCGCGCCGACCTCGAGGTCGACGCCCTTCAGGATCTGCTTGTCTTCTTCTTCAAGTTTGACCTTCAGGCCGCTGATCTTAAGCATCTATTTCTCCTTCCGCATCACTTCCTGCGGGTGAATGTCTCGAGGATCCAGGTCAGGTCATCTGCCGGGATCGGTGTGGGTTCGAGGGCGAACTCGGCCATGCGGCCATGCATCGCCACCGGGGCACCGTAGCGTTCGATCTCGTGGTAGATCGGCCGCTCGGCATAATCGTCGAAGAACAGCTGCACCGGACGGGTGATCCGGAACAGCGTGGTCAGGAAACAGGCCGCGCGAAACCGCCCGTCGACCAGCACCACGTCGGGATGGACGAAATCGTCGCGGTCCCAGACCGTGGTCGGGTAGCGGTGGAACCGCCGCCAGGTCGCGGCCTCGTCCGCCGGCTGGCCCCACTTGCCCGTGGGGCCGATATCGCCGTGATGCAGATGCACCGTGGCCTCCGGCGGGCTGGCCTCGAACCAGCGGTTCAGCGCCGCGATATAGGCGCGGTCGCTTTCAACGGCGAAGACGGTCCGTCCCGGCAGCAGCGCCGCCATCGCGGTCGAGCCGCCCGAGCCGTATTCAAGGATCGTGGTCGCACCCTCATAGGCCGCGCCAAGGGCGCGGGCCTCCGCCTCCGGAAAGGCGAAGTCCGGGGGTGCGACCAGATCCATCAGCCGACCGAGCCTTCCAGCGAGATCGCGACGAGGCTCTGCGCTTCCATGGCGAACTCCATCGGCAGCGCCTGCAGCACCTCCTTGCAGAAGCCGTTGACCACGAGGGCCACCGCCTCCTCTTCGTCCATGCCGCGCTGGCGGCAGTAGAACAGCTGCTCGTCATCGACCTTCGAGGTGGTTGCCTCGTGCTCGACGCGCGACGAGTTGTTCTTGACCTCGATATAGGGGACGGTGTGCGCCCCGCACTTGTCGCCGATCAGAAGGCTGTCGCACTGGGTGTAGTTGCGGCTTTCCTTGGCCTTGGGGTGCATCGAGACGAGGCCGCGATAGGTGTTCTGCGCCTGGCCGGCCGAGATGCCCTTGGAGACGATGCGCGACTTGGTGCGCTTGCCCAGATGGACCATCTTGGTGCCGGTGTCGGCCTGCTGGTGGTTGTTGGCAATGGCGATCGAGTAGAATTCGCCCTGGCTATCATCACCTCGCAGAATGCAGGACGGGTACTTCCAGGTCACGGCGGAGCCGGTCTCGACCTGCGTCCACATCACCTTCGCCCGGTCGCCGCGGCAATCGGCGCGCTTGGTGACGAAGTTGTAGATGCCGCCCTTGCCGTTCTCGTCGCCCGGATACCAGTTCTGCACCGTGGAGTATTTCACCTCGGCGTCTTCCTCGACGATGATCTCCACCACGGCCGCGTGCAGCTGCGCGGTGTCGCGCTTGGGCGCGGTGCAGCCTTCGAGGTAGGACACGTAGGAGCCCTTGTCGGCGATGATCAGCGTCCGCTCGAACTGGCCGGTGTTCTCGGCATTGATGCGGAAATAGGTCGAGAGCTCCATCGGGCAGCGCACGCCCGGCGGCACGTAGACGAAAGAGCCGTCCGAGAACACGGCCGAGTTCAGCGTGGCGTAGAAGTTGTCGGACTGCGGCACCACGGTGCCGAGATACTTCTTCACCAGCTCGGGATGCTCGCGGATCGCCTCGGAGATCGAGCAGAAGATCACGCCCGCCTTTTCCAGCTCCTTCTGGAAGGTCGTGCCGACCGAGACGCTGTCGAACACCGCGTCCACAGCGACCTTGCGCTCGCCATCGGCGGGGGCGGCGTTCTCGGCACCTTCGACGCCGGCGAGGATCATCTGCTCCTTCAGCGGAATGCCGAGCTTCTTGTAGGTTTCAAGCAGCTTGGGATCGACCTCGTCGAGCGATTTCGGCTTCACCTCCATGCTCTTGGGGCGCGCGTAGTAGAAGATGTCCTGGAAATCGATCTTGGGGTATTTGACCATCGCCCAGTTCGGCTCGTCGAGCTTTTCCCAGCGCGCGAAAGCCTGCAGACGCCATTCGGTCATCCACTCGGGCTCTTCGTTCTTGTCCGAAATCAACCGCACGATGTCTGGGTTCACGCCCTTGGGCGCGTAATCCATCTCGATCTCGGTGTTCCAGCCGTGCTTGTAGGCACCCGACAGCTTCGCCACGGCATCGACAGTCTCCTGGTCGACGCCTTCCTTGGCTTCCTTGGTCATGTCCTGCTCGAGGATTGCCATGACGGTCTCCTTTTCCATCTCACGCCGCGCGGGCGCGCATTTTCCTGTAGGCCGAGCTCCAGGCCTCCGCGAAACGCGAAACCTCGTCCTCAGTCGTTTCCACTCCGAGCGAGACGCGGATCGCCGATCCTGCCAACTCGCTGTCGTATCCCATTGCGGTGAGCACCCGGCTGGCGCGCACCTTGCCGCTCGAACAGGCCGATCCGGCGGAGATCGCGATCCCGGCGAGGTCCATCGCCATCACCTGGGTCTCGCCCTTCCAGCCCCGGGCCGCGAAGCAGCTCGTATTGGGCAGACGCGCGGCGCCTCTGCCCGCAAAGATAAGATCGGGCGCGGCGTTTTCCACCGCCCCTTCCAACTTGTCGCGCAGGGTTGAAACCCTGTCCCAGACACCGGTTTCGAGGTCGCGCTGCGCGGCCTTGGCCGCCGCCGCCATGCCGGCGATGCCGATCACGTTCTCGGTGCCGGCGCGGCGACCCATCTCCTGCCCGCCGCCCCTGATCCGCGCCGCCAGATCGGTGCCGCGCCTGAGGATCAGCACGCCGACCCCCTTGGGTCCGCCGAACTTGTGGGCCGAAAGGATCGCCATGTCGACCCCCGACCAGTCGAAGGCGAAGGGCACGCGGCCGAAGCCTTGCGTGATGTCTGACAGGGCGAGACCCCGGGGCAGATCCTGCAGCACGCCGGTCTCGGAATTGGCAAGCTGCAGCACCGTGCGGCCGGGTTCGGCCACCTCGACATGGCCTCGTCTGTCCACCGGCAGCGCGTCCGAGACCCATGCCGCGACGGCATCATGCTCGACCGCCGCACCGTCGAGATCGCGCCCCTCGAGCGCCAGAGCCGCCGCCTCGGTGGCGCCGGAAACGAAGACGATATCGGCCGCGGCGGCGCCCGCCGCTTCGGCAATTTCGGCGCGGGCGCGCTCGACGATCGCCTTGGCGGCGCGGCCCTCGGCATGCACCGAGGACGGGTTGCCGGTGACGTCCATCGCCGCGAGCATCGCCTCGCGCGCCTCGGGCCGCAGCGGCGCGGTGGCGTTGTGATCGAGGTAGATCCGGCTCATCCGTCCACCACCTGAAACAGGTTCGGCACGGCGGGACAGGGCGCGAGCCCGTTGCAGGTCACGTCCGAAAGCCGGGTCTGGTGCAGGAACACGTAGACATGCGCCGACAGCCCCTCCCACAACCGGTTGGTCAGGGATTGGGCGCGGCTGCCAGAGGCGCCGCCGGAGGCGCCCGCGCCCTTGTGCATGGCGCTCACCGTCTCGTCGACGGCGGCGAGGATCTCGACCACGCGGATCTCCGAGGACGGCCGCGCCAGGCGATAGCCGCCACCCGGCCCGCGCACCGACTCGACCAGACCGTCGCGCCGCAGCTTGACGAAAAGCTGCTCCAGATAGGGAAGCGAGATGTCCTGACGCTTGGAGATCTCTCCGAGCGTGATCAACGTGCCCGCAGGCTGGAGCGCCATATCGGCCAGCGCCACCATGGCATAGCGCCCCTTGGTCGACAGCTTCATCGCGTACCGCTCCGTTCCGACACCCGCAGGGGCATTCCCACCCCCCGCTGGGGCATATCTCACCCTCTAAAAGGGCAATCTCATTGACGCCGCTGGGGGGTCTGGTTAACTCCCAACAGCCGCTCCGACGCAACCGCTTTCGGAGTTAGAACCGTTCTAAGGTGCCCGATGGTTTCTGTCAAGAAACTGTCACCGGCACCGCAGCCGCAAGGGACGTCCATGCCCGAAGTCATCTTCCCCGGCCCCGAGGGCCGGCTCGAAGGCCGCTACCACCCGCAGAAAGACCGCGATGCGCCGATCGCCATCGTGCTGCATCCGCATCCGCAGTTCGGCGGCACGATGAACAACCGGGTCGTGTACAACCTGCACTATGCCTTCTACGAGATGGGCTTCACGGTGCTGCGCTTCAATTTCCGTGGCGTCGGCCGCAGCCAGGGCGAATACGATCAGGGCGTGGGCGAACTCTCCGACGCCGCCTCGGCGCTCGACTACCTGCAGTCGATGAACAACAACGCCAAGCATTGCTGGGTCGCGGGCTTTTCCTTCGGCGCCTGGATCGGCATGCAGCTTCTGATGCGCCGCCCCGAGATCACCGGCTTCGTGTCGGTGGCGCCGCTGGCCAACATGTACGATTTCTCGTTCCTGGCGCCCTGCCCCTCCTCGGGCCTGATCATCAACGGCTCGGCCGACCGCGTGGCACCGCCCGCCGACACGGTGGGCCTCGTCAACAAGCTCCATGACCAGAAGGGCATCACCATCACCCATGAGGTGGTCGAGGGTGCCGGGCACTTCTTCGAAGACCCGCATATGGACACCCTCATCGGCTCGGTGAAGGGCTATGTCGGGCGGCGGCTGACCGAGAACACCCGCTGATGGGCATCACCGAGGATCTCGCCGACGCGCTGGCGCGCGACGCCATTGCCGCCGCTGAAAAGCTCGGCGACGACAAGGTGATTTCCGAGGTTTCCGACGAGCTGGGCGCCTCCTCCACCACGGTGCAGGAGGCGTTCCTGACGGCGGTGCGGGTGCGCCTTGCCGAACAGCGGGCGCGACGGCATCTCGATGAGCGGCTGCGCCGCGGCCCCAGCGCATGAGCCGCCTCGACGCGCAGCTGGCCTTCCTCGCGGAGGCCGACCGTCTGAAATCGGTGCTGCGCGCCACCAGCCTGCACGACTGCTCGCGCCGCGAGAACTCGGCCGAGCACAGCTGGCACGTGATGCTGCACGCGCTGGTGCTGTCCGAGCACGCCGCGCGCCCCGTCGACGTGTCCCGGGTCATGACGATGCTGCTCCTGCATGATCTGGTCGAGATCGACGCGGGCGACGCCCCGATTCATGGCGACCACGACCCTGCCCGGCAGGAGGCGCTCGAACAGGCCGCCGCCGAGCGGATCTTCGGGCTGCTGCCCGAGGATCAGCGCGCTGAGATGCGCGCGATCTGGGAAGAGTTCGAGGCCGCCGAAACCGATGACGCGATCTTCGCGAAATCGATTGACCGGGTGCAACCGGTGCTGTCGAACCTCGCCACCGATGGCGGCACTTGGCCCGAATACAACGTCACGCCGGACCAGCTCGAAACCCGCGTCGGCAGCAAGGTCGCGCGCGGCGCGCCGGCAATATGGACCGGGCTCAGATCCCGCATCGACGCGTGGTTCGACGGGCGCTGAACGCGTCCATCCCGTCTTGGATAAACCTCGACTCCGCGCCCGGCCTCAGCCGCGCGGCGTCACGTCGCGCATCCCCGCCTCGGCCTCGCGCTCCAGATGCTCGCGCAGGATCGCCGCGTTGCGCAGGTTCGCCTTGAAGCCGAAATCCACGAGGTCGCCGATCACCGGGATTGAGCCCACCACGTAATCGACCCCGGTATTCACCGCCATCCGGCCGATCTTGCGCTTCGGCACGCCGAGCTGATGCGCCCGCCAGACCAGCCAGGCCGATGGCGCGAGCGAGATCGTGTCGCCGATGCCCGGGATCAGCCCGAGCAGGCTGTCATAGCCGAAGCGGAAGCCGAACAGCTTGAACCGCGCATCCATCAGATGAGCGAGACGATCGAGCCGGGCCAGTTCCTCGGCGTGGCGGATCGCTCCGGTGGTATCCTTGGGCATGATCGGGCTCCTTTCGTCCCCCAACCCACGAAACCGGGCGAAGTTCGACCGTATACGAGTGTATGCCGTCTTCCAAAGCGCCGCGAGACGCGTTATGCCCCGGCGCGAGACAGCATAACAATTGCGGAGGCCCCCGTGACCAAGATCAAAGTCGAAAATCCGGTCGTCGAGCTCGACGGCGACGAGATGACCCGGATCATCTGGGACTTCATCAAGCAGAAGCTGATCCTGCCCTATCTCGACATCGACCTGAAATACTACGACCTCGGCATCGAGGCGCGCGACGAGACCGACGACCAGATCACGGTCGACGCGGCCCACGCGATCCAGAAATACGGCGTCGGCGTCAAATGCGCGACGATCACCCCCGACGAGGCCCGCGTCGAGGAGTTCGGCCTGAAGCGGATGTACCGCTCGCCCAACGGCACGATCCGCAACATCCTCGGCGGCGTGATCTTCCGCGAGCCGATCATCTGCCGCAACGTGCCGCGCCTGGTGCCGGGCTGGACCCAGCCGATCGTCGTCGGCCGTCACGCCTTCGGCGACCAGTACCGCGCCACCGACTTCCGCTTCCCCGGCAAGGGCAAGCTGACGATCAAGTTCGTCGGCGAGGATGGCGAGACCATCGAGAAGGAGGTGTTCGACGCGCCTTCCGCCGGTGTGACCATGGCGATGTACAACCTCGACGATTCGATCCGCGACTTCGCCCGCGCCTCGATGAACTACGGCCTCGCCCGCGGCTGGCCGGTCTACCTGTCGACCAAGAACACGATCCTCAAGGCCTATGACGGCCGCTTCAAGGACCTGTTCCAGGAAGTCTTCGACGCCGAGTTCGCCGAGGAGTTCAAGAAGAAGGGCATCACCTACGAGCACCGCCTGATCGACGACATGGTCGCCGCGGCGATGAAGTGGTCGGGCGGCTATGTCTGGGCCTGCAAGAACTACGACGGCGACGTGCAGTCCGACACAGTGGCGCAGGGCTTCGGCTCGCTCGGCTTGATGACCTCGCAGTTGATGACCCCGGACGGCAAGATCGTCGAGGCCGAGGCCGCGCACGGCACCGTGACGCGTCACTTCCGCCAGCACCAGCGCGGCGAGCAGACCTCCACGAACTCGATCGCCTCGATCTACGCCTGGACCGGTGGCCTCAAGCACCGCGCCAAGCTCGACGGCAACGACCAGCTGCTGAACTTCGCCGAGACGCTCGAGAAGGTCACCGTGCAGGCGGTCGAGGACGGTCACATGACCAAGGACCTCGCGCTGCTCGTCGGTCCCGACCAGAAGTGGCTCACCACCATGGGCTTCCTCGAGAAGATCGACGAGTACCTCAACAAGTCGCTCGCCTGAGCGCGATGCGCCTGATGCGCAAGCTGAAATGGACTGCGGCGGCCCTTCTCGGGGCCGCCGTTCTCCTTCCCGTGGCCCGGGACCGCCTCGGCCCCGAACGGCTGCCCGTGGCCGATGACTGCATCTCGGCGGTGCGCACCAATCGATGCGAAGCCGATCTCGTGGTGCAGGCTGGCGACATGGCCACCGGGCGCCGGATCTGGTTACCGCCGGGCCGGACCCTGCCGCAAGGCGCCGAGCCGCCCTACCACGCCTGCGAGATACCGACACTGCCCGCGCAGCTGCCGCATCGCTTCATTCCCGGTGCCACGGTCTGGGGCTGCGAGCTGCCGCCGCGTCTCAAGGGCGACTGAGCCCACTGGACAGGTCAGCATTCCTGCCCTAGATGGCGCGCATGCGCCGCGCCTCCACACCCACCCGCCACTCCGCTCTCGAAGACCTTCAGGGTCTCGGCATCGGCATCTTCGCCTGCTCGATCGGGCTGCACGTGCTGACCCAGGTGGGGCTCATCACCGGCCAGACCGCGGGCGTCGCGGTGATCATCTCCTATCTGACGAGCTGGTCCTTCGGCGCGGTGTTCTTCGTGATCAACCTGCCCTTCTACGTCCTTGCATGGTTCCGGCTCGGCCCCGAATTCACGTTGAAATCGATCGTCTCGGTGACGCTGTTGTCGCTCCTGACCGAGCTGCTGCCCGCGCATTTCGAGATCGTGCGGCTCGACACCTGGCTCGGCGCCATCATCTTCGGCACGCTGACCGGCCTCGGCCTTCTGGGCGTGTTCCGCCACAATGGCAGCCTCGGCGGTCTGGGCATCGTGGCGCTGATCGTGCAGGATCGCTATGGCTTTCGCGCGGGCTACGTGCAGCTAGCGGCGGATGCCGCGATCTTCGCCACCGCGCTGGCGCTGTTTGACGCGGCGACGGTTCTGTGGTCGCTTCTGGGGGCCGTGATCCTCAACACCGTGATCGCCTTCAACCATCGCCGCGACCGTTACATCGCCACCTGAGGTGCTGCCCATGCCTTGGATCGTCCTGCTGTTCGCCATCGCCAGCGAAACCATCGCCACCACGGCACTGCATGCCAGCCAGCAGTTCACCCGCATCGGCCCGGCCCTCGTGGCGGTGCTGGGCTACTGCCTGTCCTTCTACCTGCTGTCGCTGGCCCTCAAGGCGATCCCGGTGGGCATCGCCTACGCGATCTGGGCGGGACTGGGCATCGTGCTGATCGCCGCGATCGGCTGGAGCCTGTTCGGCCAGAAGCTCGATGCGGCGGCGGTGATCGGCATGTCGCTGATCCTGTCGGGCATTGTCGTGATCAACGTGTTTTCGGGCGCCAACCCGCATTGAGCGCCGCCCGCTGCGCGCAAACCCGCCTTGATGCCGCAACGCGGCGACAAGACTAGCCAGCGGCGGCCTTTTGCTGTAAAGGCGCGCTGACCCCTGAAAGAGTGAATTGAATGGATATCCGCAACATCGCGATCATCGCGCACGTTGACCATGGCAAAACGACGCTGGTGGACGAGCTCCTGAAACAGTCCGGCGCCTTCCGCGAGAACCAGGCCGTCTCCGAGCGCGCCATGGACAGCAACGACATCGAGCGCGAGCGCGGGATCACCATTCTCGCCAAGGCGACCTCGGTCGAATGGGGCAACACCCGGATCAACATCGTCGACACCCCCGGTCACGCCGATTTCGGCGGCGAGGTCGAGCGGATCCTGTCGATGGTCGATGGCGTGGTGCTGCTGGTCGACGCCGCCGAAGGCCCGATGCCGCAGACCAAGTTCGTGACCTCCAAGGCGCTGGCTCTGGGCCTGCGCCCGATCGTCGTGCTCAACAAGGTCGACAAGCAGGACGCTGAGCCCGACCGCGCGCTCGACGAGTGCTTCGATCTCTTCGCCAATCTCGGCGCCGATGACGATCAGCTCGACTTCCCGGCGATGTACGCCTCGGGCCGCTCCGGCTGGGCCGACATGGAGCTCGACGGGCCGCGCAAGGATTTGACGGCGCTGTTCGACCTGATCGTCAAGCACGTCCCCGCGCCGAAGCAGCAGGCCGCCAAGTCCGAGCCGTTCCGCATGCTCGCCACGACTCTCTCGGCCGACCCGTTCCTGGGCCGGATCCTGACGGGCCGGGTCGAGAGCGGCACGCTGCGCGCCAACGAGACCGTCAAGGCGCTGTCGCGCAAGGGCGAGAAGCTCGAGCAGTTCCGCGTCTCCAAGATCCTTGCCTTCCGCGGCCTCGGTCAGCAGCCGATCGAGGTTGCCGAGGCCGGCGACATCGTGACGCTCGCCGGCATGTCCAAGGCGACCGTGGCCGACACAATCTGCGACCTTTCGGTCGAGGAGGCGATCCCGGCCCAGCCGATCGATCCGCCGACCATCACCGTGACCTTCGGCATCAACGACAGCCCGCTGGCGGGCCGCGATGGCAAGAAGGTGCAGTCCCGCGTGATCCGCGAGCGCCTCCACAAGGAAGCCGAGTCGAACGTCGCGATCCGCATCGACGACACACCCGGCGGCGAGGCCTTCGAAGTGTCGGGCCGTGGCGAATTGCAGATGGGCGTGCTGATCGAAAACATGCGCCGCGAGGGCTTCGAACTGTCGATCTCGCGTCCGCAGGTGATCTTCCGCGAGGAGAACGGCGTCCGCATGGAGCCGGTCGAGGAAGTCACCATCGACGTCGATGACGAGTACACCGGCGCCGTGGTCGAAAAGCTGACCGGCGCGCGCAAGGGCGATCTCGTCGAGATGAAACCCGCCGGCGCCGGCAAGACCCGGATCATCGCGCATGTCCCCTCGCGCGGCCTGATCGGTTATCACGGCGAGTTCCTGACCGACACGCGCGGCTCGGGCGTGCTGAACCGGATCTTCCACGGCTGGACCCCGCACAAGGGCCCGATCCAGGGCCGCCGCCAGGGCGTGCTGATCTCGATGGAGAACGGCACCGCCGTGGCCTACGCGCTGTGGAATCTCG
>Ga0310345_10002441_pt1 | contig 18813 bp, 11 predicted proteins | sample HC15DNA20500_MG_FD_204667 | JGI IMG/M metagenome (GOLD analysis project Ga0310345, IMG submission 204667) | Marine microbial communities from station ALOHA, North Pacific Subtropical Gyre - HC15-DNA-20-500_MG | ecosystem: Environmental > Aquatic > Marine > Oceanic | place: Pacific Ocean: North...
GCATGGAAAAATTAAATATGATGCCTGCCAAAATGAGCGATAACGCCTGGAACCAACTTATTAATAACCTGTTTGAAAGTCTTACAGTGATTGAAGCCCCAGCAGATGCTAGTGCAGTAGGGCAATTGTTTGAGTTGGTTGAAAGATTTTGTACAAGTAGAGTGCAGGCGCTTAGTAAAGATGAAATATTATTAGGAAAGCCATGGACAGAAGATGGAAAGCATTACTTTAGAATTTCAGACTTGATGGCCTTCTTTGATAGGCAGCACTTCAGAGACTTTAAAGTTTATCAAGTGACTTCATGCTTGAAACAACGAGGAGCTGAACATCATTTTTGGAATATGAAAGGAAAAGGAGTAAATCTATGGTCAATTGCAGCTTTTCAAAAACAGGAGGAAGGATATGAAGTTCCGAAAGAAGTTAAAGAAAATAAAGAAGATATTCCATTTTAATATATGGGATGAATTTAGGTATCAATTAATAATGATGGGTATGAGAAGAGATGGAGCACGCAAATCTAAACGTAATAATAGGTCCACCAGGAACAGGAAAAACAACTAAACTTTTAAGTTTGGTTGAAAGTCATTTGAATAGTGGTGTACTTCCTCAACATATAGGTTATTTAGCTTTTACTCGTAAAGCCGCGGAAGAAGCTAAAGAGAGAGCTTATGAGAAATTTAAGTATGATGAAAAAGATCTACCTTACTTTCGTACAATACATAGTCTATGTTTTAAGCAACTTGGTTTACGAAGAGGAGATGTGATGACGCACAGCCACTATAGAGAGCTTGGAGATATGCTTGGATTAGAAGTCCAAGGAGGAAAATTAGAAGAAGGACAAATGTTTGGTATGAAGCCTGGTGATAAGCTATTTTTTCTTGAGAATTTAGCTCGTATGAAAAGAACGCCAATCGAAGGAGTTTACCAAGAATATAATGATGATAGTATAGATTGGTTTGAATTAGAAAGATTAGAAAGAGCTTTAAGAGAATACAAGAAAAAGAGAAAGATTATTGATTATACTGATATGTTGTTAAATTTTTTAGAACAAGAAAATTTTCCTAAACTTCGTATCTTATTTGTAGATGAAGCGCAAGATTTATCTTCTTTGCAGTGGGATATTATTAATAAGTTAAGTAAAGAAGTAGAGATAGTCTATATAGCTGGCGATGACGACCAAGCTATTTATCGTTGGGCTGGCGCAGATGTAGAACAATTTATTAAATTAAGTGGAAAGAGCACTATTTTAAACCATTCTTTTAGAGTACCTAATTCTATATGGGAGTTAGCCACAAAGTTAAACTTAAGAATTAAGTCAAGGATACCTAAAAAGTTTGAACCTAGAGATGAGCAAGGGGAAGTTTGTTGGTATATGGATCCAGAAGATGTAGATATAGGTAAAGACAGCTGGTATCTTTTGGCAAGGAATGGTTATATGCTACACCAACTAGAAAATATCTGCATTAAGAATGGCTATCCTTATCTTATTGTAGGACAAAAATCTCCGTTGGACTCTGAGACATTTGACGCTATTAATGCTTGGGAAAGATTATCTAATGGAGAATCTATCTTGGGAAGTGAGATAAAGCTTATCTATCGTTATATGTCAGAAAGATGTCCAAGAGGGATAGATCCTGAAAAATACTTTACCTTAGCAGACTTTAACTTTGAAAAGGGTTTGTGGTATAAACGGTTAGATAAGATCAATCCGAAAAGAAGAGAGTATTATATTATGCTTTGGAAAAAATCTGAAGACTTGACTCGAGAACCGAGGATCAAGATTAGTACAGTTCATGGCGTTAAAGGTGGTGAAGCTGACCATGTGCTATTATTAACTGATGTCGCACCCCGCACCTATCGAGAAATGCACACGCTTCCTGATGATGAGATTAGAGTTTTTTACGTTGCGGTCACCAGAGCGCGAAAATCGCTCCATATTGTGCAACCGAACACAAACATGTATTTTGAGCTGTAGATATGAAAAAACAGGGTCCATACGCGCCCATAGAGAACGGAACTAACCATGTCGCATAGTAAACCATATCCATTTAAAACGGATCCTTTTGTACACCAATTGAAAGCTTGGAACATTTCCAAGGAAAAAGAGTCTTTTGCCTTATTTATGGAGATGGGGACAGGAAAATCTAAGGTAATTTTAGATAACGCCGCTTATTTGTACGATAAAGGTGAGATTAATACCTTACTTATTATCGCGCCGAAGGGCGCTTATCGAAACTGGGAGCTTAATGAAATTCCAGCTCATCTTCCAGAGCACGTAGTATATCGCTGTGCTGTTTGGTCAGCTAGCCCAAGAAAAGAAGAAAAAGAAAAGCTTGAAGATATTAAATTACTTAAGGATGATCTACGTATTATCATTATGAACGTAGAAGCTTTTAGCAGTGAAAGAGGAGTACGCTGGACTCGGAACTTAGTTTTGTCTGGTAGGATTCTCATGGTTGTTGATGAGTCAACTACGATTAAAAATCCTCGGGCAAAGAGGACAAAGGCAATCACGCTCCTTGGCACAATGGTTGATTATCGTCGTATCTTGACTGGAGAGCCGATTACAAGAGACCCTTTGGATTTATATAGTCAAGCTCAATTTTTAGATGAATCTTACTTAGGATATTCTTCTTATTATAGTTTTAGAAATAGATATGCAATCATGTCTAACATGAATCTTGGAGGACGATCTTTTAGGAAAGTAGTAGGTTTTCAAAGAACAGAAGAGCTTAATGAAATAATAAAGACATTTAGCTATAGAGTTAAAAAAGATGACTGCTTAGATCTCCCAGCAAAAACGTATCAGTATCGCTATATCGACATGACAAAAGAACAAATTAAGGCATACACAGAGATGAAGAATCTATGCTTTACTGCACTAGAAAAGACAGTCGTAACTGTGCCTAATAAATTATCAATGCTGGCAAAGTTACATCAGATTGTTTGTGGGCATCTCATAGATAATGAAGGTAATGTGACTCATCTCAAAAATAATAGGATGCCAGCTCTTTTAGAACTCACAGAAGAGGTGGCTAACAAGTGCATTATTTGGGCATGTTATAGAGCCAATCTAAGGGAGATTGCTAAAGAATTAAGAAATAAATATGGAGAAGAACAAGTAGTTGAGTATTGGGGAGCTATTTCTGATAAAGATAGAGAAAGAAATATTACGGCTTTTACTCATGGAGAAGCTAGATTCTTTGTCGCTAATCCAGCAACTGCCGGATTTGGTCTTAATTTGCAAGCTGCTAATACTGTTATTTACTACAGTAATAGTTATAACTTAGAACATCGAATACAATCAGAGGACCGCGCGCACAGAATAGGACAGACTAGGAATGTAAACTATATAGATATTACTACATTGAAAACTGTAGATAATTTAATTATAAAGTCTTTAAAGAATAAGAAACAGATTGCTGCCCAAATTATGGGCGATGAATGGAAGGAATGGCTTCGCTGAACCACTTAACAACATCAAATCCAGGACAATCTGTATCGTCAAGATCTCCATGACCTACTATCTTACAATCAGGATGAAGACGTAATGTTAACTGAACTAGATCTCGCAGACCCTCAAACTGGCGCTCGTCAAATTCAGATTTTCCTATGAGACAGATGTCAATTGACTCTGTGTGATATTCCCCCTCAGCATCACTGTCTAAACCAATTTCAATCAACCCATTACGCCGAATAATGAAGTGATACTTTGAATCTTTTAAATCTTCAAGGCCTAAATCTCTGTCATCTGAAGTATTTGAATGGTGAATAATTATATATTCAGTAAATTCTCTTTCTTTTATCATTTCTTCCTAAATAAATCCATTGTTGGTTTAATTCCGTAGATTGCGCCAAAGATACCAATTACTAGCCATGTGTAGAATGAAGGAAGTTCTGAGAAGTAGTAGAAGTATACGTCAAGTTTTTCCCTTATTTGTTCATCGCCAAAGAAGACGGCATACGCCAATACCAATAGCGGTAGTGACACGACAATCAATACAAATTCATCTTTCCAGCTTGCGTCATGCTGTGACCCAAGGACTTTCTTATACTCTATTTCCCCAGTAAGCATCTTCTCTGTATGCTTTTGCTCGGCTAGAGCCTCAAGCCGTTTAGTCTGTTGTTTAGTTTTAAAAACATCCCAGGCTGCCTTAATACCAAAACCTAATAAATCAAAAAGCATATTCTACGCTCCATTTACGCTTGTCTTGTGGAATTTTAATCTTTGGTTTCTTGATTGACAAGTGAGGTACACATTTGAGTGCCATTGTTACTTTTCTTTTCTTAAAATCAGCATCTAATTTATTGATTGTCATTTTTACATATTGCATGCATTCAGCCTTACCTTTAAATTCATGGGGAATGCTTGCATTGAAACACAAGTGCTGCTGGAGGTTACCAACCCCCATAAAACATATCATCGCCATAATTTTAAACATGTGATTAGCCGAAAAGATGCCTTAACGCAATCACCAGTTGCGACGCTACTAAGAAACCAATCGCTCCTAAAATTTTATTAATTGTTGAGATGCTATCTTGAATGTGCTTGAGATGATTAAATTCAATCATATGGATACTCGCCCTGATTAGCTTAATATCCCCTTTCATTCTTTCGATTTCTATATCAACTCGTTGCTGTGGCATTTTTATTTCTCATCTGGTTTTATCGGAAAGATGACCTCTTCTGGTTTATCATAATCTTGAGGGATATCCCTTAATAATTTTCTATAATCTTTCATGGCATCCGACATAATTTTCACAGCATCTACAAATGCCCAATGATCGGTTTCTTTTAAAAGATCATCTCGTTTTACTCTAATTTTATGCCAATCATATTCACCTTGCATTTTTTCTAGTTCAAATTCAAGATAACCTTTTTCAGGTTTTTCGATTGATTTATCATGGATCACCAAATTTTCGTAAATCAGCTCTCCATCAAAGCCAAACCATTGACCGCTGTGCATTTGGCACAGTACGTCTTGTATATGGGTAGGTCTAAATGCAGGGGAAAATTTCATTATTCATATCCTTTCATTAATTCTAGGTGTCAGCTTGTTTAACAAATTGAGCGTAAGTTCTGATAGCCGAAGCTGCTGCTCCACCTGTTACTACCAAGATTTCTTCACTACTTCTTATAGCGAATTTTACTCTGAAAGTTGAAGCATTAGTCACGTCAAGATACATTTGACCAGCCGCAGCTTTATATTCACTACCCGCCTCATCCTTAATAGAAGAACCTGTATCAGTCATTTGAGTCCAGTTACTGCCACTATTATTAGAGGCATAAATCCAAGTCGCACCCTCATTCATTGTTGTTCCATTGTTTACAAATAGAGCTTGAAAACGAACTAACCAATGTCCTGTCGAAGGGAAAGTAAAGACTCCTGAACTTTCTGACATACCCGTTCCTAGCTGGGATGTTAATACTGTTCCTGAATAAGCCTGTGCATTTTGCACCCAATTTGCAGTAACATCAGTTGTGGCATAACCACCACTTGCAGTTGTTAAATTCGAGGTAATATGCCATGTATCAATTTCATCAGTTTCTTCTCCACCCGCAGATACTGCTGCCCATACAGGATTGGCACTTGTACCTTGCGTTTTAAGAAAATAACCTGAAGTTCCTGCAGCGAGTTCGGTAGGTACACCGCTTCCTGCATAATAAAGCATTCCGCCTTGTGTGCCATCGGAAAGTTTTGCCAATGTAACTTGGTTATCAGCTATATGAGCTGTGTCTATTGAACCAGCCGCATAATGTTCCGAGTCTATAGCATCATCAGCGATGTGCGCATTGTCAATACTTCCGTCAGCATAATGTTCTGAATCGATGGCGTCATCAGCAATATGAGCATTGTCAATCGAGCCATCAGCATAGTGCTCCGAATCAATAACATCATCTCCAATTTTAGCGGCAGTAACTGCATCAGCACCAATTTCTGCTGCTATTACTCCGCCATCTTTAATAGTTACTGCGCCACTCGAAACTGAAAAATTATCTGAATGGAAAGAAGCTATACCTTTATTTGAAGTACTAGCATCTTCGCCTGAAACTGTTACTGTATCGGTTGCGCTGACAACGGTATCAATTCCTTCGCCACCAGCAATATCCATAGTATCGGTATTGGATATTGTTTGATTACTTCCGCTATCAGCAGTTAAAGTAAAAGTAGTTGAAGGACCCGTCGCGCCAGTCGATCCTGTACTTCCCGTCGATCCTGTACTTCCCGTGTCGCCTTTATCTCCTTGTCTAGTGAAATGAACTGATAAATTATCAGCAGCCGAGAATGTATTACTCGAAGCTACATGGGTCACAGCTAATTTATTATAACCGCTGGCATCCGTTGTAGATCCCGTAATAGAGAAACGTGCATAAGTTGAACTATCGTTAATATCAGCAATATGTAAGTATCCCTTAATCGTTGATGTACTATCATCCCATGTTAAAACATCAGCAGAAGTAGAACTCCCAGCAGAATCTACATCATCAATGTAAATTACCGTTGCTGATGCATAAGTGCCATTATTAAATGCAATTTCTCCAGCACCAGGATCAGCATCACTTGTTCCTGTATCAAAATTATATGCATAACCTGGTAAAGCTCCTGCATCACCATTTCTTGTAAAGTGAACTGATAATTCATCAGCAGCAGAAAAAGTATTATTTGAGGCTAAATGGACAACTGTAATTTTATTATAACCAGAAGCATCTGTAACAGCTGCCGTAATTTTAAATCTTGCATAGGTTGTAACATCAGCTCTATCAACGATGTGCAGATAACCCTTAATAGTTTCTGTTGAATCTCCCCAAGTTTCAGTATCTGCTTGTGTAGTTACCCCATTAGCATCCGCGTCATCAATATAAATTGCCGTTGCTGATGCATAAGTACCATTGTTAAATCTTATATCTCCTGCCCCTGGATCAGCATCTGTAGTGCTTGTATCAAAGTTATAAAGGTATCCTGGGATTGTGCCGTCATCTCCACTTGCTACAAATGAAATAAAGATTTTATCTTCATCAACTAAAGTTCCTGCGCCATCAATATAGGTAACTGGAACTTTTGTATAACCGCTGGCATCTGTCACCGCAGCATTTACTCGGTAAACGTGCCAAATTGTTAAATCACTTGCCTTTTGAACTCTAATTCGACCACGATTTGCAGTATTTCCTGTTACATCATCAAATGATTGAACCCAAGCTGATACATCTGTGGCTCCATTGTCCGCATCGTCTATATAAATAATTGTTGCTGAGGAAAGAGTACCATGATTAAATCGTACTAACCCAGCTCCTGGATCGGCATCAGCTGTAGTATCTGAATATTTAAAGAGCGCGCTATCACCACCCGCGGGTAAGAAGTCGGCTACAGTGGTGAGATCCCCAGAGGAATCGAAGCCTAATGTCTTACTATCGCGATCCGTGGCGATAGCTGCTAACTCTACAGCGCCAGAATTTGATTGAGATAATTTAAAAGTTCGGCGTAATTGCTCTTGATGTTGTTGTACTTGTAATGAGAGTTTATCTAATGCTTGCTCATGTGCAGTCGCTGGAAATGAATCACCTTCAATATAGGATTGAGCTTGTTCTAGATCAGTGACCCTAGTTAGAAAAACTTTATGTGTTGCAGGAAGAGTATTACTTAGGGTAACTAGTCCTCCTGAATAATCTGATTCAATTGAAATTGTATAGTCATAAGTACCGCTTCCGCCCGCAGTTTGTAAAGTTTCTACTCCAGTAGCTATAACTACGGTATAAACTTTAATATTTGCAGACGCAAATACTTTATATGGAAATGAATACTCAGTGACTGAGCCAGTCCCCGTATAACTTATATAACTATTTTGTGCCGATACCGTCATTTAATTTTAAAAGCCTCATCAAGTAATCTTCCAGCAATTGTCCAGGGCCAAGCTCCGCCTCTACTTATTATTTCAGATGGATTAGGAATATAATACTCCTGTCCTAATTCTTTTTTCAAGATACGTTCTGTGCGACGGTTATATCCTGGATTTGCGAATTCATGTAAATTATACAGTATAAAGTAGTCGAGTACACCCCTAATGTAAAAAATGTTAGCAAAGGGGAGTTCCTTACTTGCGATTTTTAGTAATTGAGGAAGTGGATTTTGACCTTCTCGATAAATATCAACCAATGTCTTCGTAAGTTGCGAGCCAAGTCCAATTACTGGTCCAGCTAAAGTTTCTATATATCCTCGACCAAATCGATCAGCTTCTCCTGTCAATATATCACCATATAGCCCTAATCCTCCACCTCTTGCCATCCAACCTAATAATAAGTGAAAATTATATTTTGGCTTATCTTCTTCAAACCATGAGGGTGTTCTTCCTCTTACTAAGGCGTAAATAGATGCTGAAATCATACCATACATTATCGTTATTGCAATATAACGCCCCATCGCAAATAATGGAGATTTTGTTCCTGACCTAAATAACTCTCCTACATGCCATGCTGCATTCGCACTTCCAGACTGCCAAATCAGAGGAGCTAGCTGCTTACGTGTAACAGCAGTTAAGAAACCTTTAAATAAACCCAGGAATCTCAAAAATATTCCTACTGCATTATCAGCAGGCAAGTTAGCTGTAAACATAGATGCTTCTTTAGTTCCTGGTTTAAAGGTATCTGTTGCATATCTATATACAGTGGCAAGTTTACTTGCGAGTGTACGGCGGGCTTGCCTAATTGATATTTGGTCTATGGTACCACGAATTCCCTGCGTCTCCCTTATATATGCCATAACTATATCATCAGCTAATTCTTCAGCACCATCTAAGGTAAGAAACCAGTTATCACCACCTTCGTTATCTTTAAAATTCTGGGCTCCTTTTCTAAGGGCGTCCCACTCAGCTTTATCTACACCGAGGCCTTTTAATCGGTTACTCATCACTGGTCTTAAGGCATCCCATTTAAAGTCTTTGTGTTCGCCAAAAAGACTTGAAAGCATATACGCGATTGCTCCGTCTACGGTATCTGTATGGAGACCTAGCCCGTTCCACTTAAAAAAAGTTGGAAGCCATCTGCTAACAGCGTTACTGCCCTGGCTAAAATCGTCAGTTGCTGAATGTTTGTGCACAAAGCCCTGCGTCAAGCGCGCAAATCCAATATCTAATGCCTTAAGCACCTTAGTATAGTAGGGCAAATCTGCCTCCGAAAGTTTTCCTTGAAAGAAATCTGGAAAGGCCCTTATCTCTTTTCCTGGCCTAAAATATCTTCCTTGTACTCCGCCTAGAGATTTTGAGAACACTCCTCCAAATGACTCAACCACCTGGGCTGCAAAATTAAAGTCATTCAATGAGTTTATTGAAGCTGCGCCCAATTTACTCATCTGCATAGCTGCAAGAGTATTTTTTACAGCAGATGCAACTCCTTGATTTCTTGGCATCATATTTTCGCCAGTTAAAGTTCCCAACGCGCGCATAACTGGATTGTTACTTGAATCTTGCCAAATTCGAAGTGTATCTAACTCTTTTCTCATTAATTTTTGTTTTGCTGGCGAGATGTCTAGTGCAGGTTTTTCAATCCAGGCAGGAAGAGTTTTCGGTGGCCCAGTATCTACTGCTGCATATTCTTTTACCTTCCCCGCGGCGTCGTATATTGTTTTCGGTGCTCTAGCTTCTTCTGCAAATGTTCCTTTTTTTAAGATGCCCTTAAACTCAAGGTTAGTAATACCTTCCGCGTACTCTTTTACTGTTGCGTGGGTTAAAGCTCTTTTAGTGTGGTTTACAGTCCACCAAGAAGGCTGTTTAATTTCATTATTTAAAAATTTGACGTATTCTATTTCTTCAGCCCTAGTCATCTTTCGTAATATTCCGTCATCGCCAGTGCGAAGTCCAGCATCTTCTACCAACTTACCTTTTGGTATTTTACCTAACCAAGGTGCTGTAAGTCTTTTTATCTCCTTAGCTATTCGTATCTGAATATGTTTTCTGAGTTTCGGGTTGACTATCTTTCTTACTCCGGCTACTCCCATATCTCTAAAATCATCTTCAAGATCTTTAATGCCTGTTTTTATTAATGTTCTTATCATTTGCTTTGGCTTAGTGCCAAGCACCTCAACAATACCCAAAGACCTTGAATCCATAGACATAGCATCTCTTATTAAACCGTCAACTGTTAAATTTCCCCAATCTGCATAAAATTTCATCAATTCATCAAACGTTTTAAATTGAAGTAAATCGCTAATTGAAAACTCCCTATTTTTTGCTGTCATGTTAATTGGAATGTCCTTAGCGCCGGCTGCTTCAAAATCTAGCCCAAATCTTCCAAGCGGAATCCTATGCTTTCCATTTACAATTCTATGAAAGGCCTCTGTCCTTACTGCATTATGGTCACCAGCCATAATAACGTCGAGAATTTTTGGATCTGCAGTTTCCAGAGCTGCAAAAAAAGCCTTTTGATTTTCTCTAATTTTAGCATGATTAAGACCATGGGTAAGAAGTAAACCGACTATATTATCGGGCGCGTCAACCCCATAATCCTTAAACTCCTTGCTAACGCTTTTAAAAAATTTATGTACAACTTCAGCAAACCCTTTAATGTCATTCCCTAGCTTCACGTTGTCCGGGATTTTTTGCCCAGTTTCCAAGAAATGAAGGTAGTGCATAATTCCCTGATTAAGCGGGTGACGCATGCCTTCCTCGTCAGGAGGAATTTTTTCCATCCTTTTTGCCATAGTCCAAAATAAGCCACGATTTTCAGGTCCGAATAGTTCTTCAGCCTTATCACCCATTGCCTCGTGCAATACCTTAAACAACCTGTCTCGATTAGCCCTCTGCTTAGATTCCATACCTCCGACAACCGTGTGCGTTACTAAACCTTCAGGGTCAAACTTTGCATCTTTTCCTAAGGCTGCAAGCATAATTTTCTGAAAAAACTTTGCATCAGTTTCTTTATACCCATACCCTTTAAAAACAGGGGTAGCTATCCCAGTAAGCAGCCCATAGACATATTTCGCCTGATTGCCCTGTGTATTCTTCATCTCTTTTAAGCGGCCCAGTAAGATAAGGTGATTACGGCGGTCTGCAATTTCATTATACTTTGATTGTCTTTCCCACTTTCTATGCAGCTTAGTAAAATAAGTTGTTATTCTGGCGTGGTTTAAATTTCCAGTTACCTCGAGCTCTTGCTCAATATACGTCTTCATCCTTGTTAACTGTTCTTTAATCTCATCAGAGTTAAAGTTCTTTTCTCTCATTTCAGCTTTCATGCTGTTTAAACAGTTTGTTATAAGTTTAGATGTTGCCATTTTTATTTAAGCCTCCCGCTAAAACAATTTACGAAGTTTTCAAAGACATGTTTTAATTCAGCTAATTTACTTTTATTTTGTTTATTTATCTCTAGAAATCTCTCACCGCTTTTCTTTATTGCAGGGTCCATACTCTCAACCATTGACTTAATAGCTTTTAAATTCTCACTGTCTAACTGTGCAAGTTCCTGGCCTTCTGCGTCAGTTCGTTCAATCTTACCCTTCTTCAATGTTGCCTCTTTACTTTGCAATTCCATATTTGCTTTAAGCCTAGTTTCCATTGGAGACATTTTATAGGACTCACTAGCGCCCATCTCCATTCTGCGAGCCGCTATTTTCATCGCCTCGTGCTGTTTTTTTGGCGTCATAGGATTATCTATCATCTCTTGCTGTGCCTTAGCTATGACCTCTCCCCTGTTACCCTTAATACGGATCCGGGTGCCGGGAGGCAAGAGAATATGTGTATCTTTTAAATACAGATAATTCTGGGTCTGATCGGGAGCATAATCTTTTGCAGGCCATTTACCTCTATCTTGCCCATGCTCTTTAATAAACGGTTGAGTGACCTTAGCTTTACGTCGATTGCGCCACACGGCTGGGAAGTTATAATTGTACATGCCCATTAAGACATTTGTCTCAGCTGGGACATAAATCTCTATAACATTTAGGTTGTCCGAAAACTCAAGATGTTCCAGTCCACTTTTATAATTTTTAATCTCTTTAGGATGCGCCCAGGTTGCCTTAAGAAAATCCTGAACCTCCCACTCAACTTCCGTTTCCTTAGTTGGGGATTTAGGGGCAATTGGGGCTTGTTCATCTCCAACGGCTTGTCGGAAGTCTTTTCCATACATTCTTTTTTCAAGGACTATGTGAAATTTCATGTCTATGTCAAAGCCGCCCTTGTTATATTTTTCTGCGACCTTCTGGGCTTCTTTGACTAGCTGATGCTCAGCATAACCTAATTCTTTTTTGGACCTGGGCTGATAGTCTGCAGATCTGTCCCTACTCCTTATATCCTCACCAGACCCAAACTTCGCAGCCTGCTTATTCCAATTTACTATTGTATATTCAATCGCGGATTGCATATCATTCGTGATGACAGTTCCCTTTCCCCTGGCGCCCATATTTTGTGAGTCATAAGAATTTCTTAGATATTTTGCAGTATCCGCCTCTGTGCGTAAGTCAAGACGGCGCGAGTTATTAGTCTCACTGCCTGCCCTGACGGCCTCAGCAATTCTTTCATTTTTATCTCTTGACTGGCCCGCTAGTTTAAAAAGTCTTTTGATGTTAAGTATATCATCTAAAGGTGCTTCATCGAATAATGGATTATTCTCAGCGCCGCCGATCTCTAAAAATTTATCCTCGTCTTTAAGGGCTTCTTTCTTTTGCTCATAGGCAAGTTTTCTAACTTCAGGATTTGGACTAATTCCAACGTCATCTCGTAAAGGTATAAGTTTCTGTATATAGATTCTAATTTTATTAGGAAGTTCTTCAATATTGACTCCAGATTCAAGTAACCAGTTTGTAATTTTAGCAAATTCAGCACGACGCTTAATTATAAAATCTAGGTACTTAGGTGGTAACTTTTCATCTGACAGCGCCTTAATTTTTGCATCTGAGATCTTTGCAATTTTTAAAAGTGCTTTTTTAAAATCACCTACCTGCATCGCGTCGAGGAGAGGTTTCATATTTTCATCTGTTAGCAGATCTACAAATCTTTTTAAGAGAGGTTTATCTAAATTCTTAAAGGTAAGCTGTTTAGGATTATAATGAATCTTGCCACTTTCTGACTGGAGTACATATTGGTGTGTGAATTCCTTGAAGCCTAGAGTAAACCCGGTGATTTCTTCACCAAAGAGCCACTGTTGCGCTACAAGATTGATATTAAATTCTCTTAAATTTTTATCTCCTGCTACCGCCATCTTCTTTAATTCATCAAAAGTAAGCTGTTTCCCGTATGGAGCCTCAAACATGTGGCCTATTGCCACTCCATTTTTTTTTAACAAGGTTAATCCAGGTCCAGCGCCTATTAATTCCAGGACTTTAGCTGCATAATACTCTTGCGGTTTTTGACCAGGTTTTTCCCACGGAGTCCGAATAGAAGCTTCTCCACTTTTTTGATTAATGATCACCGGCTGATTTCCAAAGGTAGGCTTTGTAGCACCTCGCTGGTCTGTATTTACCTCTACATTATACTCGTCTGCAAAATAGACATCAGCCTCAATACTATTATCTACCATCTTATCAGGAGAATGGCCGCCATCAGACCTTACATTTCCAACACTAGGTCCCTCATCTCTTAGGTCTTCTAAAAGTAGAGGTTTTTTACGTAAGTAATGGCCAGGATCTTCCCCGCCAAACTCTACATATTTTTCCATGACCCTCTCTTGGGTAATATCTTCAATAGGTGTCTTAATAGTGTACTTCTCCACAGCCGTGTCCTTGTGAATTGTATCCTCGGTATAACCTCTTACCTTACCCTTTGGAACATCTTTTCCTACGGCCCTAGCTGCTCTTAAAACCGTATTAACATCATATCCTTGTCCAGTAAAATCTAAACCAGAAACAGCCTGAATGGCCGCATTGTGGCGTTTATATGGTAAGCCCTTAACCCAATCTACACCACGGCCGCCAATTCCTACAAGCGCGCCGCCAAAAAGACCGCCAGCCGTAATATTTAATAAAGAGTCGGCAAGAGTATATTCTGAATGTTCATTATACATCTGAGCCGCGACAGGAATCTCAAAGGCAGTATTATAACCAATACCCGCCTTAAATCCTGTCCAAACTCTAGCACGATTTAAAGTTTTTTGTGCCCAAAGGGGTCTCAGAAGTCTTCTTAATCCCTCAGCCTTTTGGGCAAGCATAAAAGCAGCAGGTGCGGTGCCAAGACCTGGTATTGCTGATATGGGGGCCATGATAAGATTAGCAGGATCTGCAATCATCATATTTGCTAAGCCACCGACAATATTAACTGTATTAGGTAAAAAACCCTCTAGTTGTTGTACCTTATACGCATTATCAGTTTCCCGTATCTTAATATCATATATATAATTAGCAGCAGCACGAGAGATACCATCATCTGAACTTGCCCACTTCACAAGACCGTCTCCAAATTTTGGGTCCCTAGTTAAATCTTCAATTGATAATTTTTCAGCGGCCTTTCTCCCGGGATACATCACTAGCTCATTTAGCTCTTTAATTTTTCTGTATCTTCCAAGACTACTCGCGTCTCTCGCTACAAGATCTTCATCTTCAAGTCTATCACCCAACGCCGGTATATCAAATAAGTGATACTTTGACATAGCGCCCCAGCCCATCTTCCAAGCCGCAGCTAGTCCAGGCGGTGGTTTAATCATATCTCCACCCCCAGGAAGGTAAAAGTTTAGATCATGGTCATATGGTTTATCTCTAATGTTGGTCATTTTTTACTTTAAAGTCGGATGCATAAATTTTTTCTTCGCTTTTCGCGTATCATAGACCTCGTCTAAATCTATTAATGGGTTTCCTTTTCGATAGCGTAAAGGCGTCTTAGGCACATCACGAGTGAGCCGATCAATATCACGCACGAAGGCGCCCAAAGCCCTCTTAAGAAACTTAAATAACCCAGGAGAGTCGTTTTCCGCATCTCTTATTTTTTTTGGAGTCACGTAATCTTTTAGCATAGGATTTTTTTTAAGAAATTCAGCTATTTCTTCATCGAGGTCAAACGGCTCAGTATCGTAAACCTTGTCTAAATCTATTGGTTTTTTATTAGTATAATCTGAAACTTTTGGTTTTTTATCTCTTATATGTGGCATTTAATCTCCTTCCTGCAAAGATTCACCATATTCTCTAAGAACTTTTGCTACTTTCTTCATACGAGCAATAATACCTGATCTTTTATTAGCTTTAGCATTTTTAAATCCTTTGTGGTTTAAATATTCAATAGCCGCTTTTTTCCATTCTCCTTTATTCATTAATTTAACTGTCTCGCTTGTTTTCCCTTTAGACGTTAATTGTATATCTCCCCTAAACCAACCAACAAGAATAGCTGTTCTTACTGATAGCGGTAATGACTCAAATTTAGGTATTGCCTTTCTAATTGCGGGTAATCTCTCAGTTATATCTTCTTTTAAAAGTTCAAGTGCTTCCGGTCTGGTAATGATTTTGTCTTTATATTCGCCTTTTTCATCTAAATGACCATGTCCTATAGTTTTAAATTTTTCTCCTTTTGTAGCAATCTTCGCTTCTGCTACAAAGCCTTCCCAGTGCATTAACTCTTTAGTATAAGCATCCATGTCTTCACTTATTATGCTTTTAGATCTATCTTCTGGGTTACCACCTGGGGGAATATGCCTTCCTGTTTCTGGATCTTTGCCATCATTGTCAATAATGATTTGTTCTGCTGTAGCCTGATCTACAATCTTTCCACCATAAATACTTGGTATGTGAGTTTCTTTTCCATCATTTATCTCTGGATGTTTTACGCCAATGGTTAATTCAGAAGATACTCCCCTTTTGTTATTAAAAAATATCTTACGCCCTTCATCTGTATATTTCCCTGTCCACTCACGTAACTTTAATGGTCCTTCCTCAACGTATTCCTCAGCCTTTACATCTTTTATAATCTGGTACTTACCCATGTCCTCTAGTTTCCTGTTTAGTGCCTTTCCTACCATGTCAATCAAATCTTTACCAAATTTCCTCACCGTTCCTGGAAATTCTCCTATACCTTTATAAAATGCATTCATGATTTGTAGGCTCCCCTTGGAAAATGCGGCTACATCGCCCAAAACATCTAGTCCTGGACGTTCAGGACCAGTGCCTGTTAGATCTGCCTGTGATGGATCATATCCCCGAGCTTGTCTTAAGTTTCTATCTAGCTTGCGTTGCGTCTCTTCGGTATCTCTTATATATTGATATACGGCAGCCTCACGATAGCTGACAAACGGCTTAGTCCCATCTTTATATTCTACATTTGCTTGTTTTATATTTCCATCTGCATCTTCAAACTCATAATAAAATTCATAGCCCTGTGCCTCTGGGTTCAGCCGTACCTTCATAGATGCCATAGTCTCATTTAGTGTATTTCGCTCATAATAAGGTATATTATTAAACATCACCAGGTGTGTAGTCTCCTTAAGTTTGCTAAAGTCAAGAATCTCGCCAGCGCCAAAATTTCTAGGGTCTGTTATAAAATTGTTTCCATATTCTAAGCTTTTTTCGTGATTTAAATATTTATCAGGCATTTGGCGTGAAAAATAGCTCATGTCGCGCTGTGTATATTCCGTACCACCCCTATCACGTTCTTTCAGTCGGTGAGCGCCTGGCGCAGGGTTCATGTCCTGATCATAATTAGTCTTTGGGAAATAAACAGTTTCGCCGCCATCGGTACTTTCATAGAATAAATAACCCAAAGTATCTTCAATCGCCTTATCTAGCCTAGTGTTCATTCCGTCTGTTGGCATTCCAGCATCCACATAGTCACGTATAAATGTGTTAAAGGCTGTCTCCAAAGCTCGTTCCTTTGCTGGATCCCACCCGCCACTAGCTTTCCTAAACGCTTTAACCTTATCATGACTATTAAACTGTCCCCTTAGCTGATTATATTTAGTTCCATCAGCATCTGTCATATCATTAAATATTTTTTCTGTAATCGGGTTCATGATGGCCTTACCTACACTTTGACTCGGCGCCTTGCCTGAGTTAGATAACTGTTCAGCGAAGGGCAGGACCCTTAATAATTTAGCCGGTGTACCTTCAGGTGAATGACTTGCAACATAGGCCATGAGCTGAGGGCCATATTGAGGACCCCACTTCTGCGTTAGACCAGTAAGTACATTTGCCACAGCTGCAATGGGATGCGGCTGGATGACGGCAGTATTTAACTGCGTATAAGCGTCAGTATATTCCTTTGGAGAAAATGCCATAGGATTTGGGATGCCATACTCCAGCTGTCCATTAAGAATTTTTCCTCTAATCTCATCAATGTCACTATTTGCTTGAGCGCGTTGACCTTCAAGTATTCTTAGGTCCTCTGGATTTTTAGTTTGTGAAATGACGCCAGCAAGCCGGTCTCTATCCATCGAAGCTTTCATCAAAGAGTTAAGCAATGGCCCTTGATATTGCGCCATAAACATATGTAAGTTTTGATCCTTCATATTTAGGATTCCAGCTACTTTTGCTTTATTATCTACATAAGTTTTAAGCATTTTATGTAATTTGTCTTCCTCTGCACGCTGCGCCTTGTTCAAGCCAGCGTCGAGGATATTCGACTCCCCAAGATCTGCCAGCATGGCAAGAGCGTCTGTATGGCTTAAATTTGAGATTACATCTAATTTCGTTCTAAACTTGTGGTGAAGTCTAATCGTAGTATCAAGATCTTTCGCTGCCGCGATATACTTTGGATCGTTAGGATTACCTCCATAGCTATCTAACAATAGGGCTTTAAGGTTCTGAGTTGCGGCGCCTCTATACCCATGCGATGGCATTGCATCTGGATTATTCGTTATGTGGTGTATCCAATTATCTTTTGCATTGATAAACGCGCTTTGTGACCTTACGTGGCCCTTTTCTACTACTCCTCGAAGAGCCTTTTTATGATCCTCAAGTTTTCCCAGCTCATCATGGAAAAAGGGATTATAACGACCAGCCTCTAGGTGATCTAAATACTCCTCAGCAGCTGCTACATCTTCGTTACCAACAACATCAGCTATTGCTATGCCAACATCTTCGTGATTAGTTGCATTTAAATGTTGCATTCTCACACGAGGAGGACCCTCTAAGTCATTAAATGTAACCTTGTTCTCTTCAAGCTGTTTAAGCATGTTGGTAGAAGTATTATTGCCGGGAAGGAGCTGCGTCGCCATTCTGGTTGTTCGAATTTTAGCATAAGCCATTTTTTGAGCCTGAACCTTTCCCGTTGCCTCAGATTGAAAAGCTACGGCAAACTTATAAGCAGTGCTATTTTTAATTTTTAAATCAAGCTTTTGTCTAGCCTTGTCATTAGGGGCTAACTTTAAAGCGGCAGACCCAGTTTCTTCCATATGATCTAAGATACGCTGTGCATGACCTTCATAACCTTGGTTGAGACTTTCCTCATTGTATCTAACCATACCCATTTCCCACTCAGAGTGCGCATTAGCTGCAAAAATAGTCGATTCATTTTCTGCCTGTACTAACTTTTTCTCTTTAAACTTTTTTAATAAGGCCTTTGTAACTCCAGCTCCGACTGGTTGACTTAGTTTGTCAATATCACCGCCACTAAAGCCGCTAACTTGACCGCCACCTTTGCCAGCAGGCTCTACACCTCTTTCGTATCGAGAGATATTGTGCCCATATTTTTGTCGTTTAGCCATCAATAAATCTTTCCTGTTTGCATCCCTGTAAATGGATTTTGGTAAGGGCGATTTATTTGTTGCCATTTAGTACCAATTCCTTTTTTCGGAGCATTAAAATCAGTTAGCTTCCCTGCCTTGGTCATTTCAAGTTCCATCCCAGTCGTTAATATAGTTTGGCCAGCACTCATAATACCTTGCTGAAGAGCTTGTTTGCCCAGTAGACGTTG
>Ga0310345_10002442_pt1 | contig 18811 bp, 28 predicted proteins | sample HC15DNA20500_MG_FD_204667 | JGI IMG/M metagenome (GOLD analysis project Ga0310345, IMG submission 204667) | Marine microbial communities from station ALOHA, North Pacific Subtropical Gyre - HC15-DNA-20-500_MG | ecosystem: Environmental > Aquatic > Marine > Oceanic | place: Pacific Ocean: North...
TCGTCAAAAAATCAAAGACTAGCCAGTCATCGGCCATAGAATTTTTGTTAATTTTCATTCATGGCCGATTACTGTAAACCGACTTGTTTTTCTTATTTTTTTAATTAAAAAAAAATAATAAAGAGACAGGCTCAGTCATCGGCCATGAATGCCATAGAAAAAAGGTAAATTGAAAAAAGAAAAAATTAAAACAAAAAAAAAAAAAAAAGTTAAATTTTTTTTTTGCTGGAAATAGTTTTTTTTTTGACCATGGCATTTTTACCTGAGCAGTTTTCATTTCGCAATTTCCTTCCAAAAATGAAAAACGAGGCACCGGCCAGTGTTGGGAAAGTTGCTTTACGCAATTTTTTCAGTGGTATTAATCGTATCAGACAATTACTCATTATGGGTGTGTAAATATTCCAGTTTTATTCCACTTTTAAGACTGAAAACATGTCTGTCTAATTTTAATTATATCGATTTAATTTTATTATTGGAATCAATCTTTAAAATAAATCAAAATAAAAATTTTTTTTTTTTTAAATAGTAAAAATGGCCAAAAAATGGCCAAAAACGGCCAAATGGCCACTTTTCTTCCATTTTTGGGCAGTTTTTTTTTTTTTGAAAAAAGTGCAAAAAAAACGAGCAGATATCTTTCGATTAATGGCTAAAATATATCCTAAAAGAGATGTGCTCGTTTTTTGCTCGTTTTTCAGAATTGTGCACAAGTGACACATGGCGAAAATTTTCATAGGGTACACCCTATGGCCAACTTTCAGTGACTGGTCGACTCGGAAAATAACGATTACTGAAACCAGTCATAATTCAAAAAAAAATATGTCCAAAAACAGAGACTGGTCAGTAATCGGCCATGGACGGCCATAGAATTATGGCCGATTTGGCAATTTTGGCAAAAAAAAAATTTTAATAAAAAAAAAAACAAAAAAATTAGGCAAAATGCCATGGATTGCCAAATCCAAATATCATATTTGGCCATATTTGGCCATATTTGGCCATGAAATGCCATGAATGGCCATGAAATGCCATGAATGGCCATGAACGGCCAAATCTTGAAATTAATTTGGCACTAAATATCATGAACGGCCAAATCTTGAAAATTAATTTGGCACTAAATATCATGAACGGTCAAATCTTGAAAATTAATTTGGCTAGTTTAAAATTGATTTGTTTATTTAGTTAATTATATAAAATGGATTTCCTACCAAAATGTATAATTGAACTAATTTACGAATTTTCATCTTGTAATGTGACCTGTTGTAGAAAATATGGATATCACATATATATTGCTGATGCGGGTGATTTATCAATGAATGACAACCTAGATGCGTTTAATGGTTTCTATTGTGATGAACATATTGAAGAATTAGAGATATTTATTGATCGTAATTTTTATGAAGCCCAACAAGAAGCCTATTATGTAGAGGATTGGGATTTTTAAATATTGGTTATTAATAGAGGATTACAACTATGCAAAGTAATATTCCTATTGTCTTGATTAAATTAATTAAATCTTATATTCCTAGAAAATGTTATTCTGAGAATTGTACAGAGATTGGAAGTAAATTATATATACCTAATGTATTTGAAGCGGATCCTTGGTATGATCGTTGCTATTGTTGCCCAACTCATTATCTAACAATAAGAGAATTTTTTCGATATTATTGATTAAAATTGAAAAGAAAAATATATATTTAAATATACAAATTTTATATAATTAAATATGAATTGCGAAGAATTTAAAAAGACTACAATTATTTTTTTAAGAAAGCAAAATATTCCAAATGATTTAAGTCAGTTAATTATTACTTTCTTAGAGTGTAAGGAAACTGATTGTCATTCTATTGACATTTATGCGTTAGGTGCTTATTATTTAACTAGTAGAAATTTAAGAGAAGTTAATTGGAATTATATTAAAAAAGATAAAGATTTTGATGATTATAAATATCATGAAGATGATTGTTATTGTATGGAACATATAGAATATATAAAAGATATGATGCTTTTTTTAGATCGTGCCCTTGGTTTTGATAATGAGAGAGAAGAGGATTCATATGATTTATCATATGCTGATTATTCGGATGATGGAGAGCCTGATTTCTTAGGATGGGATTTTAATGCTAGTTGTGATATATAAAATAAAAAATTAAAATTGATTATATCCGGTACTACTCAATTTATTGCCGATAAATAAATATTATTTTATTGACACTTTAAGACTAGTTATGCCTATCTCAACAATTAAATTACATCGTGCGTCTCGCCGTAACAAATCAGCATATGATAAATTATATGAGACGACTCTTGGAGGTAGTGGATATCCCAATTGGAATATTGGACTTAAGAACCCAACAAAAGTTGAACACAAGGACAACAAAGCTTTGTCCCAACAATTCAAACTTATGAAAGCCAAGGGAAGTATGAATTATAATATGCGGATGAGGGCTTATCGCCTTTCTCAACAGGAGAAAAGTGAATCGCGTTCCCGACATACAAAAAATCTTATTACACTCTTGGAATATAGGAATGAAAACTATAATTAAATATTACCATGTGCTTTTGCATATGATTTTGTTTTTGATTTTATTAAAAACAAAAAAATAAAAAAAAAAATTTTAACAGGGACTGGTTTTATAATTCTTCGTCATTAAAGTCATCTAAACTATCATAATCTTGTTCTTGTTTTTGTTCTTGTTCTTCTTGAATTTCTTCCTCAATTTCTTCCTGTTCATCTTGATTTTGTTCTGGTAATGGAAATAGTACTTCACTTTCTCTATCTGCTCTTTCTCTACGCCAACTATCTACTTCATCAATTCCGGCTTGTATATTTTCATATGTAGTATTTGATGTAATTCTAATAGGTCTTAATGGTTGTCGTGATGGTGGCTGTGATGATACTAGTGCTGGTGCTGGTTGGCTTTCAGATGGTCTAGATGTGGCTAGAGGTTGGGGTTCTTGGTCTTCTTTTTGTTCTTCATCTAAATTAATTGTAATATCAGATAAATCAGAAAAGTCCGAATAATCATCAGAATTATCATCAATAGTGAAAGTGTTTTGGTTCTGTGATCTTATGTTACTAGACCATAGATCAATTTTTGTTCTACACATAGGACATTGATTTTTGTGATTAAACCAAGTAGTAATACAATGAGAATGAAATATATGTCCACATTGTAATTTACATCCTATATTTGGTTTATTTCTATCATATACCCAATCACCAATATTTCTTTTATTTGCTAATTTAGTAATTTTAGTAGGTTTTCCATATATAAATGCGTGGCATATAGAACATTTATTATCTCTTAATTGACAAGCATAGTTTTTGCGAAAATTAATATTTTGAGAAATATCTTGTTCAAATAAAGTTGTATTTTGAATTTCTAATTCAACAAGACTTGCTTTATATTTTTTAGTTTTTTGTATTCTGTTTTCAAAAATTTTTTTTTTATTTTCATATATTTTTTTGTAATATAAAACTTGTCTATGAAGAGTCTGTTCTTCAACTAATGAAAGAATATATTTATCTCTTATTTTTCGATATTTTTTTTTATTGAATTTAGATGCGAATATTTTATTAGTTAAATTCATATCTGCGAGTTGAAATATATTATCATCTGTAAATGAAAGAATATTATGATTGGTCATTCATATAATGTATATTAAAATATAATTAAATATTTTTATAATTTAAACAAGTATAAAAATTGATAATTATTACATTGTATAATAATGTTTAAAGCAATGTGGGAAGATCAAAGTCCAACTCCAGAATTTATTCGTAAAGATGTTCGTAATAAATTTATAAATATTTTTAATATTACTGATCCAAAGGAACTTGAAATTTTAGATAATATAGTAAATCATCGTATTAGAGATGATAAATTTGAATGTGAATTTTCTTGGAGAGGTTATTTAAGTTTTGAGATTAATAAGTCAATTGCACACAGTTTAAAACCAGAATTTAATGCTCTGAAAGTTTTACGAAAATATTTAACTCCATTAGTAATACATAGACTATATCGTTATCCGGATGGTTTAAGATTTAATATGTTAAGAAGAAATTTTGAATATAAATCTTTTAAGATAGATTATGAAATGAAGTTATAAAATAAAAATAAAATTGACAATGTAGTTTTATCTTAAATACTGTTTTTATAATGAAGCGGTTACTATTAAATAATATTCCTCTTTGGCGAGGCCAAACAAAATACGGCGTAAAATATGGAAGTAGTCTATTAAATACGATTACACATGAAAGAATTCAAGAACATATTCCAATTAAAGCAAATTTTTTTAGAAGTAGTTCATTAAATGAATTTAACTTATTAGATAATATTAATTTATTCAAACAATATGTTAGTCCAGTAATAGAAGAACAATATAAAAAAGGAGATTTAGTATTAAATCTAGGTGGTGATCATGCGATATCAATAGCAACAATTCCTCCAATGTTAAAGAAATATCCAAATTTAAGAGTTATCTGGGTGGATGCTCATGCTGATATAAATTCTCCAGAAGTATCTTTAAGTGGAAATGTTCATGGTATGCCAGTTCATTTTATAAGTACTTTAGATTCAGATAAAAAGGAGAATAAATTATTATTAAAAAATTTAGTATATGTTGGTGTAAGAGATACAGATCATGCTGAAAATGAAGTAATAAATAAATATGATATTCGTAATTATTCGAAGGAAGAGATAGATAAACGTGGTATTCATTTAGTTATAAATGAAATGATGATAGAGAAGGAATTATTAGTAAATCCAATTCATTTATCTTTAGATATTGATGGTATAGATCCAGAACATTGTCCTAGTACAGGAACAACTGCTAAAAAAGGATTGGATATTAATGATGTATTGAATTTATGTAGAAGACTAAAACAAACAGGAAATTTAGTATCAATTGACTTAGTAGAATTCAATCCATTTATAGGAACTCAATATGATGTAGAAAAAACTGTAGTAAATATAAAAAAGATATTAGATATATTGATCGAATAAATTTTTTTATTGTTATTATATATAAAATGAATATTGTAGAAGAAGTTGTAGGCAAAGTTCCAGATATGTTTGATCTTCTTAATCCATTTCTATTATTGGATATGGCAGTAAAATCAGTTCTATTATTTTCTTTTATTTGGATAATTAGTAGATTTGTTGATAGACGTATTAGATTTGATATTAAATTTGATAGAAACCAAGTTTTTAAAACAACAGATAATAGAGATTATTCCAAAACTCCAATTAATACTATATTAGCAGAGGTCGCTACCCAAATAGCAATCACAACAGTTATTATATTTTTATTTAAAGCAACATTTCACTGGATATGTGGAAGATTTGACTTTTTACCCCAAGAATTATCTGATATTTCTTGGGGAGCAGCAACTTTATATATTCCATTTTCTTTATTTAATATGTCTAAAAATTTAGGTGATAAATTAAACTATATTGCTGGAAAATATAAAACACTATTTGAATAAAAATTTATTGTTTAATTATTCTAATTACATTATATTTGTCTTCAATATCACCTTTTTGTAATTTTAATAAATCTTCTTTTAATTTTTTAAGTATATTGTATTCAGGAACTTTATAAACAGTATTATTTCTAGTAATACTTTCAATTGGTGTTAAAACAACAGCCGTTCCACAAGCACATATTTCTCTAAAAGTTTTAATTTCATCAAAAGGGATACGTCTAATTTGTACATTAATTCCTCTTTCTTGAGCTAATATTCTTAATAATCTATTAGTATTACTTTTTAGTATACTACTAGATTCTGGTGTAATATAATTTCCATCTTTATCAATAGCAATAAAATTAGCAGTAGAAAATTCTTCAATATATTTATGTTCTTTTGGGTCTAAATATAATGCTATTTCATATCCTTTTTTTTTAAGTGTAATATTTGGTAACATATCAGCAGCATAGTTTCCCCCCATTTTAATATTACCAACACCGAGTGTAGCAGCTCTATCATAATTTTCAACAACTTTACATTTAATTTTTTTACTATAATAAGTTCCCACAGGATTTATGGTAACAATAAAAGTAAATTCAGTTGATGGACCAAGACCTAATTTAGTACCACTTGCGAATATAAATGGTCGTATATATATAGAACCCCCACTTTGATAAGGTGGTATATATTCTAAATTATTTAAGATGACTTTATCAATAGCATCATTAAACATTTTATTAGATATTTCTGGCATTAATAATCTTCTACAGCCAGATCTCATTCTTGCTGCACAAGCGTTACTATTACAAATTCTAATATTTCTATTTTGAGATTTAAATGCTTTTAATCCTTCAAATAGTGATTGTCCGTAATGTAAAATTCCAGACATAATATGTATAGGAATAATAGGATTTATTTGAATTGTGCCAGAATCCCATATACCTTTTTTCCATTTATATATGATAAAGCATTTTGTTTGTAAGTAATTAAATCCTAAATTTTTAAAATCAATAGGTAAAATAGTAGTCATGATAATATTTAAATAAGTATGTATTTGTTTATATTAAAATTGATATTAAAATATATATAAGTAATAAAAGTAAAATGACAAATCATAATGATAAGCGTCATCAGTGTAAAAGTTGTTTAAAATTTATTAACAATAAATTATTTGAAGATAAAGATGAATATTGTCATAAATGTTTTTTTGCTACGAGTGGTGATAAAAATTTGAAGAAGAAAATGGATAAGAAAAAATCCAAATATAAATCAAGGAAGATAGAATATAAACGACAAAAAAATAATATTTATGATGATAATGAATAATAAAAATTAAAATTTATTTTAAATTAAATATATTAATTGGAGATAAATGACTAATACACAGATAAAAATAACTGATAATTATAAGTGTTTAAATTCACTTTTATCTAAAAATATTGCGAATGTTGTAATCAATTATTGTCCAACATTCTATGTTCAGCATTGTTTAAAAAGAAAAAGAGAAACAAAAATAGAGATTGACGTGCTTCGACAACAACTTTATAAAAAACAAAAATTCGTAAAACAATGTGAAGAACAATTAAAAGTATGGTGTAATCATATTAATATTCATTCAGCCCGTGAATGGGATGGACACAGAGGTCATACATATTACAGTTGTATAGATTGTGGTTCAAGTTTAAGTTCAGGTGATTTTGGAAAGGGATACAAAATAGTTAAGAGAAGCCGCTCATATTAATAAAACAAAAATTGAATAAATTAACTCTTAAAATAACTATATAATATAATTTAATATGTCAATTGAATTGAATGAAAATAATAGAGATGATATCCGTGTTCCAATTAATTTACCCGAAGTTTTACCTGAAGTTCATCTAGGAATTAATCGTGAAATAGGGCCAGAATTATCTCAAGTAACAGAACAAAGAAGAGCGTGTAATTATGTATTTTGGAAAATTAATATATTCTGTTGTTGTTTAATATTATTAGGATTTATGACACCATTACTACTTTTTGCGTTTTTCCCGGATGAAACTGTAATAATAGTAATAATTTATTGTGCATTATTATGGTGTATAGGTTATTTTTGTCCTTGTTGTCTACTAATTATTTATATACAAAATTTAAGAGATAGACAAGAATCATTAATAAATGAGTTATTAGGAAATGAAGTATTAACAGAAGAGACTGAAAATAATTTAAATAATAAATTATGTTCAATTTGTATAGAGGATATTGTAGTAGGTGATGAATATACAAAATTAGAGTGTAGTCACTCATATCATCGTGAATGTTTAAAGCAGTGGATAGAAGTAAAATCTACATGTCCTTTATGTCGTATTGCTTTATAATTTAATAATTTTTTTCTCCGACAAGGATATTAAGAAAAAATTCAGTAATTTCTTTTTGTTTGTTAAAGCAAGAAATAAATAATAAAATAATAACACAGATAATAATAATTTTATTTTTATTAAGGAGTTCTAAGGTTTTTTGGCTAATCATTTTATAATTTAATATAATATTTTTTTATAAAATAAAATCGATTTAATAATTATTTAATTAAATATTTAGTAGCATTATACTAAAATGTGGCCTATTATAATAGCTATTAGAAGACGAAGAAGACGGGTACGACAAGAACGTTTAAGATTATTACGGGTTCAATTTACAGAACCAATTGATGAAGAATCTCAAGAGCGTTTAGACATTGCAGAATTAGAAAAGTTATTTAAAATAGAGACGTTTTTAAAAAGGCGATGTCGTGTTAGAGATTCAGAACTAGAAAAATCTTGTTGTATTTGTTTATCTGATTTTAAAAAAGAAAAGGAATATGTCACATTAAGTTGTGGTCATCAATATCATCATAAATGTATTCGTGATTGGATTAGAACAAAACCGAATTGTCCTTTGTGTCGTAAAACTTGTAATTTAAAAAGAAGAATATGTTGGGGTTAAGATTCGGGACTTATTTTTTATATTAAACAGAATTGAATATACAAAAATTAATTATACAAAAATTAATTATACAAAAAATAATTATATAATAATGAGTCTTAGAGGATTTTTACTAATGAGAGAAGAAAGACGTGAGGAGTTGCCTCTACGATCTATAAATTATCGTTCGATATGTGGTTATATAATACATTATTTATTTACGGGGTTATTAATATTTCTATGTTGGGTAGGAATTATTATATATGATAGATATCCATATTTAGGAATAATATGTATAAGTATTTCTCCAGGATTGTTACTTTATTATTTAGTAACAGTTGATAATATGAGTAGGAGATTTATATTAAGAAGTAGAATAAGATTATTAAATTTAGTTTTAGGTAATAATATATGTTCTGTTGAAGATCCAGTAAATTCCGACTGTTCTATTTGTTTAGAGTTAATAGATATTGAACAACGGTATACAAAATTACAGTGTAATCATGTATATCATCGTGATTGTATTCAAAACTGGTTAATTATTCGAACGAATTGTCCTTTATGTCGTATTGATATAAGTAATTAATTTAATAATCCTTTATGCCAGAGTAAGTTAACATTTTTATTAATTTTCATAATTTGATTATTAAGTAAAACAAGTTTTCTTTTGTAGTTCATGTATTTATCAGTCTTGATATTTTTTTTATTCCAGTCGATTTGTTTATTATATTTTTTCCATTGTGCTAAAACTTTTTTTAAAGTAATCATAAGTTTTCTAGTTTTTTCATCTTTATTTTTTAAAGTAGAATCGTTCTTATATTTATTACGAACGCCATTATTACCAAAATCATTCAAAGCAAATTTAAGTTGATTTAAAGATTTTAGTAAGTTATCTTCATTATCAAGTAGTTTTTTTTTATATGTGTATTTTAAATTTTTTTTAGGAGCAATTTTTTGTTTAATAGTTTTACCTTTATAAGCACTTATAATGAGATTGTGTTCTTTCTCTTTTCTATATTTCATAGTAGAATTCATAACAACTTGTTTTCCTTTATCACCAAACAATTCTTCATATGAAACATATCTACAGTAATCATTTCTAGCGAATGGTAACATTTGAAACTTATATACTATATCATAACATTTTATAAAAATTAAAATGGAATGTTTAAGATAAAGTCATTTTTTAGAGTTTATGGTTATTGAATTATTAAATTTATTATTAAAATTTTGCTTGATGCATTTATTATTATTAATTTTTTTCCCAGAAATGATGATACAAGCAGTTATATTATTTATTTTTTACCCAGAAATGATAATACAAGTATTAGATGATTTACTACATATAACAGTAGTAATGGTTTCCTATATTTTTGACAATGGTATTTAATTAACAAAAAGAATATACTATTTAATATGAATCTATTATGATAGTATTGCTACTATTATTTACAATAGCAAATTGTTTAATTTTGGAAAAGCCAGATAAATATGCTGGTGTTTATCGACATATGACAGCAAATTTTGGGATAAGAGAAGGAAATTATAATATTACTAATAAGGAGATACATGTAGATTATGATAATTTTCATGGTTGTAGACTAATAAAAAACGCGATAGGTAAATTAGTATTATTAATGAGGGGTAAGTGTTCTTTTTATAAAAAAGCTTTAAATGTCCAAAGGTCAGGTGGAGTAGGAATGATTGTAGGAAATTATTTATCAATTCATTATGAACTTGATATGTTTGGAACATATTATACTTATGATGTAATAACTCGTTATGATTATGTTTATATGTCAGCACCAGTAACAAGAATTAGAATTAAAATTCCATGTATATTGGTTCATTATGGTACATTCAAGATGTTATATGTATTAAATCAATTACATAAAAATAAGATTTTAGTTACATTAAATAATAAAGGAGATATAATGAATGATGTAGTAGTAATATGGTCTGATTTAAGAACAGATATCATAATTTTTTTTACATTATTTGGTTTAATAATTTTTGGGGTGTTTTTGTATATGACTTGTGCTTGGGTAGATGGACTAAGAGATAAATGGCATTTATTAAGAAGATTAACAGAGATAAAAGAGTTTGTATGGTCTGATGAAATAGCAGATCAATTAAGTATTTACAATTCTCGATGTAGTATTTGTTTTGAAAATTTTGATGGTTCAACATCAGATGTATCTCAAGACGAAGAAGTGGATGTTATTATTGAAAGATTGATAAAAGTTTTACGTTGTAAACATGCATTTCACACTGAGTGTATTAATCCATGGATAAGTCAACGAAATAAATGTCCGCTTTGTAAGACCCCAGTAGTTGATTTGCTAGAGACAATGTTTAAAAGAGTAGATAGAGTCCTTCATCAGTGTTGTATAACTATAATGAACGGCTATACATATATTGGCAGATTATTTATAAGAGTAATACTGTGTCCGTGTCATTTAATGAATATATTTTATGAAAAGATAAGACGGCATTGTTGTAGAACACAACAATAATTATTTTTAATATTTTTTTTGTTTAGTTGCTATTTTTTTTAATAAATCTTTATTTTTATTAACAATTCTTTTAGAACCAGATTTTCTATTTTTATTAGCATATCTTAATGCCGCTTGTATTTCTTTTTCAATATTAGCAAAAGAAAGAGAAGGTGTATGATTATTTAATACTTTTGTTGGTAGATTATAATATTCTTGATAAGTTAATGCGGATGCTCCAGCTCTTTTTTTATAATCTCTTAATTGTAATAAATCGATAGTTTTTTCGAGTGCTTTTTCTGTTTTGCAATCAATTTCGCAATATACAGGTAATCCAGGCCATTCATCAAAAGTAACTTCATGAACGTCTTTCATGGATGGGATAGACCATTTTTCTCTATATGTTTCTTGGAATGCTTTTTCATTTAATCCTAATGCGAGCATAAATGCTGTTCCATCTTCAAATGTTTGAGATTCAGATAATTCAACTTCAGTTTCAATTGGAAATTTTGGATTTTCTTTTGGATATACTTTTACAGTCATAGTGACATTTTTATCCTCTTGTCTAACACGAGCAAAGCCTTTAATATTGGGTTGATTACAACGCAGATATACTTTTCTAATATATTGCATTCTTTTATGAACTAATTTTCCGCCTAATTTTTTAAGAAGTTTGCGAGTTTTAGTTATATCAATTTCTAAAAATTTATATTCATATTCGATACCCTTTCCCTTACCTTGTTGCATATTATATTATAATATAAGAAAGTATATTAACTATTAAAAATGAATTATATATATAAAATATATAAATCAATTTTATGTTTCCTAGTGATATTGAAAATTTAATAGTAAGTTATTTACCAACTAAATGCGATTGGTGTTCTTCTTGTTGTAATTATGAGGTAAATGATTATCGGCACTATTATCCTAGTGGTAGAAAAGAACCTATTTTACAGAATATTTTTATTTGTCGTATGTGTAAATTATCGAAATTTAATTTTGATACAGTTTATGTATGGGCTCGTGGTTTAGATACAGCACGAGAAGTCGATATTATTACTACGCATCCTTGTGTTAGATTAAAAAGATACTTTTATATTCCTTATGGTATAATTGTCGATGAACCTCTTATGTTTATGAGTGATTTACACTGGAGACACAATGGTCGATTCTATATAAGAGGTAGAGAAGTTCAAGTACCAGAAGAAGGGCCTAATAATTGGAATACCGATTTTGGTCAAGAGATTGGTGGTGTTACAGGTATTTACGATGGTGGTGGTGGTTTTTTTTAATTTTAAGTCCCGTAGTGTTTTTAAAATTTCAGGAGAAAAATATTGCCCTAAGGAATTTTGATATTATCCATATCTCTTGTTGATTTTAGATGCATAAGATCACGTTCCATCCATTTCATATGCAATTTTAGATCAATTTTTTTATTTCTCTTTTTATTAACTCGGAAGTCATTATATTTCCAAATATATTGAAACCATGTTTTTGGCAAATATGATCGTTCAGACAAAAATTTAAAACATTGTCTATCAAATTTTGATTCATGCTCTTTTGCAAAATTTTTAATCAGAATTAGTAGAACGTCGGGTAGTAAATTCATTATTGAATGAAATATTATTGAATGATATATTATTAAATGATATATTATTCAATTTTAAGTATATTATTACAGTTTTATTTTTTAGCGGAGACTATTTGTGGTAATCCACTTTTAAGTTTTTTACCACTATATCTATATCCTTTTTTTAATTTTCCTTTATTTAGACCAGATTGAACTATACCTCTATGTTTTCTTACTTTTTTTGAACCGCCATCAACACGACCAACCAAATCCTTGGGTCTTTTATAAACACCAGGTGGTTTCCATACCTTTTTTCCCTTTTTTTTTTTATCAAGTTCAAAGTAAATTCGTGCTTGTTTTTCTCTCCATTTCTCTACAATTTCATTATGAAGATTCCAATCTTCTGAATCAGTACATGACAAATCTTTCTCTAAGTCCTCATTGAGAAAGTTTTTTTGAGCACCAAGATATTCTAAATGTTTGGACGGATTACAAAAAACTATTTCTTCATCTTCACTTCCCCAGTCTAAATAATATCCATGACAATCACCTGTAAAACATGCTCCATCTGGTTCTAACTCATATGGCTCAATATGTGTAAAACCTGTAGTGATATTTGGTAAATCAATATCATGTTTGACTCTATAATGTCTAATCCAACCATTTCCACCTGTATAACCTTCTCCTGTCTTATGTAATGTTGATGTATAAAGTACATTTGTAGGATATCCTTTAACATATAATTTTAATGGTATTCCTTTTCCGTCATATCCATTACTTATTCCAGTATATTGAAAATGTGGTGGACATGAATGTTTATCTCTAAGATTCTCATGTATTCGACCCATTCCATTATATACAATTGTTCCTGCTAAAACTGTTTTATTAAGATAATTAGTTCCATCAGGGTCATCAGGGTCTACATAATTACAATTTTGACCAACTCTGCCACCTAATAATTTCCAAAATTTTTTTTCAGTTATTTTATTTTTCTTACCATTTTTTTTTAGTTGAAAATATCCATCATTTATACTTTTACTAATTCTTCCAACTCTCATTTGATAATATCAAACAAGATATAATTTTTATAAAATTTTCAATTTTTAAACTGATATTTTTCTGGAAATACGTTAAAATACTTATTTTTATAATTTATTTTCCTTTCGATTGATTTAGGATATTTTAAATCTAATTCTTTCATAGTTGTTTTAGTATTTTTCAAAAACTCAATACATAGGGCTAACCATACATCTAAATCTTCATATTCTGTCTTTTTAAAGTCAATTTCCCATGGTAAAATTTCACCGAAAAAATGGACGATTTTTATCTTATCACAAACGCGTGTTCTTCGTTTTTTATATGGAATTGATTTATTATCACAGCATTCATTTCTGTGCCATGATATGAATTGATAACATTGTGGAATATTATCCCAAGATCTTTTATTGAGAACACTCATAAAATATGCGATCGATTGTTCGTCTGTACCAGAGTAATTATTTTTTGTATAAACTTCAATGTGTTTTCTTTCTTTAATCATTTGAAGAAATTCTTCATAATCTTTTTTATTTGGTTTTAAAAGTACAGAAGTAGCAATCAAAACAAATCCATTTTTTGTTAATGCTTTTTTAATAAGTTCAGGTTTTATGACTTTTTTAAATTTATAATAATTTTTAATACTAGAACTTTTAACATAAGCCCAAGGATTATAGAAAGTTCCAGCATTTCTTTTATATTTATCGAATATATAATCGATATTTTGTGTAATAATAACATCAGCATCAAGAAAGAATATTTTTTTATATTGGGTAAGATTTAATGCGTTCCATTTTGTATATGATATATTTAACCAATTTTGATATAATTCTTGTTGTCTTTTAGTTTTGAATTTAGTTTGTCCTTGAATATATGGAACTTCGATAACTTTAATGGAATTTTTTCTCATAATTTTCCGTGTTTTTTTTGAAACATCGTGAGTAACTATACATACCATATCATATTTAGTATTAGTTCTTTTAATAGACCAAGCAGAGATTAAAACACCAGGAACATATCGATCGCCTTTAAAAATACACCAAACATAAGCGTATGGGGATTTTGGCATTGTTATATATTAAAAACGAATATATTAAAATTTTTTTATTAAAATTGAAAAATTTTATTAAAATTAAGTTATTATTATGTTTAATATTGCAGGTGCAATTATTTTTGGAATAATTATTCTTTTAGTAGGAATAGGATATTGTATTCTTCGTCGAAGAGGATATCAAAATATTTACCAACCTTTTTAAATATTATAAAATTGAATTTCAATTAAGGAATATAATATATAATTTATTAAAATGTGTTGTCAAAATCCAACGATTATAAAATGTGGAAAGATAATAGGTTATGCCTATTCTGTAGGGTGGTTATTTGTTCTTTATTTTCCATACCTGTATTTTTATTATATTGATGAAGTAACGGTAGTAAGTATGTTTAATCAATTAACTTGGTGGTGTTGGACTATTCAGGTAATTTTTTATACTGTTGCTCTAGCAGTCGATAAATGTAGTTGGGAATATTTTAAATATTTTGATCTAGATGATCTAGATGAGTATGATGAACCAATTAGAAAGTGTTGTCCTCAATTAGTCGATTTACTATCTATGGTAACGGGAATTGTATGGTTTGTATGTGGTATGTTTATCTATGTTTTATTTATGAATCCCCGTATTTTAGTTGATCAGATGGGTAATGATATTGATGGGGCGAGTGGTAGAATTCAAATTGGAAATATTCTCATCCATTATTATATCGTGACTGGTATTTATATATGGTCGTTATTTAAATATAAATTCGTGAATCAGCGAGTAGATTATTTTTTAAAAACTGCGAGTGGTGCTTGGATTCGTCTATTATGTAATTGGTTTTTAATACCTTTATGTTACATTTGTTATTGGAAGTTTGATATTCATGGAATTGCGGAGAATTATTGGATAGATGATGAGGATTTGGGTATGAATTTAGGAATAGGGGTATTAGTAGTATTTTTTACTACAACATCTCAGTTAGTTTATTACAGTGGTTTTTCTAAGTATTATGAACAGATTGATCCAGATGAGTTTGACATAAATCGTCGGCGGGTAAATCGTCAGTTTGTGGTTGAGATGAGTCGAGAGGATAAGCGTGGGGATTTTCTTTAATTTCGGTTTTAACATCAGATTCTTGTTCTGATGCCAATTTACATTTTTCGATGGGGTTTTCTTTAATTTCGGTTTTAACATCAGATTCTTGTTCTGTTGCCAATTTACATTTTTCGATGGGGTTTTCTTTAATTTCGGTTTTAACATCAGATTCTTGTTCTGTTGCCAATTTACATTTTTCGATATGTCTAACTAGTACTTTTTTTCTATCATTCCGGTAAGTTTTACAATGTGGACACCACTTTTTAGTACAGCATAATTCATGTCGTTTTAAAAAATTTTTGCTCTTAGCAACATATGAACACATGCTACATTTCCAGATATCTTGAGCACATACATTTTCTTTGTGATATGTGTATGTTAGATTATTAACAAAGTTTTTATTACATTTTAAACATTTGTATTTATTTTGAGTTGGTTCTATTTTATTTCGTTGTTCAATTAACTTTTTTAATTCTAACTTTTTTGTTTTGATATCTTTTTGAAGAATTTTAATTGTTTTGTTTAAAAGTTCTAAATCCATTTGTATTTATCTATGTATATAAGTTTAATATAATTAAAATCTATTTTAAACATATATATCGTAATATGTCACAAAAAAAGATAAGAAAACATTCTGGAATACATCAAATCGGTGGAAACAAAGGAAAGTTAAAAAAAGGACACAGATATACTGGACAAAGAACTAAAACTGGTTTGGCAGTTATTAAAAAAGTAAAAACAAAGATGAATAAACAATCTGGAGGAAGCGATCATATTACAAAATTTCAATATAACGGTAAAACTATGACATTAGTTGGAGTACATCACGATGAAAGTCCTTCTTTTCAGGAGATTTCTAAAATAGTAGATTATGTTGGATTTACTAGAGATGCTTGTTTATTAGTTGAAATTGATAGTAGTTTGAATCAAAAACTACTTAAAAGTTTTAAGTTTACATCGGAAAATGATTATACAACATATAAATTATGGCCACAGTTAAAGAAACATCATATGTTTCTTCAGTCATTATGTATCAAGGGTTGGGATATTCGTCCATCACTATTAGGTAATGACGTGAATTATGATTTGTATCAAGAAAACGCTAAATCTTTAACAATTGGACAAATAGATATCTTATGTCGTGCGAAATTAAAATCTTCAAATCTTGATTATCTTGGACCATTATCAGAGAAATCAAAAAATTTTATAACTGGTTATTATAAATTTTTAAAAAACCCAGCAAATGGATTTATTGGTAAGGGAAATCCTTGGTCTGATTTAATAGAAACTCTTGAGAAAAATGGTGCTGAGTGGCATGAACTAGTAAATTGGAAATTGGTTGATGTTTGGAAACATATGGGACATAATACCGATATTCAAAGGTATGTTATGAATATGGAAAAAATTGTAATTTCACGATTAAAAGAACGTTATGCTGAAATAAGTGATGTATATATTTTACAAAAAATCTTGTTAGCAGAAAATAATTATGTGATTATTATGGGTTTTAACCATTTATATAATATTAGAAATAGATTAAAACAATTAGGTATTAATTACCAAAACGGTTCATTATAAGCGGTTAAACGGGGATTGTCGCTCACAACATAGCGTATCAAAACGAAACGGTTCGTGGTAGACAATAACTATATAGTTATCGCTCATCGTTTCGTTCGTTGGGTTATATTTGTCGTTTCAACTCCGCATTCTGATTCGTATAATAACTCATTGCTACAGCAGATAGTGAGCAACAAGCAGATCTAAATAAAATCATGTTTCTCATTGGGATGTATTTTTGTTGTATGAAAGTAGTTGGTATCCAGATACTAGCAGAAGTTATTGCCAAAACCAGTCCCTCTTCTTTCATTTTTTCCATTGCTTGATTTATTGTTTTACCCTTTGCGATTTCGAGATTTGCGTACAAAAGTGGCATCATAGTGCTTGGCCAAAATAAAGTTTCATATATTACCGCTGTTTTAAGAACACCAAAATTTGTAATCCCATTCATTCTATTTAAGTATTCAAATGTCTTGTACATAATAGGGCTACTTGTAAAACCATAACCAAAGAAACCAATTGTTCTGTAAATATTAATTTCTTTTTGTCCTTCCAAATATTGACAAGTAAGATCGCCAGCACAACATATTGTTCCTCTACCAAAAGCTTGTTTTAAAATTAGTCCGTACATTATAAATTTATATTATATATACAGTATTAATATATATGTATATAATTGTTTGTAATTTAAATTTAAAGAAATAATATTTTATTTAACTACTGAATTCTTGATCAAAATTCCAAACTCCATGACCGTCTTCACCAATTCTTTGAAGTTGAGAAATATATTTAGAAATTTCGTTAAGTGCTTCAACTTGTTCGCCTAAATATTCACCTTCAATAAAATCAGTAAATTGTGGGTCTTTACAATCATCTGCTGCTTTATGTACTTGTAATAAATGCTTATATACAATTTGTTCCATATCTAGTGCTTTCTTAAAACTAGCAATCACATCATTTCCTGCGTTATCTGCATTTAAATAATCGAGACTAATATTTTTAATATCGTCAAAAACAACTTTACCACCTCTCATATTTTGATATTTCATAAGTTTGTGAGCGTGTTCTCTTTCTTCATCAGAAGATTTTTTAAAAAATTCAGCAATTTTTTTAAGACCAACTTCACTTCTATCAAAATATGACCACATAAGGTGGTATTGGTAACTTGCCCAAAATTCTATGTTAATTTGGTGATTAACAATTTTTTCACAAAAAGGATTCCAATTTGTTAAATTACAATTCATTATTATTATATATATTATAAAATACTTATATCAAAAAAATTGAAAAATTATACGAGCAACTTGCTACGCAAGTTTTGAGTTACAGGAAATCCGCGACGAATTATTATCGATATAATTGTCGTGTGAAAAACGACTTTTACCCTTGGAAATTGCCTAAAATTGCTGTTTTATTGTCAAATTAGCACTTTTCCCCTTGGAAATGGACTTTCCCCCTTGGAAATGGACTTTTTCCCAAGCAAATTTCGTTCGTAACAAGCAGTTTAACAAGCAACACCGCTTGTTACAAGCAGTTAAACAAGCAACACCGCTTGTTACAAGCAGTTAAACAAGCAACACCGCTTGTTACAAGCAGTTAAACAAGCAACACCGCT
>Ga0310345_10002443_pt1 | contig 18794 bp, 18 predicted proteins | sample HC15DNA20500_MG_FD_204667 | JGI IMG/M metagenome (GOLD analysis project Ga0310345, IMG submission 204667) | Marine microbial communities from station ALOHA, North Pacific Subtropical Gyre - HC15-DNA-20-500_MG | ecosystem: Environmental > Aquatic > Marine > Oceanic | place: Pacific Ocean: North...
ACATCGGCCGGATCAGGGCCAGCGCACCGACGAGGAACGCGGTGTCGGTCGAGATCACCACGCCCCATGCCGCGGCGTTATCGTGCGCAGTAACTACTACGTCGGCGAACACGAGGGCACCGTCTCCATCCTGCGGGGCGTGCAGGGTTCCTTTCTCGGACTCTCGCTGCAGGAGCCTTATCTTCTCGGCTGTCTGAACTCGCGCAACGAACTGTCGTTGATCAGCGCCGACCAATCTCAACAGAACCTGAACTGCCGGCTGCTCGGCGTCAGCGACATGCGGCCCTCCGAGCGCGCCCAGGTGACCGCGGGGCTGCCCTCGGGCACCCTCGACGACGCGATCCGCCAGATCGAGGAGCTGTCCCGCAGCTCCGTGCTGCCGATCTGCGCGCCGCCGGCCCCCACGACCACGAGCAGGGCCCCCGCCACGCCCCGTCCGGCCCCCGCCCCGACCAACGGCACCAGGGCACCGGCCACCACGACGCCGCCCACCACGACGCCGCCCAGCCCCACCCGCGGCCCGGCCCCCGGTCCGTCGCCGGAGACGCCTCGCACCGTCACCGGGGCTCCGGCCCCGTCCAGCCCGTCGCCAACGGTGACCGCGCTGCCGCCCCCACCACCCGAGCCGGGAACCAACTGCCGGGAAGTGCCATGAGCACCCAACCGCAATCTCCGGTTGCGGTGGCACCCCCGCTGCCGAACCGGCGCAACGCCGAGCTGTTCCTGCTCGGCTTCGCCGCCGTGATCACCACAGTTGCGCTGCTGCTCGTCGAGGCCAACCAGGAGCAGGGCCTGCACTGGGACCTCGCCCAGTACACGGTCGCCTACCTGGCGCTGTTCGCCGGCGCGCACCTGGCGGTGCGCCGTTTCGCGCCCTACGCCGACCCGTTGCTGCTGCCCGTGGTCGCGCTGCTCAACGGGTTGGGTCTGGTGATGATCCACCGCCTGGACCTGGCCGCGGAGGAGAATCGCGCGCAGGGCTTCGGCGGTACCGCCAACCAGCAGATGTTGTGGACCCTGGTCGGGGTGCTGGGCTTCTCGGCGGTGGTGATCCTGCTGCGCGACCACCGGATGCTGTCGCGCTACGGCTATCTGTGCGGGCTGACCGGGCTGATTCTGCTGGCGATCCCGGCCGTGCTGCCCCGGTCGATGTCCGAGCAGAACGGCGCGAAGATCTGGATCCAGTTCCCCGGCTTCTCGATTCAGCCCGCCGAGTTCTCCAAGATCCTGCTGCTCGTGTTCTTCGCCTCGGTGCTGGTGTCCAAACGCAACCTGTTCACCAGCGCGGGCAAGCACGTGCTGGGGATGGACCTGCCGCGGCCGCGCGACCTGGCGCCGCTGCTGGCTGCCTGGATCGCCTCCATCGGGGTGATGATCTTCGAGAAGGATCTCGGCACGTCGCTGCTGCTGTACGCGTCGTTTCTGGTGATGGTGTACATCGCCACCGAACGGTTCAGCTGGGTGGTGCTCGGTTTGGGGTTGTTCGCCGTGGCCAGCGTCGTCGCCTACTACGCGTTCGACCACGTCCGGGTGCGGGTGCAGACGTGGTGGGACCCGTTCGCCGACCCGGACGGGGCCGGCTATCAGATGGTGCAGTCGCTGTTCAGCTTCGCCACCGGCGGCATCTTCGGCACCGGTCTGGGCAACGGCCAGCCGGGCACGATCCCGGCCGCCTCCACCGACTTCATCATCGCCGCCGTCGGTGAGGAGCTCGGGCTGGTCGGCCTGGCCGCGGTGCTGATGCTCTACACGATCCTGATCATCCGCGGCCTGCGCACCGCGATCGCCGTGCGGGACAGCTTCGGCAAGCTGCTGGCCGCAGGGCTGGCCGCGACGCTGGCCATCCAGCTGTTCATCGTCGTCGGCGGTGTCACCAACCTGATCCCGCTGACCGGGCTCACTACCCCGTGGCTGTCCTACGGCGGGTCCTCGCTGGTGGCCAACTATCTGCTGCTGGCGATCCTGGTCCGCATCTCCCATGCCGCGCGCCGCCCCATCGGCAGCACCTCACCCGGTGGGCCCATCGCAGCCGCCAGCACCGAGGTGATCGAGAAGGTATGAACACCTCGCTGCGCCGGATCTCGGTGATGATCATGGGCCTGGTCGTGCTGTTGCTGGCCAACGCCACCTTCACCCAGGTCTTCACCGCCAACAGCCTGCGTTCGGACCCCCGCAACCAGCGGGTGCTGCTCGACGAGTACTCCCGCCAGCGCGGCCAGATCACCGCCGGGGGCCAGCTGCTGGCCTACTCGGTGTCCACCGGCGGACGGTTCCGGTTCCTGCGGGTCTACCCGGATCCGCTGGTCTACGCCCCGGTGACCGGGTTCTATTCGCTGAGCTACTCGAGCACCGGGCTGGAACGCGCCGAGGACTCGATTCTCAACGGGTCCGATCAGCGGCTGTTCGCCCGCCGCCTGGCCGACTTCTTCACCGGCCGCGATCCCCGCGGCGGCAACGTGGACACCACCATCAACCCGGAGGTGCAGCAGGCCGCCTGGGACGCGATGCAGGAGGGGTGTTCCGGACCGTGCCAAGGCTCGGTGGTGGCGCTCGAACCGTCCACCGGCAAGATCCTGGCTCTGGTGTCCTCGCCGTCGTATGACCCCAACCTGCTGGCCACCCACGACCTCGCCGAGCAGACCGAGGCCTGGCAGCGGTTGCGTGACGAGGCGGACTCACCACTGCTCAACCGTGCGATCTCCGAGACCTACCCGCCCGGGTCGACGTTCAAGGTGCTGACGACGGCCGCCGCGCTGCAGGCCGGCGCCACCCCCGACACGCAGGTGACCGCGCAGTCGGCGATCCCGCTGCCCGACAGCACCGCCACGCTGGAGAACTTCGGTGGCCGGCCCTGCGGCGGCGCCGAAACCGCGACGCTCGCTTATGCATTCGCACACTCGTGCAACACCGCGTTCGTCCAGCTGGGCATTGACACCGGAGCCGACGCGCTGCGCAGCACGGCCCGTTCCTTCGGCGTCGACGTCGAGCCGCCGCCGATTCCGCTGCAGGTCGCCGAGTCCACCATCGGCCCGATCCCCGACGCGGCGGCGCTGGGCATGACGAGCATCGGCCAGAAGGATGTCGCGCTGACGCCGCTGCAGAACGCGATGGTCGCTGCGACGGTCGCCAACGACGGGGTCACGATGCGCCCGTATCTGGTCGAGAGCCTGCGCGGACCCGACCTCGCGACGATCGCCACCACAGAGCCGACGGAAGAGCGGCGAGCGGTCTCCGAGGGTGTCGCGGATACACTTACGGACTTGATGGTCGCCGCCGAGCAGGTGACTCAGCAGAAGGGAGCCATCGCCGGCGTGCAGATCGCATCCAAGACCGGCACTGCGGAGCACGGTACGGATCCGCGCAACACGCCTCCGCATGCCTGGTACATCGCTTTTGCGCCCGCGCAGGCCCCCAAGGTCGCCGTCGCGGTGCTGGTGGAGAACGGTGGGAACCACCTGTCCGCCACCGGTGGTGCGCTCGCCGCCCCCATCGGGCGCGCCACCATCGCCGCCGCATTGCGGGAGGGCGCATGAGGCGCGCGGAGGTCGCGACATGAGTCCGCGCGTGGGTGTCACGCTGTCCGGGCGTTACCGGCTGCAGAGGCTGATCGCCACGGGCGGCATGGGCCAGGTCTGGGAAGGTGTGGACTCCCGGCTGGGTCGCCGGGTCGCCATCAAGGTGCTGAAGGCCGAGTACTCCACCGACGCCGAATTCGTGGAACGGTTCCGCGCCGAGGCCCGCACCGTGGCGATGCTCAACCACCCGGGCATCGCCGGGGTGTACGACTACGGCGAGACCGACATCGACGGCGAGGGCCGCACCGCCTACCTGGTGATGGAGCTGGTCAACGGTGAGCCGCTGAACTCGGTGCTCAAGCGCACCGGGCGGCTGTCGCTGCGGCACGCCTTGGACATGCTCGAACAGACCGGCCGGGCATTGCAGGTCGCCCACACCGCCGGGCTGGTGCACCGCGACGTCAAGCCGGGCAACATCCTGATCACCCCCACCGGGCAGGTCAAGCTGACCGACTTCGGTATCGCCAAGGCCGTCGACGCGGCACCGGTCACCCAGACCGGCATGGTCATGGGCACCGCCCAGTACATCGCCCCCGAGCAGGCCCTGGGCCATGACGCCACCGCCGCCAGCGACGTGTACTCACTCGGCGTGGTCGGCTACGAGGCGGTGTCGGGCAAGCGGCCGTTCACCGGCGACGGCGCACTGACCGTGGCGATGAAGCACATCAAGGAGAACCCTCCCCCGCTGCCGGCCGACCTGCCACCCAACGTGCGTGAGCTGATCGAGATCACCCTCGTGAAGAACCCGGGCATGCGGTACAAGTCCGGAGGCCCGTTCGCCGACGCGGTCGCCGCGGTGCGAGCCGGCCGCCGGCCACCGCGGCCCAACGCCGCGCCGTCGATCGGCCGGGCGGCACCGACGGCGGTCCCGTCGGCCACCCAGGCCCGCGCCGTCCCCGCACCGCCGCCACGCGCCCGCGCCACCGGCAGTCACCGCCCAGCGCCGCCGGCCCGCCGCACCTTCTCGTCAGGCCAGCGCGCGCTGCTGTGGGCGGCCGGGGTGCTCGGTGCCCTGGCGATCGTCATCGCGATCCTGATCGTGCTCAACGCCCAGGACCGGCAGGACCGCGCCCCGAGCGGCGACGAGACGTCACAGACGACACCGGCGGAGTCGCCGGCGGCCGCACCCGCGCGCTTCGGCGATCATGGATTTCAGGGATACCGGGTATCCCGCCCGCTTGACGACGTCGGACCCCCGACGTCGATGTTGGACGCCTCAGAACAGATGTTGCGATGACGACCCCCCAGCACCTCTCCGACCGGTACGAACTCGGTGAGATCCTCGGCTTCGGCGGCATGTCCGAAGTCCACCTGGCACGCGACCTGCGGTTGCACCGCGACGTCGCGATCAAGGTGCTGCGCGCCGACCTGGCGCGCGACCCGAGCTTCTATCTGCGGTTCCGCCGCGAAGCGCAGAACGCGGCGGCGCTGAACCACCCGGCCATCGTCGCGGTGTACGACACCGGAGAGGCCGAGACGCCCACCGGGCCGCTGCCCTACATCGTGATGGAGTACGTCGAGGGTGTGACGCTGCGCGACATCGTGCACACCGAGGGTCCGATGCCGGCTCAGCGGGCCATCGAGGTCATCGCCGACGCCTGCCAGGCACTGAACTTCAGCCACCAGCACGGCATCATCCACCGCGACGTCAAACCCGCGAACATCATGATCAGCAAGTCGGGCGCGGTGAAGGTGATGGACTTCGGCATCGCCCGCGCGCTCGCCGACGCCGGCAACCCCGTCACCCAGACCGCCGCGGTGATCGGCACCGCGCAGTACCTCTCGCCGGAGCAGGCTCGCGGCAACAAGGTCGACGCCCGCTCGGACGTGTACTCGCTGGGCTGTGTGCTCTACGAGGTGCTCACCGGGGAACCGCCCTTCGTCGGGGATTCGCCGGTCGCGGTCGCCTACCAGCATGTCCGCGAGGATCCGGTGCCGCCGTCGACCCGCAACGGCGACATCTCCCCCGACCTGGACGCGGTGGTGCTCAAGGCGCTGGCCAAGAACCCCGACAACCGCTACCAGACCGCCGCGGAGATGCGCGCCGATCTGGTCAGGGTGCACAGCGGCGAGACACCGGACGCCCCGAAGATCTTCACCGACGCCGAGCGGACCTCGATGCTGGCCGCGCCGGCGCCCTCGGACCGCACCGAACCGATCAACCCCGTCGGCGGGCACCAGCCGCGGTACGTGGAGCGGCCGCGCAGCGGCTCGGTCGCCCGCTGGGTGGTCGCGGTGGCGGTGCTGGCGGTGTTGACGGTGCTGGTCACGGTGGGCATCAACATGTTCGGCGGCGACACCCGCGAGGTGCAGGTGCCCGACGTCAGCGGGCAGGTCTCCGCCGACGCGATCGCGGCGCTGCAGAACCGGGGTTTCTCCATCCGCACCCAGCAGCAGCCCGACTCCGAGGTGCCTCCAGACCACGTCATCAGCACCGACCCGGAGGCCGACAGCTCGGTCGCGGCGGGCGACGAGATCACCGTCAACGTCTCGACCGGACCCGAGCAGCGCGAGGTGCCCGACGTCTCCGGCCTGACCTACGGCCAGGCGGTGGAGGAACTCACCGACGCCGGCTTCGAACGGTTCCGGCAGACGACGTCCGAGTCCACCCCCGAGCAGAAGGACCGGGTGCTCTCCACGCTGCCGCCGGCCAATCAGACCTCGGCGATCACCAACGAGATCACCATCGTCGTCGGCCGCGGCCCGGCCACCGCCGTCGTGCCCGACTGCGTCGGCCAGACTCAGCAGACCTGCCAGGAGGTCTTGACGGCCTCGGGCTTCCTCAACACGGTGCCGGTCCAGGTGGACAGCACCACCTCAGCGGGTCTGGTGGTCGGCTTGGACCCCGCCGCCGGGCAGACGGTTCCGCAGGACACCGTCATCCAGATCCAGGTCTCACGCGGCAACCAGTTCGTGATGCCCGACCTGACCGGAATGTTCTGGACCGACGCCGAGCCGCGGCTGCGGGCGCTGGGCTGGACCGGGGTACTGGACAAGGGCGCCGACGTACAGAACAGCGGGCAACGGACCAACGCGGTGGTGAACCAGAGCCCGGCACCGGGCACGGGGGTCACCTACGGATCGAGGATCACGCTGAACTTCGCGTCGTAGCCGCGGCGACGGCGCCGGCGACTTCCTCCTCGAGCGCGCGGACCAGTGCCTCGGCCGGCGCAGCTCCGCAGAAGCCCAGCCAGTTCGCCAGCATGCGGTGCCCCCCCTGGGTGAGGATCGATTCGGGGTGGAACTGCACGCCGTGAATCGGCAGCTCGTCGTGGCGAACCGCCATGATCACATTGCCGCCGTCCATCCCAGCACCTGGTTCGCCGCGGACGGTGCGGGCGATGACCTCGAGTTCCGGCGGAACCGTGTCGGGCAGGATCGTCAGCGAGTGGTAGCGGGTGGCGACGAACGGGTCCGGCAGGCCCGCGAGCACGCCCTGGTTGTTGTGGTGCACCACGCTGGTCTTGCCGTGCAACAGTTCCGGTGCCCGGTCGACCGTCCCTCCGAACGCCACCCCGATCGCCTGATGTCCCAGGCAGACGCCCAGCAGCGGGGTGCGGGCGGCTGCGCAGGCGTGGACCAGCGGAATCGACGCGCCGGCGCGCTCCGGGGTGCCCGGTCCGGGGCTGAGCAACACCCCGTCGAACTCGGTGGCTGCAGCGGCGATGTCGGAGGGGGTGCCCAGGCGGTCGTCGTCGTTACGCCACACCTGCGCGTCCACCCCGAGCTGGCCCAGATACTGGACCAGGTTGAACACGAAGCTGTCGTAGTTGTCGACGACCAACACCTGCATCGTCACAGGTTACCGCCCGGTTTGAGGCTCGGCGGGCGGCGGGTTCAGTCGCCGGTCTTGGCGCTCCCGCCCGAGTCGCTGCTGGCCTTGTCGCTGCCGGTCTTGTCGCTGCCGGTCTTGTCGCTGCCGGTGGCGTCATCCGAGCCTTCAGCGCTGTCGGCCTCTTCGGCATCGGCGGACTCTTCGGCGTCGTCGGACTCGTTCGTGGCGCGCGTCTCGCTCGTGCCGTAAGCGGCGCTCTGATCGGACGCGGTCTCCTCGGTCTCGACCTCCGCCTCGAGGTCTGTCTCGTCGATGTCGCTGCCTTCGTCACCGGCAACGGAGGTCGGCACGTCGTCGACGGCGGGTGCGGCTTGCGCCGACTCGCTCACGCTCACGAACTCGGCACCAGCAGACTCCTCAGCTGGCGTCTCGTCGGCTCCCGCGACCCGTCCGGCCGACTGCGACTCGCGCTCCACCGTCTCCGTCGACGTCTGATCCGGCACGGGCTGCTCCGCCCCGGGATCCTGCAGGCTGGGCGGCGGGGTCCCGTTGCCCCAGTCCGCACCCTCCCCCTGCGGTATGTAGGCCGGACGGTCGTAATCGCGCTCGACCAGCGGCCGGTACCTGGCGTCGAGTTCGGCCAGGCGCTCGTCGGACACGAACGGCGCGAGCCAGCTGACCATCGGCAACGTCTCGGCCGGGATCAGCATGTAGGTGGTGTTGCCCTCCTGGTACACCAGGTTGTCCGGATCGTTGACGTCGAGACCCTCGAAGTAGGCGAAATGCCGGTTCGAGAACAGGGAGTTGACCGCGGAGTAGAAGCCGAACCGCGTCGGGCTGTCGGCGACGCTGTCGTACTGCGCCACCACGTCGAGGTGGTCGTAGGGCTGGGTCTGCGGCAGGCCGGTACCTGGCACCCGGCGATTGTCGCCGCCGAACTTGTTCTCGGGATTGCCGAACGTGACCACCAGCACCACCCGCGCGGGGTCAGGGGCCAGCGTCGGATCCTCTTCCCACGTCCGCAGCCGGTTGTACACCCCGGCGGCACCCACCGAATAGCCCGCCACGATGATCTCGCCCGGGGTCGAGTCGACCGCGTCCTGAATGCGGCGGGCACTACCCGACGGCGTGATGGTGCCCCGACCCAGAGACCGGCAGGTGTTCTCCTGGCAGAACGCGCCACCGAAGGCGGACTGCGCTTCACCGCTCTGCCGCGTGGCACCCTCGGCGAACAACGCGGTCGCGGCCGCAGCGGTGGGCGGCGCGGCAAACGGAACCGCGAAGGGCGTCAACAGCGTGGCGATTCCGGCGACATATCCAGTCCGGCGATGAGAGTTCATGGGTTCCTCGACCAGTCGATCGGTGGGCACCACGCCACCGCCTTCGCGGCATCGTCACTGAGCCAGAAGGGATTGGACGCAAGTGTTCAAGGCGTGGTGCTGCTACCGCTTGCGGCGAAGTACATGCCCGAGTCCTCTTCGCTGAAACATCGGACCGACCTCACCCTTTGCGCAGGGAATAACCCGTTGGTACCTGGCATTTGCGACTACCAGGGACACCGTCACTCCCAGCCTCCCCAACCGTACCCATCGGGTCAGCAAATTCACCCGGCGCAGCCATTACGCAGTTGTGACGCCGACAGGCTCACCTCGCGCAGCGCCCGCCGCTCCTGATTCAGCTCTGGTCGCCCGCGGGGTCCCCGGACTCGCTCTGCGCGGAGGCGGGCGTCTCCCGCTCGGCCCGGTTCGCCTCATCCTCGTCGCTGTCGATCCCCGGCGCGGGTTCGTCGGCGTCGGCGGTCTCATCGGCCTCAGCAACGTCGCCGTCGTCCTCGGAGAGGTCCGCGTCAGCGGCGTCGTCGGTCACGGTCGGGTCGTCGGTCAGGCTGTCGTCCAGATCGTCGAGGCCTCCGGCGTCTGGGTCGTCGGAGGCCTCGCCATCGACGCTTGGGTTGTCTGCGTCGTCGATCACGGTCCCGTCATCGGCGATTGGGTTGTCCGAATGCTCGGCGCCATGTGCGTCGTCGGCAACTCCGTTGACGTTTCCCCCGCCGACGATGCCGCCGCCGATCACGCTGTCGGGGTCAGTTCCGTTGGATTGAGCGTCGTCGGCCGTGCGGCCCGGCTTACCCGTAGCCACCGGTGTGGCCGCCCCGGCGTCATCCGCACCGCCTGGGTGGGCCTCCACGGTCGGCGGCGGAGTGCCGTTGCCCCAATCCGCGCCCTCGCCCTGCGGAATGTAATCCGGCCGGTCGTAGTCGCGTTCGACCAGCGGCCGGTACTTGGCGTCGAGTTCGGCCATGCGTTCGTCGGTGGTGAACCAGTCCATCCACTTGAGCATCGGAAGCACATCCGCCTGGATCAGCATGTAGGTGCTGCCGTCGGCATCCTGATAGACGAGGTTGTCCGGGTCGTTGATGTCGATGGGATCGAAGTAGTCCAGATGGCGGGCGAATGTCAGGTTGATCATCGAGTACCACCCCCATCGGGTGGGCCGGTCGGCGACGCTGTCGTACTGCATTGCCACGTCGAGGTGCTGGTAGGGCTGCGCCTCGGGGAGGCCGGCGTAGGAGTTCTTGCGGTCGTCGCCGCCGTACTTGTTCTCGGGGTTTCCGAACGTGACGATCAGTTTGAGCCGGTCGAGGTCGGGAGCGATGTCCGGTTCGTCCTCCCAGGCCCGCATCCTGTCGTACACGGACGCCGCGCCGAGGGAGAACCCCATCACGATGAGGGGTCCCTTGGTGGCGTCGATGGCGTCCTGCATCTGCTGTGACCCCATCGCGACGCCGAACGGGTGACGCGCATTCCTGATCGAACGGCACGTGTTGTGGGCGCAGAACGCCCCGCTGAACGCGGTCTGGGCCGTTCCGGCAGGTTGGGCGGTGCCTTCGGCGACCAGCACCGTGGCCGCGGATGCCGACGGCGCCCACGACAGGGCCAGTGCTGCCGACGTCGACAAGGTGGCGGCCAGTGCTCCCCGACCCCCACGCCGGACGCGTCGTCGGTGACGGCCAGCAGACCGGCGCGAGTTCACTGGACGTTGATTTGAGCAAACGACGTTGGTAGACGAATACATGACATGGCCCTCCCCCGAAGCACCGCCGCAAGCGGACAATCGCGTTGAGAACAGCTATTGCTGTCCAAACAGCGAAATTCTGTATATCAGGAGGAACACAGAAGCGCTAGGCGACAGCTAATTTTCGAGACCGTCTATTCAGTAGCCTAAAGGGCCCATCGGCTCCGCGTACTCCATCCGGACCGGCTCGGTGTGCCCGACGAGCTCGACGTCGCGCCGCTCCTCGCTGTAACCCAGCCCGAATCGGTCGACATAGCGCTTGTACAGCGTCACCATCGGCGCAGCCGCCAACGCGTCCTGCATCGCCGCGGCATCACCGATCGCCGAGATGACATAGGGCGGACTGTAGGTGCGGCCGTTGAGCAACAGCGTGTTGCCCACGCAGCGCGGAGCCGACGTCGCGATGATGCGCTGATCCTGCACCTGCACACCCTCGGCTCCCGCGCTCCACATGGCGTTGAGCACCGCTTCGATGTCCTGCTGGTGGACGACGAGGTCGTCGGGGGAGGCGTCGCGCGGAAACCGGCCCTGGGCGTCGCGTTGCGCATCGTCGAGCGTCACCACCAGGCCCGGGCCCCGCAACGGGGTCAACCCGGCGGCACCGGCCAGGGCATCTCCGCGGCGGGTGATCGCCTCCAGCGCCGCCGCCGACGACGGGGTGCCGCCGTGATGGTTGGCGATCGCGTCCGCGGCGGCGTCGCGTTCGGCGGTCAACCGGTCCACCGACTGCTGCGCCTCGCGCACCAGATCGACCAGCCGGGGTGCGTCACTGCCCCGGATCTCGTCGCCCCCCGAGACGCTGTGCGTCACCCCGAGCAGCAATCCCGCGGCCACACACACCGCCGGCACGCCCCAGCGCCACGCCGAGCGTGTCGGCCGCGGCGGCGTCGAGTCCGGCATGGGCTTCATCTCCTGGGAGCAGGTTCGCGGCTACGTTAGGCTTTGCCTACACATCGTCGCACCAACCGGTGGTTTGAGGACACCGGCGGCCGGTGCGGCGCCGATCGTCCGAAGGTTCGCATGCCCAAGTCCAAGGTCCGTAAGAAGAACGACTTCACCATCAACCCGGTCAGCCGGACGCCGGTGAAGGTCAAGGCGGGTCCGTCGAGCATGTGGTTCGTCGTTCTCTTCGTCGGTCTGATGCTGCTCGGCCTGGTGTGGCTCATCGTGTTCCAGCTGGCCGGCAACGGTCCCGACGCTCCCAGCTTTCTGCAGTGGATGGCCGACCTCAATGTGTGGAACTACGCCATCGCGTTTGCCTTCATGATCACGGGGCTGTTGCTCACGATGCGGTGGCGGTGACCGGCGCCGGCGGCTGAATGAATTCATCTTGGTCGCTTAGAGTTACCGTCCGCGCCACCAGGTCGTCACCAGATCACACGGTTGTGATTCATCCCCATTGGGGATAGCACTTGTGGATAACCCCGTTGTCCGCGGTAGGAGAGGGTGAAATGTCCGCCCAGCAAACTTCGTGGGGTCCACCGACCGCAGGCCTCGTCGGAGCCGCAATTCTTGGCATTTTCCTCGGCGTAGGCGCTGTGACGCTGGTCACAGACGTGCCGGGACGCATCCTGATCGGCACCGCCGCCGTCGGTTTGCTGCTGTTTGCCATCATGTCGTGGCGCGCTCGGCCGAAACTGGCAATCGACGATGCCGTCCTGATCTACCGCGGCTGGTGGCGGCGGCGAGAACTCACCAGAGCTGACATCGCCCTGATCCGCATCACTGAGTTCCGCCGCATCGGGCGCAAGGTACGCCTGCTGGAGATCGACACGACCGACGACCGGCTGCTCGTACTGAGCCGCTGGGACCTCGGCACCGACCCGTTGCACGTGCTCGACGCGCTCACCGAAACCGGATTCGCCCCCGGCCGGGCGTGATGGCGGCGTGGTCATCGACGCTGAGCGCCGACAACCACGCCGACGTCCTTAGGAGATGGTGATCGACTCGATCACGACCGGATCCGTCGGGCGGTCGCCCCGATCGGTCGGCGTCTTGGCGATCGCGTCGACGACCTTCTGCGACTCGGGATCGACGACCTCACCGAAGATCGTGTGCCGACGGTTCAGATGCGGCGTCTCGGTGACCGTGATGAAGAACTGCGAGCCGTTGGTGCCGGGCCCGGCGTTGGCCATGGCCAGCAGATAGGGCTTGTCGAATTGCAGCTCAGGGTGGAACTCGTCGGCGAACTTGTAGCCGGCGTCGCCACGGCCGGTTCCCGTCGGGTCGCCGCCCTGGATCATGAATCCGTCGATCACCCGGTGGAAGATCACGCCGTCGTAGAACGGGCCCGACGAGCCGCCCGACGCGTTCTCGGTGCTGTAATCCTTGGTGCCCTGAGCCAATCCGACGAAGTTGGCCACGGTCTTGGGCGCATGGTTACCGAACAAGGCGATCTTGATGTCGCCCCGGTTCGTGTGCAGGGTCGCGGTCGCGGTCTGAATAGGACTCGTCACGGGAAGTCAGTGTGCCACGCCCCCTCCCGGGCCCAACCGGGCACCGTGGAGTTCGGCGAGATGGCAGGCTGATAGACGCGACACCGCCAGGTGTGAAAGAGGTGGACTATGCGCTCCAAGACCGAACTCCGACTGACCCCACGTCAGCGACTGAGCCGCGGGTTGAAGTACTCGACGATCGGTCCGGTCGACGTCACCAGGGGAGCGCTCGGAATCGGGGTGGATTCGGCCCGCTCGTCGGCGGCCTGGGTCGGCGACCGCTACCGGCGCAGTGAACTGGCCAGACAACTCAAGGCCGAACTGAGTGCGGCGCAGGAGACCGTCGCTGCCGAGCTGGCCGCTGCACAGGAAGCGGTGGCGCAGCTGCCCGACACGCTCACCAAGGGGCGCAGAACCCGCTCCCGCAAGCGGACGCTGCTGATCGCTGGTGTCGGCACGGTCGTCCTCGCCGGGGGAGCGGCGGCGTTCGTGATCGTGCGGCGTTCCACCCAGCCGGAACCCTCGGCGCTCGAACCCAGCGTCGAAGTCACCCCCAAGCCGTAGCGCGTCCCGCACCATGACCGTCTCGGTGTTCGATCTGTTCTCCGTCGGTATCGGACCGTCGAGTTCGCACACCGTCGGGCCGATGCGGGCCGCGCACCGCTTCGTCGACCAGCTGGTGGCCGACGGCCGGCTCACCGACGTGGCCCGCATCCGCGTCGAGCTCTACGGCTCACTCGGTGCGACCGGCGCCGGGCACGGCACCCCCGGCGCGGTCCTGCTCGGCCTCGAGGGTTTCGCCCCCGAGACCGTCGACCCCGCCGAGGCGCGCAGCCGCGTCGACGCCATCCGCACAGACCGGCGGCTACGCCTCGCCGGAGAGCACCCGATCGAGTTCGACCCGGCCACAGACATCGTCCTGTCGTTGCGCGCCATGGAATTCCACAGCAACGGCATGGTGTTTACCGCGTTCGCCGGTGACGGGGGAGAGCTGCTGCACCGGGTGTACTACTCGGTGGGCGGGGGATTCGTCCTCGCCGAAGGAGAGGCGACCCCCGCCGTCCCGGCGGTGCCGCACCCGTTCACCACAGGCGCGGAGCTGGTGGGCCTGGCCGTCGAGAACAACTGCCGGATCGCCGAGATCATGGCCCGCAACGAGGCAGCGCTCGGGCACGGGGAGCTCCGCGCGGGCCTGCTGCGCATCTGGGCGGTGATGCGCGAATGCGTGGACAACGGGCTGCGCGCCGAAGGGGTGTTGCCCGGCGGTCTGCGGGTCCGTCGCCGGGCACCGGCGCTGGCCCAGGCCCTCGAGGCGGATCCGACCGACCCGCTGTACGCGATGGACTGGGTGACCGTATTCGCGCTCGCGGTCAACGAGGAGAACGCCGCGGGCGGCCGAGTTGTCACCGCACCCACCAACGGCGCCGCCGGCATCATTCCCGCTGTGCTGCACTACTACTGGCGCTTCGTCCCAGACGCCTGCGAGGACGGCGTCGTCGAATTCCTGCTCACCGCCGCGGCCATCGGCCAGTTGTTCAAGACCAATGCCTCGATCTCCGGCGCGGAGGTCGGCTGCCAGGGGGAGGTGGGCTCGGCATGCTCGATGGCGGCCGCCGGGCTGGCCGCGGTACTCGGCGGCACGCCTGCGCAGGTGGAGAACGCCGCCGAGATCGGCATCGAGCACAACCTCGGGCTGACCTGCGATCCGGTCGGCGGCCTGGTGCAGATCCCGTGTATCGAACGCAACGCCGTGGCCTCGGTCAAGGCGATCACCGCCGCGCGGATGGCGTTGCGCGGCGACGGCATCCACCACGTCAGCCTGGACACCGCGATCAAGACGATGCGCGACACCGGGGCCGACATGGCCGTGAAGTACAAGGAGACGTCACTGGGCGGGCTTGCCCTCAACGTCGTCGAATGCTGACCCCCGGCCAGCACATTTCTCGCCATCGTCATCTCGTGTGACCGGCACGTAACACGGCCTCGCTAGTTTTGGGATTCAAAATCCAGATAGGGAGGCCAGCTTGCCCATGCCCCTCAGCTCCGCTGCCCTGGAGGCGGCCCGGCGCGTGCTAGATGACGTGGACCGTTGCACCGATCCGGTGGCAACCGCACGGCTGCTGCCTCCCGAGGTCTACACCAGCGACAACTTCTGGGAATTCGAGAAGGAAGCCATCTTCGCCCGAGAATGGTTGTGCGTGGGGCATATCGGCGAGATTCCCGAGCCCGGCGACCAGCTCCCGCTGACCCTCATCGACGAACCCATCGTGGTGCTGAGGGATCTTTCCGGCGAAATACGGGCGATGTCAGCAGTATGCCAGCACCGCGGCCAGCCGCTGTTCGGCGGTCTGGCCGCAGAGGACCGCGGGCCGGATACCGGTTGCGTCCGGGGCAAACGGATGGTGTGCCCCTACCACAACTGGCAGTTCGACCTCGACGGTCGGCTGGTAGCGGCGCCGTCGATGACCGAGACGGTGCCGGTGAAACAGCTTCGCGAGGGCGTCCGCCTGCCGCAGATTCGCTGTGAGGTGTTCCACGGCCTGATCTTCATCAACTTCGACCCCGACGCAACGCCGCTGGCACCCACGGTGGCACTGATGGACGAAGAGCTTTCGACATTCGGCATCGAGGAACTCGTCCCCTTACCCGCACAGATCTTCCCTGCGCAGCAGTGGAATTGGAAGATCCATCACGACAACGCACTCGAGCCGTACCACACCAGCTACGTGCATCGCGGAGTGCACGAGGCCGCGCCCGCCAAGAACGCTCGATTCTACGAATTCCACGAGGGTGACGGACAGGTGATGCACCCGACGTATCTGCTCGACGAGAACGCGGGATTGGCCAGCACCGACGGCAAACGCACCACCACCATCATCCCGGGGCTGACGGAGGAACAGCGTAAGCGAGTGATGTTCGCCTCCATCCCTCCCATGCTGTTCAGCATTCTTCAGCCGACCTTCGTCCAGCTGGCGATGATCCATCCGACCGGGCCGGGATCGTTTGACCTGCGCCGAGTCAACCTGTACCCGAAGTCAGCGGTCGAGGAGCCGGGCTTCATGACCGCCTACGAAAAGTTCCTCGAGCGCAAGAAGCTCGCCATCCATCAGGACGCGGTCACCACGGCAGCGCTGCAGCAGGGCCTGCGGTCGAGATACGCACCTCGCGGTCCGTTGTCCTGGATGGAATCGAACATCCCACAACTCAATCAATGGCTGATCGAGCGCTACCGAAAGGCACTGAGCGATGTCTGAAACCGCCGTGGACGACGGCACCGTCACCAGATTGTTGGCCCGACTCGAGGCACTGGAGTCCCGCGAAGCCATCCACGGCCTGATGGTCAGCTATATGGCGGCCACCGATGCCAAAGAGGACAAGGGGGAGAAGGTAGCTCGTCTGTTCACCGAGGACGGTCGCTGGCAGAGTGTGGGGCCGCACGGTAATCCCGGCTGGGCAGCAGTGGGCCGTGACGCTCTGGTCAAGAAGTTCGACCGCAACGTCGCGCGCATGCCGTTCTCTGCGCACTTCGTCACCAACCCCGCCATCGACCTCGACGGCGACACCGCCCGCGGTCGATTCATGTACTTCCAGGCGTGCACCTACCGAGGCGACCAACCATTGTGGATCGCGGGCTCCTATGACAACGACTTCCGCCGCGTGAGCGGGCAATGGCTGATCTCGCACATGCGTGTGCACAACTTCTTCACCACGCCCTTCGATAAGGGCTGGGTTGCCGTCCCCCATATGCAAACCCCCTGAAAGCTGACCATGACATACCGCCACCAGATCCTGCGCAACCTCAAATTCGGAACGCTGCCGGCCTTCGTCGCCGCCGAGAAGGAGAAAAACGCCCTACGGACCGCAGCCGGTCTCACCCCTTACGCTATCTGGTCACCCGCCTTCGGCGGCCTGCACCATCTGGTACTGGAAGCGCAGTTCGAGTCGATGGCTGCGTTCGAGTCCGAGCACCTGGCCGGCAAATCGCTCACCGGCATGGCCGAGATCAATGCCCGCCAACTCGAATGCGTCATCGAGGGCTCGGCGCTCGATCGACTACAACGCGTCACCCTGGCTCCCGAGATCTGACGCAGAACACCGTGACCGACCGCGATCTGCGCTGGTTCAACTGGCATTCGCGTTATGACGATCTCGAGTCGGCCGACACCGACCGCCTCGAGATCGTGCAACGGGTGCTGAGCGACGCGCTTGACCAGGCTCCGCCCCATACCTCACTCAAAGCAGTGAGTGTCTGTGCCGGCCAGGCCCGCGACCTGTTGCCTGTGCTGATCAATCATCCTCGTGGCCACGATGTCTCAGCCCGCCTGGTCGAAGCCGACCCGCTGAACGCGTCGTTCCTGCACGGTGCCCTCGGTAGCACCGCCCTGCGCACTGTCGATCTGGTGGTCGGCGATGGTGGGGACACCGCCAACTATCGCGGCGCGGTACCGGCCGACCTCGTGTTGTTGGGCGGTGTGTTCGCAAACATCAGCAGCGCCGACGCCCACCGCACCGTCACTGCCTTGCCCGGATTCTGCCGACCTGGAGGCCTGGTGGTGTGGTCCAGTTACGGGCCTCGACTGGCGGCAGCCGACTCCGTGCTGTCCCAGCTCGAGAACGGTCCGTTCCAACGGTACACACTGGTGCGCAGAACCGGGTGGGAGTTCTTGGTGGCCGCCCACCGCTACACGGGCGCGGACTCCGAGTTATCCCCCCGGAGCAGGCTCTTCAGCTTCAGCTGAGATCGATACCGCCGGCGTCAAGTGCCGGTACCTGGGCGGGCCCGCCCTGGTTGACATGCCGGCTCTGCAGATGCCGGCGCATGAGCATCACCGCCAGCTCATCGTCCGCGGCGAGGATGGCGTTGATGATCGCGGCGTGCTCATCCCACGAATGGCCAACGGCCGCGCTCTTGCCCCCGACGAGGTGGTGAGACTGATTGCGCACCGCACGCAGCGTGTCGGCCAGGAACTTCGATCCGCTGGCCTCGCCAAGCAAGGCGTGGAAGGAATCGTTGAGCTCGTCGAGCTCGGCATCGGACCCTGTCGCGGCGGCCCGCGAGCCGGTCTGCAGCGTCTGCTCCAACGCGGTACGCAACGCGGCATCGCTGCGCACCGTGGCGTGACGCACCGCGATCGATTCCAGCGCGATGCGCATCTCTCGCACCACTTCCAGCTCGTGCTGGTCGAGCTCGACGACCCGAACGCCACGCCGTGGCATTGACTCCACCAGCCCCTCGGCCTCCAGCCGGCGGAACGCCTCCCGCACCGGAAAGCGCGACACCCCGAGACGTTCGCTCATGCTGAATTCGTTGAGCCGTTCGCCCGGCGCCAACTCACCGTTGAGAATGAGGCGGCGCAGTTCATCGACAGTTTCGTCCCTGAGGGATCGGTGCCGACTTCCCACCGAGGACATGGCGTCTACCCCGCTTCTTGATGGCTACTGGATACCAAAAGGTCTCTGCGCGAGTACGTTACCGCGTCCGTCAGACCAGCGGTCGCGCAGAAACCTCGCTGTAATTGGACGAGGCTTCGCTCGTAACAATTTTTGGATACAAAAGCCAACATGACACTTTCCTACAGCCAGGTGGCAGCAACCGGACGCGGTGTCGTGACGGCCAAGCAGTTCGACCACATCGTCCTACGCGTCACCGACCCAGAGGCCTCCGTGCGGTGGTACGTCGACAAGTTCGGGTTCCTCGTGCACCGCTTGGAGGAGTTCCGCGCCGGAACGGTGCCATTCCCCTCGGTCGAGATCTGCCCCGGCACAATCATCGATCTGGATGCGCGGTCAGCCGCCACCGGCACCAACGTCTCTCACTTCGCCATCGACGTCGAACCTGTCGACCTGATCGCCCTCGCCGGCTCAGGGACGTTCGAGAAGATCGACGGCCCCTACCGCCGCTGGGGCGCGCGTGGCCCCGCCGACCTGGTCTAT
>Ga0310345_10002444_pt1 | contig 18792 bp, 13 predicted proteins | sample HC15DNA20500_MG_FD_204667 | JGI IMG/M metagenome (GOLD analysis project Ga0310345, IMG submission 204667) | Marine microbial communities from station ALOHA, North Pacific Subtropical Gyre - HC15-DNA-20-500_MG | ecosystem: Environmental > Aquatic > Marine > Oceanic | place: Pacific Ocean: North...
GGTCCACAGCAAGACGGATGTGCGAATCTGCGGCACGCGCACCGAGTTGCTGCGCACCCTCACCGCCGTCTCTGGCGTAGAGGCGGCGGTGCTAGGGACTCGGGCTTTTGGACCGAAATGGTGCCGCTTGCGTGACTCGAACACGCGACCCCATCATTACGAATGATGTGCTCTACCGGCTGAGCTAAAGCGGCCCGGTACGCCTCCGGCCCGGGCCGGCTGGCGTGAGCGGCGCGCTTATCAGCTTGCCCCAACCAGCGCAAGCGGCGCCGAAAACCGCGCTGCTTTACCGATCATTTACCACAGTCGGGCAGAAGCGGCACGGGGGCAAGCCGGCCACCGGAGACAAGAGCGCCATGGACAGGCTGGGGTTCGACGAGGACGCATTGCGCGATGTCGCGGACGACGAAGGGGCGGATATGAGTGTCGACGACAATCCAAGCCCGCAAATTGGCACCGACGAACGCCGGATGCACGTGCGCGCCTATAATCATTGGGTCGCGCTGCTCGGGGGGCGTCCCTATCCCGATATCGCCGATCTCGACCCCGAAAATATCGCCGATTTCGGTCCGCATTCGGTGCTGCTCGATTTCACCGACGGAATCGAGGACCCGCAGGTCCGCTATCTCGGCCGCGCCCTGCGCGACGAGTGCGGGCTGGACGGCGGCATCAGCCGGATCAGCGAGGTGCCGAGCCGCTCGCTGCTTTCGCGCCTCACCGATCATTATCTGCAGATCATCGCCAACCGCGCGCCGATCGGCTTCGAGGCCGAGTTCGTCGGCTTGCGTGGGCACAACACCATGTATCGCGGGATCCTGATGCCCTTCTCGTCGAACGGCGAGACGATCGATTTCATTTACGGCGTGATCAACTGGAAGGAGATGGTGGACGCCGCGACCCAGGCCGCGCTCGAGGCCGAGGTCGCCGCCGCCGTCCGTCAGGCGCCGCGCGCCCCGCTCGCCGCGCCCGCCTGGGCGAGCGGGCCGAACGCCAGCGGCGCGACCGTCGAGGCCGAGCCCGCCGCCGCGCCCACGGGTGCCGCGCTGCCGCTCGCCGATCAGTTGACGCTCGCCCAGCAGAGCGCCGCCGCGGTTCGCGCGGCCGATACGCGCAGCCGCGCCGCGCTCTACCGGGCGCTCGCCCGCGCTTATGATTTCGCCGCCGCCTGCGACGCCGACGCGACGGGCTATGCCGCGCTGCTCGCCGCCGAGGGGATCAAGGCGCAGGACCGCGCGCCGATGACGCCGGTGGTCAAGCTCGTGTTCGGGGCGGATTATGACAAGACGCGGCTGACCGAGTTCGCCGCGGTGCTCGGCCATGCGCGCCGCCACGGCGTGCCGGTGGGCGCGCTCGCCGATTTCCTGGAGGTGAGCGAGGGCGGGATCAAGGGCATCGTTGCCGCCGAACGCGCCGCCAAGCGTCCCGCCGTCCCGGCGCGCGATCCGCTCGCCAAGGCGCGCCGCAAGCTCGGTACGCGCCCGGTGCTGGGCGAAGTCGCGCTGCCGGTGGAGGCCGATGACGGCGCGCTGGTCGTGCTCGTCGCGCGCAAGGGCGCCGCATTCGAAGTGCTCGCGAGCCTTGCCGCCGACGATCCCGCCGCCGCTCGCGCGATCGCCCGCGCGGCGAGGTGAACAGGTTTTACTTCGGCATCCCGCTCAGTCCGCTCGCCTTGCGCAGCGCCTCGCCGTCGAGCCGATAGCCGTCGAGGAACACGGTGTTCACCTGGCGCAGCGCGCCGAGATTCTTGGAGACATCGCCGTTCACCAGGATGATGTCTGCGGTTTTGCCTACCGCGATCGATCCGGTGCGATCGGCCATCCCGGTCATCCGCGCGGGGATGATCGTCGCGGTCTGCAGCGCCTCGACATTGCTCAGCCCGGCCTGCTGATAGAGTTCCAGCTCGCGCACCAGTTCCAGCCCATAGCCGTCGGTGCCGGCCACGATCGGCACGCCGGCCTGGTGTAGCTTGCCGACCACTTGCACCATCTTGACGAAGCTCTTGCGGAAATCGTCGCGCGTCAGCCCGCCGAACAGCGGATAGCCGGCGATCTTCCAGCCGCGCGCCACCGCCGGTGGGGCGACATCGGCGAAGGGGGCATATTCGGGCGAAAGCGCCGAGCCGTCCGAGGTCATCAGCGGTTCCCACACCGTCAGCGTGGGATCGATGATCGTCTTGCGCTTGCCGAGTTCGGCATAGAAGGCCTTCATCGCGGGTGAATCGAGATCGACGTCCTTGCCGTACTTCGCCGGACCTTCCAGTCGGGCGGCGGTGTTGGCCTTGTCGACCACGTCCTGCGGCATCGCCTGCATGATGATGAAGTTGATATGGGTGATCTCGTCATAGCCCGCGCGCACCGCCTCCAGCGGGCGCATCCCGGCGGGGATATGGCCGTGCACGTGCAGGCCGAGCTTGTGCGCCTCGGCGGCCGCTGGCGTGATCCAGGCCGGGTTCATCGAGGTGTAGAATTTCACCCCCCACATCCCCGCCGCCTTGATCTTGCGCACCGCCGCGATCGCTTCCTCGGCAGAGGTGACGGTGAGCGCGCCCTGCGCGGCGAGTGGATCCTTGCGATCGATGATCACCGACACCTTGCCGTCGGGCGCGACCAGATCGCCCGCCGCGCGGCGCTTCAGGATGCTGATCGATTCGTCGATCATCGATCCGGGGCTGCGGAAATTCGTCATCCCCGTCGCGACATTCTGGAGCAGGTTCCAGTCGTCGCCGCCGATATGGCGGTGCGAGTCCCAAAGGCCCGGCGACAGCGTCTTACCGCGCCCGTCGAGCACCGTCGCGCCTGTCGGGGCCTTGAGCGTGCCACCCTTGGCGATGGCGGCGACCTTGCCGTCGGCGATCAGCACCGCCTGATCGGGGACGTAGCGGCCGCCGACCGAATCGAACAGCTGCACATGGTCGATCAGCGTCGGGGTGCGGTTGGCGGCGCTGAGGAAGCGGTGCGCCACGTCGCGCACCATGTCCGCCGTCGCTTCGTCCTGAACGTCCTTCAGCTTGGGGCCGGCCGCCTCATAGCCTTCGGGCAGCAGCGAGATGATGCCGGCATTGCCGAAATAGCGGTTCTGCTCGTCGAGCCAGACGGGCGAGGGGGAGAAGCCCGTGCCCGAGACGAAGGCCAGCTTCACCGTTTTCGGCCCGTTCGGCCCGGTGATCTGAACGGCCTTGCCGATGCTGATCGTCGCGTGGCCCTGCGGCAGCAGATCCACGCCTTTGTCGCCAGCGGCGACCAGCGCGGCGACATCGATCTCGCCGGCGAGCCAGGGGCCACCATAGCTGTTGTAGCGTTTGTTCGCGAAGGGTGCCGAACCCTCGTCGACCGCGGTCTTCCAACGGGCGACCCCGGCGGGATCGACGCTGAAATCCTCGGTCGCGTCGCCGGAATCGGTGAAGCCGCGCACGGCGAGCGCGGTCGGCCGTTGATCAGGCCCCAGCGTGACCACTTCGTCCGTCTCGGTCACCCAGCCGCGCAGCGACATCGACATGCGATAGGCGGCGCGGCCATCGGGCAGCGCCCAGGACCAGACATCGCCATGCTTGCCCGCGACCGAGCTGATCGTGAAGTGCCGCGCTCCCGCCGGCGGCACCATCAACTGCTCCTTGGTGGCCGGGCCGGCGGCGGGCGGGGCGGCATCATGCGCCAGAACGGCGGCGGGCGCGGCGGCGGCGAGCAGCAGAGTCGCGAGCAGAGGACGGCGCATGGAGGCTCTCCCGTGGTGACAAGCAAGAGTGACGCACTCCCGCGTCCAATGCAATGTCGCCCCTTGGCTGGCCACTCCCGCCTTGCCCTGCCTAGCCCGCCAAGCCTAGAAGCGCGCCATGGTCAAAGCCACGCTCAAGTCGTTGTCGGACGCGCTTGCTGTTCGACTGGTCGAGGGGGCCCTGCCGGGCGAGTTGGAGGGCTTCGGCGAGGCCGAACGGGCCGAGGCCGCGCGCTTCGTCGCCGCCACCGCCGGCGCCCGTCCGCCGGCGACGCCTCGGCTCGAGCTGGAGACGATCAGCGGCGACGAGACCAACCGCCAGATGCGGCTCGCGATCGTCAATGACGACATGCCCTTCCTGGTCGATTCGATCGCGGCGACGATCGGCGCGCATGACATCGACATCGATCGCATCATCCACCCGGTGCTTCCGGTATCGCGCACCGAGGACGGGACGATCAGCGGCGTCGGCGAGGGCGCGCCGGAATCGATGATCTATATCGAGATGGAGCGCGTCGACGCCCGCCGCCGCCGCGCGCTGGTGAGCGATATCGAGCGCGCGCTCGCCAATGTGCGCGCCGCGGTCGCCGATTGGCCGCCGATGCAGGCGGCGATGGCGGCCGATGCCGAACGGCTGCGCGCGAGCGACGATGCCGCCGAGCGCGAGGGCGGCGCGCTGCTGGACTGGTTCCTTGATCGCCACTTTACCCTGCTCGGCCATGAACGCTGGCGGCGGGGCGGCGGCAGCGAGTCGCTGGGTATCGCGCGGCTCGATCAGCCGGTGCCGATCCTGGCGGAGGCGTCGCGCAAGCTGGCGCTCGATTGGTTCGCGGAAGGCAATGCGGCGCCGCTGCTGGTGAAATCGAACCTGATCTCCAGCGTCCACCGCGCGGTGCCGCTCGATCTGGTGCTGGTGCCGCTGCGCGAGGATGGGCAACTCGTCGGCCTGTCGATCCATGCCGGCCTCTGGACCTCTTCCGCGCTCAATGCGCCGCCCCAGGCGGTGCCGGTGCTGCGCGCGCGGCTCGCGGCGATGGAGGCCAAGTTCGGCTTCGATCCCAAAGGGCATACCGGCAAGGCGCTGGCGCACGCGCTCACCCAGCTGCCGCACGATCTGGTGGTCGGCTTCGATCCCGCCTCGCTCGAACAATTGGCGCTCACCGCGATGTCGCTCGCCGATCGGCCGCGGCCGCAGATGGTGCTGGTGCGGTCGATCCTGGGGCGGCATCTGTTCGCGTTCGTCTGGCTGCCGCGCGACGATCTGACGACGGTGCGCCGCATCGCGATCGGCGACATGCTCGCCGAGGCCGCGCATGGCGCGCTGCTCAACTGGACGATCGCGCTGGAAGACGGGGTGGTCGCGATGCTGCGCTACACCTTCGATCTGCGCGGCGAGGGGCGGATGCCCGAGGTCGCGCCGCTCAACCAGCGGCTGCAGCGGATGGTGCGCGGCTGGGTGCCGGCGGTGGAAGCCGCGATCGCCGAACGCGCCGATCCCGCGCGCGCCGCCCGGCTGGCGCTGCGCCACGCCAACAGCTTCCCCCAGGCCTACCGCGCGGTGGCGACCGCCGAGGAAGCCGCGCGCGACATCCTGCGACTGACGACGCTGGAGACGCCCGAGGCGCGATCGGTGCGGCTCTATCGCGGCGAGAGCGGGCCGCGGCTGAAAATCTATCGCTATGGCGGCGCGCTGGCGCTGTCGGACGCGGTGCCGGTGCTGGAGAATTTCGGTTTCCGCGTGATCGAGGAAGTGCCGACCGCCCTCGCCGACGAGGCCGAGGGCTATATCCATGACTTCGCGATCCAGCTCAGCCCGGAAGCGTCGCCCGGCCTGATCGACGGCGATCCTACGGTGCTGGAGAAGGCGATCTCGGCGGTGCTGGAGGGGCAGGCCGAGAATGATTCGTTCAACCGGCTGATCGTCGATGCCGGCTTGAGCCCCCAGGCGGTGGTGCTGTTCCGTGCCTGGTTCCGCTATCTGCGCCAAGCGGGGATGGCCTATAGCCTGGCGACGGTGGTCGACGCGCTGCGCCGCGCGCCGAACGTCGCCGCCGCGCTGATCGCCCGGTTCGAGGCGGCGCACGCGCCCTCGGGCGGCGATGTGCCGGCCGCCGACGCGGCGATCGCGCAAGGGCTAGAGGGCGTGAGCGCGATCGACGACGATCGCATCCTGCGCAGCATCGCCGGGGTGATCGCGGCGACGCTGCGGACCAATTTCTACGCCCCCGCCGCGCGCGAGGCGATCGCCTTCAAGCTCGATAGCGCCAAGGTGCCGGGCCTGCCCGCGCCACTCCCCTGGCGCGAAATCTGGGTCTATTCGCCCCGGATCGAGGGCATTCACTTGCGCGCCGGCCCGGTCGCGCGCGGCGGCCTGCGCTGGTCCGATCGGCGCGACGATTTCCGCACCGAAATCCTGGGCCTGATGAAGGCGCAGCGAGTGAAGAACGCGGTGATCGTGCCGACAGGCGCCAAGGGCGGCTTCTACCCCAAGGCGCTCCCCAGCCCGATCAACCGCGACGCCTGGCTCGCCGAAGGCACCGAGGCGTACCGCATCTTCATCCGCACGCTTTTGTCGCTCACCGACAATATCGTCGAAGGGCGCGTCGTCCACCCCGAGGGCGTGCGCATCCATGACGGCGAGGACCCCTATTTCGTCGTCGCGGCTGACAAGGGCACCGCCACCTTCAGCGATGTCGCCAATGCCATCGCGCTCGAGCGCGGCTTCTGGCTGGGTGACGCCTTCGCCAGCGGCGGCAGCCAGGGCTATGACCATAAGGCGATGGGCATCACCGCCAAGGGCGGCTGGATCTCCGTCCAGCGCCATTTCGCCGAGCGCGGCGTTGACGTGCAGCGCAACAGCATTCGCGTGGTCGGCTGCGGCGATATGTCGGGCGATGTCTTCGGCAACGGCCTGCTGCTCTCCAAGGCGGTGCGGCTGATCGCGGCGTTCGATCATCGCCACATCTTCCTCGATCCCAACCCCGATCCGGCGAAAAGCTGGGAAGAGCGCGCGCGGCTGTTCGCGCTGCCAAGGTCGAGCTGGGCGGACTATGATCCGGCGCTGATCTCGTCCGGGGGCGGGGTGTTCGCGCGGACCGAGAAGGTCATCCGCCTGTCGGATGAAATCCGCGCGGCGCTCGGCATCGAGGCAGCCGAGCTCGATCCGGCGGCGCTCATTTCCGCGATCCTGAAGGCGCCGGTGGACCTGATCTGGTTCGGCGGCATCGGCACTTATGTGAAGGCGGCCGCGGAGAACAACGTTCAGGTCGGCGATCCGGCCAATGATCGGTTGCGGGTGAATGCCGAGGACCTGCGCGCGGTCGCGATCGGCGAGGGCGCCAATCTCGGCGTCACCCAGGCCGGCCGCATCGCGTTCGCCGCAGGGGGCGGGCGGATCAACACCGACTTCATCGACAATTCGGCAGGCGTCGATTGCTCCGACAATGAAGTGAACATCAAGATCGCGCTGAACCGCGAGATGATCGAGGGGCGGCTCGGCTTCGATGCACGCAACGAGCTGCTGGTCGGCATGACCGACGATGTCGCGCATATCGTGCTGGAGGATAACCGGCTGCAAACGCTCGCCCTTTCGATCATGGAGCATGACGGGGCGCAGGCGTTGCCGAGCTATGTGCGGTTGATCGAGATTTTCGAAGGCTCGGGCCGGCTCGATCGGCATGTCGAGGGGCTGGGATCGAACGACGATCTGCTGCGCCGCGCGCAAGACCGCGCCGGGCTCACCCGGCCCGAACTCGCGGTGCTGCTCGCGACCGCCAAGCTCGCGCTGCAGGACGCGATCGAGCGCAGCCCGCTCGCTCAAGACGCGGCGACCCGGCCCGATCTCCACGCCGCTTTCCCGGCGGCGATGCGCGAGAAATTCGGCAACGCGATCGACGAGCACCGCCTGCGCGGTGAGATCGTCGCGACCAAGCTCGCCAACCGCATCGTCAACCGGCTGGGCGTGCTTCATCCCTTCGAACTCGCCGAGGAAGAGGGCGCGGCTTTGTCGGACATCGCGGCGATGTTCGTCGTGGTCGAGCAATTGTTCGAACTGCCCGCCTTGTGGGCGGAGATCGAGGCGGCGCAGCTGCCCGAGGCGGCGCGCATCGCCTTGTTCGACGAAGTCGCGCTCGCGACGCGGTCGCACATCGCCGATCTGCTCCGCGTTTGCCCGCCTGGCAGCAGCCCGCGCGACGTGCTCGCGCGGGTCGGGGCGGGGGTCGAGAATCTCGAGACCCAGCTCGCCGCGTTGCTGGAAGACGAAGCGCGCGGCCAGAGCGCGCGGATCGCTCAGCGATTGCAGGGAGCGGGGGCACCGGCCGAGCTGGTGCGCAAGGTGGTGCGCATCTTCGAGCTGGACGGGGCGGTCGGCCTCGCCGATCTCGGCCGCCGGCTGGGGATCGACGAGGCGAAGCTGACCCGCGCCTTCACCCGGCTGGGCGAGGCGCTGGGGCTCGATTGGGCGCAGACTCAGGCGGCGCGGCTCGATTCGAGCGACCCCTGGGAGCGGTTGCTGATCGCGGGGCTGGCGCGCGATTTCCAGCAGATCCGGCTGGAGTTCCTGGGGCGCGAGGCGGGCGATCCGCAACTGCGCGTCGATGGCTGGCTCGCCGAACACGGCTCGCGCGTCGCCCAGTTCCGCGCGCTGGTCGACCGCGCCCGCCGCGCGACTGCGCCAGGCGCGGCGATGCTCGCGCAGATCGCGGGGCAAGCGCGGGTGCTGTTGGGGCGGTAGGCGGGGGCTGCGCGCCGCTTCGACCCACCCCAACCCCTCCCTTCCAGGGAGGGGCTTGATGATTGAAATTACCTACTCCCCTCCCTGAAAGGGAGGGGTCGGGGGTGGGTCGAAGCTGCGCGAAACGCGCCCTACAACCGCACCCGTAGTGTCGCCCGCGCATTGATCGGCGCGCCCGTGGAGATATTATTGTCCGTATGCGCGGTCGGGAAATAGCCCGCGTCGAATAGATTCTCGATGTTCACCTGCGCTTCGATATTCTTGGTCAGCTTATAGTAGAGCGCCGCATCCACCCGCGTATAAGCCGGCAAGGTCACCGTGTTCGAGATCGAGGTGAAGCGGTCCGAGAAATAGCTCACCCCGGCGCCCACGCCGAAGCGCGGCGTCACATTGTAGCGGGTGAAGGCCGAGAATGTATGGCGCGGTACCAGCGCTACGTGGCGCCCGGCGGGGGCGGCGGCGGTCGTCTGGGTGATCACCGCTTCGGTCAGCGCATAAGCGAGGCTGAGATTCCAGTCCCGGGTGATCTGGCCGCGCGCCTCCAGCTCCAGGCCGCGGCTGCGCTGGCCGCCGGTCAGCACCGTCGTCCCCGGCACCGGCCCCGCCGCGCGGGTGTTGGTGCGCTCCAGCTGATAGAGGCTCGCCGCGAGCAGCAGCCCGGCGCGCGGTTCCCATTTGGCGCCGACCTCATAATTGTCGAAGCGTTCGGGGATCAGCGCCGCGCTCGTCACGTCGAGCGTGGTGAACTGGTCGCCCGATTGCGGCAGATAGCTGCGCGCATAGCTGAAATAGAGCGACACGCCAGCGGCCGGATGCCCGACCAGCCCGACCCGCGGCGACCAGAGGCCGTCGGTGCGCTCCAGCGTCTGCGCGGTCAACCGGTTGCGCGCGGTGAGCGTGAAACTGTCATAGCGCAGGCCGAGCAGCAGCTCGATCGGCCCCCATTTCAGCTGATCCTGCGCATAGCCCGCGAAGATGCTCGTGTCGGTCGTCACCGATCGCTGGCCGGTGCCCGCGCGCAAGATCGGCGCGGGGATGGCGAGCGGCTGGGTGAGCCGCACCGGCAGCGTCAGCCCGTCCGCGCTCGCGCCCGGCTGGCCATCGAAAAAGCCATTCAGCCGGCCATTATCGCCATGCTGCTGGCCGAACTCGGCGCCGGCGAGGATCGTGTGGCTGATCGGCCCGGTGCGCGTCTGCCAGACGAGATCGGTCTGGCTGAACAGGTTCTGCCGCGTGTTGAAATCATAATAGGCCTGGATCGGCACCGTCCCCGCCGCCGTCACCGCGCCAGAGGGGAAGGCGTTGCGATAGAATTTGTCGTAATCGCCGTAGAGCAGCCGCCCGGTGATCTGGAGATTGTCCGAGAAACGGTGGGTCGCCGTCACGCGCAGAACATTTGCGGTGAAGGCGGTGCGGTTGAAGCCGGGCACGCCGAAGAAGGTATCGCGAAAGCCCGCGATCGGCCGCCCATTCTGCGAGGGGATGCCGCGATCGACCACGCGGCGATCGGCCTGATATTCATAGCCGATGGTGATCGCGGTGCGATCGTCGAGCGCGAAACGCAGCACCGGGTTCACCGCGGTGATGTTGCCGCCATAGAGGTTGCGGTGGTTGGCGACCTCCTCATGCACCGCGTTCACCCGCGCCGCCACGCCACGCGCGATGGGGACGTTCAGGTCGCCGTCGAGATACCAGGCGCCGAAGCTGTCGCCCGAGGCGGTGCCGCCCACGCCGAAACCGTCGAACGGCGTCTTGGTCACGCGGTTGATCACCCCGCCGCCGCCGCCGCGCCCGAAGATCATCGCGTTGGGGCCGCGCAGCACTTCCAGCCGTTCCAGATTATAGACCGGGCGATAATATTGCACGTCGTCGCGCAGATTATCGACGAAGAAGTCCGCCGTCGTATTCTGCCCGCGCAGCACGATCTGGTCGCGATTGCCCTCGCCCTGCGCGGCGATCGCGCCGGGGACTTGGCGCAGCGCGTCGCCGATGGTGCGGATAGCCTGATCGTCGATCTGCTGCTTGGTGATCGCGGTGATCGACTGGGGCAGATCGAGCAGTTTGACCGGGGTGCGCGTGGCGGTGCTCGTCTCCTCGGTGCCATAGCCGAGGCGCTGGCCGGTGACGACCACCTCGTCCGCGGGCGCATCGACGGCGCTATCGCCGGGCGCGGGCGCGGCATGGGCGGTACCAGCGAGCAGAGCGAGCGGGCTGACGGAAATGAGAATGGTTCGCAAAGGTCCCTCCTGACGGCTCGCTTGCTATTGCGAGCCATTCGCAGAGTCAACGCTATTGCGAGTCAGTCGCAGATGATTTTTGCTCGAACAGCCAGGTCCGAAGCGCGCTCGCCAGATTGGGCGGGTTGGGCGCCCGGATGCGCAGCGCGTCGATCTCGGCGATCAACGCGGAGAGCGGCAGCGCATGCCCGGCGGCGGCGGCTTCGAGCGCGGCCCAGAAAACGGGCTCCAAACTGATCGAGGTAGCGTGCCCGGCGATCGTGACCGAACGCTTGACCGGGCCGTGGAAGCCTGTTTGGGGTGGGACGACGGATGTGCTCAATCGGGGAGGCAACCGTCGGTCTTGTTCAGGCCAGCGTAATCCGCCGGGAGCGGTATTCGGAGCACATCGCGCAACGCAAGATGGGCATTGCAGTATCGCTTGCCGCTTTGGATTTCCGTAACATGGACGAAGCGTAACGGCGGGCCGAGGCCATCGTCGTTGGTCGCCAATCGGTAAAGGCGAATGGTCGCGAGCGCATGATCGGCTAGTGGACGGTCGTTGCTCTCGTCCAGCCTCGCCGTCGCCACCAACGTCGACGGCCGATCGTCAAGGCGCGCCCGCAGAAACCGCACCGCGCCGATCACCCGCTCGCCATCGAACGGGCTGTCACTGATCGTATCGCCCGGCTCTCCCTCGAACGGGACGAGTTGGCCCCGCTGACCGGGGGTGGAACCGGCAAGCACCATCCAGCGGTGATAGCCATGAGCGTTCCCGTTCTCGAACCAGGCCTGAACGATCGTCGCCGCCTGGCCGCCGGGTAGCAACCCGGGAACATGGTTGATGCCAGCATGAAGAGGGACCGGCACTATCGCGGATAGCCTTGGCGCGTTTGCCATGGCTGGCAGCGTGATCGCCAGGAGCGCGAGGCGCGCTGTTGAACGTATCATTCTCACCGCCCCGGCGTGTCGAACAGCCCGGCGAGCTGTTCGATCATCGTCCCGCCCAGCTGCTCGGCGTCCATGATCGTCACCGCCCGCGCGTAATAGCGTGTCACATCATGGCCGATGCCGATCGCGATCAGCTCGACCGGAGACTTGCCCTCGATCCAGCCGATCACCTGGCGCAGATGGCGCTCCAGATAGGAGCCGCTGTTCACCGACAGGGTCGAGTCGTCCACCGGGGCGCCGTCCGAGATCACCATCAGGATGCGGCGGTCCTCGCGGCGGGCGATCAGGCGGTTGTGCGCCCAGAGCAGCGCCTCGCCGTCGATATTCTCCTTCAGCAGCCCCTCGCGCATCATCAGCCCGAGATTGGGCTTGGCGCGGCGCCAGGGCTCGTCGGCTTGCTTGTAGATGATGTGGCGCAGATCGTTGAGCCGGCCGGGCTGGGGCGGGCGTCCCGCGTTCAGCCAGTCCTCGCGCGCTTGGCCGCCTTTCCAGGCGCGGGTTGTGAAGCCCAATATCTCGGTCTTCACCCCGCAGCGCTCCAGCGTGCGCGCGAGGATATCGGCGCTGATCGCCGCGATCGAGATCGGCCGGCCGCGCATCGATCCCGAATTGTCGATGAGGAGCGTGACGACCGTGTCCTTGAACTCGGTGTCGCGCTCTATCTTGTAGCTCAGCGAATGGGTCGGGCTCACCACCACGCGGGCGAGGCGGGCGGCGTCGAGCAGGCCTTCCTCCTGGTCGAAATCCCAGCTGCGGCTCTGCTGCGCCATCAATCGCCGCTGTAGCCGATTGGCGAGCTTGGTGACGGCGCCCTGGAGATGCACCAGCTGCTGATCGAGATAGGCGCGCAGGCGGAGCAGCTCGTCGGTGTCGCACAATTCGGTCGCCGGGACTTCCTCGTCGAAGCGGGTGCTCCATGCCTTATATTCGAACTGCGGGGCCGGATCGCTGAGCGGCCGGTTGGCGCGCACCGGCATCATGCCCTCTTCGCCCTCCTCGCCCGGCTCGCCATCGGCATCGTCGAAGCTGTCGTCCTGCTGGGCCTGGCTCTCGCCCTGCGCCTCGTCGCCCTCGCTCTGCTGGCTGCGCTGTTCGATCTCGCCCTGGCCCTGGTCGCCGGCGTCGTCGCTCTGGTCGCCTTCCTCCTGCTCTTGCTCGTCCTGGCCCTCGTCGTCATTGCCGCCTTCCTCGGCGTCGTCAGGGGCGAGATCGCCTTCGACGAGTTCGAGGTCTTCGAGCAATTTCATCGAGAGCTTGGCGAAGGCGGCCTGGTCGTCGATCGCGAGCGCCAGCGCGTCGAGATCGCCGCCGGCCTTGCCCTCGATCCATTCGCGCACCAGCGCCATGCCCGGCGCGGCGAGCGCGGGGGAGGGGCGGCCCGCCAGCCGCTCGCGGGCGAGCAAAGCGACCGCCGTCGAGAGCGGTACTTCGTCGCGCGTGCGGGCGCGGGTGATCGGGTCGCTCTTCAGCCGGGCGAGCAGCGCGGTCTCCAGATTGTCGCCGATGCCGCGATAGCCGCGCGCGCCGAGCGCTTCGACCCGCGCCGTCTCCACCGCGTCGAACACCGCGCGGGCGAGCGCTTCGGTTGGCGCGCCCTTCAGATGCAGTGCCTGATCGTGATGCTTGAGCCGCAGCGCGAAGCCGTCCGCGAAACCGCGCGCTTCCGCCACCTGATCGGGCGGCAGCGTGCGCGCGGGCATCGGGATCTTCAGATGCTTGCCCGATTGGCTGGGGGCATCGGCGGTATAAGCGAGATCGAGTTCGGGCTCGTCGGCGAGCGCGCGGGCGGTGCCGCCGAGCACGGCCTTCAGGCGATCGAGCGGGGTTTCGGTGGCCATTGGCGGGGCTTTACCAGATCGCCGTCGCGCCGGAACCCCTCTAGCGTCGGCTTGGCCGCGCGGCTAAACGCGCGAGCCATGAGCACGAAGACCGTTACGGATAAGCAGTCAGCGGTCATCGAGCACCGCGACCAGCTGATTGCGACTTTCGCCAAGGGCGAGAAGCCGCCCGAACGCTGGCGCATCGGCACCGAGCATGAGAAGTTCGTCTACCGCACGAGCGACCACCGCGCGCCGAGCTATGACGAGCCGGGCGGCATTCGCGATCTGTTGATGGGCTTGACCCGCTTCGGCTGGCGACCGGTGATGGAAGGCGGCAATGTGATCGCGCTCAGCGGCGGCGACGGTTCGATCAGCCTCGAGCCCGCCGGCCAGTTCGAGCTTTCGGGCGCGCCGCTCGACAATCTCCACCAGACCTGCGCCGAGACCGGGCGGCATTTGGAGCAGGTGGCGGCGGTGGGTGGCGAGCTTGGCCTGGGGTTTTTGGGCCTGGGCATGTGGCCCGATAAAGCCCGCGCCGATCTGCCGATCATGCCCAAGGGGCGCTATGCGATCATGCTGCGGCACATGCCGCGCGTGGGTTCGCTCGGGCTCGACATGATGCTGCGCACCTGCACGATCCAGGTGAATCTCGATTACCAGAGCGAAGCCGATATGGCGCGGAAGTTCCGCGTCGGCCTCGCGCTGCAACCGCTCGCGACGGCGCTGTTCGCTAATTCGCCGTTCACCGAAGGCAAGCCCAACGGGTTCCTGAGCTTCCGCAGCCATATCTGGTCGGACACCGATCCGGCGCGCACCGGTATGCTGCCCTTCGTGTTCGAGGACGGCTTCGGCTATGAACGCTACGCCGACTATGCGCTCGATGTGCCGATGTACTTCGTCTATCGCGAGGGGCGCTATATCGACGCCGCGGGGCAATCCTTCCGCGATTTCCTGGAAGGCCGCCTCCCCGCGCTGCCGGGCGAGAAGCCGACGGTCGATGACTGGTCCGATCACTTGTCGACCGCGTTCCCCGAGGTGCGGCTGAAATCCTTCCTGGAAATGCGCGGCGCCGATGGCGGACCCTGGGGGCGCATCTGCGCGCTGCCGGCGCTCTGGGTGGGGCTGCTCTACGATCAGGCGGCGCTGGATGCGGCGTGGGACTTGGTGAAAGGCTGGGATATGGCCGGGCGCGAGGAACTGCGCGCGAGCGTGCCCAAGCTGGGCCTGGATGCGCCGCTGCCGGGCGGCGGGCGGCTGCGCGACATCGCCGGCGAAGTGCTCGACATCGCCCATGCCGGGCTCGCCGCGCGGGCGCGGCATGATGCTGGCGGGAGCGACGAGACCGGCTTCCTCGACCCGCTGCGCGAGATCGTGCGGCGGGGGAAAGTGCCGGCGGAGATGCTGCTGGAGCGCTATGCGGACGCCTGGGGCGGCGATGTTTCGCGGGTTTATGAGGAGATGCGGTTTTAGCGCCTCACGCGAAGACGCGAAGCGCGCTTATCGGCGCGAAGCGCCCTTCAAGATGTACGCGCACAAAGCCACTAAGGCACAAAGAAGAAGGAATATCCCTCTTTGTCCCTTCGTGGCTTCGCACGAGATTTTCTGCAGCGGATGAAAGGCGCTTCGCGCCGTTTCGTGCGCCCTTAGCGCCTTCGCGGCTTAGCGTGAGACCCTAAACCGCCGCCCCCAGCTTCTCCCCCGCCAGCGCCTTCAGATCGACCTGCGGCCGCGCGCCGACATGGCTGATGATCTCCGCCGCGCAGATGGCGCCCAACCGCAGCGACTGTTCCAGCGACATCCCCCGCGCCTGGCCGTGCAGGAAACCCGCCGCGAACAGGTCGCCCGCGCCGGTCGTGTCGACCACGCGCTCGATCGGCTCGGCGGCGACAACGGCGCTCTCGCCCCGGGTGATCGCGAGCGCGCCTTTTTCCGAGCGCGTCACGACAAGCGTCGGCACCAGCGGCGCGATCCGGGCGAGCGCGGCTTCGAAATCCTCGAGCTCGGCGAGCGCGAGCAGTTCATTCTCATTGGCGAACAGAATGTCCACCAGTCCATCGCGCAGCAGCGCGCGGAAATCGTCGCCGTGGCGGCTGATGCAGAACACGTCGGACAAGGTGAACGCCACCCGTCGCCCGGCGGCGCGGGCGATCTCGATCGCGGCGCGCATCGCCGCGCGCGGCTCCTCCGGGTCCCACAGATAGCCCTCGAGATAGAGGATCGCGCCCGAAGCGATCAGTTCGCGGTTCAGCGCGGCGGCGGGCAGGAATTGCGAGGCGCCGAGGAAGGTGTTCATCGTCCGCTGGCCGTCGGGCGTCACGAAGATCAGGCAGCGCGCGGTGGCAGGCTCGCCGGCGCGCGACGGCGTGTCGAACGCGACGCCGATCGAGCGGATGTCATGCGCGAACACCTGGCCGAGCTGATCGTCCGCCACCTGGCCGATGAAACCGCATTTGCCGCCCAGCGCGGCGATCCCCGCGACGGTGTTCGCCGCCGATCCGCCGCTCGCCTCGATCCCCGGGCCCATCTTCGCATAGAGCGCGTCGGCTTCGGCGGGGGAGAAGACGAGCTGCATCGAGCCCTTGGTCATCCCCTCGCTCGCGATGAAGGCGTCGTCGGCATGGGCGAGGATGTCGACGATCGCATTGCCGATCGCGACGACGTCATAGGCGGCTTGGCTCACTTAATTCTCCCTAAAGGCGCGTCGCTCGCCTAATGGGGTGGCGACGATGGCGCAACGGGGTGTGCGATGCGGATTTTGCCGGTGATGTTGCTCTTGGGCGGGTGCGCGAGCGCGGTGGTGCCACCGGCCGCGCCGCAGCGCGCGGCGCCGGTGCCGCTGCCGACCATCAGCCGCGTCGGGCTGGAGCGCGTGCTGGGGCAGACCGCGCCGGCGCTCACCGCGCTGTTCGGCAAGCCCGACGCGGACGTGAGCGAGGGGCCGGGGCGCAAGCTGCAATTCGCCGGACCGATCTGCGTGCTCGACGCTTATCTCTATCCCAAGGGCGGGACGAGCGTCGTCACGCATGTCGATGCGCGCCAGCCCGATGGCGCCCCGATCGACCGCGCGAGTTGCGTCGCCGCGCTCCAGCGCCGCGGCGGGGGGAAATAGCGGCATCTTCCGGCGTTCGGGCAATCGTCGTCATCGCGCCCGCAGCGAGGCAATCCAGGCGCGGCGCGCTCTTCATGCTCTGGGATTTGAATGAACTCGCTGCTCTCCTTCGCCGCGCTCTACCATCAGTTCATCGATTGGATCGGCGACGGCACCGGCCTGCCCGACACGATCCTGCATCTCCATGCCGGGATGGCGGTGCTGATGATCGCGCGGCTGATCACCCGGCGCTCGCTCGGCACGTTCGTGCCCCTGTCGTTCGTCGCGGCGGCGGAGGCGTTCAACGAGGTGATGGACCGGCTCCATTTCGGCTCGTGGCGCTGGCCGGACACGCTGTCCGACATCGCCAATACCTTGTTCTGGCCGCTGGTGATCTGCCTCGCGGTGCGCTTGCGCCCGCTGCTCCGCCCGCGCTAGGCGGCGGCGCGAACGATTGGGGAAAAGCGATGCCCGGTGGCCTGGTTGCCTTGCTGGACGATGTGGCGGCGATCGCCAAGCTCGCCGCTGCCTCGCTCGATGATGTCGTGGGCGCCACGTCCAAGGCGGGGGCCAAGGCGGCGGGGGTGGTGATCGACGATACGGCGGTGACGCCGGGCTATGTCGTCGGCCTCGCTCCGGCGCGGGAGCTGCCGATCATCGGCAAGATCGCGCTCGGCTCGCTGCGCAACAAGCTGCTGTTCCTGCTCCCCGCCGCGCTGCTGCTGAGCGCCTTCGCGCCCTGGGGGATCATGCCGCTGCTGTTGGTGGGCGGCAGCTATCTGTGCTTCGAGGCGGCGGAGAAATTGTGGGAGAAGTTTGGCGGCGGCCATCATGGCGAGGATGAGCTAGCGAAGATCACCGATCCGGCGGAGCTGGAGGCCCGCCAGGTATCGGGCGCGATCCGCACCGATTTCATCCTCTCCGGGGAGATCATGGCGATCGCGCTGGGCGAGATCGCCACGCAACCGATCCTGCCACAGGCGATCGCGCTGGTGCTGGTGGCGCTCGCGATCACCGCCGGGGTTTATGGCGTGGTCGCGCTGATCGTGAAGATGGACGATATCGGCCTCGCGCTGGCGGCGCGGGGATCGGCCGCGCGGCGGGCCATCGGGCGAGCGTTGGTGCGAACAATGCCGGTGCTGCTCGGCTGGCTCTCCGCCATCGGCACCGCCGCGATGCTGTGGGTCGGCGGCGGGATCGTGATCCACGCGCTCGAAAGCTTCGGCGTCCGCGAGCCGGGGCACAGCCTGCACCACTGGGCGGAAAGCGCGGAACAGGCGCTACCGCTGGGCGGCGCGATCAACTGGCTGGTCTATGCCGCCGGCTCGGCGGTGGTGGGGCTGGCGATCGGGGCGGTGATCGTCGCCCTGCTCCACCTGCTACCGCGCCGCGAACATTAGGGGCAGCCGCACCGGCGCCATCGGCGCGGGGGCGGGGCGGGGCTCGCCCTGAGCCCAGGCGCGCAAGGTCGCTTCGTCGCGCACCGTGATCCGGCCGCGGGTGCAGCGCAACGCGCGTTCGCCTTCCAGCAGGTGCAGCGCCTCGGTGACGCTGGAGCGGCGCAGGCAGAGCATCTCGCTCAGTTCCTGGTGCGTGATGGCGAGCGTATCGCCCTCGATCCGATCGTGCAGCATCACCAGCCAGCGCGCGAGGCGCTGCGCCGCGCTGTCGCGCAGGGCGGAGGCGAGCAGCGCGCCGGTGTCCGCCAGGAAGCGCTGGCTGTGCGCGATCAGGCTGGCGAACAAGCTAGGGCTGGCGAGCGTCGCCGCCTCCAGCCGCGCGGCCGAGAGGGTAAGCGCGGTGCCGCCGTTCAGCCGCACCGTCAGCCGCAGCGGCTGCTCGACGCCGAACAGCGGCCAACCGGCAAGTCCCTCGCGCCCGATCAGCGCCGTCTCCGCCTTGCCGCCGACCGCCGCGCCGATCACCGCCGTTTCAGGGAAGAAGACACGCGCGCGCCCGTCTTCCTCCAGATCGAGCGGGCCCGGCGCGAGCGTGCGGCGGCGCAGATGCGGCGCGATCAGCATCGCGTCTTGCGGCGCCAGCCCCGCGAGCAATTGATTGGCCTTGATCGCCTGCCACGCTTCGCCATTCCGCCCGAACATCGCCCATCTCCTCGGCACTTTCGTGCCGCAGCTACGATAGGGGTGCGGCGGCGGATGCAGCGGGTGCGAAAAAAGCGCAGCTCCGGGAGCGAGCGGGCAAGACGCTACCCCACCGTCATGCCGGACTTGTTCCGGCATCCACCGTGGTTCCAATTCGGGCAATGTTAGT
>Ga0310345_10002446_pt1 | contig 18783 bp, 14 predicted proteins | sample HC15DNA20500_MG_FD_204667 | JGI IMG/M metagenome (GOLD analysis project Ga0310345, IMG submission 204667) | Marine microbial communities from station ALOHA, North Pacific Subtropical Gyre - HC15-DNA-20-500_MG | ecosystem: Environmental > Aquatic > Marine > Oceanic | place: Pacific Ocean: North...
AATCGGAAAATCTCTAGGTGGTGGCGTTCCAGTCGGCGCCGCGTTGATGAGTGAAAAAGTCGCCGAAACGATTGCGTTCGGGGACCACGGTAGCACCTACGGTGGAAACCTTTTGGCCTGTCAAGCTGCACTTGTTTTTTTGAACGCTCTCGAAAACGGTTTAGTGGACCGAGTAAGAACCGCTGGACACCGCTTCCAAATAGGCCTGAATCGGTTGGCAGAGCAGTGCGGAGCAATTAAGGAAATCCGAGGAATGGGTCTCATCTGGGGGCTAGACGTCGAAGAAGCAATTGCCGAACAGATTGTACCTGCGGCACTGGATCACGGATTGATCGTGAATCGAACAGCCGGAACCGTTATTCGTCTTCTACCACCATTAACGATCACTGACGAAGATATCGACGCTGGGCTAACCCGACTGAGCGCAACGTTCGCGACGGCAATTGAGAGGGCGCTGTGACTGACTTCGCGCCTAATCTACAAGCAAGGTTTCGCGAAAACGATAGCGCCATGGAAGTTAGACCTGCTGCTCCTGACGAAGCAGAAGACCTTTTCCGTCTAATTACTGACAACATTGAAAATGGTCACTTGCTCCCTCGGCCACTAGGCGAAATCGTCTTGCACGTTCCGAGTTTTCTGGTTGCAACGGGACCTACGGGGATTGTCGGATGTGCAGAGTTGGCCCGTCTTGGACCAGCTCTAGCTGAAATACGTTCATTTGTTGTTGCAGACACTCATCGGAGTCAAGGAATCGGCACACGCCTGCTGAGTCGAACGATCGAAACGGCTCAGTGTCAGGGATACAAGAAGCTCTGCGCTTTTGCTTATGACCCTCATCTTTTTATTCGACTTGGTTTCTCAATTGTTCCTCACACTTGGGTGCCAGAAAAGATTTCCACTGACTGTCACCAGTGCGTGTGGTTTCGCCATTGCCGACAGTATGCCGTTGCACTTGAGTTGAAACCTATAAGGGTGACGACATCATGAAACCTGATACCACCTTCACACAGATCAACGGGGGAATAACGGCACCAATTGGCTTTCGGGCAGCCGCAGTCTCGTGCGGAATCAAAGTCGATGCATTGGATCTTGCTCTCATCGTTTCAGATAACCCGGCGAGCGCTGCAGCCATGTTCACGACCAACAAAACTGTGGCAGCGCCAGTCGTCGTGTGTCGTGAACATTTGAAAAACTCCGGCGGCATTGCCCGCGCCATTGCAGTAAACAGTGGTTGTGCAAACGCGTGTACAGGAGAGCCTGGATTAACAAATGCCCAAATGATGTCCCAAGTGCTAGCTTCCGAAATTCATTGTCCGACCGAACAGACGCTTGTGGCGTCAACCGGCGTCATCGGGTTGCCTTTGGAAGTATCTAAGATTGAGTCAGGAATAATCACGGCCGCGAAAAACTTGGACCGCCATTCGAATCAAGAAGCTGCAAAAGCAATAATGACAACTGACCCTTGGCCAAAAGAAACTGCTGTTCAGGTTAATACACCCGCTGGTTCGTTCACAATTGGAGGCATGGTTAAGGGCTCTGGCATGATCGAACCAATGATGGCCACTATGCTTGCTTTTCTAACTACTGATGCCTTAATTGATTCGCTTCAATTACGCCGCGCCTTGTCCTCGGTGACCGACGAGACATTCAATTCGATAAGCGTGGATGGCGAGTGTTCGACGAATGATTCTGTATTTCTTCTCGCCAATGGCAGTAGTGGAATATCTGTCAGCGATGCAATTTATCCATTTTTTGTTGACGGTCTCAGGCAGGTTTGCTCAAAGCTTGCCAAAGATATTGTTCGGGGTGGAGAAGGAGCCACAAAACTCGTCTCGATCCGCGTGACAGGAGCTAACACAGGCCATGATGCTAGACGTGCGGCACGGGCCATCGCAAACTCGCTTCTGGTCAAAACCGCATTACATGGCGCCGACCCAAACTGGGGTCGGTTCATCGCTGTTGCGGGGCGGGCTGGGGTAACGTTCGAACCTAGTCGAGCTCTAGTAAGGATAGGGTCCGTTGTGCTCTACGAAAACGAAACAGCCTGGCCAGAACGGGAAGCAGAAGCATCCCAACACATGAACGGTGACGAAGTTGACGTAGTGATTGACTTAGGCACAATGGGTGATGAAGAAGCGACTGTATGGACGTGTGACCTCAGTGCCGAGTACATTCGAATTAACGCGGATTATCGAACATAAATATAGGGCCGAAACCAAAACAAGATTAACCGGCTTTCAAAGCCTATACATTAGAGACCTTAGTTACATGAATAGCCATCTTTCTGGTCGCTGCTTCCTATCAATACTTGATTTTGACCCAGAAGATCTCCTCCACAACCTCCAGCTAGCTGCAACGGTTAAGCAAGAACGTCATTTGGGAAAAGAAGCCACTACATCCGCGGCGCTTGAAGGCACCTACATCGCGCTACTATTCGAGAAACCTTCATTACGAACCCGTTCCACGGTCGAGATTGCAATCCGAGAACTTGGCGGAGATTTTATCGACCCCGATGCTGACGTGGCGTTAGGAAAACGAGAATCGTTGGCGGATGTCGGGCGAACCCTGGAACGTTGGGTATCAGGCGCTGTGGTCCGAACCTATGAACAAGCCCGTCTTGTCGACCTCGCGAAGGCTACCCGAACGCTCCGTGTCGTCAATGCACTGAGTAATGAAGAACATCCGTGTCAAGCCCTGGCCGACTGCCTGACATTACAAGAACGCTGGGGCACGATGACTGGCCGGCGCATTGCTTTTGTTGGCGATGGCAATAATGTCGCGACATCGTTTACCCAAGCAGCTACGATGCTCGGAGCTTCCGTCCACGTTGCATCCCCCGAAGGTTTCGAACTTCCAAGCTCAGTCGATCGAGAAATTGAGCGTATCGCTAATGACGACGCTGAGCTCCGTCGCTATCACGATCCGATCGAGGCAGTAAAAAACGTGGATGCAGTCTATACGGACGTCTGGACCTCCATGGGCCGTGAGAATGAAGTTGCTTCAAGACGTCAACTTTTCAGCCCCTACCAAGTAAACGTAGAGCTTATGGCACACGCTAAGCCCGATGCCTGCTTCATGCATTGCCTTCCAGCTCATCGGGGCGAGGAAGTCACCGATGCCGTCCTAGACAGTGGCGCGTCAGTAGTATTTGACCAAGCTGAGAATCGTCTGCACACCCACAAGGCTCTTTTGTTGATGCTTTTTGAGGATTAGCAAATTTGTGAGTTGGCCTAGTAAATAAAAATTACCAGGTGAAAGAAGACCGGTGGCGTGATCGCTAGACCTCAACTTGAACCGAATAAGAAGAACTGTCTATGGTGGAATCTAGATTCTTTTTGATTAAACGAAGTTCCTTGAATCTACTGCGACTCCAACTTGGCGGCTGCCTGCTCGACCTTAGAGGCTAGCTTCTCCTTATAGTTCTTGACTACAGTAGCGACGCGTTCATCAGTTAAAGCAAGAATCTGCGCCGCGAGCACAGCTGCATTGGTTGCTCCCGCGTTCCCAACCGACACTGTAGCCACAGGTACTCCAGGCGGCATCTGTACGGTCGCCAACAGTGCATCCCATCCCTTGAGTGGAGATGAATCAATCGGCACACCAATCACTGGCAGCGTTGAATGCGCTGCCACAACCCCAGCAAGATGAGCTGCCGCACCCGCTCCAACAACGAATACTTTGACGCCATTTTCCGGAGCATCCTTAATCAATTTTTCGACGCGATCCGGTGACCGATGGGCCGATGCCACAGTCATATGACATGAGATACCAAATTCTTTTAAAAGGTCTACCGTTCGCTGCATAGTAGGGGCATCAGAATCTGAACCCATTAGAATTTGAACTTTTCGCTCAGTCATTTACATGGCCTCACTCGCCGTGCCCACTGGTCATCGCTATCGAACCCGAAAGGGCCTTATGTCCAATGTCGGTTCGATGATATTTGTTTGGAAAAGAAATCTTAGCAACTGCCGAGTACGCTACGTCGATCGCTTCTCTATATGTGGCGCCACGACCAACTGCAGTCAAAACCCGACCGCCGCTTGTAACAGTAACACCATCCTTCATAGCGGAGCCGGCGTGAAAAACCATCACGCCTGGAACTTCACCTGCTTCAAGAAGTCCATCAATTACAAAACCCGTATCGTAACTCCCTGGGTAGCCACCCGAAGCTACAACGACACCAACATGGGGATCTGAACAGACCTTCCAATTGACTCCGCTCAGATCACCATCCGCAGCAGCTAAAAGGACTGGGGCTAGATCGGCCTGAACCATCGGTAGCACCACTTGTGCTTCCGGATCTCCAAACCGTACATTGAATTCAATCACCTTTGGACCGTCTGTTGTTAGCATGAGACCGACGTAGAGTAATCCCCGATACTCGGTTCCTTCGGAACGAAGCCCATCCAAAGCAGGAGTGACAATCTCCGTCATGACCAAATTCGCCAACGTCGGAGGGAAAAATGGACTTGGCGCGAATGCACCCATTCCTCCAGTATTGGGACCTTTATCGCCATCAAACACTCGTTTGTGGTCTTGCGCTGACGGCATAGCGAGCCCTTGGTGCCCGTCACAAATAACAAAAAATGAGACTTCCGTTCCTATGAGACACTCTTCGACAACAAGCCGTAAGCCCGCATCGCCAAAACGGCCTTCGACCATTGCCTCTCGTATAGCAACTTCTGCCGCCTCTTTATCCTCAGCAACAGTAACTCCTTTTCCTGCGGCCAAGCCGTCAGCCTTTATGACAACCGGAAACCCAAAGTCGCGGCAGGCGCCCATAGCGTCCTCGGCGCTGTGGCACACATGAAAGGCAGCCGTCGGGATCTCGTAGCGAGCCATGAATTCCTTAGCAAATGCCTTGCTAGATTCGAGCCGTGCGGCTGCCTGAAGTGGTCCAAAAATCTGGCGCCCAGCATCGTAAAATCGGTCAGCTACACCTTTAGAAAGAGGCAATTCTGGGCCGACAACAGTCAAATCGACCGATTCTTTCGCCGCAAGGTCTAATAGAGCCGCAGGATCATTTATGTCAATCGGAACACATCTTACATGGCCAATTTTTCCGACGGTTCGCCCAGTAGCAACCTCAATGCCAGCATTTCCAGGGGCACAAATTAGCTCTTCGACAACAGATTCTTTCCCCAGTTTCCATGCTAAAGCATGTTCACGCGCGCCACCGCCTATAAGAAGGAGCCTCATTCTCGTATCCGTATAGAAAAACTATGTTCTGGCCTTAAAGGCCATCCATCGTCGCCGAAGACAGCTTAATTGACGGCATCTTAGCTTTCATCCTATGATGGCAGATCCGCGGGCGCCTCATGGTCCGACTGTGCTGACCGCAGTGCAGGAACCACTAATAACCGGTTTCCACTTCGAACCGGGTCAGTCCCGACGGAGTCGAAGACTATACAGATAGGGTTCGCGCGTAGCCTAGCATATTGTGTTCGGAACCGAACCATGACCGAAGGTAGAGGAGGTGACATCTCAGTTGGCGGAAGTTAGAGTTCAAGACAGTGAGTCAATCGAAAGTGCTCTGCGTCGATTCAAGCGAAAGGTGCAGCAGGAAGACATCATCAAAGATATCAAGAAACACTCCTTTTATCTGAAGCCTGGCGACAAACGTCGTGCGAAGCAGGCATTGGCTAGAAAACGGAGTCGAAAAAAAATGCGACGGGATACTGACTAGTACCCCACGAATTTATAGTGTCCTGAAAGTAACAATTAATGGCCATCCCAGATGGAGCTTTTTGATCACGTAGAAATCCTTAGTCTTGACAACCTATCGACCGCTACTGGTTCCATCGGTTACCCCAAGCGAGATAGATAGCATAGGAGATGACAAGTCCTCGACTGCACGTTTGCACCATTTCTGGGCGCCAATTACGCGTCTGAGCGAATTCTATAGTGTCGGGTATCACACGCTGGACGTGACTATTTTTAGCCGAAGCTTAAGGACGAAATGGAATGTCCGAATTTAACATCGAATCAGAATCGATAGACGTCGAACGAGTTATGAGCCAGATCCGAGAGCGGATCCGACAAAAACGAGATGAAGACTATACCGAGGAACAAATTCGTGAATTAGCTGACGTAAAGCTTGAACAGTTTCTTGACCCGAAAACCGTTCGGTCCGGAATGGTGCAGTACTACCAAAAGCGCCTGAAGGAAAAAGAAGCGGCCCTACGTGACACCCCCCAAGCGCCACCATCGTTTGAATTTGATCCAGATATCATCTACAGATCATCGCATGGTGTTGCAGGAAAATTTGTCCACCTAGTCCGTAAGATACTGAACCCGTTCTTAAAACTTTTCTTCAACCCTGCACCGATTGTCCACGCTCTGACAGTGCAGCAGCAGATCAACGAGCGTCAAGCCAAGGTTATTAGCCAAATGGTACGAACCCAAGTCGAGTTTATAGAAATCGCGGCGTTAAACTACGAAGTCATGAATAACCTCGTCGTTGAGATGACACGTCTATCCATTGAGATGAAAAACCATCGGATGCGCGTCGAATCCGTGGCAGGCCGGCTTGACTTTGATGAACGTCGAGCTCGTTCGCTAGAGAAGGTAGTGCAACATCGAGAAGCAACAGACACACCTTCGAAACCAAATAGCGACAACGCGTCTGATGGTCGGAGACGGCGGCGGCGGCGGCCACGGCGGCGGCCATCTAGTTCGACCGGCCAACAGGAAGGGTCGAGTTCAACAGCGGCAGAAAAAACCGTTTCAACAACTTCAGATTCACCGAAAGGCAGGCCTGCGGATAGTCCGAGTTTAGCTACGCAGTCGCAATCCTCCGTGTCTGATCAGCCTTCTGATGTGGTCAAATCAACCGGCGAACCGACTCGATCAACAGATTCGGATAAGTCTTCATCATCTCCCGTCACGTCCCCAAATATGTCTACGCCATCGACTGAAAACGCTAATCCCGATTCGGCCTCAAATGTTGCGTCATCAGACGGGGCAGAACCCTCTGACCGGTGAGACTGGCTGTTGTCGTCCAGCGCTATGGCGCAAAACTCAATGGAGGCGCTGAACTGCATGCGCGCTTCGCCTCAGAACACTTGGCACATCACGCCGATGTTGAAGTCCTGACAACCTGCGCCAAGAATTACATTACTTGGCGGAATGAGTTCAAACCTGGTCTGGACGAGGTTAACGGCCTCTCGGTTCGTCGTTTTCCAGTATCACAAGAGCGAGATCCAGATGAATTTGGAAAGCGGTCAGAACGTGTCTTTCACAAAACGCACTCTCTCGCTGATGAACTCCGCTGGCTCGACAGTGAAGGACCAACGAGTCCTGATCTCATTAGATACATACAACAGCACAAAAGGAATTACGACTATTTCATTTTCTTCAGCTATCGCTACTACCACGCCTATTACGGAATAAGGGAAGTCGGAAGTCGGTCAGTTCTGGTGCCAACCGCCGAACGTGACCCCGCATTAGGACTTTCGATCTTTGGTCCCACGTTCCGCTCCGTTAGAGCCATCATGTACAACTCGTTTGAAGAACGAGCCCTCATTCAACGTATTGCTTCCAATCGGAACGTTCCCAATGTCGTAGTTGGAATTGGGTCAGAGGTGCCTACACGAGTGATCGCTAGACGCTTTCGTCAACGGCATAATTTTTCTCAGCGATTTGTAATCTATGTCGGCCGAATCGATGAGAACAAGGGATGCACTGAGCTCTTCGAGTATTTCCAACGATATTCGAAGACTGGCCAACTTGACCTCGTTTTGATTGGAAATCCTGTAATGGCCGTTCCTTCCCACCCACGAATCCACCATCTTGGCTTTGTCTCAGATGAAGAAAAGTTTGATGCGATGGCTGCCGCTGATTTATTGATCATGCCTTCGTACTTCGAAAGCCTATCGATGGTAACACTTGAGGCTTGGGCATTAGGACTACCTACCTTGGTAAATGGCCACTGTGATGTGCTTCGCGGTCAGGTAATTCGAGCAAACGCTGGGTTGTACTACACGAATTATCAAGAATTCTTGGAAAGTTTACGCCTGCTTGAAACGAATCGACCAGTTCGTCAAAAGTTTGGAACGAATGGTCGAGATTACTATCGCCGTCACTACACTTGGCCTGTGATCGAAAAGAAATATCTCGACATGCTAGACCAACTTAGCGGCGGCAACAAGCAGGCCCCAGTCATTGAATCGCTTCCAGGGTGGTTCGCACGAAATCGTCGGACTCTCCAACCGGCGCACCACATCGTAGAACAAATGCCAAAAGGCCCCGTTTTAGTTAAGCGGAAGAATGTTTAGTTGTGCAGAGCCAATTGCCTGAGCTTATCGGCGTACATCAAGTAATGGCTACACTCGGATATGGCGACGCCATCGGTCACGAAGCACTTGGCATTCAACGTATTCTTCGGCAAGTAGGATATGAATCAAATATTTATGTAGAGACCGCTGACTTGCGTGTTGAATCCTTCACCGAAGACTACCATGACCTCGTCGAGCACAGTAATCCAAACAACATCCTGATTCATCATTTCTCATTAGGTTCGAAAGCCTCACGAGTTGCGTTTGCTTTGCCGGATCGAATGGTCCTGATTTACCACAACATCACTCCACCTGCCTACTTTGTTGGCGTAAATGATGATTTAGTCCGTCAATGTTATAGCGGCCGTAGAGAGCTGACAGCCTATGTGCCAAGGTGCGACCTGGCACTTGGCGATTCTGAATTCAATCGCCTAGAACTTGAACAGGCCGGTTTTCCAGTAACTGATGTGTTACCAGTTATACCTAGTTTTAAACATCTCGATGTCGAACCAAATACCATGCTGGCCAATGACTTTGATGACGATCGAACTAATATCTTGTTTGTTGGGAGGATGATCCCTAATAAGCGAATCGACGACCTGATCAAATTCTTTAATGCTTATCGTTTGAGATACAACCGACGGTCTCGTCTCCTTTTGGTCGGAGCTCACAGTGGTTTTGAAGAATATGTCGGCGCGCTGTACAGCCTCATTCGCAATTTGCGAATTCCGGATGTTCACCTATTTGGCCATGTATCAAATGAAGAATTAACGGCTTTGTACGATGTCTCAGACCTTTTTTTATCAGCAAGCGAACACGAAGGGTTCTGCGTGCCTCTGATTGAGGCTTTCCATAAACAGATCCCCGTGATGGCTTATTCCTCGACAGCAGTCCCAAGCACTTTGGATGGTGGAGGAATTCTTTATGACCGGAAAGACCCTCGTCACGTAGCGTCAATCATCAACACAGTCCTCTCGGACACGTCACTGTACGATGAAATAATGATTGCCCAAGACGCAGCACTAGCTCGATTGCAGCAGAAGGATTTTGGATTAACTTTGACTAATTTTATTAAACAAGTTTATGAAGCCCCCCGTGCCGACCCTCCCGCGGTGGCACCTGACTTTTGGGAGCAGTTCGCAATCGACGCACGACGGCGAGCTAGACGTTATAGCTGATAGGTCGGGAATATCAACTTCGCAAAATTCAGCACAACACATTTAGATTGTGTCACACGAAAGAAGAGAACAGAACGAACCGAAATAAGAATTATGAGCGTCTTCTAGTGGTTCTCCCGTACGAGGCCGCCTGTGATTCCGACATTAACACCTATGATCATTAACCAATGGATTCCCGCTGCCCATTACGGTGATGCCGTCGGAAACAGTGCAAGAGTTGTTCGAGACTTGCTGAGAAATAAGGGCTGCGTTTCAAATATCTTCGCCCTCACAATCGATGAGGAACTCCAGGGAGATGTCCGTTCTTTCTCAGAACCTGACGCTACGAGTGGCGATAGCACGATTCTTCACTTCGCTGTGCCCTCGCCGATGAGCGAAGCCCTAACTCGTCTTTCAGGTGGTCGGATCATCCAGTATCACAACATCACTCCTGCCCATTTTTTTGCGTCTTACGCACCAGATATTTTTCGCATAGCCGCCGTTGGCCGACACGAATTGGCAAGTTTGGTGGGCCGTGTCGATCTTGCCCTTGGTGATTCAGAATTCAATCGAGCCGAACTGGAAGCTTTAGGTTTCAAGAAAACTGGTGTGTTTCCGATAGCGGTTGACACCGAACGTATCCAGCATGGTGAGCGAAACCTGGTGCTTGAAGACTGCCTTACCGATGGATTGTCTAATATCTTGTTCGTTGGCCGAATTGCCCCGAATAAGAAGATCGAAGACAACATACGTTTGGCGGAATATTTTCGGAGATATGTTGATCGAGACTACCGATTCATTTTTGTCGGCCGAACAGATGCCGTGCCTCGATATTACGCGACCATCCGTTCTCTGATGGTCAAATACGGCATGAGAGACGATCGCTTTGTATTCACAGGAGCCGTTCCAAACGAAGATCTCGCCACCTATTACAAAACAGCAAGAGCGTATGTTTCTTTGAGCGAACATGAAGGCTTCTGCGTACCCCTTGTCGAAGCCATGGCCGCGGATCTTCCAATCCTAGCCTACAGAACATCCGCTATTCCTGAGACGCTGGGCGGCGCAGGGATTTGTTTTGCACCCAAAGACTTGGAGCACGCTGCCGAACTCCTAGGTATGCTGGTGTACGATGATAAATTGAGGAACAAGATAATTTCAGGTCAGCGGGAACGCTTACTCCATTTCGCCCCTGCGGCTGTCGATGCAGCAGTTCAGAATTTGCTTGCGAGTTTTACGTGAAAATTGCCTTCATCGTTCAACGTTACGGAACAGAAATCCTTGGTGGGTCTGAGTACCATTGTCGCCTCGTGGCTGAACGGCTTTCAGAAACCCACACGGTGGAAGTATTGACCACCTGTGCCAAGGAATATACCACTTGGGAGAATGCATACCCTGAAGGTAAGGATAGAGTAAGAGGAGTAACTGTCAGGCGCTTTGCGAATTCCGAGACCCGGAATCTTATCGAATTTAATTCTTTTTCTGATTGGATCTTCACAAATCCACATACCTCTGAGGATGAACAAAACTGGTTGAAACAACAGGGACCTTGGTGCCCAGCGCTCATCGAATTTTTAGAGCAAGAACACCGTTCATATGATGCACTAATATTTTTCACCTATTTGTACGCACCTACGGTGATGGGACTGAGCATTGCTCCTCGAAAAAGTATTTTGGTACCTACAGCTCACGATGAACCAGCCATTCGTCTGGATATCTACAAGAAGGTGTTTTCACTACCGGCGGCGATCGCCTACAACACAAGTGTGGAACAAGGCTTCTTACGCCAACGTTTTACCCCCAGCGCAAAAATCCAACAGATAGTTGGCTGTGGTGTCGACCTGCCACCAGAAATGAATCTCTCAATTGAGAATCACACCCAGAACACCAAGAATTCAGATGAATTGGTTGCAGGTGCCATAAATTCTGAAAGTCGGCCGGAAGATGATCATCAAGTAGCTCGCGGCGGATTGTTTCGGCGACGTCATCGATTCTTTGGACCGTTTGCTTTGTATGGAGGACGTATCGACCCCGGCAAGGGCTGCGAGGAACTCATCGAATACTTCAGCACATATTCTAAGGAGCAGGGCGACGCCACACTTGCACTAATGGGCGTCAAATTGATGCCCATCCCTAATGAACCATTCATTAGGTTCGCTGGGATGCTTCCAGAGACCGAGCGCCTAGAAGCACTCGAGGCAGCTAACGTCGTTCTCGTGCCGTCACCCTACGAAAGTCTGTCTCTCCTCGCATTGGAATCTTTTGCCGTGGGAACCCCTATTCTCGCGAACGCCAGAAGTGACGTACTCATGGACCACTGCCAGCGCAGCAATGCCGGGCTGTACTATGAGAACCGAGAAGAGTTTGTCGAGTGCCTCAAGCTATTAATGAACAACTCGGATTTGAGGACCAAGATGGGTCAAAATGGACAAGATTACGTTCGTCTTAATTACAGTTGGAATGTCATCCTAGAAAAATACGAATCAATCATCACTGGTGTCGGTGGTCGCCAAAGACCAGCCAAAGGTCAGCATCGGAACAGAGGTCGAGGAAGACCTAATCGCCCAAGACCAAGAGAACGGCGATCCTAGGGCTGACACAGTTTTACTCAGACACAAACGACTGCGTTCCACTGAATTTCAACTAATTTAAGGGTTTATCGCTCTTGATCTGACCGTTGTGCGACCACCGCCATCTCTCTTCGTCCAAACCTCTTCGGTTTTTCCTGAATCTCTTTTGCGTCGTTGAACGAGGCCGTAGCGCCTGATCATTTCATTAAGCGTTGTAGGTTTCACATGGAGCAACTCGGCAGCTTTCTTCTGGACACCACCCGAGGCTTCCAGCGCACGGACAATCAGAACCGACTTGATTTCCTCAATAACCTCTCGAAATTGAATACCTTGAGCCGGCAGTTCAAGATTCGGCAAGCGAAACGTTTGTGTCTTGTGTACGGAATCAGGAACGAGTTCAGGACCAATCTGGCTGTCAGAAGTTAACACTACAGCTCGCTCAATAACGTTTTCCAGTTCGCGAACATTTCCCGGCCATCGACTTTCCTCAAGTAGTCGAACTGTCTCTGGCATGAGCCTAAGGTCCAATTTGTCATTCTCCTTCCCATAGAGCTCCAGAAAGTGTTGCGCCAATAAGGAAATGTCTTGGCGCCGGCTTCGCAACGGAGGAAGCGTTACCGTAATGACGTGTAAGCGATAGTACAAATCCTCTCTGAACTTGCCTGTCTCAACCATCTGGCCCAGATCGACATTTGTTGCGGCAACAATTCGAACATCAACCTTGATCGTCTCGACACCACCCAGACGCATGAACTCACGCTCCTGGATTACCCTAAGTAGTTTCGTTTGGGTATCCAAAGGGACACTCCCAATCTCGTCAAAGAAAATCGTCCCTTTATGAGCAACTTCGAAAAGGCCTTTCTTGGGTCCAATTGCACCCGTAAAGGCGCCTTTAACATGACCAAAAAGATTCGACTCCAGTAAATCAGGCGGCAAGCTTCCGGAGTTGACAGTCACAAATGGCCTATCAGTCCTAGGAGAATTAGAGTGGATCGCCCTAGCTACAAGCTCCTTTCCGGTACCACTCTCCCCTTCAATCAGAATCGTAGATCGACTCGGGGCCACCTGTCTGATCAGAGAGAAAACCCCGTGCATACTGGGGCTGTTACCAATGATTTCACTGAATCGGTGGCTCTGGGCTTTCAGCTTTTCACGAAGTATCTCGTTCTCAGCTATCAGCCGGCGTTGCGCTGTCGCATTTGTGACAGCAACTAATACATCGTCGTTCTTGAACGGCTTTTCGATAAAATCAAACGCGCCGCTCTTAAAGGCTTGACGAGTATTTCCCGCCGTACCAAATGCCGTGATGATAATGACGGGCATCTGATCATCAAGACGCTTGAGTTCTTCGAGTGTCTGGATGCCGTCAATGCCAGGCATCATAACGTCCACAATTGCAATATCAAACGACTCACTCTTAGCAAGTTGGAGTGCTTCCTCGCCCGACGCCGCCAGTGAGACTTTACAGCCTTCTCGAGTCAGCAATGACTCAAGGATGTCACGCATGATCTCCTCATCATCCGCAACTAATACTGCAGCGTTTTCTAACATCAGTTATTGAACTGCCCTTACGAACGTAGTATCAGGACGAGCTGCGAGCGGTAGCGTTAACGTAAAATTGGTGCCCTGCCCTGGCTCGCTATCACATTCGATCACCCCATGATGTTCTTTAACAACGCCGTAGGCAATCGACAAGCCTAAACCTGTTCCTTTGCCGGGAGACTTGGTGGTGAAGAACGGGTCGTAGATCCGAGACAACGCCTCGGGTGGAATACCGGAACCTGTATCAGACACTTCGACGACAGCCCGTTGGCGATCATCAGTGGCTGTTCGGATAGTTAACCAACCTCCCGTTGACATGGCGTCTCTGGCATTGAGAAATAAATTTAGAAACACCTGCTGTAACTTGAACTCCATTCCCTCCACGAAAACGGAGTCTGAAGACAATTCACGACGCACTTTCACGCTTACCGATGCCAGCTGGTACTCGAGTAGGGCCAGTACATCATTTACAACAACGTTAAGATCAACCGGTCCGGAAACGTCAGATTGACCCGGTCGCGCCAAGTTCAACAAACCGTTGACAATTCTGGCCGCACGAAAGGTCTGATTTTCTATTTTCTGCAGAATCTCAGTCTTTGGATCACCAGGTTTTGCTCCTTCCAGCAGCATTTGCGTAAAACTTGAGATCCCGGTCAGTGGCGTGTTGACTTCGTGGGCAACACCAGTCGCCAAAAGACCAATTGACGCCATTTTTTCAGAGATTTGCAACTGTTCTTCGAGCTGTACACGTTGAGTAATATTTTCAACGATCAGCATTAGTCCATTAATCTTCAAGTCTGGAGTCAACAGAGGAGCAATGGCTATGTTGACCAATAAGCGTTTCTGGTCTGCTAAATTTTTCTCGGAATGGCGTAAAAACAGTGGGACACGGTAGAACGTCGAACCAGTCGGGAAGTTCTCTCTGGCCTGCCGCAACTGGCTGACGAATGCCTCGTCAAATAAATCCTTAATATCCTGGCCAACTGCTACAACTTTCGACAAGCCGTACAAGCGCTCCATGCCCGCATTCCACCGCACAACTAGATCATCAAGATCAAGCACGACAAGACCATCATTCAAAGATTCAACGATGTCCTCACTGAACTGACGCATACGATCGAGTTCCTTAGCCTTTACTTGGAGTTGGCCATACAACCGGCCGTTTTCAAAAGCCGTGGCTACCTGACCAGCCACAGCTGCGAGTAACGCCATGTCTTCACTACTCAGTGGTTCTCCACTGCCCTTGCGCCCCAACGCCATGATTGCGATCGTGCCGTCTTTCGAAACACAAGGAATGAAATAGTGGAGCCCGTGCTCACGCCATACAACCGCTTCACCGTCTAGGTCTATCGATCTTTTAGAATCAAAGACCACGGTCTGACAGCCCACTAGACGTTTACTCAGTTTGGTAGCCTCGATGATTCCTGGCGGTGCCGAGTCAAACCCAACCCAACGTAACGGAACAAAAGCCAAACCAGACTCCTGCTGATCCGCCCTCTGCAGCAAGACTATCTTTGAAACAACCAACGTCTCGGCGACCCGCATTACAAGACGATCGGTTAGTCGACTGAGATCAAGGTCGCTATTTAGGTCGCGGGCAAAACCAACCAAGGCGCGACGATAATCGTATCGATCACGGTAATAAACTCGGTCCAACATCGTCTGAATCGTGTTCTTGACCGGCGTCGCCAGCAGTACAACGACAGCGGTCGCAAGCAATGCGATGATCGAATTGTGACCATCTGACTCTTCCAAAAACACTTCAGTAGCGAGTCTCTCGAGGATTAGATAAATGGCTGCCATAGCCACAACCGCGGCTGTGTACACTAAGCCTCGTTTAACTATGACCTCAACGTCATGCAATCTGTATCTGACAATGGCCGAGGCGAACGCCAGTGGGATTAGACCCAATGGCACTGCCGCGACCTCAAGACCAGCAATTGGTTCAAATCCAATCGCCCACGGTATTGCATAACCGACAGCGAACGGTAATCCACCCAAGACCGCTCCCGACACAATCCACCGGAGTTGCCGACGTGCTGTAACTGAAGGCACCCGTTGGAGTGCCGCAATCATGATCCCGAGCCCGCCCAGCATGCAGGTCGCGAGATATGTCATTTCCAGTTGCCAGATGAAATTGATATTCGTCGTGAAAGCCTCACCGTCAACACTTCCCGAAACTGAAAACATTTCAGCCACACAGAGGACAAGTGCAGGTAGATACACAATCGGCACAAGCCACCGACCTAGCAATCTTCGGATACGTCCTGGGCTTCGTTCAGGAAATACCAGGGCAAAGTGAATAAAAAGCGGAGCCAGGAGAACTGTCGAGACCGCATCGGCCCAGAAAAAGGTCCAGTCGAGCGGATCGAGTCTTCCAGTAAAGGAGAACGCGAACACGCCAAAAAAAGCTACGCAGAGCCAAAAAAAATGTAGCGTCGCTTGGTTCCCGGGACGCCTAACACGAACCGAGCCACCGACTAGCAGCGCAAAAACACCAACACCCACTAAAACAAAATAAACAGGCAAACTACTCGACGGTGCTGGCTGGAGATTGACTTCTCTGAGTTCTTGGCTTCCTAACCGGAGAACGGTGTAAGTCAGTGGTGTATTCTCATTACTTTCGTGCAGAACATTGAGAACGTCACGCCTTGTTTCCATCACGACGCCGTCTACTGCAAGAAGGACATCTCCCTGTGATAAACCAGCAATAGACCCGGCCGAATTTGGGGCGACTTGCTCCGCATAAAGCCCTTCTGAGCGTTCGACCCATAGGATGCCGTCTTCAACTTCATTCCAATTCGCTCGCACGACAACATTTGCCGCCGCCAAACAAAGCAGTATCGCTACGATGCTCACTGCAAGGAGAGACACTCCCCATCCCGCGCGAAGCCAGCGGTACAGCTCTTGAAAACCCAGTAAAGTTGAAGAACCCATGACTACCTTATAAATGGATCCTATGACTTGAGAATGCCATAAAATTTTCGTTCGATTGACCTACATTGTTGCAAACTTTGTTCCGGCTCTAACCCATTTACTAATCTATAAATTATTGTTAACAAAGCATTTATCAATAATAAACATATCCAAAGATCAATATTGTCCAATCAAATGGTTTGCGTGTTCAACAATATGGATCATGTATTAGAGAGACTTGGACACTGGCCTAGAGATACTTTTCACTGGAACCACATTACTTAGAAGTGAACGACCAACCCACCAACGACCTGCCTCGGTGGACTTGCAACCAAGAGTTCGTCGTAAACTGAAGCCCCGGCAACCTCCTCACGGAAGAGACTTCGGATGTCTACGAGTACTTCCCAATCGCTGCCTTCGATTGGCGAAAACGGTAGGGTCTGTTTAACTCGTACGGAAAAACGACCATCCAAGTCGGAAGTTACCGCATCGGTTTTTGAATTAATCACAGCAAATGCTGTGTTAAGCCGATAAAAGAAAAAGACCTCTGTTGCAGTCTCCGGTATTTGTGTCTCAATCGACGTCGTAACATCATGGATCCGTTCTGTCCCTGCCCGGAAGATTCCGGCGGACGGAAACGACTGGCTGTTCGCGCCCCAAGGTAGCCATTCGGCATTAGCCACACTATAGTCCAAGGTCCCCCAAACACGGCCACCAAGTAAATGGCTAAACATCACACCGAACCCTTCAGCGCTTACCCCCCCAGCATTTGTTACGTAGTAATGGTCCGCCAATGAAACCGGGGAGTCTGGGTTAAACCCAAAGAGGGCGGCTAGTTGATTCTCAACGTCCTGGTGAAACCAACGAATCCCAATCGTTGAAGCTCGCGCTAAGTCGTGCTCAAGAGCCAGTTCAAGATGTTGAGCTGTTTCTGCGTGCAACGAATCGGTGAAAGACAACAAAGCAAACGTTCGTTCGGGTGGCAACCACACCCCATCGGACGGAGGTAAGAACTCTTCCGCCCCTGGAACAAGCACATTTCGTCCAACCTCCAGACGCGCGCGGGTTCCATCAACGGGTTCTATGGTAACCACGGCATTCGGACTGACGAACGGTGCTGCTGGTAGATAGTCGTATCGAGCTACGTTGCTACCATAGTCAAGTGTCAGGTCAGGAGCCACCTGCCAAGCTCCTTGAATACTAAGGCTCCCAACCGCCCGACTGGCGTCCAAACTGTCTCTCTTTTCATGCAAGGTCGACCCCAACGTCAGCAATTCTTCATTAAGCAACGTGTGAAAATGTTGGCGACTGTACGAGACACCCATAGCCAAGGTGTGCGTCTCGGTTGGCTCGGCCACATAGCTACCCGCCAATGCCCACGACCCGGCTCCCCCAGTCCTCATCGCACCACGTAATCTCCAGCGGTTGCCTTGCTCAGCGCCACCTAACGAGGCATGAGCAATTTGACCTGGGAGAATATCCTTAGACCAGAACTCCGATGACGCCTGCGTTTCGGCACGTGTAAGTAGATGAAGTTGACCGGAAACTGGAAATGCACTCGTCAAGGCACTCGTCGTTTGATCTGCTGCTAAAAACGGAGTTACTAACACGAGGGTCTCGTCGACTTTGTCGTCGGTTCGAAGCAGATTAAGACCCGAATCCTTCAGAACACTCCTCCGTGCTCGACGTAACCTCCAGGCCTTTTCAGAATCATCGTGGGGGGAGAAACCGTTATCATCTGGTTCTTCTGTCTCTGTTTCTGTCTCCGCCGCAAGCTCAAAATCGTCAACCCGTTGCGATAGTTCGTAGTCTTCATGAAATTCGGCCAAACTTCCACTCACTCCAAATCCGGCAGTGAACAATTCTGACGATAGAGGAGGAACCGATTCGTGCTGCAGCGCAATCGAGTGAACCGTCGAAAGACCTGGTTTCACTTCAACCAAAGCACGTTGCTTCATGTCTTGGCCGGAGGAATGGGTTCTCAACAGATACTGTCCCGGTCGGAGCGAACGGAACTCAAAGCGACCATTGGAATCACACAAAGCCACCGAAACACCGCCTTCGCCGGTCGCAGAAACAATCGTACCTTCGATCGGAGTCCCAGCAGTGTCAGTAACGACACCTAATAAACGACCTGAGTCAAAAGCAGAATTCGCAAGGACTAGACTATTTGGAGGCTCATCGTCTGCAGACAAAATGATTGCTGGCAACAAGATGAGCTGACAGAGAATGGCTGGCAGAACAGTCGCGATAAAACGATTCACTAACACCACCAGATTCATCTCCTACATCAGCACCAGACAATCACTCATCAACAATAAAAAC
>Ga0310345_10002448_pt1 | contig 18766 bp, 16 predicted proteins | sample HC15DNA20500_MG_FD_204667 | JGI IMG/M metagenome (GOLD analysis project Ga0310345, IMG submission 204667) | Marine microbial communities from station ALOHA, North Pacific Subtropical Gyre - HC15-DNA-20-500_MG | ecosystem: Environmental > Aquatic > Marine > Oceanic | place: Pacific Ocean: North...
AACCATAAGTTGCTTCTGTTGAACGGCCTAAATTAGCCCAAGCAGCTTCGGCTCTGGCTTGTCTTGCCATAAATTTACCAGCTTGTCCCTGGTATCCAGCTGGCATTGCTCCGCCCATAAAGAAACCACCTTGGGCTTGAGCTTCTTGTTGAGTCAGAGCTTGCATACCTTTTCCCATAGCACCAGTAGCTAGACCCAACATACGCTGCATATACATCATCTCAAAGCCACCAAAGGCTTGTGTGAGTCTACCTGCGAAACCTTGTCCTTCTCCACCACCACGGCCACCACCACCACCACCACCAGCACCACCTAGCTCTAGTGTGCCTGCAATTCCGCCTAAGCCCCCACTCACTCCTTCTACATCTGCTATATCTGCTAGGGCATCCTCTCTTAGGCCTACCCCCGTCAACTCAGAAAGCTGTTGTAAGGCTGTCGCTTGTTGACCTACTCCTCTAGCCTCTGCTGCAACTTCCCTAAATCTCTTTTGTTCTTCTCTTCTTGTCTTTCCAAACCACCCTCCCTTCTCACCAGTAATTCCCCGATTTAGTTTTGTAAAACTATCATTAAGATTGCTAGTACTTTGTGCAAGTTGGTTCTGTAATGCGGTTTGTCTATCCCTCAATTGATTTTGCATTTCGGGCCTTAGGCCCTGCATTGCTCCTGCGGACTGAGGACGTGATCCTGGACCCATGCCTTCTTCAGCAATTTTTCGATGCTCTGCCCAAAGACCTTCTCTTGCCTCTGTGCCCCCCTCGTAGCCGAAGTGACCTCCTTCTTGCATGGCTTTAATAGCATGGCCTAGCTTTGATTGAATCGCAGATGCTCCCAGTCTAGTTTTGGGGTCTCGTTGGTAACGCTGAATATCCACAAGTAAATCATATGCCTGTTGAGGTAAATAACCTCTCTCAAGTTGTTCGTGAACCTTCATCGTTGATCCTGCACCTATATCATAGTCACCCCCGAAATCCTCACCCTGTCCCGCTGACGATAGAGCTTGCGCATACATTTTTGCGGTCGCGGGAGCTCCTTGAGCCAATTTCGTTATGATACGTTGTTGTGCAAAATCGGGATCCCTGCTATTTGCCAAGTCCGTTATGGAGGTCGCCATGTGGCCTACCAGTTCTGTTAGTTCCTCCATACTTCCCGAAGTGTGACTGGATCTACGGGTTCCTGCAGACCCTTGTCTGGTACCTCCCCTCCGTCTATTTAGTATCTCATCGTCCATAGACATGCTATCATCCTCAAATCTATGAAGAGGCTGATGCCCACCATATACTCCTGCTGCAAATGCCTGAACAATCTCATTCTTTTTAAGTGAGTTAACAGCAGCTCTATTATAGTGAGAAGATACTATTTGCATCCCAAACCGTTTATGTACTTGTTTTGCTACAGCAGGTGGGCCTTTGCGTAATCCCTCTAATACCTCACCTTCGGCTGGAGATATCATGGCCATAAACTCAGACTGATTACCATACCAGCTACTAGATTCAATGATTCCTTCCCATTCAACTGGAGCTTCATCCCCTAATACAATTCCGGGACGACTACTTGCAGATGCATTAAACCATTGAGGTTCTCCCTCACCACCGACCCAGTTGACATTTGGATCCATGGGCCGCAACCCTACGCGTGCTGCAAAATAATCCATAAATTGATCATATGCTCGAGGCTGCTGATACATACGCAGACGACGTTCCTCATCATCCATTGATGGCAGATAGTGCTTACTTGACATTCGAACTATATTATTAGCTTGATCAGCTAATTGTCGCACTGCCCGAAAACGAGGACCTACATCTCGATCACGTTCTCCTCGTAGGAATCGTCTTTCATCATCTCTTGCTAATGAAAATCCAATAACTGATCGAAACATTATGCCTGCATTCTGACTAGCCATCCAGCCAGAGTGGCCCTGTTTGGATCCCATTGAATTTTCAAGCTCATTAACAATAGCGTTTCTTTTGTCTTCCCAGCTTGCATCATCCATATTTCCAATGGATACTATTTTCTTTCTTAGACCGTCGTCACGAGTAAGTAGTGCTGCTTTATCGGTCCATTCATTAACCTCAGTAGCATCCATAACATCTTCGATGACTTCTCTAAAGAGTCCACGCCATGAGCCAGATCGATTAAGGGAGTATCCTTCGGCTTCTCTGCGAGTGCCACCGTGTGGCGCACCAAATGCCTCTTCGCTTACTCTCACGCCACCTAAGGTGACTTTTGTGCCACTAGTAGAGTCATATACTCCCATAGTTTGCAATTTATCTGTAAATCGCTTTAGTCCCTTTGATGCTCCAGTAGGATCTGGTGATGGTTGATAACCTCTTGTAGCCAATCGCTTAAAGGCCTTAAGTTCTGCTTCTTCTCCTCCACCAGCGATAGCGAATAAATTCATTCTTTCAAATAGAGTGTTATACATAGGCCCTACTTCACCTTGGGCCCTCACTCTTTCTTGCATACTAGCTTCTACTGAAGCTCTAGGTTCTAGAGGCATAGAAGGAGCGCCTTCTACACCTGTTCCAGCCTGTTCTAATAACTCAGCTCTTTTTGAGTACCATGCCTCTAATTCTCTCTCTCTTCCTTTATCGAAAAGCTCTTGTGGAGGAAAGGCTGATTTTGGATATTGCTCTCTTAAGTAAGAATAGCTACGACCTTTAGCCCCTAAATCAATTTTTTGTTGAATGGCCATTAACATTCGGTCGGTATGCTCGAGTTTTTTTAGTTCATCTTTCGCTACATTATCAGGTGTAAGATTTGACCTTGTGTCGTTAACCCATCCAGCTATAGTATTGAGCCTAGCTTTAGCCCAATATATTCGAGCGCCTATTTCTGTGTCCGATATGCCCATACCTTGCATTTCTTTCTGCTTAGCTTCCCAATCTGATCCCTCGTCTTCCCGAAGAGCGGTTCCAAACATAATTGCAGGACCGTGTTCCAAAAGTTCAGAAGGTAGAGAAGCTTCTGCTTCTTCACGGGTCATATTAGCACTTGCCATCATCTCTTGTATCCATGTTCTTGCATACATATCGATGATTTGTTGTCTATATCCTTCTGGAACAGCTATAATTCTGGCACGATCAGAGTCTTGGTCACCTTGTTGTGCACCAACAATAGAAGCAGACAATACTGCGCTACCTTGTACTACAACTCCATACTTCTTTAATGCTGTTTCTGGAGAAATAGCTAGAGCATATCCTTTTGATGCTACTGTGGTTTCATCAAGTATTGGATGTCGTACAACAGCTACTAGACCTTCTTTCTGACCTGCAGGTAATACTAGTCTGGCTGATTCTGCAGAAAGTACAATGACTCCTGATGGTAATTTATCTGACATTGCAAACTGGTCATATATTTGATTTGGTGATGTACCTCCCATCATCTGACCCGTGACTTTAGGACTTTGAATCAGCTCTCTTTGATGCTTTTCATAGTCCCGATACAGAGGATTACGCTGATGAAGATTATCCGCTTGTCGTTGATCCAAGTCCTTTCCATAAATCTCTGCTTCGAGTACATTTGCATACTCTTTTGCTAGAGGCACATATGATCCAGGCTTACCTTCTATTTTAGAAAAATGTCTAATAGCATTAATACTTGGTAATATTGTGCCATCTTTCATTTTGAAAGTAGTATCTTTGCTACCAAGGCCATGTTGAGCCATTGCCGCAGCAACAGCATCTAGCACATCATCAGGATCGGCGTGTTTAAAGCTTTCTTCTAATACACTTCGTCTTTGCTCTAGCCTATCCTGCACATCATCTATGAATGCACTAGGCACACTAGCTAGATTAAAATCTGCTGCATCTCCACCCATCATATCTTTTTGGTCTACTGCTCTTACTTTTGCTGAGGCAGGAATATTTCCTGCTGCTATCTCTCGTGCCATCCAATTACGATTATGAACATTATATAGTTGTCGTATTGGATTTAATTTATCTGACGCTGCTAAATGCATTCCGAAACCAGGTTGGATGGCTGGATTAATTTCAGAAGGACCAAGCCCATACTGTTGAGCTCTTAACTCTCGTAATTTTAGTGTTGCTAATCCTGACCTTGCCCCAGGCTCCACCGCATGTGTACCTGTTCGCATAGTAACTTCTGATACATCCAAAGCCAAGAATTCGATTGGAATATTTCCTCCAGGCGATCTTCGTAAACTCTTGTTAATTCGTCCTTGATGAACCGATTTCTCGCCAACATAGAAAGACAGTGCATCTGGATGAACCATCTTTTGTCGCATTACTACCCTAGCCATTCCTGGATCACCAAATTCAGTTCTTCGACCTGGCATAGTAGTTTGTCTTGCCCAATATCGAGTATAGGCATGGCTTACTTCATTAAGCCTTCCCTCATCCATGATCTGGCTATTTATTGTTGCTTGTGTAACACCCATTGATAAGAGTAGATCTTTGCCAGTAGATCCTATAGCCTGTTGTGCATAGAACCAGTTCTCGGCTGCTCCCCTTACGTGATCAGGAGAGGGAAATTCATGAATAGCCTCTATCGGCATTCGTCGACCACCATATTCTGTAGCCCTAGCCGATATTAATGCATCTTCACTTTCTGCACCAAGCCATTGAGAAGCGCGAGGAATATATGCGAGTCCAGCTTTTCTGGCATCTTTGTCTGCTAGTTGTCCTTGGCGAGCAGAGTATATTTGTCTGAATTTTACTGCTAGGCCTTGACCTTCGTGCAGGTCTGTAAATTGAACACTAGGATCAGTGGCTCCTTGTGCAAGAAATTGATCTGCTAATTCAACCCCAGTTTTTATTGGAAGTGAAATAACACCTCCACCAGCTTCCTCGGCAATATCAGCGAGAATTAGGTTGCCAGGATTATCGGGGTCTTCTTTTCGTTCTGTTATATCACGAATCGTAACATGTCTTTCTTCGACTCCAGGACCCATCGCCAGATGTTTAATTTTCCACTGAGGATCCACATGTTTATCTCTTGTAGTCAGCCCCATTCCTTCTGGAAGATCCATTGCGTAAGCTATATGTGTTATCACACCTCTTGCTGGTTCATGAAGTATAGTTTCTCCAGTCTGAGGATGAATTGACCTCTTTCTATGACTGGCAGTAATTTGAGTGTCACCTGCAGGAATAACTCGAAGCGCTCTACCTGTATTTCTTAATCTTTTACTAAGTCTGTTCTCCTGGGCATATGGAGTACCTGCATGTTCTACGTCATGACCAAATACTCCTTCAAGTCGGCCTTTCCTGACCATGCCAGGTGGACCGACCCATAGGCCAGTTTTCGTATCCTGATATCCATGTGTTCCAGGTCCACCTCTTGGCTGTACACTTGAAACAATTCCACCCAGATGACTCGGTGTTACTCCGGTACCAGCCTCTAATCCAAAGGCTGCACGAAGATGTTTTCCTCTTGCTGATCCAGTTATATATAGGTTGTAAAATGGAACTCCCTGCGAAGGTTCGCCTTGTGTGGCACCTGCGCCTCTTGTGAGAAATTCTATCTTATGTGGTGTACTTGGATCTTCTGATCTAACCGGAATCTGCAGTCCCCATCGTTCACTAGGCATACCAAGATGAGAATCGTATGCTATTTCACGCACCTTACCAGTTGCTGCATCTATAACTTTATCTGTGACAGAAAAGGCAATCTCTGCTTGCCTACCTGGAGGCATTCTTGATTCCCAGTTTGGATCAACCCATTCTGCGCCTCCTCCTGATTGAGTTAGATCACTAGCACCACCTAGGGCCTGTTGCCAAACTGTCCTACGAATATTTCCTCCCATTACATGAGCAGGATTAAGTTCGCCACCATACTGCTGTCTTGGTCTTTCTATACGTAATTGTGTTGCCACTAACTTCGCAGTATGTTTATGGAAATCTATATCTTGTTGCCCATAATGAATGGGTACTCTTGTGTCATTAAATAAAACTATTCCATGAGGACCTCGAGAAAATGTTCCAAGTGAAACTGTTCTATGTGATCCCTGGTTTTTAGTACCCTGAGGATTTGCTACTTTAATAAGAACCTCATAAGCATCTTGTCTACCAGAAACTGGTCTTAATTCTGCAGGTGAAGGGACACCACCTTCATGATGCACAGTATCTCTTGCAGCTTTCACATATTCATTTGCAAATTCTTGAGCTTTTGAGAGGAAAGGCATTCTGTCTCTTGGACTTCTCTGTGTCCGTTCTGACTCTCTCATGCTATAAGGAGCACTTTGCTGCAAACTTTCGGGAAGATGAGGGACTCTTTCTAGTGGATGGCCAGACGGAAGTACAGATTGATATCCCTCTCTCGGTGGATAGCCTTCTAGTGCAATTCGGTTTCGATCCTCTAGGCCAAAACGCTCTTCATTAAAGTCGCGTCCAGCTTGAATTTGTTCAGCAGTCTTTGGGGTAATATCAGATGCAGCAAATTTTCGTGTATAAGTAGGGCTAGTACCATGAAACCTGTCTCCAGACGTTAGAAGTTTCGGACCTCTTCTGGGTATTGAAGAAAGGTGTGCTAAATCTTTAAAGGCCTTTGCTCCTGCTTGGCCAATAGCACCCTCAAAGCTCTCCCACTGTCCAGAGTCTTCTAATTTATTGAGAGCTTGTCGAGCTTCATCTGGACTATAGCCAAAAGTAGACTCGCCTTCCATGTTTTGAAAGCCTCCCCCTTGTGAGCGAGGTCTGAAAAAACCTGGATTGCGTTGTGCTGAACCTAAAGGATCGTCATACCATTTTGGAGCCATTAAGAGGTACCTTTAATTGGGCTACAGATATTCAACTGTTTAGGTATGTTGAGTTATACTGGTGGAGTCTGTTTAAGTTGTTGTTGTTGAACTTTTCGCTCTTCTTCCATTCTACGTTGCTCTTCAGAAGCGCATACGCGAAATTCCTGCATGAGCAACCAGGGTTGTTCCTGAATACCGCCCTCACAAGGCAGAACCTCCCAGAAACGGCATTCTAGATATAGCTCAAGAGCCTCCGGTGCTCTTGGGCGTTCCTCGGGATTTATACCTAATTTAATCTCCTCGAGGCGAGCATAATATTCAATTATTGCATCCCTGAGACCCCGGAAGGCCTCATTGACTATTCCCCCGAGCCACTACCCCACTGAGGATTCAAATCGATAACCTTACTGTGTATTTCCTCAGCAACTTCGTCTGGTAGCTTACCCCAGGCTCTTCCAAATTCAGCCTGAGTCATAGCAAGATATTGTTGCCCCTGTCTATTGTTCTTAAACAAGAACAAAGGCTTCTCGCTTTTTTCGGTAGAATTTTCGTCAAGAATATCGCAGTCTACTAATGTGCACCAAACTTCTAGACGATGCAATTCTGCCATAGAAATACGCTGTTTAACCTGAACTTCGCCAAAGGCATCGTCATTCCATATTCTAGTTGCCTCTGCGGAAAGATCCATACGAGCTTCCTGTGCAGCGCGTGTAGCTTGTCTGATTCTTACAGTTGTATCACCATCTGGGTCAATCTGTAATAATTTAAACGTCTTTTCAACTGGTGCAGTCAATTTGTATGCCATTTTCTTTCTCCTGTTTCCTATTAGGAATTATTCTCGGGGAGGATCTGTAAACTAAGATCCTCCCCTTGTTATTATTTTTAGCTGTAGTTTACTTGTCCATTACGCATTATAAAATCTAAGTAGTTATCACCACTATCCTGCTCAACAACGGTTCCCATTAGATTGAGCATCAGTAGATCTCCACCTGCGAGACGTACGGGTCCATCAATCTGCCAAGCAACATTGCTAGCATTCACAACTAGTTCATATGGCGTGGTTCCTACTACATTATATGGAGATTGAATCAGTGCCTGGAAGTCTGAGTAGTAGCACGCATCACTCCATGCTACTCCACCTGTACCTCCGGTATAGATTGTTCGGTATAGATCAGGATCTGACCATTTTACCGTGGCACGGATAGTTGCAGCACGACTGACAACTGCGAAGTCATCAGGATGCTGTGATCCAATTACCATTTCCTGTTGTGGGGTAGTAAGGTTATTTGTCATTGTCACCGTCAAGGCTGTTACCGGCAATTCGGATGCAGAAAATTCCGGTAATTTGATGGAACAATCGGTCTGGCTGGTAACTGGGATAGAAGAATAATCTTCAAATCCATCTGCGTAAGTCCAGGTAGGTGAAGTCTCCCAACTTGGTGTACGACCAATCCAGTCAACACGGGCTTGCATAATCCCGTTTTGAGGGAAAGTCATGGTTACACTTGCAACCTTGCAATCTGTACCAATTTCACCCATAGTAGAACTACCAGGAACAAACTTTCTTACGCTCATCCATGGAAGAGAACCTACATCACTTGCAAACTGAAACTTGTGATCGTAAGAATCTGCCGCGGGGCCTGCCGAAGTTGCAACAGAACCCATAAGGCCTTCCATGATCCAACCAAAGTCGCCCTCCATACGAGGATGAAGGGTCGCTCCACCTGCTACATAAGCTCCCTGTTTATAACTTCCGGTAGGGACTACCGTTCCGCCAACCTCCAACGGAATCGCGGCCATTGTCTGTACAGGGCCAAAATCTATATCCGTTGCACGATGACGGTACCACGTAGAAGCCGCACTACCCTTTGCGGATTGTTTTCCGTAGGATAGTATTCCGGTACTAGCGAGAACAGTCATAGTCTATTTCCTCCAACTGTATTTAAAATGGGCGGGAGGTCAACACCTGCCAGTAAACATGACCTAACCAGATGAAACTGCTGGGTGGCCCTCCGCCCTCTGTGAACCGACTCTTCACCATGAAGAGTTGAATTGATTGTTCATTATAGTCATCTGTCAGTCCTGTTACAGTTGTGCAAGCTGCTATCCAGTATTCTAACCTTCCAAGCACCTTGTGACCATACTCGCGTGCAAGGTTACGATTATATCCCTGTGTTATAAAGTAGCATCCGACTTCGCAAGACATACGGCGCCACCAGAGAGTTCCTCCCGATCCCCCGACTTCGAAAGCAGGGTAATGAGCGCCAATCCCTAGCTCATCAGAACTTTTGTAAGAGACTAAGCTATGCTCCCATGATGAATCATCTGGATTACCAGAATGAACGAGCACATGGATATAGTCACTCACTGGATCTGATTGTAAGTTTCCTACCTGCACAAGACTTGCCAGTGTAGGATCACTGTTCGAAATGTCAGTAATGAGTTTGGCCTGGAGCCATGTTTGCATGTTATCTGCAACCATATCCAGGATCTGCGCCATTAGAGACCTCTCCCAGGTTGATACAATAGACCACGTTGCTGAGGCTGATGCGATGCTAGTATCGCTGCATATCGCTTCAGGAAATAATCTGCCTGTACGTGTACCGGATTATGCTCCGGATTTCCCGAGTCTTGGCGAGTTCCAAATTGCCTTATTGTGGCACTCTGAATACTTGCCGGTAATAAGCAGTATGCTGCTGCATAGTATAACAGAGCCTGCTCAGACCATCTAGGGATTGATACAGTCGTAGTATTATCTACTATAAGTGACCAATAGGCATAATAATATATTTTAAGAGTCTCGTCTGTGGCGAGAATTCTCGTATAGTTTATTGTACCGGTCGGCCAAATGTAGTACCCCTTCGGATTACTACCTGCCTTAGGATCGCTATCGCTCCAGTCGCTACCTGGTATAAAGTTAACCTCTTCAAGCCAGTCCGATCTCTTATCGTCCCAGACAGCCTCTATGGCATCTGGCACTTCGAGAATATCGCTGGAGAGGGACCACGATGTCGCGGCCCCGTCTCCAGTAATAGTCTGACTTTTAAGATCCGCAGTATGCGCAACCAGTTCTTCCAAGGCCGAATTAGCTCCATCAATACGCAAAGTACTAACGTATTGAGTGCCGTCGTCCTTAAGAAGACGTAGTAACCTTGCGTCAAGCGTACCCCAAGATGCCATATTATCTTACGCTGCTATCACGCCACCAGGTTTCGGTAGAGTTATTGCGCAGAAATGGCATTCGAACAAGTTCGGTTCCCACATATTGTAGCCATGATAGCTATCCCATGAGAAACGGAACACGCTGTTGAATTGATCGATTGCTACTGGCTCATGGAATGCAAGCGGTTCGGCAACTGCGCCGAGGACGCCACCACGAGAGCCCATAACCAAGATAAAGCCGATATGCTTACCCTTGGAAACATGAGCGTAACCGGTCATAGCGCCAGTACCAGAACTCTGAGATGTTAAGGTCGCAGAGGTGGAGTAGGCCATGCCAATTGGGCGGTCAAAACTAAGACGGTTATTTGTAGCATCTACAGCTACTACACGTCGCTGAATGGTCTTTCCATGTAGCGGATCTACGCCTCCGGTTACCCCATAGTCAGTGGTTGTAGTCGTGTGAATGGAAACAATGTCATTTACGGCATAATGTCCACTCGAGAAACTTTCCATCTGAATATAGTGTGTGGCTCCCTTCTGGCCTGTGTAGTATACGCCATCAACCTGTGTGGTTTCTGGGTCAGGCGCACCGTCGCCAATAGCAATGGCAGCGGTTACAGTGTGTTGTCTTTCGATAAGACCAGCGTTATAGAGAACGGCTTCATTCATACCATACTTATTACTTGGAGCCTGGACAAAACGAACATTCTTGTATTTGCCAATCTCGTTGTTCAAAATAGGGGTCTGACTTCCGTATATTGCAACATCACGGAATAGAGCTGTCTCATTAGCGCTAGCTGCTGGTAGAGCTTTCATCAAATCGTAGGTTACGCCAGGAGGTACAATTGCTACTTTCGCAGCTGCGACATCACCAGGAATAATTGGTGATCCCGTGTAGCCCATACGTAAATTCCACTCATTGATAACTGCTGGATCAAAGACATCGTTAGTTCCAATGCTATTAAAGTCAGTAGCATCATTAGCATAGGTCCAAAATGCCTTTGGCCCACCCAAGAAAGCGTTACGGGCTAGGCTTTCGTTTACACGAACTACACTATTGCCCAAAACACCTCGTAGGAGTGGTCTCCAGTCTTTACCGCCACTTTTGAGAAACTGTCCAACAATGCCCTCGCTCTTATGCGCTTGTACAACCTGCCCGTATCGCGAGAAGGTGTAATTACGCTGACGAGAATCAACTGCCAAAGGTTCAACGTAATTCTGCGTGAACGGAATGGAGCTAATATCGACATCGCCTTCCATAATCTCATGTGATCTAGTATTTAGTGCACCAGTACTCATAGGTTCGCTCGTCCAATCTACCAAAGGGGTGTAAACCGCTTTTTGGCGGAATTGCAGAGCAACCTCGGGATGCTGGTGTACCCATCGGTCCTGATCTACGACACTAACTGGGTTCTTATCGTAAAAATCAGCAAGTACGTCAGCCATGATTTTTCTCCTTCAAAATTTTAATTTTCTCCCGGTCCTCCGACCTCAAAGTACTTATCCATCAGACGATTGTGTTCATCTGGCTCACCAGCTGACAGGGCCTTGAGTGCATCGTCCCAATACTCTTGAGCACTCTTGTCTACTTCTTTGGTCTTGGCTGCAGGTGTGACGCCTTCCATAAGGTCGACGGCAGCTTTTTTGCCCTGTTCGCCAAGCATTTCCCTGAAAGAAGCGAGCTGTTCAACAAGTTCGTCACCACTTCCGTCTGGAAGTAGGGATTTTCCCTCGAAATTCAGTAAATCCGGGAATTGACTCGTGATTATTTTCAGGCGATCTAATTGCGATTGGTTAATTTCCAGATCACTAGATGCCTGCTCGTAGTCGGTTTTTAGGGTAGACAGTTCTGTATCAGAGCCTTCCTTTTCGCCAGTAAGCTTAACTAAGTTAGCTTCAAGCGTTTTTACCTTAGCGGTCAGCTCGTCATTGTTATCTGTCCATTTTGCAAGTTCTTGTTGATATTTCCCTTGCAAACCCGTAAACCTGTTTTGGTATGAGTCTCTCTGTTCTTTGTATTCGGTCGCTAATTGCGCCCAGTCCTCTGGTTGACGAGCTGTAGTAGATGCAGCCGACTCTTCTACTTTTACTTCGCTGGTATCTACTGTGCTGGTTTCAGCAGCAGGTTGATCAGACATGATAGTATTTCCTCCCGTAATGGATAAGTGTGTTCTCAGATCAGCTCGGCGTTTTTATCTTTTTCCCAAGCACGCCGAGCCATTTCTGGCATAAATTTAGCGGCAGCGCGAATAACCTTACGTCGCTCTACCTTGTTCTTCGTATGGCCCCTCAATTTCAGGGCGCTCCTAGCCGTCGAGCTATTAAAAATCGGGAAGCGATTATCAGAAAGGACGGCGTGTTTCTGTCGCTGTTCCGCGCTAACATTGGCTGCCATTTTCCCCCTTTACCCTATAAATTCCTTGAGTAATAATACCACGATACCGACCGGGGCAGCTGATTGTTTTAATAATTCCCATATTCTCTTATCATTTGCATCCGCATAGATTGATTTTACCTGAAGTTTAGCAATATCAGTAGCATGTGTTAAAACTTGACCATTAAGACGCTCTAAGTGTTTTTCAGTACGTTCAACGCTCTTTCTGATATTAATCTGACCGTTTTCTAGACGGGCAAAATTAGCATGCAGATCGCTAAAATAAGCTTCGATGTCGCTTAGCGATTCACTACTCATTACTTTCCTCAGGATTTACTTCTGCTTCTTCTTGATCGTCATCGTTCTCACTTTCATTAGCGAATGGGTTTCTCTCCTCACGCTCTTGAACTGCTTCCTTTAAACGCTCTAGCTCACTAGGTATATTTTCAATATCTCCATACTGAGCTAATGCCTCCTCCAGTGAAATATGGCCTGCACCGGCACGCATGACTAGCTCATTTACAAGTTCTGCACGATCACGCGGTAAGATTGGAGCCCATTCTTGCCGTTTGATATGTCCTAGATGCTGTAGACCTATCTTTTTAATACCTTCATCTATGTTCTTGCTATTTGTTCTGGTAGGATTCTTAACAGCTAGTACTGTAAGCACTAATTCTGCTAGGATATTAAGTCCCTCAGTCCAATAATGTCGCTCAGAACGGATATGTGAGGTTAGCGGCCACATTCGGAATGCCAGCGTTAATGCTGATCGCTGACTTCCCTCATCTTCTCCATCAGCTACAGCCGGAACAAATGCATCCCTTCTCATTTGAGCCATTAGAGATTCGTTAAAACTATTCATCTGCTGGCTGATACGTGGTGTATCTAACAGGTCCATGCTAGGTTTATCGCCTCCAGGGGGTGACATTCCTAGATCGAATGCGCGTACTCCTGGTGCAATTTCCCGAGTTCGTACTCCCTGGCCTACATTTGTGATTACTGGTCGGAATTTTGTTTCTTCGCGTACCGCATCACCCGCATCGGCCATACGAGCATTGTACTCTTTCGCAGTCTGTTTGAGAGTGTCTACTATTGATAATCCCTGCATTCCTCCTGCGCGTTCATGTGGAATATATACAAACGGGACCTGCTCGTACGGATTAGGTCCCTCTAGATCGAAAGTAGCATCGCCCACTTTAACTTTGGCAGTTTGCCCTTCTATTGATACACGATATCCATCCCGTGTCCAATGTTCTACCATTAAAGTTTGCATAGATGATCCCGGAACTCCTCCCGGCAAACTTCTAAGGCTGGTGATATTTACATTGTAAAGGTTCTTGGCTTCTTCAACACTAATAGGTTGAATAACCCACGCCTCTCTCATGCTCCACATGTCAGATCCATCTGGTAGGCCCCAGAAGAAATCTGGGACAATACGCTCGATGCGAACACCAGAAGGACGCAAGATCGTTTGTGGCGTCCAGCCGACCTTGAAAACACAGCCACCCAAGAATTGGGAGAGAAGAGCGTTCTCACTCATAGTCGAGCGAATACGATTCTCGTAATAAACTCGATTAAGGGCGTCTTCTGCCTCTTGCGCAATTACTTGCGCGCCCTCCTCTTCGGTCTTCGGCATTATTCTTGTATTAACGAGCGAATGAGATCCCTCAGGGACCTCACCAAATAGCAAATAAGCATGCTTGAGAGCAAAGGTGCGAACCGGGTTAATATGTAGCGGATACTTCTCCGCTGCTTTTCCTTCTCCGACCCCCGTCGTAATAACTTCCTCCCAAGCTTTGCCAGTGAAATACTCCCAACGCTCACGGCAAATGGACCTCCATGTTTCCCAGTCCTCCTTTGGAAACTCCTTATCCAAAGTTGTAGGCTGGTACAGAAAGGTCTGGTGACGAAGATGCTCGAAAACGGTCGAAGCGTCTTGATTAGTCGTTTGAGATGTCAAAGACTCCGCTCCGGTTCTCCAGACAGCAAGATACTATACAATTAAGGTTATTTCGTTGTTGGGTATTGGCAAATATATTATACGTGTACATAATATTAACTGTCAAGGGTAAAGCGAAAGATTTCCTAAAAGGAATCATCGCTTTGGATGGCCAGGCCATCTATTTACATCCATACGGAAATGTCTACCTTCCCAACGCTCTTCGTCTGGATCAACGGCTATGCGAGCGCTCATATCGATCAGTCGGTACCCGGCCGAAGCGACTGAGCTCCGGATACGGGACCTCGCGATTACTCGGCGTGTCCTCATCCACGTAATAAAACCTACGCGCAAAGAGTGCAGAAATCTGGAAATTGCTGACAATGTCTTGTACCACCTTTCTATCCGGGAGTCTATAGCTCAATAGCTGCTGATGAATCCCGTTAATAGACTTAGGCCAGCGTATAAGCTGGCGTCCCATGAATAATTTTAATGATAGTATAGCCTCTCCCTTAACATTACCGGCAAGATTGATGCCATACACAAGTAGTTCATCCTCTAGACGAAAGTATTCTCCCATTCCAGTTTGTGTACCTGTACTATCATAAACACCAAAACTAGCTTTGTAGATATGGAAGTAGTCTTTAAATTGTTGTATGCAGGGCTGGTAGGAACCATCACCGTACCCCCACCAAAAAGCCTGCATGGTCATTGGCTTGACTGGAAATTCCGTTATATCCCATACTGTTATAACGGGCGCGTTCCTATAAGGTGGTACACCTTGACCAGGATCCATAACAACAATATAGCGCCGATCGGTCTGGTGGGGTAACTCCCAGCGAATGAGTCCAGCTTTTGGAGCACGCTGCTCAATAAATCCAGCTTCTTCAAGACTAAGACCGCGATGCATAATAGCATCCAGACCATCATCTTCACATGGCTCCACGAGAGACGCCGGAAATTCCCTACCCTCTCCTTCTGGTCTATCCCCTTTGAGCCAACGATCTCGCTCATGCTCTGGTATTCTTCGGACCAGAGATTCGATCTGTTCATCCGTAATGTTTTTATTGCTTTGGGTTGGTACCTGGATAGATAAGTAGGCCTCAGGCATTTCTTTAGCCAGGTCAAAGCGATAATAAAGCTGCGGATTAACATGCGGATTGGTGGTCAGGCTTAAACGCCCTAAGCGTGACCTGCCCCCAATTTTTCCCCGCAGCCGTGTTCCGAGTCTAATGATTGTTTCGTCAATATTATCCAAAAGTCCCGCTTCGTCAACATTGATCCAATCTCCCTCCCAAGCTAAGATTCGATTAGCATCGTCGGCCGCACTCATAAATTCTAGTGTGGAGGTCTTTATGCCGCTATGTTTTAAAGTGATTTTGGGGTATGGTTTACTGACGGTCTTCCAAATGAAGCGCTCGAATTTATTTCCTTCAGCCCTTTCGAGGATCATCTGAAACATTTGGGCGGACTGGTAAAGCGTGGGAGCTACTCCCATGAACTTAAACGAATGGGTAGTGGCACACCACACAGCAGCCGACATCCCGATGGCCAGACTCTTGCCTGACCCAATACCGCCTATAACAGTTATTTCTTTTTGTTGTGCGTGATGAACCTTGAGTTGCCATTCGGGGGTTATATGATCGTCAAAAAGCCACCCGTCAAAGTAAAAATCAGTAAAATATCGCGCGTCATCCTGGCTGCGTGCGATTATTTCACTTTCTGCAGGCGAGAGCTTGTGGATCTGCCTTGGCACAAACTATCGCGAGCGGGTTTTAAGAATTGCCTGGCGTTCCCGATACATTTGTCGGATACGCTCTATTCCTGCATTGCCTTCTTTCTGAACCTTCTGGCAAAACTCAGGGTTAGCATGCTGAAAGAATACTCGTCCGCCCATAAGTCGTTCATCATTTAGATCTTTTCTATGTCCAATGATACGGGCATCAACGCCTTCGTCTTCTCCCTGTAATTCACAGGCAATACTCAACCATATAAGATCAGTCTCAAAAACTGCGGGTGGTTCGTTAGATGGCGCCATGATCTCCGTTACTAAATGCCCTTAGATTGGTTTCTTTCGCCGCTTCCGCATTCACGATAGCCATTAGAAAAGTGCTTGTAAGGGCAATAGCAAGCTCTTCGTTCTCAGCAGTACGGGATATACGCCTATAAAACCCCAGTACCTTATCGGCTATAACTTCTCCATTAGCGTAGTCAAAGCTTTTCTCTTCCACTACTGTCCCCTTCATAGGGCCTGCTTCTTTATCTTCGGCCATTTAGTTCTCCGTAGTAGTTGTATAACGATATATTGTAAGTTGTTAGAAGGTCTTTGTCAACTAGAGCAAGCGTTCTTCTACACTAGGTCCAAATCCCGCTGGGAAATGAATGGGTTATAGATAGTAGTACTGATAAGGAAAAGTGAACTCGTATGTCTTTTCATGGCATAACAACTTTTTCTTTCAGCCACCACCCCCCGGTGGCCTCAAGAAGGACTACCCCCCTGGGGGGGTGGAGGGGTCTCCCACTACCACCGGTAGGGGGGGGGAGGGGGGGGGTCGAATATAGGTCTCTCAAGACCTACGTCTTGACAATCCGGTCAAGACGTTACCTTACACCAGGAGGTGTAATCATGTTGAATCTTTTCAATAGCAGTTTCGCAGCAATAGCATTCTGGGTGCTAGCACCACTCAGTCTTATTGGTTCTTTGTATGCTATCGTATCAGCCATTCGTGGCTGGCACAAATACGCATACGTGTCGATTGAGCGTTATACAACGCTCAAACAACACGCTCAGGAGTCTAGCAACGAAAGTTGCTACTTCGCCGAGATGCTCGAGGAAGTCAGCAAGGCTCTTTCTGTAGAGAAAAGGCTCTTGCTGTCTAGAACCGAGGAAAGAAACGAGTTGCAAGCTGAGCTTGCCCAGGCTTGTGCTGAGCTTGCCGAGGCTCGCGCGTAGTACCTGCTTGAGGTACGTTAGGGGTCACGACTTGCTCGTGGCCCTTATAGGTCTCTCGAGAGACTTGTCAGGGGTCGGCATAGACCTCAACACCGTCGTTGCTCGTATCTCGACGGTGTTCATGAAAGGTTCGCCTAGCAATCTAGCTGGGCCCCACGCCATAAGGAGGTGCAACTATGGCACTTTTGACCACCCTGCTGGTAGGCTTCAGCCTACTGGCCCTACGCCGCTTCGCGATGATACACATCGCAAAGCACGGCTGCTGCGCTCGGGGCTGCTTCATGGCCCTGTTCTCAGCTGAGACACGCTTGCATGGCATGTGCTATACATGCTATATGCTTGTGTCTCACCCCGACGTGGAAGTCGGTTGGGAGAGATACATGGCTTTTCATGCCTCTCTCTTCGGGCGTTTGAAGGCACGATGCCAACAAACGCACAACCGCTTCTCCCCCCACAAAGAGGGCTCCAAAGTCCCTCTCTTCTTTTAACCCCTCGCAACATCTTCGGAGGCACAACCTTCGGGTTGTGTCTCCCATAGGTCTTACGAGACTTACATCTCGACACTAATGTCGAGTTGTCAACAAGCACCAAGGAGGTGCGATCATGAGTGATGTACATACTGCTCCTATTGAGCAGACACAGCCGGAGAAGGTCTTCGATGCCATAAGGAATGGTATCGATTGGATAGAGCACGCCTACTACTGGCTGCTTGCTGTCAACTGGGAGAACGTAGGACTTGTCTTTATTACGTTCTTCTTTCTTCTGATTGCGTGGAAGTTTGGCGCGTTCGATCTACGCAATCAGGACTCCTCAGAAGGCCTCGCTCGATAGGGCCTTTACCAGACGAGTGGATTCATTGCTCGTCTTCCTCGCATTCCCTCTCGCTTTATGTAGTACTGCGGGCCGTTAGGTGTCGAAACCTGCGGCCCCATTGGAGTGCTTCACGGTGCTCTTTACATGTACATAGAGTGTAGCCTCAAGACATAGAGTGAGGCTCGGCTTATATAGCTTAAGCCGTAGATTAATTCACAAGGAGGTGGATTATGAAAGTTGTACAGTTGTCTTTAATTCCCGCAGTAACTTCCTCGCAGAAACCTATTCCTCCGCAACACCAAATCCCCGTGATACTCGCAAAGTATTACACCCCATGTGGCTTTTGCAGACAACCCATCTTGAAAGGTCAACCCATTTACCGTATGGAGAGTGGGAGATGGGCTCACGTTCATGATGTCAATGACAAAGACATTATGAATCGCGGAGGCAAGCTGGTTGACGAAGCTATGCTCGAGGAGCAGAGTGTCAAGGGTTACGGGCTTCGTTAGTCTTGAGTAGCGTTCGGGTACATAATCTTCGGATTGTGTGCCCTATAGGCTACTTGATAAATAGCCTCGGTCCACGTCCCGTTGACGTGTTATGTAGCAGAACGTGCCAGGAGCGAGAGAGTACACCTGGCTTGAATAGCACAGCACTAGCTTCGCTATTTATCATACGTTCTAGACGCCAAGGAGGTGTCATGATGCAATTTCTCTCAAGGAGTAACCTCACTAGCTGGACACCGCTGGTAGAGGAAGTAGCACTTGCGTATGCAGGTAATCATACGCAAGACTATGAGGATGCCGTGCAAGATGGCATGGTACGCCTCAT
>Ga0310345_10002451_pt1 | contig 18726 bp, 14 predicted proteins | sample HC15DNA20500_MG_FD_204667 | JGI IMG/M metagenome (GOLD analysis project Ga0310345, IMG submission 204667) | Marine microbial communities from station ALOHA, North Pacific Subtropical Gyre - HC15-DNA-20-500_MG | ecosystem: Environmental > Aquatic > Marine > Oceanic | place: Pacific Ocean: North...
ATCGTGCTCGCTTCGATGATAGCCTTCTGGGTCGGCGAATTCGCCAACAGTTATGTACTCGCCAAGATGAAGGTCTGGACCGAAGGCCGCCATCTGTGGATGCGCACGATCGGCTCGACGGTAGTAGGACAAGGACTGGACAGCCTGATCTTCTATCCGCTCGCCTTTTGGGGACTTGCCGGATGGCCGGTCGAATTGTTGTGGCAGGTCGTATTGTCGCAATGGGCGATCAAGACCGCGTGGGAGGCCGTGCTGACGCCGCTGACCTATGCGGTTGTCGGAGCACTCAAGCGTATCGAGGGCGTAGAGGTTTTCGATACCGAAACCGACTTCTCGCCCTTCGCCTCGGCTAAGGACTGATCGCAAGGAAAAAGGGGCGACCCGCAGGCCGCCCCTTCCCTCTCCCCCTTTGACGGGTGGTTTAGAACTTCGCGCCGACCGCGATGCCGTAGCGCCGCGGATCGAGCGTGAAGATATTGGTGAAGTTACCCGAGGAAGCATCCGTCACGTAAAGACCCGTGACGGAATCGCTGTCGAAGATGTTCTGGACGAAGCCGCGGACGAACCAGCGACCGTCGCCACCGTTGAACTGGATCGAGGCATTCGCCTGCACAAAGGGTTCGATCCGGTTGACACGGCCGTTGAACACATTGCCGTATTGCTCGCCGGTATAGGCCAGGTCGAAACGCGGCACCAGCGACATGCCTTCACCGAATTCCGCAGTGTACTGGACACCGATCGACGCTTTGTATTCGGGTGCCTGCGGGAGCCTGTTCCCCCGAAGATTGACCTCAACACCTGGGCTCAGCACGCTGATCGGCCCAAGTGCTGCGAAGGCCGGATTGGCCGTCTGCGCATCAAGGACGCTACAAATGCTGAAGGCTCCGGTGGAGGCGATTCCTCCATCTGCCGGAAATGCACCCGGTGCCTGCAGCCCGAGCCCGCCATTGACCAGGCCGACGAAAGTATTGGCCCCGGCACCAGTCACGGCACATAGCGAACCGTTCGAGATATCCTTGATGATCACGGCTGTCGGATCGCCGCCACCCGGATCGCGCGGGTTGCTGAAGAACTGGTCGCCCGCCACCTTCGCGTTGAGGTAGCTGATATTCATATTGATCAGCCAGTTGTAGCTTGGGCGCAGGATGGTTTCGAGTTCGAGGCCCCAGATATTGGCGTCGATCGTGTCGTTCACGGAGGTGCGCGCCACAATGCGGCTGAGTTGGAGGCCTTTGTACTTGTAATAGAAACCGGTGAGATTGATCTGGGCCGCACCATCGAGGAAGGTGTTTTTCGAGCCAATCTCGAAAGCGTCGATTTTCTCTGACCCGAAGCTTTCGGAAACCGCGAAAACCGGCGACAGCGGCGGGTTTATACCTCCCGATTTATAGCCTCGCGAATAGGAGAAGTAGAGGCTGTTATCCGGCGATATCGCGTAATCGAGCACGGCACGACCGGTGATTGCATCGAAGCCCACTTCGCGTTGCTGCAATAGCTGGCTTCCAGCCCGTCCGGCATCGGCATCGAAGCTACCGACGAAGGGCGAGGTAAACGGATCGCCATTGCCAAACGGATTGAGGAAGTTTGCCAGTGTGGTGCGCGCCGATACCGTTTTGGAATCATCGTTGTAGCGCAGACCGCCAGTGAAGGTCAGGCTATCGGTAATGTCGAAATAGACTTCACCGAAAATACCGAAGCTCTTTAGTTTGAAATCGGTCGTGTTGTTCCGGTACATCGACGTAGCGAGGTAGGAAGGCGGTGCCCCGGCCGCGAAAGCGGAGAACGTACCCAGGATAGCAGTCGCATAATCGAGGCCGAACGAATTGACGTAATAGCTGTTCTCGCTGACGTCCGTTTCCGCGTAGATCCCGCCGACCAGGAAGTTGAAAGGCCCATCGAAATCGCTCGAAAGGATTGCCTCGCCCGACCACGCAGTCTGGTACTGAACCGAGCGGTCGAAGGACAACGGTATATCGGAGCAAATCGAATTGCCCTCGAACGCACCAAGATTGCCGTCGTCATTGTCCGAGGTGCATAGCACCCCGTTCGGCCCGTTAGGGATAAGCGCATCGGCGATCGGCGCGAAATAGGCACTCGAGCCGGGGACGAAGGGTGGAGCCGGCGCCGGCAAGCCGGTCGGCAGACCGTTGGCTGCCAGGAATGCGAGCGTGTTCAGGCCCGTAGCGTAACCGGAGCGGTCCAAAATGCCGAGATTGTAGTCCTGCCGGGAATCAACCGTCGTCTCCTGGTAGATACCGGTGAGCGACAGGTTCATCGCCCCGATCCCCTGATCGAGATGCGCCTGCAACTGCAATTCGTCGGCGAAGTAGTCGGGAGTGAAAGCCGTGTTGACCGTGCGCACATCGTTCGGTTCGACGAAATTCGCATAACCGTCGGGTCCGTAAACACTGCCCAGCGCAAGCGTTTCGGGAATGCCCTGAATGCGGAACAGCTCGACCGAGGTCAAAACAGTCGCCAGCGTGGAGTTCGCATTGGTGCTATCGAAGTCCCGACGATTGTTAAGGCAGCCTAGTACGCCGGTCGGGTCTCGCTGGCAGGCCTGCTTCTGGATGCGCAGGCGATCGTCCTTCTCACGGAAGTAGAAGGCCATGAGATCGAGAGTCGTGGTTGCAGTAGGTTCGAAGCGAAGCGAACCGCGCACCGCGTACATGTCGCGTCCGTCGATGTCGCTGTTGTCGTAAAGATTGGTCGTGTAGCCGTCGCGGTTCAGATAGAAGCCGGCGGCGCGGAAGGCGAGCGTATCGCCAAGCGGCACGTTGACCATGCCCTTGGCCTTGATGCTGTTGTAATTGCCGTACTCGAATTCGGCGGCGGCACCGAAAGTGCCGAGTTCCGGCTTGGCCGTGACCACATTGACCACGCCCGAGGTGGCGTTGCGACCGAACAGAGTGCCCTGCGGCCCGCGAAGGACCTCGACCCGTTCGAGATCGAAATATTCGGTCTCGAAAAGGCGAGTGCCGAACAGCGGCGAGCCGTTTGTGTGAATCGCCGTCGCGCTGTCACAGGTGACGCCGACGCACAGGTCGCCGATACCGCGAATTGTGAAGCTGGAGCTGGTGAAGTTCGACTTGGTGAAGGACACGTTGGGCAGCGTCAGCTGGAGATCGCTGGCGTTCTCGATCTGCTGGGCTTCGAGAGCCTCCGCGTCGAATGCGCTGACCGCGATCGGAACTTCCTGCAGCGATTGGCTCTGCCGCTGGGCGGTAACAATGATGACGTTGCTGTTGAGCCGCGGATTGTCGAGATCGTCGTCTGTCGCCTCCTGAGCGAATGCCGGAAACGAAATCGCGCTCGCGCAAATGCCCGCGAGCAAGGAAGCCCTTACTCTCATAACCCTCTCCTCTCCGTGTGGCCGTCTTTGCGGCCTACAGTGCCAAAGCTATCACACATTCGTATGCGTGCAAGTCATCGCGCATGATTGTTGCGCGCTAGCCCACTTATTTTTGGCAAGCATTATTCGAGCGCGTAATCAAAACACGCGAATGACGCTACGGAATGGCGGGTTTTCGAAAGTGCCGCAAATAATGCGGAAATCAAACGAGCGTGTTGCTTTCAGCAATCTGGGTGATGCCTCGCTTGCCCGATGCGTCCCTTCCGAGTTGCACAATCACATCAATTACGCTCGCCGCGTAGGCGATCGTATCGGTTCGGGTAAGGCCGATTCCCGTCTGCATGACCATCAGCGAAAGCTGTTCGAGCGCGCCGCGCAGGCTATTCGCATGGATGGTGGAGAAGCTGCCTGGATGGCCGGTGTTGATGGCGCGCAGAAAGCTGACGCTTTCCGCACCGCGCAGTTCGCCCAGTACGATCCTGTCCGGGCGCAGGCGAAGTGCTGCCTGAAGCAGTTCGTTGGCGGTCACCTTCGCTTCGCCCAACTCGCCCTTCACCGCGACGAGCCCGACGCCGTTCTTGCCGGGGAGCTTGAGTTCGGGCGTGTCCTCGACCAGCACCACGCGCTCCTGCTTAGGAATCTCTCCGAGCATGGCGTTCAGAAATGTGGTTTTGCCGGTGCTGGTGCCACCCGAAACGAGAATGGTGCGGCGCTGCCGGATTGCCTCGCGGAGAAACGCCACAGGCTCGGTCTGCGCATCGGGCATAGCGCCCCGCTGCGACGGCACGAGCGGCCCCGTGTCATAGGCATCGAGCGGCAGGTCCAGTCGACGGTGACGACGGATTGCCATCGCCCAGTGCTTGCGCGCGGCGGGTGGACCGCAAAACTGCACGCGCGCGCCACCGGGCAATGTTGCGCCTAGCAGCGGGTGCTCGCGGTTGATGCCCTGATGGCTTACACGTGCGACCTGCTCGGCGAGGCGCTGGACAAGCCGGTCATCGATATCTGGGCGCACAATTCTTTGCATACCGCCAGCCGCTGCATCCTCCACCCAGACTTCGCCCGGTCTGTTGACGAGGATTTCCGTCACCGTGTCGCGATCGAGCCATTCGCGGAATGGAGCCAGATAGGCGTCGAGATAGACGCTCCGCTCACCGTGGAGATCCACGGGCGGTGCATCTTCCTCCGGATGATCGTCCGGATGGAACGGGTGGATGTCGGCGCTCACAAGTGTTCCTGGCTCAGCTAACCGAGGAGAAATCCAGATCGCGCGCCGTGAAGATGCGGATCGGTTCGCCCTGCCTGACGCGAACGGTCGGGCCGCGTTGGCCATCCTGCTGCGCGGCCGTCGCTGCGGCCGACGAACTCGCTCCGCCGATAAGCACGCCCGCAGCGCCACCCGTGGCGAGCGAGCCGACGCCACCGACGACCGACAGGAGCATGGCCGAACCGAAGCGCTTGAAGAAGCTGGCTCCCGAGACCTTGCCTGCCAGACCCGTTGTGCCATCGAAACCGACAGCAGGCGACGCGAGATCGACCGACGCGCCATCGGGCCGGATCAGCCGGGTCCAGATCACGTAAGCACGCTTCTGCCCGTTTTGCAGGCCCGACTGGTACTGGCCGATAAGGCGGCTGGACCGCGGGACGAGAACCTTGGTACCATCGAAGCTGCGGACGTCCTGACTGACCACCGCACGCACATATCCCGGCACGTTGGTATCGATCGCAGTCTCGAGGATCGCCGGTATCAGCGTACCCTGCGTAACGGTTGTGGTCGGATTGACCATCGCCTTGGCCTGCGCTGGCGCACCGCCGACACCGCCGATGCGGCTGGCGAAATCATTGGCCGAATTGCCCGTTCCACCTGCCGCGGCCGCTTCACCGGCTGCCCCCGGTTCGGCAAGGGCAAGCGTTGCGGGTGAATTCCCTGCGTCGAAGACGACAGTTGGATTGGCGTAGGGGTTGGCACCGGGCACCGCTTCCGGCTGCGCGGCGAGGACCGGCTGCGGCGCAGGATCGGGCTGTGCAGCAGGGGAGGTAGCAAACTGCGGAGGCGGGGCTGCCGTCGCCGCTTCGGGTGGCACTGCTTGGGCTGCGTCCACCGGTGCCTGCTGGCCACCAATGCCTTCGGGCGGAGCGACGCGTGCCGAATTCATGCTCCACAGCGTCACAAGCCCGAGGCCTGCGACGATGGCGATGCCAGCCACCATGCCCAGCGTATCGGATTTGCCTGCCGGACGGGCCACGGCCGGAAAGGCATTCCGCTGTGCAAGATCGATGATCTCGGCGTCGGTATCGTCGCGAGGATCGATATCGTTGGCAATCCGGTTGTCACCGGACTTCTTCTCGGGCAGTCGCATGGCAAGACGCATCGTTTAGCTCCCCTTCGAGGCGAGAGCGGATCTCTCGCTCGTACTGGCGGCAGGCCGTTCGGGCCCGGTTTTGATAAGCTGGGCACTGTCCTTGCCCGACCGCAGGACGATCGTGCGAGGAACGCCGTCGACGACGATCGTGTCGCCCCGGACGGTGAAGTTGACCGGACCTTCCACGCCCTCGCTATTGGTGACGAGTATCGCGGGCACATCCTTGCCGCTGGGCCAGGTAAGGAAAGTGGCGGTGCCATCGTCATACGTGTTTTCGGGCAGCAGTTCGGGATCACCGGACGCGTTCCAGGCGAAGTTAAGGTCGGCCGGGTCGACCACGGCATAGGGATCGCGCGCGGCCTGCCGCTCCACCGCATTGGGCGTGGCGGCCAGCTGGACTTCCTCTTCTTCCGGCTCGTCCGGATAGGAAAAGCGCATCAGGTAGAGCGGCTTGGCGCTCGGGCTGGCAACCAGATCGAACAGATAGGTGCGCTTGCTTGTCACCACCGTGAGATTCGTCGACGCGCGCGGTTCGAGCGGTTTCACGAACAGGATATTGGCGCGTTTGTTAGGCGTTACCTGCCAAGTCGCGCTGTCGCCAATGGCGACGTTCTCGATCACTTCGTCATCGCCGAACATGATGCTGGCCTGGACGGACACGCGCCCCTCGATGCGCGTAACTTTGGCTTCATCGTACATCACTTCGACGAGGCGCGAATCCTGTGCCACTGCCGGAGCAGCCAGCAGAGCGAGAGCGAGCGCGGGAATTATCGCGCGGGTCATGCGTGTTTCTCCATGGAACGGTCGAGGGCCTTGGGCGTCGCGGACTTGAACCGGCTGCCGATGCCGGAGCCGCGGATGCGGGCCTTGCTAGTGGTGGATTGCTGACCGGAAGCTGAAGAGGTCGCGTAAACCTTGGTCACGCGTGTGCCTCCGCTTCCTCCGGAGCCGCTGCTGTCGTTCGCCGCGTAGGCAGTCGGTACGGCCGAAACGTCGATCTTGCGTGCCTGCGAGCTTGCCTGATTGGCAGCCTGCGCCTGCGAGAGAGCTGCAGCCGGGATCACCTGCGGCGAGGCGGATGGCTGGGGCGACTTCTCTTCCTTATCCGGCACGAGACCGAAAACGCTCCAGCCCGCGACCATGGCCCCGGCTACCTTGAGCACCAGCACCATCAGCGCGACATGCACTGCACCAATCATGAAAAAGGCCATCGCCGCTTGCGGATCGACCTGCCCGGGCGTTGCGGTCAGCGCGCCGAGGATCGGTACGGCCAGTTCGAGCATCACGCTGCCGCCCAGCACTGCGAACAGGGGGGCAAGCGCGCACATTGTCAGGCCCTTGATCCAGCCTGTGGACAGACCGCGCGTACCATTGAACAATGCCATGACCACGAATAGCGGCCCGAGCGCGACAAGCACGCCGAGCGCGATCTTGGTCGTCACCAGCAGGCCGACCGTGCCGAGCATGAACAGCATTGCACCGAGCCACATCATGCCTTCGGGCGAGAAAGCGGAGAACTCTTCGTTTCCGCCGCTCGCTTCCTGGATCGCGATGAAGACAATATCGATTTTCTGCGCGAAGGTATCGGTCGCCGAGCCTTCCGAACCGGTCAAAATCCCGGCCAGGTAATCGGGCGTGAGGACGGCAAGGTTCCACACTACGCTCTGGTAGGCGATCCAGCTGGTCGCAAAAGTCAGCACCAGCCCCAGCGTCATCATCCGCGGCACGAGCGAGCGCACACCGACATTGGTGCGCCCGGTCAGCAGCGCAAACGCGAACAGCGCGATGAACAGCGTCAGCACGAGCGTCAGCACCATGCTGAGTTGGCCGCCCGAAGCGAACAGACGATTGAAAGCGGCAGCACTCGCCTCGCCCGCAACGCAGTCCACTCCCTTCAGCGCTGCGGCGACTCCGTTGCCGACCTGCTCGGCGGCCTGCTGGCAGTTCGCGCTCATTCTGCTGCGAGGCCGAGGGCTTCGACCCCGGCTTCCCCTTCATCGTTCGCGCCGCCCGGCCATTTCGTGCCGGTAAGCGCAGGGAACCATTCGCTGGGTGCGTCGCCCAATGCTTCGCGTAGCAGGTCGAGACGGCGAACCGAACTTTCGCGGCCCGACAGCAAGGTCAACACTTCGGGCGCACCTGAGAGATCGAGACGGACGACCACACTCGCATCGGGCTGACGTACGAGGAAACAGCGGCTGTGCGCAGGCAAGGTGCGGATCAGCGCGAGCTCGTGCTCGGTCAGGCCGAAGCCGTCGCAATAATCCTCCGGCCGCGCACGCGAATTGGGCATGAAAACCATGGTTGCGGTTTGCTCGACCAATGCGGTCGAAATACGGCTTTCGAGTGCATCACGCGCCGACTGGGTAGCGAATCCGACCAGAGCGTTGCGCTTCCTCAACGTCTTGAGCCAGTCGCGGATACGCGCGGCGAACACCTCGTCGTCAAGGGCTTTCCAGCCCTCATCGATCAGGATCATGGTCGGCTTGCCGTCCAGTCGTTCCTCGATCCGGTGGAAGAGGTACATCATCGCCGGCGTGCGCAGCTTGGGATTCTCGAGCAGCGCGGTCATGTCGAAGCCGAGCACGCGGCTCGTCAGGTCGAGCTTGTCCTCCGCATTGTCGAACATCCAGGCATTTTCGCCCTCCCCGATCCAGGCACCGAGGCGGTCGGCAAGATCGCCCGGCTGCGGACGACGGCTGCCGGACAGCAATTCCTTGAAATGGCGCAGACGGCGCAGCGACGCATCGTTGGCATAGGTCGCATCCACGGCACCCGCGATGGTCTGCTCTTCTTCCGGTCCTTCGACTTTAAGCAAGACGCCCAGCCAGTCACGCAGAAATGCCTTGTTGCCGGGCGTATCGGGCAGCGCGAGCGGGTTGAAGCCGGTCGGCTCGCCCGCGCGGATGCTGTCGTAGCGCCCGCCGATCCCGCGCACGAACAGCTCCGCCCCGCGATCCTTGTCGAACAGGATCGTGCGGGGAGCGAACTTCTGCGCCTGCGCGGCAAGGAAGTTCATCACCACGGTCTTGCCCGAACCCGACGGCCCGATGACCGAGAAATTACCGAGATCGCCGTGATGGAAATTGAAGAAGAACGGCGTCGCGCTGGTGGTTTCCAGCAGTGTTACCGCCTCGCCCCAATGATTCCCCTGCGCCTGCCCCAGCGCGAAGCCGTGGAGCGAGCCGAAACTGGCCATATTGGCGGAAGAAATCAGCGCGCGGCGGACGAGATAGCCTTCGTTGCCGGGGAACTGGCCCCAGAATGCGGGTTCGAGATTGGTATCCTCGCGCACGGCGATCGCACCGGTATCGGCCAGCGCAGCAGCACAGGCTGCCATGGCGTCGTCGAGGCGACCGAGATCGCGTTCCTTGACCATGACTGTCAGGTGATGGTCGCCAAAACCGACCGCGCCATTGCCCAGCGCATCGCGAGCGGCCATCATGTCGGCGCGTTCCGCGGCGGCTTCCTCGTCGGCGCTCTTCAGGCGGCGAATGGCAAGATCCATGCGTTCGCGCGCGGTCTGGCGTTCGGTCGGCGCATAGCTTTCGCTCACCACCATTTCGAACGGCAGGCGCAGCAGGCTGTCGAGCAGGCCCGGGCTGGTCGCTTCCGGATAGTCCTTGAGACCGAGCATGGCCGCAAAATCGGGTGAGCCCGAGCCACGCATCTCGATCGCGTCGAGCCCGAAACTGACGCGGCGATAGGGCAGCATATGGCCCAGATCGACATCGTCGGAAGGCTTGCGCACCGGGCGCATCTCGCCATTGTAGAGCGCGCTTAGCAATTCGAGCATTTCCGAATTGGTGTGGCCCTGCGGCCCGACATAGTCGGCAAGCGGCGTTGCGCCATAGGCCTGCAAAGCGGCGACGAGTCCCTGCGAGGCGGCGCGCAGGCTGCGCAGATCCTTGGGGTCGGCTTCCAGTTGCTCCGGGCCCTTGCGGCGGAACGTCTTGCCCACACGCTCGACTAGGCCGGCCTTGCCCCGTGCCGGCCGCCGGATCAGCGTGATGAACTGGTCGTTCACGAAGAGCTGACCCGAACCGAGCCGCTCCCGCCAGCGTTCGTCGATGTGGCGGCTGATGGGGTCGGGGAATTGGGCCTCTAGCTCTACCGAGACACGGCGCCGGATAACGTGGTGATACAGCACGAACCGCGCATCGAGGGTCGAGCGCAGCACGACTTCGCGCGTTGCAGCATGGGCGTTCAGCGCCTCACTGTCCTCGGTCTCGAACAGCAGGCCGGGAACCTGGATCGCGGTCATCACCGAGCCGTCGCGCAGCAGGAGCGTGCTTTCGTCGATCAGGCGCAGATAGGGCAGGCGGTCGCCCGCGCGCGCTTCCTTCGCGCTCCAGGCTGCGGCCCCTTTCCACTTGGTCGTCATGCGATACCTTTCCGCTCAAGCTGCATAGGAGTTGCAGCCCCAGCGTTTGTAGTTCTTCACCCGCGGGCACTTCGACACCTTCGTGATCCACAGGTCGAAAATGCGCGGCTCACGCAGGCAGGCGAAATAGCCGATGCCATGCATCACGGCGAAAACCAGTAGAGCCAGCCAACTGCCGGTGATCAGGAAAGCCTCGGTCGTCACCATGCCGTTGATGATGAAATAGTTATATGTCACCCCCGCGAACATCTGCGGGCGGGTCAGCGCGCGGTGAACGGGATGGCGTACGAGCGCAGTCATTTTACCCGGCCACACCCTGGATTCCGGCCACGATCGAAGCGGCACCGAACAAGATGAACATGCCGATGATAACGGTCGCGCCGAAGCGCCAGTTGAGACGGCCGGTCAGCATCATGAAGCCGACCGCAGCCACCGCCATGACCGCCATGGCAGTGGCGACATTGCCCAGCAGAGTGCCCTGCAGCCAACCGAGCGCGGCGACGATCGGGCCCGAACCGGCCGGATCGGCTGTCTGGGCGAAAGCGGCGCCGGGGGTTAGGAATGCGGCAAGGGCTGCCGGAACGATAAACTTGCGACTCAAGTAACTACTCCCGTGAGTGATCGGAAAGACGGCCCATGATGGCCGCCACGTAATGTTGTGTTTCGCGGATACGCGGAATGCCGCCCGCCCGGATAACGCGACCTGGCCCGGCATTATAGGCCGCCAGCGCCTTTTCGAGATTCCCGTCAAACCGGTCGAGCTGCTCGCGCAGATAACGCGCCCCGCCCTCGAGATTGGCAAACGGATCGTCCGGGTTCACCCCTAGGTCGCGCGCCGTGCCCGGCATCAACTGTGCAAGGCCGCGCGCGCCCACTGGCGAAACCGCATTCGCGCGCCAGCGGCTCTCCTGCCACACCAGTGCTTCAATGAGAGTCGGGCTAAGATCGAAGCGTGCGGCAAGCTCTGCGACCTTGGCTTGGTACCCCTCCGGAACCAGCCGGGCATGTTCGCCCGGATCGGCGACCGCCATATCGGGCACATAAATTTCCGCAGGAACCTCGGCGAGGGGGGCGACAGCGACAAGTTCAGTTGAGGCAGCCGCCATTGCGGGGCCTCCGCCGGTCACCCAGCGCGCTCCGTCCGCGTCGATCTCCATGACATCCGCCTTCGCAGGGAAGGCAGCCAGCGCTGTGCAGGACAACCCCGCGGCCAGCGCCAAGCGTGCGAGAATCATTGCACCCTCCGTCCGGCCCCATTGGCCATACTACATGACAGGAGAGTGACACAAAGCTGAATATCGCGGCAATCTGTCGACCTGTGCAAAAGTAAAGCCCGCCTCCCAAGGGAAGACGGGCCGAGTGGCTCGCAGTCTCGCGAAAAACTAGCGGAGCGAAAGTGCGTAATAGCGGGCGAATTCGCCCTTATCGAGCATTGCCAGAGCCTTGCGGGCGAGGCGACGGGAATCCACCCACTTGCCGTCAGCCGTTTCGAGTTCGACACTGTCTCGTGCAGCGGCGGCCGCTTCGAAATCGGCGCGAGCCGCTTCATAGTCTCCCGTGCGCGCGAGAGCGATGCCGTGATTTATCAGGCGCGCCGGATCGTTATTGGCCAGTTCGTCGCAGCTCTCGATGGCCTTGCGGGCCGCATCGTTTTCGTTGGCAACGAGTTCCTCGTAGCCGACATCGAATTCCGCGTGCGGGCCTGCGACCGCTTCGACGGGGCCTTGCGACAGAAGGGCCAGTGCAATGCTAGTGATGATCGCCATGACAGTTCTCCCAGTGTTTGTCTCTGCACACTGAATGCGCCGGTTCCACAGCAACTGCAACAAAACTGTAATATTGTCATAATTCTGAAATTATCGCCGCCGCGTCGGTTTTTTTGGGCAATCCACTCATTTCGTCGCACTGACCGTCAAAATTGCAACATAACGGTCATGAACGGACAAAAACTGTCACAGAGCATCCCTAGCGGACGAGTCGCGATCAACGAACTCGCAACTCGTTTCATTCCGGTTTTTGAGGGGACCGTTACCCGTGACCAATTTTCATCGTTTGCTCGTTCTCGGCTGCTCGGCTCTGGCTCTCGCCAGCTGCGGTGCCGACGAAATCGTCTCGCCGGGCACCGGCGGTGACGTAATTATCAACCCGCCCGCCGCACCGGCTCCTACCCCGACACCGACTCCGACCCCGACATCGTCGCTGGTGACCCCGGCAGCCGGTTGCCCGACCATTTCGGATCCTGTCGGCCTGACCGACACCGGCACGATTTCGGGCCCGACCGGTGAATACCGCGTCTGCACGCTGCCCGCGGTTTTCGCCGCCTCGTCGACCCTCCCTTACATCGAAGGGCTGGTTTATCGCATCAACGGCCGCGTCGATGTAGGTACGGACGGCGGCCCGTCGGACACTGGTGCCGACACCGATGTTGAACTGACCATCGAACCCGGCGTCATCCTTTACTCGGCAGGCTCGGGCTGGCTCAACGTCAACCGCGGCAACACGATCGAGGCGAACGGGACCGCCGACCGCCCGATCATCTTCACCAGCCGCGACAACGTCCAGGGCCTCAACAACGACAGCTCGTCGGGCCAGTGGGGCGGGGTCGTCCTTTCGGGCCGCGCGCCGATCACCGACTGTATCGCTCCGGGCGCAACGCCAGGCACCATCGCCTGCGAACGCCAGGTTGAAGGCGCAGCGCAGCCGGCCCTGTTCGGCGGTGCAACCCCGGACGACAGTTCGGGCAGCATGACCTATGTCCAGATCCGCTATTCGGGCTTTGTCCTCTCGGGCGACAACGAACTCCAGTCGCTGACTCCCAGCGGCATCGGTTCGGGCACCACGCTCAACAACATCATGAGCTTCAACAGCTCTGATGACGGCGTCGAATTCTTCGGCGGTCGCGTCAATGTCCGCAACCTCATCATCGTCGGCCCTGAAGACGACGGCCTCGACTCCGATACCGGCGTAAAGCTCAACGCGCAAAACGTCATCGTCATCCAGCGCCCCGGCGTCGGCGACACCATCATCGAAGCCGACTCGAACAACGGCCTCGAAGATCAGACCCCGCGTCAGAATACCCAGATCTCCAACGCCACCTTCATCTCGAACAGCGGCGTGGGCGACCAGGCAATCCGTATCCGCGGCGGCACGGACTACACCATCGTCAACTCGGTCCTCGTCGACCAGTCGGCCGGCACCCCCTGCCTGCGCATCGACACGCAGGAAGCGATCCGGGCAGCCGACGCTTCGCTCGACGACGTTGGTCCGCCTGTCTTCAACAGCTTCGTGATGGACTGTTCGATCGACTTCCGTGACGGTTCGGGTGGCGTGACTGCGGCGGATACGCAGGGGTTCTTCGACGCCGGTTCGAACACCGACTCGAACTTCACCAACACCCTGACGATGACCTTCGTTAACGGTACGAACGAGAACGCCGTTGCCGTATTCGACCCGACCTCGCTCGGCGCTTTCTTCACCCTGCCGACGAATATCGGCGCGGTGTACCCGGGCAATGACACCTGGGTGAACGGCTGGACCTGCAACTCGAGCACGGCGACCTTCGACGCTGACGTGTCCAACTGCACGAGCCTGCCGGTTTACTAATCGGAATATGAGGCCGCGGGGCGCGCGAATTTCGTGCGTCCCGCGGCCTTCATCGCTTTTCGCACAGGGGCCGTCGCAGGGCTCCACTACAGTTTTTAAGGGCCTGAACATGAGGGGGTCTCGAACCATGTCGACCGGCAAGCAGCTGACCGCGCTGCTCCTGCTCACCACCGCACTCACCATTCCTGGCGCCGCATTCGCCCAGGACACTGGCGTAGGCACCGGAGCCGAGGGCGTTCCCGCCGAAGAAGATCCCGCAACCGACGCCGTAGCGGCTCAAGAGGTCGAGGGCATCGACGATACGCCGCAGGAGGAGGAGTTCGAGGAGCCTGAAATTTCGGTTCCCGGCGGCTCCATCGTCGTCACCGGCCGCCGTCGCCAGGACGTCACCCGTGCTTCGTCGCAGGTCGTCTCGGTGCTCGACAGCGCCAGTATCGCCCGTACCGGCGAAGGCGATATCGCCGGCGCGCTGACCCGCGTGACCGGCCTGTCCACCGTCGGCAACGGCCTGGTCTACGTCCGCGGTCTCGGCGACCGCTACTCGCTCGCCCTTCTGAACGGTCTCCCGCTGCCTTCGCCACAACCCTTGAGCCGCGTGGTCCCGCTCGACATCTTCCCGACCAGCGTCATCGCATCGAGCCTGGTGCAGAAGACCTATTCGGCCAACTTCCCCGGTGAATTCGGCGGCGGCGTGATCAACCTCACGACCCGCGCCGTCCCCGACGAAAGCTTCGTCAAGATCAGCGCCGGTATTTCCGGCGATAGCGAAACGTCGTTCGGCACCGGCTATACCTATTACGGTTCGGGCAACGACTGGTTCGGCTTCGACGACGGTCGTCGCGACCCCGGCCCCAATTTGCAGGCGTTTCTCGATAGCGGCATGCAGATCAACGATCCGAACGTGGATCAGCAATCCATCCTGCTCGAGCTGGGCGACCCCAACCTGATACTGCTGCAGAGCACCGATAATCTACCCGCCAACTTTTCGGCAGGCATCACGGCAGGCACGAGTTTCGACGTCTTCTCCGATGGTCGCTTCGGGATCATCGCCACGGCCTCGCTGAGCAATAAGTACCGCAATCGCTTCATCACGCGCCAGTCCGCGCTGAACGGCGATCTTGACCTCGACCAGGACGGCACGCAGTTCCAGACGGACCAGCGCATCCTCGCCAACGCCATGCTCGGCCTCGGGCTCGAAGTGGGTGAGCACAGGTTCCGTCTGACGAACCTCTTCATCCGCGATTCGCTCAAACGCGCTTCGCTGGCCCAGATCGACGATCTGACCGACGACGATGACGATCTGTTCCAGAACACGGGCTGGTACGAACGCCAGCTTATCGACTCGCAGTTCGTGGGCGAACTGGAATTCGGCGATCTCTCGGTCGATCTGCGCGCTGGCTATGCGCAGACCCAGCGCGAAGCGCCGAACGAATGGGAATTCGTCTATTCGCGCGATATCGATCCGTCTGGGGGCTTCGACGGTATTTACCTGAACCTCCAGAACGGCGGCCAGCGCGGGCGTACCACGGTGGCGTTCTCTGACCTGACCGAAGACCTGTATTACGGCGGCCTCGACGTCAGCTATCAGCTGGCCAACTGGATGGGCGTTACGGTTGGCGGTGCCTATACAGACACCAGCCGTCTTTCCAGTCGCCGTGAATTCGATATCCGTACCACGGGCAACTACCCGATCGGTTTCGGTGCCTTCCGCCCCGACAATTTGCTGGGCGATGCGCTGATCAATCTCGGTTACGATGCAGCAGCCCAGGCCGCTGGTGGAATTGGCCCGTTCTCCTACACGATCATCGATACGACAGCTTCGGACCCGGCTTTCTCCGCCGGACTGGAGATCAAGGCCGGCTATGTTCAGACGAACCTGGCACCGATTGAAGTGGTATCGATCGATCTGGGCGTGCGCTACGAGGATGCGACTCAGGAAGTCGTACCCCTTGGCGTCGACGGACTGCCGAACGGATCGACCAATGCAACTCTGCTGAACAACGACTATTGGCTCCCAGCGGCCACCCTGACATGGGAAGTCATGGACAGTCTCCAGCTGCGGCTCAATGCGTCGAAGACCATCGCGCGCCCGCAGTTCCGCGAACTGATCCTGCAGACTTACTACGATCCCGAAACAAACCGCCAGTACACCGGCAACCCCGGACTGGTCGACAGCAAGCTGACGAACTACGAAGCGCGTCTCGAATATTACTGGGGGTCGGGCAGCAAAGCTAGCCTTGCCGGGTTCTACAAGGACATCAAGAACCCAATCGAAGTCTTCTCCAGCTTCAACGACAACTCGGTGGTCAGCCGCTTCGCCAACGCTCCGTCGGCCAAGCTCTATGGTGCCGAAGTCGAAATCCAGTGGAACAAGGACCTCTACAGCTTGGGCGATTGGTGGGACAGCAAGCGCTTCGTCGCGATTGCCAACTACACCTACACCAAATCGGACATTCGCGTGCAGTCGGGCGACCTCGTCAATGTGCCGGAACTCGGTGGATTGCAGGCGGCGACCAACTTCTTCGAAGACGGAACCGCGCTGACGGGCCAGTCCGATCACATCGCTAACGTTCAGATCGGCCTCGAAGATCTCGACCGCGTCAGCCAGGCCACCTTCCTGTTCAATTACGGCAGCAAGCGCGTGATCAGCCGCAGCACGCTCTCTCGCCCCGACATTATCGAAGACCCCGGCCTGACGATCGACTTCGTAGTGCGGCAAGGCTTCGAGCTCGCGGGTGCCGATCTCGAACTGAAGCTCGAAGCGCGTAACCTGACCGGTCGCGATCATTTCGAATACCAGTCGACGGGCACCACCCGGATCGAGAACAACAGTTACAAGGTGGGCCGCAGCTTCGCGATATCCCTCTCCGCCGAGTTCTAAGGCGAACGACATTGACTCTGACAGGGGCCGCCTTCGGGCGGCCCTTTTTCTTTGGAAGAGAAACGCTGGCGCGAGGGCCAGCAAGCAAGCCGCTCAATCGTAACTGTCGTAAACGTAGCCGAGCGAGCGCACGGTACGTACGCGCTCGCCCGCACCGACTGCGCGCAGGGCACGCCGCAGGCGTCCAACCCAGACATCCACGGTACGCTCGTCGATAGGTGGTTCCTGCTTGCCCAGCGCCGCGATCAGGTCCGTGCGCGACAGGACCCGATCGGGATTCTGTGCAAGGAAATGCAGCAGGCGGAATTCGTTCGGTCTGAGGTCCAGCGGTTGCCCAGCCCATCTGGCCTGCAATGCCGCCAGATCGACCAGCAAAGCGCCCAATTCGAGCCGTTCGTTAATCCGCGGCTGACCGGATCCACTCTGCAACGCCATGACCCGATCGAGGACCGTCGTGCGGTCGATGGGGCCGATCAGATAATCGTCCGCTCCGGCACGCAACGCCCGACGCTTGTCTTCCGCGTCGTCATCCTCGAGCACGATGGTGATATGCGCGTCTTCCATCCGTGGATCAGAGCGCAGGCGGCGACACATTTCGAGACCCGACAGATCTTCCATCACCCAGTCGACAAAGGCGCAGACCGGCCCTTCGACAAGCCGCTTGGGCCCTTCCGGATAGAGCCGGGCGAAAGCGTAACGGATGTCCCCGTTCTCGAAATCGGGCAGTTCGCCGGCAATCGGATCGGTAAGGAAGATATTGATTGTACGCACGGCTTTCGTCCCACCCTGATGGGAAGGCGATGCCGCAGTCATGTGACTGGATTGTGACCCGATCCGCCGCTTTGTAACACTTCGCGCAGGCGTGTCCCGAAAATCTCAGCTGTCGTCCATGCTCTCGAAAGTCGTGTTCAGATCGAGCGGCTGACAACTTCCTTCATGATCTCGTTGGTGCCGCCAAAGATGCGCGTCACGCGCGCATCGCGCCACAGGCGCGCGATGGCATATTCGTTCATGTAGCCTGCACCGCCATGCAGTTGGAGCGCCTTGTCGCAGGCTTCCCACTGAAGGTCGGTGTGCCACAGCTTCGCCGCGCTCGCCTCATCAGTAGTGAGTTCGCCCGCAAGGTGTTTCTTGATAGCCCAGTCGAGATGCGCCCAGCCGACCTGCAATTTGGCCTTCAGGTCGGCTAGAACGAATTTCGTGTTCTGGAATTCGAACACCGTCTTGCCGAAAGCCTTGCGGTCCTTAGTGAATTTGACCGCCTCATCGAAGGCGCGCTGTGCCGCCGCCTGTGCTCCGACTGCGATACCGAGCCGTTCCTGCGGCAGCTCCTCCATCAGATGGATGAAGCCCCGCCCTTCCCCGCCAAGGATGTTGGTCATCGGCACGCGCACGTCGTTGAAGAACAGCTCCGATGTATCCGCCGAATGCTGACCAATCTTGTCGAGATTGCGCCCGCGCTCGAACCCTTCGGTACCGGCATCGACCAACACAAGCGTCGTGCCCTTCGCTCCCTGCGAAGGATCGGTCTTGGCGACGACGATCATGACGTCGGCATTCTGACCATTGGTGATATAGGTCTTCGACCCGTTCACGACGAGATGGTTGCCGTCCTTGATCGCGGTGGTGCGGATACCCTGGAGATCGCTGCCCGCACCGGGTTCGGTCATTGCGATGGCCGAAATTACGTCGCCCGAAACCATGCCCGGGAGATATTTCGCACGCTGCTCGTCGGTGCCCAGACGTTCGATGTAGTTTGCCGTGATATCGTTCTGCAGCGTAAATCCGGCCGCACTGCCGAGGTAGGACAGCTCTTCGCAAAGCACGCAGTTGAAACCGAAATCGAGACCCGGCCCGCCATTCTCTTCCTTGACGGTGGGGCAGAGCATGCCTGCCTCGCCCAGCGCCTTCCACGCTTCGCGTGGGACGATGCCCTCTTCCTCGTGCTGGTCGAGATAGGGCGTCATGTGTTCGGCGAAGACCTTGCGCACGGTATCGCGGAAGGCCTCGTGATCTTCATTATAAGCGCTGCGATAGCTGGTATCGAGCATGATCGTGTCGGTCCTCAGGCGTCTGCGAAGCGGGTCAGGCGGCTGCGGATGATCTCTTCCGCCTCGCTCATGATCCGGTCGATAAGTTCCTT